>ERZ857629.485-NODE-485-length-54816-cov-10.766367_pt1 | contig 54816 bp, 56 predicted proteins | sample MGYA00519700_ERZ857629 | MGnify/ENA primary metagenome ERZ857629 (study PRJEB31778, sample SAMEA3449351) | human gut metagenome | biome: human gut; feature: human-associated habitat; material: faeces | place: United Kingdom | collected 2010/2012 ... | reverse complement strand
CGGAACTTATGAAAAGCAAAAGTCCTCGAAATCAGACGATTTCGAGGACTTTTGGCAAGCTATACCAATCTGGATATTTTCTTCTGTGCAACAACTTGTTAGAGGCTAACAAAATTATAGAGAGGATGGGTACATATGAGTTACCAAACAAGAAAGACTTTGTTTGAGCAAATTGAGAATTCTCGGCAGCGCCCTCTTATTTCCTATGTAACATCTATACGTCGTAACCTTAGTGGAAATATGGCTGGAGACTCTATTGATCAAATCATTGCTCAAATTCAGAAAATACCAGAAGACAAAAAGGAAATTGATTTTTTGATTATCAGTAATGGTGTCTTCGCTTGATTTCCTTTCTTCCTTTCCGGCGGTCGCCCATCACCTTCGCCCAAATCCTTCAGCCGCTTCGCTTCCGCAATCTCCGCTTTCATTTCCACGATCAGTGCCTTCAGTTTCTCCTCGCACTCCTTGCGAGTATGGGCGTAGACAATAGTTTTGTAACCAAGATCTGTGAAATAGTAATGCAAATACTCAGGCAGCCGCAAAATACTTCCTTTGGGCGCGCTTCCTTCAACTGGATACTGATAAACATCCAGCACATTGCCTTCGACAATAATAAGGGGCTTAATACGGCAGAAAATGCCTAACTCTCTATGCCATTTTGCAATGTATTCTCCCATGTTTTCTCCTTCGCATCAGCGATCAGTTGTTGAAGCCCTTGTGATGGATGCCTACAGAAACAATGCCGTCAGCTGTTATAAAATTCTGTATTTGATTATGCGTCTCCGCTAAATATTGTTGGTATTGGATTTCGTATTTCTGGTTGAGAATATGTATCCTCTGATTTGAAGATCCACGGAGTACAGAACTGTTATTCTGAGCTTCAATGTAGGCACCGTCAATCAGAACAGAGACTTTCTTTAAAACACCGTCTGTCGCAGGGTCACGCCTAGCACTTAGTTCCTCAATACGATAGCCGGTATAAATCAGAATAAAGGTCGGCGTCCAGCGCCGTCCGCAGCGTTTCCGCCACGCCTTTCGTGTTGCCGGCAGCGGAGAAATACGCCACAAGGATCTTCCCTTCCGCATCCGGAGCCGGTTCCGGCTCCGCGGGCGGCTGCTCCGTCGTCTGGCCGGCTGGGGGCTCCGCAGTATCCGCTGTTGTCTCGCCCGCGGTCTCCTGCGGCGGCTCTTCCGCCGCGCCATCCGGCGCTTCCTCCTCTGTCGGGCCGGCCGCTTCGTCGGGCGCGGTCTGCGCGGCGTTGTCCGACACCGTGTTCTCCGGCTCGTCCGCCGGACTGTCGGCGGCGCTCCTTGCGCCGCAGGCTGCCAGCGCCGTCCGCATTGCCACGGCCAGCAGCAGGGAAAGCAGCTTCTTCATTTCATTTCGTTCCTTTCTTGTCTTTTTGGATCTCATGGCGCAGATAGTCCAGCCGCTGCAGCCGGCGCTCATGGAAGTGGATCTCGTCCAAGGTCTCATTCCACTTTTCCTCCATCATCCGCAGCCGCTTCCCGCCGCTGTCCGGCTGCTCCAGCAGCAGACGCATATAGGTTTCTGCTTCTTCGGTGGTAAAACCGATGTCGTGCAGCGTCATCATGGCGCTGAGCCGCTCCAGGTCGTCTTCTCCGTACTGCCATACACCATACGACGGCTCTACGGCGCCGCACAGCCCCCAGCTCTCATATTCCCGCAGGATGGAAAGCGGGATATGGTAGCGCTCGCTTGCCTCCTGCTGCGTCATCCGATCAACTCCTGAACTGAAATCGCGCGCAGCCTGTTCGGCTGTCCCAGCAGGGCGGGAACAGGGCGCATTTTGTTTTTCTGCGATGCGCCGCATCACAAAAAATACAGGCATCCCTTTAGATGCCTGTATTGTATACCGCTTCTTCCGATATGTCGAATACCTGTTTTGAGAAAACAAAAATGCTCAAATTGCATTTTTGATTAAGTCGAGAAATTGATCCGCCGCCGGAGAATATGCCTGATCCTTCTTCCACGCCAACACCGTTCCGGTTTCCAGCTTGGGCGAAAGCGGCACGAAGGTCAGCGCATCAGAGAGATTTCCGAAATCATAGCAGAGCGCCACACCAACACCGTTTTTTACCACGTTGGCGGCATTCAGGATCAGGTTGAAGGTGGCGGCGACCTCGATCTTGTCGTATGCGTCGCCAAACCAGCCCGCCAGCTCGTTGCGGACGGTTTCACGCCCGCTGATGAGCAGCGGGATCCCCACCAGATCCTTCGGCGCGGCGGCTTCCTTCTGCGCCAGCGGATGCTCCTTCGGCACGAGCACGCCCCAGCGGTCCTTCTGCGGCGTGCGCAGAAACGCGTAGCGGCCAATGTCCACCGGCTCGGTCAGAAGGCCCATGTCCAGCAGCCCCCTTTCAATGCGCTCCCTGATATCATCGGCGTTGGCGCTGTATATGCGAAACTGCACCTGGCGGTGCAGCCTGCGGAACTCGCGGATGTGCGCCGAGAGAAAGGTCATGCCCACGGATTCCCCGCAGCCGATGGCGACCTCGCCCGTCAAGTCCGTATCGAGGTGCTGCAATTCCCGCTCGGCCTTGTCGGCCAGCTCCACGATCTCCTGCGCCCGTCTGCGCAGCAGCATCCCGTCGTCCGTCAGGACAACGCGGTACTGGCTGCGGCGAAAGAGCTTGACGCCCAGCTCGTCCTCGAGCTGCATGAGCTGGCGGGAAAGCGTCGGCTGCGTCACATGGAGCAGCGCCGCCGCTTTTGTGATATTTTCCTCCCGCGCCACAGCGAGAAAATAGCGCAAGACACGCAGTTCCATGAAGATCACCTCACCAAAAGCATAGCGCAAGACAGGCATTTTTGCAAGGCAAATATGCTTTGTCTCAGGCAGCAGACGGTTGGAAGCGCATTAGCCATCTTTCCTGCCGCAATGTGTGACATATCCGCATCGCCCGCCTATTCGGGCGCGCCTCCATTTGGAATATCCTTCTCCGCATCGGCAGTCCGCTGTTCGGCGGCCATGCCTTCAGCAAAGGCGTATGAGCCAATGCCTATGGCAGACCCTCCAGAAGCGCCGGCAACACCTATGCCGGTCGATTTTTATGAACCGTTTTCTCTTTCCGCTGCATTCTTATCAATTGTCCTGCCCGCTGCAAAAAAGCAGTCTCTCGCAAGCTACAGCACAAATGCTGAGTCAATTTAACCAAAAGATATGCTTGTTTGCGGTAATATCGTTTGATATTATGTACATAATCCAATGCTTTACATCTGAAAGGAGGGCTCTCATGTATCAGGTTGACCTGAATGCCGACCTCGGCGAAAGCTTTGGCGTCTACCGTATCGGAAATGACGCGGATATTCTTCAGCAGGTCTCCTCCGCCAATATCGCCTGCGGCTGGCACGCCGGCGACCCGCAGATCATGGAACAGACCGTCCGTTCTGCGCAGGCCTGCGGAACAGCGATCGGAGCGCACCCGGGCTATCCCGATAGGGTGGGCTTCGGACGGCGCACTCTTGCCGTCACCCCCGATGAGGCCAGAGCCTACCTGCTGTATCAGGTCGGCGCGCTGGACGCCTTTGCCCGTGCTGTAAAAGCGACGCTCCAGCACGTAAAGCTCCACGGTGCTTTTTACAACACCGCAGCGAAGGATCCCGCGATAGCGGAGGCCGTCTGCAAGGCCATGCTTTCTTTGGACCGCAGCCTGATCCTAGTCGCTCCGTCCGGCAGTATCCTTTGGCAGTCGGCCATTGATGCCGGACTGCGCTGTGCGAGCGAGGTTTTTGCCGACCGTGCCTATAATGACGACGGCTCTTTGGTAAACCGTTCCCTCCCCGGGGCCGTGATTCATGATGAGGCCGCCGCCATAAAGCGCACCATTCAAATGGTAAAGACCGGCACCGTGGAAACGATCACAGGAAAGGTCATTCCCATTCACGCGCAGACGATCTGCATCCACGGAGACAGTCCGCAGGCCCTTTTATTCGCCCGCAGCATCCGGAATTCCCTCCAGCAGTCCGGCGTCTCTCTTTCCCCGATGAAGGAGTTTTTGTAGTCTTCTGAAAAGTGTAATTCTAAAGGGGGATTCCTCATGATCACCTACCTGCAAACCGAGTATTTTCTTGCAATCAACGAAGAGCGAAACATCTCCAAAGCCGCAGCCACTCTCTCCATTGCGCCGCAGACGCTCAGCCGCAGTCTGGATTCCATCGAAAAGGAACTTGGCACACGCTTGTTTGAGCGGAGCACCCCTCTTACTCTGACAGACAGCGGAAAGGTATTTCTTGACTATGCGCGCACAACCGTGGAGCAGCGGCGTAAGCTGGATGACGCCATCAATGATATCAAGGGCAATATCTGCGGCACCATCCGCCTCGGCATCTCCTATAACCGTGGTCCGATCCTGCTGCCCTACACGATGGCCCGTTTTCAGGCGAAATATCCAAAGATCGATTTTTATATCCTTGAGGGGCGTAGGGCCGAGATCGAGCGCGCGATGCTCTCAGGAAAAGTCGACCTCTCCATCGAACACGTTCCCTTTGAGGATCCCGACATCGTCTATGAGGAGATCATGCGCGACAACCTCTACCTCCTCGTCCCCAGAGAGCTGATCGCCTCCCGCTATGGCTCTCGCAGCACCGCGGTCATCAGAGATATCGTCAGCACCGGCCGCATCGCTCCCATCGCGGATTGTCCGTTTCTTCTCAACCAGCGGGGCAACTCTATCAGGGCGGCCGTCGAGTCCATCTTTGAAGAGGAGCAGCTCCATCCCATCGTTGGCATGGAGGTGGAAAATATGGAGACATGCCTCAATATGTGCGCGCTCGGCAAGGGCGTTACGGTCTATCCCGGCTCCTTCCTGAGCTCAAAGCAGCTTGACGAGGGCAGAGATGATATTCTCCTTGCCAAAATGAAATACGCCAGAGCGCAGTACACCCTCGGCGTAGCCTACCGGCGCAAGCATTACCTCACTGCCGCCTCCAAGTATTTCATTCAGGTATTGAAGGATCAGCTGCGCGAGAGCATCAAGCAGCTGAACAGTCAGATCGATCCTCCTGTCATCTTAGAAGGCTGAACAGTCTCAGAAAAGAGGAACCTAATGGGCAACAATTATCATTACCGCCCCGTCGGCGACCGTGCGCTTCTGATTGAAGTCGGTTCCGAAATCAGTCCCGATATCAATCGCCGTGTACACAGGTTAAACAGCTCTATCGCTGCCGCCGGTATCCGCGGCATCACAGAGACCGTTCCTACCTATTGCTCTCTGCTGGTCCATTACGATCCCCTGCTGATCCGATATGACGCTCTCAGGCAGGCATTGGAGCAGCTCTCCGTATGCGAGGACGGCACGGCTCAGATATCCGCAAGAGTAATAGAAATCCCGATATGCTACGGAGGCGATTTCGGGCCGGACCTCAATTATGTTGCACAATATCACAAAATGACGCCTCAGGAAGTGATTTCCATTCACTCCGGCTGCGACTATCTCATTTATATGCTCGGCTTCATTGCCGGTTATCCCTACCTTGGCGGTATCGACAAGCGCATCGCAACGCCGCGCCTGCAGGTTCCCCGCACCCGTATCGAGGGCGGCTCCGTAGGCATCGGCGGAGACCAGATCGGTATTTACCCGCTGCCGTCTCCTGGCGGCTTCCAGCTGATCGGCAGGACCCCGCTCCGGTTGTTTTCGGCTGACAGCAGTCAGGTCTCACTTCTCTCTGCGGGCGACTATATCCGCTTCCTCCCCATTCGTCAGGAGGAGTTTGCCGCGATACGCCGCGACGTGGAGGCTGGCAGCTATCAATGCCAGATGTGGCAAAAGGAGGCATGATACATGTGGGCATCAAGGTACTGATCCCAGGCTTTCTCTCCACCATTCAGGATATGGGCCGGTGGGGGTATCAGGACAAGGGCGTTTCGCCATCCGGCGTTATGGACACGCACGCGGCCGCGCTTGCCAACACGCTCGTTTCGAATCCGGTAAGCGAAGGCGTGATTGAGGCCGCAATGGGCGGTATCCAGTTGGCATTCGAGGAGTCGACCGTGATCGCTGTCTGCGGGGCCCGCACGGAGATCCTTGTCGACCGCAGGGCCGTCGGTATGAATACCGCCGTAACGGTAAGGCGTGGGCAAACGCTTTTCATCGGCCCCGCCGCCGCCGGAATGTGGGTTTATATCGCGTTTGCCGGCGGGCTTGACATCGCCCCAGTCATGAAAAGCGCCTCGACAAATCTCAGTTTGCATCTCGGCGGCATGTGCGGCAGAAAGCTCAAGGCCGGCGATCAGATCGGCTTCCGGCAGCCGCGCTCCGCTCTGCCGAACCAGCGTCTGCGCCACTGTCCCGCGCCGCCTCTCCCCGCGCCGAACGCAGTCACGCCGATCCGCGTTATTCTCGGGCCGCAGGATGCCCGCTTCCCCCCCGATGTCGTCAGCAGACTTCTCAGCAGCCAGTATATCGTAACGCCGGAATCCAACCGGATGGGATATCGCCTGAGCGGCAGCACTGGGGGGCTGGGGTCCGGCTATGACATCATCACCGACGGGATCACCTTTGGCTCCATACAGGTCCCCCCATCCGGAGAGCCGATCGTTATGATGGCCGACCACCAGACAACGGGCGGCTACGCTAAGATCGCGGCCGTCATCTCGGAGGATCTCCCCGTTCTCGCGCAATGCCGCCCCGGGTCGGCACTCCGATTCGCCGATATTTCCGTTGAAGATGCGCAGGCGCTGATCGCAGCACGCGCGCTTTATCTGGAAAGGCTTAGGAAAACATTTGAACGAGGAGAGTTGTATCTGTCGTTTGAAAGAAGGGGGGCGCTCGATACACCGCAGTGAACGTTCCCTTTCCCCGCAGCAGCCGGAGTAACCCTCTCTTTGCCGCCCCGCAGGCGACCCCAAGCAGTGCTGTTTCCCCGATTCCCAAGAAAGGAAAGTCCCAAAGCAAGCATACAAAGAGACAAAGAAAAGGAGAAAAAGAAATGGAATACGGTTTTTTATGTTGCGTCCCCATCCTTGTCCTGATGATCGGTGCAGTGATCACAAAGAAAATGCCGCAGATGCTGATGCTTGCCTCGTTCATCGGCTCGATCATCATATTCGGAAAAGGCTTCTTTACCGGCTGGATCGACATTATGTATGAAGCGCTGGCAAACGGCTCAGACCAGTATATCCTGCTGATCCTCGTCTGCTCCGGCGCAATGATCCGTCTGCTCGAAAAGTCCGGCGCGATGCTCGGCTTCAAAAACATGATCGCGCGGCTGGCAAAGAACGAGCACAAGGCCATGTTCTTCACCTGGCTGCTTGGCGTCATCATTTTTATCGACGACTATCTCAATGCGCTTGCGGTCGCCTCCGCCATGCGCGGCATCACCGACAGCTATAAGATCCCCCGCGAACACCTTGCCTACACCGTCAATGTCGGCGGCGCCTGCGTCTGCGTTCTGATCCCGTTCAGCAGCTGGGCCGCCTTCGGTATCGGCACCTTCTCCGATTATGGATATACCTTTACCGACTATGTCAAGTCCATTCCCTTCATGTTCTATCCCATCATTGCGCTGATCATCTGTCTGCTGCTCGGCCTCGGCGTCATCCCCAAACTTGGCGATATGAAGAAGGCCTATGAGCGTGTCCGCTCCGGCGGCCCCGTCCTTCCCGAAAGCGACGGCGTTGTCGAAGAAGAGCTGAGCACCGTCAAGCCCTCCTCCCCTCTGAACTTCATCATCCCGATGGTCGTGCTCGTTGTTACGATGCTTCTTTTTGACAACGAGCTGATCCACGGCATGATCGCCGCTCTTGTTGCGCAGGCCATCCTCTACATTGCGCAGAAAATGATGAACCTCCGTGAATTCATGGACAATCTGCTTGAGGGCGCATATTCCATGGCCAGCGTCTGCTTTGTTGTCGTCCTTTCGTTCATGATGACCGCCGTCAACACTCACCTTGGCTTTTCCGATTACGTTATCAGCATCCTCAACGGCGTCGTCCCCGCCGTCGTTCTGCCGCTGGTCGCCTTCCTGATGGTCGCCCTGATTGCATTTGCGACCGGCTGCTTCTGGCCGCTCGTAGTCATCGTCTCTCCCATCTTCATTCCGATGGCCGTCTCACTGAACGTCAATCACTATCTGGTCATTGCCGCGATGATGTCCGGCATCGCTTTCGGCAGCCAGTGCTGCATGTATTCCGACGCCGTCTTTATGACCGCGGCCGGTACGGGCGTCAATAACGTTACGCAGATCCGCGCGATCGCTCCTTATGCCATCATAGGCGTTGCCATTTCGTCCGTTCTGTTCGTTGCAGCCGCAGCGATCCTTTAAAGAGCCCATCAAAGACATACAAAAGGAGGCACAAAAATGTTTGCTGATTACTTACTGAAAAGCAATGCCGTATACGACTGCATTGGCTCCGAGCCCTTTTCCGGCAGCGTTGCCGTCAAGGGCAACACCATTCTCAAGGTCTATCACGACGGCGATCACGTTGATTGCATCGGTCCTAACACCAACGTCATAGAACTCGGCGACAAGATGCTCATGCCCGGCTTTGTGGATGCCCACGTTCATTACTTCATGGGCGGAATGTTCGGCAGCAAATACGTCTGCAATGATATCGTCAATTCCAAATCCGAAGCGGAATGCGTCGCTATGATCAAGAAGTTCGCGGACGAAAATCCCGATCTGGACAGGATCATCGGCCTCGGCTGGTTTCCCTCCTACTGGAACGATGCGCCCGCTCCGGACAAGCGATCGATCGATGCCGTCCTTCCCGACCGCCCTGTCTACCTGATCAGCGCCGACATCCACACCTTCTGGTGCAACAGCAAGGCTCTGGAGGAATGCGGCTATTATCCCGACATGCCCATTGCCAGCGGCGAGATCGGCACCTTCGAAAACGGTGAGATGAACGGAATGCTCTATGAACCGGACGCTTACCAGCTCGCTATGAATAAGGTCATGGAGCTTCCTGTCGACAAGATGAAGGCGCTGCACAAGGAATTCCTGCAGCATATCGCCGCCTGCGGCATCACGACCATCAGTGAAATGACTGCAAACGGCTATAACGATACCACCTTGCGCAACTTCCGCATCATCAAGGAGCTTGAACAGGAGGGCGATCTGACCGCACGTCTGCACCTCTACACAAGGCTCGCCGACTGCACCGACTTCTCCACGGCGCTGGAATACAAGAAAGAGTTCTGCTCTCCCAAGCTGAAAATGCAGGGCATCAAGGGCTTCATTGACGGTGTTGCCTCCACCTTCACTGCGCTGACGCTCGAGCCCTACAGCGACCGCCCCGACACCTGCGGCATCGGAGTTCCCCTCCGCCCCAAGGAGGAGCTTCAGAAGTCCGTCACCGCCGCAAATGCGGCCGGCTTCCAGGTCCGCATCCACTGCATTTCCGACGGCGCCGTCCGCATGGCTCTGGATCTGTACGAGGGATCGCAAAAGGCCAATGGCAAAAACACCTACAAGAACGCCGTAGAGCACATTGAGAACATCAATCCGAACGATATCCCCCGCTTCAAGCAGCTCAACGTCATCCCCTCCATGCAGCCGATGCATCTGCTGCTCGACGCTGACGAGCAGGTCAGCCGCATGGGACCCGAACGCGTAAAATACGAGTGGGCGTTCAAGTCGATCCTCGACGCAGGCGGCCGTCTCGCCTTCGGCACGGACTACCCCGTCGTCGACTTCGATCCTTTCCCCACGATCTACGCCGCTGTGACCAGGAAGAATCTGGATGGCACGCCCGCTTCACAGAACGAGTGGGAATGCCTCAGCCTTGAGCAGACGCTGAAGGCCTATACGATCGACGCCGCCAACACCTACGACCGCGAGAATGATCTCGGCACGCTGGAGAGCGGCAAGCTCGCGGATCTGATCGTCATCGACAAGAACATGTTCGCCATCGACCCTGCAGAAATCCTCAACTGCTCTGTTGAAATGACGATGATGGACGGCAAGATCATCTTCCAGCGTTCCTGATCGAAAGATCCCGCAGCCGGCTATTTCCCCGCCCCGATCTCCCGCGGAGCGGGTGGTCTACGCATCCCCTGTAAAAGCATGATCCGGATCGTGCCGCAAGGCATGGTCCGGATCATGCCGCATACCGTTCTGGGCGGCCCCTGTCGGCGGGGCTGCTCTTTTTTGCCCGCCGCCCCGCCGCATCCAACGCTTGCGCTGCGGCGGATATCCGTATATAATATTGTCAAAATGCGGCGAAGGGAGGGCAAAACGATGCTCAAAATAGCCATCTGCGACGACGACGCGAGAGATCGGGAACGTATCGCAGAGGATCTGCGCGCCTACGTGGCCGCGCACTGCGGACACGGCATCGAGTCCGCGGTCTACCCCTCCGCCTTCTCGATGCTGGACGCCTTTGACAAAACCGGCTGTCCGGACATCGCCCTGCTGGATATCTGTATGCCCGGTATGCTGGGGACGGAGCTGGCACGGGACATCCTCCGGTGCAGCGAAAGCACGGACATCATCTTTCTGACGACCAGCTCGGATTACGCCGTGGACGCCTTCTCGCTCCACGCCGCGGACTATATCCAAAAGCCGTACACACGGGAGAAATTCAACGCCGCGCTGGACCGTGTGATCGCCATGCGGCAGGAACGGACGTGGCTCCTGCTGCCCTGCGAGGGCGAGCTGCACCGCATCGCGCTGGAGGACATCCTGTACATAGAGACCGTCGACAAGCACCGCATCTTCGCGCTGGCCTCCGGCAAAAGGCTGACGGCGCGGCTGTCCGCCGCCCAGCTGCAGGACTGTCTCGCCGGAAGGCGCGGCATGGTCATGTGCGGGGCCTCCTATGCCGTAAATCTTGCTCACGTCCGCTGCTTCTCCGGCACGGATCTCATCATGGACGGCGGCGAGCGCATCCCCGTCCCGCGCCGGCTGCGCTTGCAGATCCGGCAGGCATACTTCGATTTCTATTTGGAGGAGGTCAAGGGCTGATGACGGACCCCCGCTATATCGGAACGATCCTCTATGTGAGCCTGTCGATCTACGCGGCGCTGCTGGCCGCCGGTCTTCTGATGCAGGAGCGGCGGTATCCCGTCAAAAAGACGGCGCTGCTGTGGGGCGCGGAGGGGCTCATCCTGCTGCTGGACATATATCTGTGCTTTGGCCTTCTGCCAACGCCGCTGCGGCTGCCGGTATCGCTGGGCGTCGGCTTTCTCAGCTATGCCGGCATCTTTATCGCCGTATCCGCGGACGGCTTCTGGAAGAAGGTCTACCTGCTCATCACGCTTTTCTGCGTGTGCTGCATCTCCTGGTCCGGCGGCCTTTATCTGTGCTATCTTCTGCTGCCGGACAGTCCGGCGGCGGTCAGGTACCTTGTGCGCACCGCGCTCCATCTCATCACGGCGCTGCCGCTGCTGATCGCCTATCACGCCTACGGCCGCCCGCTGTTCCGCGAGGTCAGCGGCTTTCAAAAGCGGAGCTGGCAGACGCTGAGCATCGTCTCCGGCATCTATCTTCTCCTGTTCGCCGCGCTCATGTCAAGGATCCGGCTCGACAACGGGATCGATCCGGACACGCTGCTCGTCTTCTGCGTTGCGGTATGCAGCTTCGCATCCGTAAGCGTTCTGAGCGTCAGCAACATCTTCCATATGCGCAAGGAGGCGCGCGAAGCGCTGATCCGGCAAAAGGTGGAATACCTGACGGACTATGTGGAGACCGTTGCCAGAGCGGCGCAGGAGAGCCGCCGCATCCGCCACGACAAGCGCCATCACGACGCCTGCATCGCCGCCATGGCGCGCGCCGGAGACACCGGCGGCATACTGGACTATCTCGAGCAGGAGAAGGAGCACGCGGAAAGCTTTCCGTCCTGGTGCCCGCATATCATGGTCAACGAGATCCTCAGCTCCTATGCCGGTAAGTCGAAGGAGGCTGGCGTAGATTTCAGCGCACAGGCCGACACCCCCGCGCAGTCCGACGTGGCCGACGTGGACTTTGTCGCTATCCTTGCAAACCTGCTGGAAAACGCGCTCAATGCCTGCATCGGGGCAGCCGGCGCCGGCCCCATCCGCGTCCGCATCCGGAATGTCGGCAAAAAAACGGTCATTGCGGTGAGCAATCCCTGTCCCTCCGGCCTGAAGCTGGAAAACGACCTGCCCGCCGCGCGGAGCACCGGCATCGACAGCATCGTTTCCTCCGCCGCCCGATACCAGGGGGAGGTCCGCTACCAGCTCGAATCCGGCGTCTGCACCGCCTGCGTCATTCTCAATCCATAACCCCGCACAACTGCTGAAGACCGCCTTCGGGCGGTCTTTCTTTTTCCGGCGACCAATTTGGAACGCAAAGCGTCCAATTTCGGCATTTTCCCCCAATCGGGCTGCCGCTGTGCTATCGTTTTGATGTTTGTAAGGAAGGCTGCCGCCGATATATGCCGGAAGCGCCGCCCGCCGGAGATCTGCGGCCGGCGGCGCACAGAAAGGACATTTTCTATGAACTGGCCCTGGAAAAAGAAAAAGCTCTCCTTTGCGGAGGCCGCGAGGTTCAACTGGGAAGCGGACACCAACGCAGAGCTGCGGCAAAAGCTCAGCGAGCTGGCAAAGCAATACCCGACGCTGCGGGAAAGCGAATACAGAGAAAAGCTGCTGCAGCTGTTTCGGGCGCAGGGGCTGGATCTTGACGCAGAGCAGCTGGACATGCTGCTGCTCCTGCGGCAGAAAACGGACCAGATGCTGCTCGACCGCAAGGCGGACAGCCAGCAGAACGCGACATAGGCCCCGGCCGGTTCGCGGCAGAAAAACATCTTGATGTGGAGGTACACGATGAACATTCAAAAAACGGTAAGCGGAACGACTCTGGCGGTGGCGCTGGAGGGACGTCTGGACACGACGACCTCGCCGAAGCTGGAGGAGGATCTTCGCAGCAGCATCGAGGGCGTCGCCAGTTTGGAGTTTGACCTTGAAAAGCTGGAGTACATCTCCTCCGCCGGTCTCCGCGTGCTGCTGGCGATGCAGAAGATCATGAACAAGCAGGGCAGGATGCTGCTCAGGAATGTAAACGAGTCCGTCATGGAGGTATTTGAGGTCACGGGCTTTGCCGACATTTTGAGCATCGAGTGAGCTTTCTTTTGAGAGGAGGCCGGCTATGTTGTACATACAGCTCGGACTGACGGCGCTGTGCCCCGCCATACTGTCCGCACTGCTATACCGGTGGAGCAAAACGGCAAGAGCCTCGGCCCTGTCCGAGCGGGCAAGACAGGCTGTATACGGGCTGTCGTTCGGGCTGCTCGCCATCGCGGGCACGGAGCTCGGCGTCTGCGTGGACGGCGCTCTCATCAGCGCGCGGGACGCAGCGCCCCTGTGCGCGGGCCTGATCTTTGGTGCGCCCGCGGGCGTCATCTCCGGACTGATCGGCGGCGTCGAGCGGTACACCGCGGTGCTGTGGGGCGGCGGCGCATACACAAGGCTCGGCGCGAGCCTCACCACCCTGCTCGCGGGTCTGCTGAGCGCGGCGCTGCGGAAATGGATGTTCGACGGCAAGCGCCCCGCCTGGCACTACGGTCTGGCGGCGGGCTTCGTGCTGGAAGTGATCAACTTGCTGCTGGTATTCTCCGGCAACATGCAGGATGTGCACCAGGCCTTCACGCTGGTGGAGCGCTGCGCCGCGCCCATGATGGCGCTCAACGCAGGCGCGGTCACGCTGGCCATGCTGACGGTCTCGTGCCTTGCGGGCGAGGCGGCGCGCGGCAGGAGGAAAAAATACCGCCACCAGCTGGCGCAGACCTTTTCGCGCTGGCTGCTCGCGTGCGTCGTGCTGGCGTTCGTGGTGTCCAGCCTGTTCATCTATGTGCTGCAATCGAGGCTCGCGGTGGATGACGCGGAAAAAATGCTCTCGCTCTATATCGAGGACGTCCGCGACGACATCAACGACGCCTCGGACGAAAACCTGCTCAGGCTGACGCGGATGATCCGCGACGAGCTGGAGCGGATCGGGAACTACCGCGACCAGACGCTCCGTCTGCTCCTCGAGGCCTACGACGTGTCCGAGATCAATATCGTCAATGAAAACGGCGTCATCTCCGCGAGCACGACGCCCGCCTATCTCGGCTTTGATATGGCGGGCGGCGAGCAGTCGAAGGAATTTCTGGCGCTGCTCACCGGCGAACAGGAGCTCGTGCAGCGCTATCAGACCGTCTCTCACGAGGCGGGCGTTTCCATGAAATACGCGGGCGCCGTTCTGAGCGCCGGCGGGTTCGTGCAGGTCGGATACAACGCCCAGCGCTTTCAGGCGGACATCGACGAGCAGGTCGTCGGCGTCACGAGAAACCGCCACGTGGGCGAGAACGGGTTCATGCTCATCGCCAACGAGGAGTTCCGTCTGGTGAGCGATCCTGACGGACGCGAGGGCATGTGGCTCGACGTAACGGGCATCCATCTGCAATCGGAGCAGAAAAGCAGCACCGCCGGCCCGAGAGCGGCGGGAAGGATGTTCATGGACTCGGTCTACGCCGAGGACTGCTACGTGATGTACGGCATCACGGAGGGCTATTACATCATCGGCGTCATGCCGAAGTCCGAGGTCGTCTTCGGGCGCAATATTTCCCTGTATATCACGGTGTTCATCGAAATTCTGGTGTTCGCCGCGCTGTTCGTGCTGATCTACTTTCTTGTTAAAAAGCTGGTGGTGGAGAACATCCAGAAGATCAACCACTCGCTCAAGGAGATCACGGGCGGCAACCTGAACGTCTCCGTCGATGTGCGCGCCAACGAGGAATTCGTGTCCCTCTCCGATGACATCAACTCCACCGTGCACACCCTGAAGGGCTATATCGCGGAGGCGGCGGCGCGGATCGACAAGGAGCTGGAATTCGCCAAGACCATCCAGTTTTCCACGCTTCCCTGCGTTTTTCCGCCGTATCCCGACCGGACGGACTTTGACATCTACGCAAGCATGGACACGGCCAAGGAGGTCGGCGGCGATTTCTACGACTTCTACCTGCTGGATGAAAACCGTCTCGCGTTTTTGATCGCGGACGTGTCCGGCAAGGGGATCTCCGCGGCGATGTTCATGATGAAGGCGAAAACGCTCCTCAAGAGCCATGCGGAAAACGAGAGCGACGCCGCGGCGATCCTGACGAGGGCGAACGAGGATCTGTGCGAAAACAACGAGGCGGAGATGTTCGTGACCTGCTGGATGGGCATTCTGAACCTTAAAACGCATACGGTGCATTTTGCGAACGCGGGCCACAACCCGCCGCTCGTCCGTCACCAGAACGGGCGCTACGAATTTTTTAAGACGCGCCCGGGCTTCGTTCTGGCCGGCATGGAGGGCATGAAATACCGCAGCGGCGAGCTGGAGCTGCTGCCGGGCGACGAGATCTTCCTCTATACGGACGGCGTGACCGAAGCGACCGACGCACACGAGCAGCTCTACGGCGAGGCAAGGCTCGAGGCCGTTTTGAACCGGCTGGCCGGAGCGGACGCGAAGGCGCTCTGCCTTGGCGTGAAGCAGGACGTCGACGCCTTCGTGGGCGAAGCGCCCCAGTTCGACGATATGACAATGCTCTGCCTTCGCCTGACGCCGAAGCAGTGCATCTCCGTCGACCCGAGGGAGGACACGATGCAGACCGTGGTATCCTTCGTGGAGGAAGCGCTCGCGCAGGCCGAGGTGCCGATGAAGGCCGCTGTCAAGATGAACATCGCCGTGGACGAGATCTACTCCAACATCCAGCGCTACAGCGGCGCGACGCACGCCACGGTGGAATGCGCGGCGAAAAACGGCCGGATCACGCTGGTGTTCACGGACAACGGAAGCCCCTATAACCCGCTGGAGCAGGCGGACCCCGACACGACGCTTCCCGCAGAGGAGCGCGAGATCGGCGGGCTGGGCATCTTCATGGTGAAAAAGACGATGGACGATGTGGTGTACGAGTATTCGGAGGGCCGCAACCGTCTGACGCTGAAGAAGAACTGGTGAGCGGGAGGAACCGAGAATGCTGTCATCAAAAAAGAAAAGCTTCCGACTGTCGCCGGAGACCGTCGACCTTCTTTCTCAGGAGCTCGCCGCGTCCCTGACGGAAGCGGAGGCGGACCGGAAGGACATCCTCCGTCTCCGTCTCTCGCTGGAGGAGATCCTGGAAAGCTGGATCTCCCTGCTCCCTGACGCGCCGGTCGTCTTCTGCGCGAAAAGGCGCATGGGGAAGCAGCTGATCGAGATCCGCGTCGAGGGAAAGGAGATCCGGTCTGAAGACATGCCGGAAAGCTGCTTCCTTTCCAGCCGTCTTTTGTCGCAGGCGGGCCTCACGCTGACGCAGCGCTACCAGAACGGCGAGAACTGCCTGACCGTTTACCCGCCCAGAAAGCATAAGCTCGGGCAGATGCAAAAGCTCCTGCTCGCCATCGCGGCGGCCATCGTCCTCGGGCTGCTGCAAAGGCTCTTCCCCGCCGGTGTGCAGGCCGGTATCCGCGCCGTGACCGATCCGCTGTTCACGCTGATCCTGGATCTTCTGCGCATGGTCTCCTCGCCGATGATCTTCCTTGCGATCTGCTCCGGCATCTTCAACATCGGCGACATGACCGTCATGGGCAGGGTCGGCAAAAAGGTGATCGGCCGCATCGTGCTGCTGACGTTTCTCGTCAGCGCAGCCGTGACCGTCTGCCTTATGTGGCTCTTCCCCATGGAGCTTGCCGCCGGCGGCGCGGTCGTAAGCGAGTTTTCGACGATATACCGGATCATTCTGGATATCGTCCCGCCCGATATCGTCTCCCCGTTCCTGAACGGGAACACCCTGCAGATCATCTTTCTGGGCGCCGCCGCGGGCGTCGCGCTGCTGGTCCTGGGCGACAGGGCCGCCGCGGTCCGCACCTTCATCGAGCAGGTGAACGAGGTCGTCCAGTTCCTCATGGAAGCGATCGGCAGCCTGATCCCGCTGTTCGTATTTTTCAGCCTGTTCGGGCTGCTCAGCTCCGACTTTGGCTCTGAGCTGACGGGCATTCTCAAATCCATCGTGATCACCTATGCCGTCTGCCCGCTGGTCTGCCTCGCCTTTGCCGCCGTTTTGTCCGTGCGGTACCGCGTGCGCTTTTCTCTGCTCATCAGGAAGCTGCTGCCGACCTTCCTCATCGGGCTCACCACGGCGTCCTCCTCCGCGACGTTCGCCACCAATCTGGAGACCTGCGAAAAGAAGCTGGGCGTCCCGCCGGTGCTCGTGCATTTTGCCGTGCCTCTGGGACAAGTGCTCTATATGCCCGGCGTCACGGTCGCCTTTGTGTCGATCTGCCTGTGCATGGCGGAAAATTTCGGCGTCGCCGTCACGCCCGCATGGCTCCTCACGATGATCGTCGTGACCGGTCTTTTGTCGCTGGCAATGCCGCCCATCCCGGGCGGCGCGCTGACCTGCTATGCGGTCATGTTCAGCCAGCTCGGCATCCCCGACGAGGCCCTCGCGCTGGCCGTGGCGATCAATTCGATGATCGACTTCATCGCAACGGCCTCAAATCTGACTTGTCTGCAAACCGAGGTCGTGATAGCAGCCGACAAGCTCGGGATGCTGGACGAGGAATGCTTAAGAAAGGATGGATAGCGCTGTGCCGGCGCACGGCGCTGTCTTGAAGCGCAATGACAGTAGAAAACGCTATGGGCTATGAATATCGCAGAAACGAGGCCATCATACGGAGCAAGACGCGGGAGTTTTTCGGCATCGGCACGGTGGTGACAGCTTCGTCCTATCTCGTCTCCGTTGTGGATTTTATGCTCATCGGCGCCCTTCTGGGCGCCGATGCCGTCGCTGCCGCGGGCCTTTGCGACAGCTTCGTCGACATCGCCGAGCTTGCCGGCTATGTTCTCTCCTCCGGCGGGCCGGTCGCCGTCAGCATCCTGCTGGGGCGGCGAAAGCTCCGCCAGGCCAACGGGGCGTTCACCCTGTCCTTCCTGCTGACGCTCGCCGGCGGTCTTCTCTGCTGGTGCCTGCTGCCGTTCTGCGGCTTTTTCAGCGGCATCCTGACCAATAACGGCGCGATCGCGGGAGATGTGGCGAAATACGCCTTTTTCATCCTGCTCTCCGCGCCGTTCGTCGGCGTCAACCTTGTGCTCTCCAGCTTTGCCATTCTGGACGACCACTCCAGGCTGGCCATGGGCTCGGTGATCGCCGCCAACGCGGTGAACATCGTTCTGGACGTTGTCTTTATGAAATACCTGAGCATGGGCGTTGCCGGTGCGGCCGCCGCGTCTCTGCTCGGCAATACGGCTGGGATCCTCGTGGCGCTCCCCTACCTGTTCTCCCAAAAGCGCACGTTCCATTTTGTGCTGCGCGCCGAGGACCTGCGGGAGACCTGTCGGGAGCTGATCTCTCCCTGTTCGTCCTTTATGACCGACAAGCTCTCGCGGATCTTCTCCGGCTTGACGGTGAATCTGCTGCTGATGTATTTCGTCGGCAATATCGGCGTGGCGCTGTACGCGGTGTACAGCCAGCTGCGCTTCATCCTGCGGATCCTGGCGGGCGGCGCGCTGCAGACGATCTCCACGCTCGGCAGTATGCTCTACGGGGAGCGCGACTTCTACGGGCTGCGCGGGATGCTGGCCCTTCTCTCCAAATACACCTACGCGCTCGTCGCGGCACTCATGGCGGGACTGTTCTGCTTCTCCGCGCCGTTCCTCCGCTCCTACGGCATCACCGCGGAGCCGGATACCGTGCTCGCACTGCGCATCATGCTGATCAGCCTGCCCTTTCTCTGGCTCAACGATCTGCTCGCAAGGCTTTACCCCAGCGTTCAGCGGCAGCGCCTGTCCGTGCTTCTGCTGACGCTGCAAAACGTCGTATTCAAAATACTGATCCTGCTGCTCTGCGTGACGGCCATCTCGCAGCTCCATTGGCCCAGCATCCCTACCGTGGCGGTCTGGTGCCTGCTGACGGAGCTTCTTTCTCCGGCGGTCACGCTGCTGCGGGAAAAGCGGCTGTATCAAAACGTGGCGATCCTCGGCCTTGAGGATCAGGCGGACCGGAGCTGCCACACCTTTTCCATCACGGGTGAGCCGGACAGCGTGGCGGATATCCACCGCGAGATCGACCAGTTCTGCCGGCAGAACGGCATCCCCCGCAGCAGAGGCGTCTTTCTGTCCATCGCCTTTGAGGAGGCCGCCCTCAACATCATCAACCACAACGAGCATGTGGATATGATCGATATTTGTCTGCTTCTCGAGGAGGGAAATCTCATCGTCCGCATCCGCGACAACGGCGCGCCCTTCGACCCGCTGACGTTTGTGGACGACGAGGACATCCTTCAGATGAACAACATCAGGCTGTTGGAGCGGCTCACCGACCAGAAGACCTATACGCGGATCATGAACATGAACAACACCGTGCTTTCGATCCGACTGGAGGCGGCAGAGAATGAATGAACCGATCGCATCCCTTGCGGAACAGTATCCGGCGGCCGCAGAGCTGCTCCGGCAGCACGGCAGTGAAAGCCTCCTTTCCTATCTGGGGCAGCTCCGTCACAAGCCGCTGCCGGACATCCTGCCGTCTGAAGATCTGCTGACGGAGGTGCGGGATTATTTCACGCCCTTTTTCGGCGCGGAGACCGCCGAGGAATGCATGAACGTCCTCCGTCGCCGCCGCTGCCTGTCCACCGCCAATCACCATCATCCCGCATTTGAGTACATGACCGTGCAGGATACGATCCTCTGCGATCAATGGCTGCGGCTGCAGGGCGAGACTGGGGCGGTCGTTCCGATCCTGGCGGCCGCCAACCCGCGCCTGACCAGTACCGTCTACCCGCGGGGGATGTTGGTCTACGACTGCGCCGCGCCGGAGGGCTGTCTGCGTCTGCCTTTTTATCCGTTCAAGCTGCGGCACGCCTGCGTGGCCGCCGTAAAGGGCATCTCTCCGGACATGGCGGGCAGCGCTCTGAACCGTCTGCGGCAGGAGACGCGGCGCGGCTCCGTCACGCCCCGCACGGCCGAAACGATAGAGCGCTTCTGCCGCGAGGTCCTGCTTTCCGACAGCGTACAGCGGTACGGCACGCTTCGCGAGCAGACCACGGTCATCAATGCCATGCTCTCCCAGCGGTACTTTACCGACCGCAAGCCGCAATACCTCTGGATGCCGATGGAAACGCTCACTGCCCGCCTGCTTGAAAAGGATCTTCAAACGGAAGCCTCACTCACCTGTCAACTGCTGTTTCGGCAGGAGCTGCGCGCATCGCTGCTTCAGGCGCTGGACGGCGTTTCCGGCTGCTGGACGGGAGACACCGGCGGCACGCACCTTTTCTGGGGACTCGACCGGCGCGCCGTTCTGTTTCCCCTGCGGCTGCACGAGGAGGCGGGCAAGGCGGTGCTGACCGGCCGAACGATGGGAGAGACTGTAACGATCCCCTTCACGCCGCAGGCGCTGACGGACGGGCTGTGGGATGGAACGCTGCTGCCCGGTCTGTTCCTCTGCTTTCTGGAGCTGCATTTTCTCCGCGACTTCACGGTATTCGGCGGCTTCTATCAGCCCACCTATCTCGGCGAGATGCGCCGCGGACTGGTGCAGGCCCTGCGCGAGACGGACGGCTATGAAACGGAGGCCGCGATCATCGAGGCAAAGCGCAACGCGATGACCCTCGGGCTGATCTATCTGCTGCGGAGCCGTGAAGGCGGCAGCTTTCCCGTTTCCACGGTGGAACTCCTGGAGGAGCCCATTTCGACGCCGGAGGTCGAAGCGGCCCTGCAGGGGTCCGTTGCCGCGGCGCTCGGTCATCTGTTCTGACCGGCGATCCATAATACCCCTTCACGCCGTCCGGTGCAGAGTCTGCCGGACGGCGTTTCTTTCGGCGGCATTCATGCCGAGCCCGCCTGTCTCCCCCCCCCTCTCTCAAGCGGACGCCGGCCCGATGCGCGCCGCTCTTGACATCCGCGTTCTCCGCGTGTATAATACGCAATATACATTGTTCGATATGTATTGCGTGCTCCACTTTACGGTGAAAGGATGCGGACTATGGCTCCAAAGAACAAATTTACAAAGGAAGAAATGACGGCGGCGGCGCTGCGGGTCGTGCGTACCAGAGGGATCGACGGTCTCACCGCAAAAACGATGGCAGACGAGCTCGGCACCTCCACGCAGCCGATCTTCACGGGCTTCGGCTCTATGGACGGCGTCAGGCAGGCGGTCTACGCGGCCGCCGTGCGCGTGTACGACGACTATACAAATGCGGGCCTGCACGAGAAGATCCCCTTCTACGGCGTCGGTATGCAGTATATCCGCTTCGCGCGGGAGGAGCCGGAGCTTTACCGTCTTTTGTTCCTGACGCGGACGCAGGAGCAGGCGTGTAGCGCCATGCAATCGATGCGGCATTTGCAGGAGCTTGTCCGCCCGACGCTGATGGACATTTACCGCATCACCGCAGAGGAGGCGGATCTGTATTTCCGCGACCTGTGGCTCGTGGTACACAGCCTGTCCACGCTGATCGTGACCGGCGACTGTCCCTATTCCGATCAGGAGATCGGCGGGATCCTCACCGGCTTCAGCATCAGCATTTTCAGATCCATCAAGGCTGTCCCCGGCTTTGCCTCCGGCGCCTTTGACCGCGACGCGGCCTTTCGCGCGCTGCTCGGCGGGGACCCGCGATGATGCGGCGGGATAGCTGAGGAGCTCCGATCGGAGCCGGACTGGCTCCGCTGCCCCAAAATGCGGCGGGAACCCAAGGCCGCAGATACGGGCGCGCACCGCGCCGCATGTACGACCATCTCAGCACGCACGGCGACTGGCTGCATCGAATATCAGGGCGTATTGGTCGGAGACGTCTCCCTGTGCGGCAGCGGCGAGCTGGCGATCGTCGTTTGCAAAGCGTTCCAGAACAGGCACATCGGGCGGCGGTGCATCCGCGAGATGCTGAAGCTCGCGCAGGAGAAGGGCATGGATACGGTAAAGGCAAATATCTATGCCCTCAACACGCAGAGCCAGCGCATATTTCTGTCCGCCGGCTTTGTGAAAACGGACGGGGAATGGTACGAATACCGGCTGCCGCGCCGAGGCGTCCGATACGACCCTTGCTGCGGCCAGCCGCGCCTGTCGGGAGCAGGCGTTCCGACCGAAACAATATGACAGGAGAAAGCACATGAGCGAATTTTCGGATTTTACTCGGGCAGCCGCCCCCTGGGTGGCGGCTGCCCTTGCGATAGCGATCGTGGCCGCTCGCGGCATAGCGGAAGAAAAGAAAGACAAAAAGCAGGAGGATAGGAAGCAATGAGTGCAAAAGCAAGGTTTTCGGCGGTACTCGTGCTGCTCGCCGCCCTTGCGCTGTTTCTGCTCCTGCGCGATCAAGAGAGCTTCACCGGCAGCCGCACCGCAGCGCCGGACTCCTACGCGCTGGACATTGCGCGCATGAACGGCGCCGACCGGCACACCCTGACTCTGGACGCGGGCACTGCGCTCCGGATCGAATTTGAAACGCAGGAGGGCTCGCTGCGCATGACGCTCACAGCGCCTGACGGAACGGTGCTGTACACCGGCAGCGGAAAAGATGCGACGGCGTTTACCGTAGGCATTCCGGAAAGCGGCGCTTACACCGTGACGGTGGAGGCGCGGCACGCAAAAGGCACGATCCGCATTTCGGCGGCAGGCTGAAAAAACGGCGCGCACCCCCCTTGACTTTTCGCGCACAGGAGTCTATAATGTAAACTAACGAACGTTAGTTAGTTGGTGAAGGCATGAAACAGGAAGACACAAAGCAAAGAATCCTCGACAAAGCGCTGGAGCTGTTTTCCATGCAGGGCTACGACTCGGTCAGCATGGGCGAGATCGCCGCGGCGGTGGGGATCAAGGCTTCGTCGCTCTACAACCACTTTCCCGGCAAGCGCGCCATTTTCGACGCGATCGTAGAGGCTACGGCGGCGCAGTACGAGGCCGACACCGGCAGGATCGCCATACATGTGCAGGACGCCGCGCAGGACATCCCCGTTTTTACGGCGATCACCGAGGACGCGCTTTTTGAGAAGGTGCGGCGGATCTTTGAATACTCCCTCCACAACGAGACCATCAGCCGCTTCCGGCGCATGATGACCATCGAGCAGTTCCGCTCGCCGGAGCTGGCCGCCCTGTATTCCAGACGCTACGTGGAGCGCATGCTCTCCTACCACGCCGGCATTTTCCGCGCGCTGACCGCCGCCGGCGAGCTTCAGGCGGACGACCCCGACGCGCTGGCGATGCTGTATGTCGCCCCTGTCCTGACGCTGATCGGGATCTGCGACCGTCAGCCGGAGCGGGAGGCCGAGTGTGTGGAAGCGCTCGGCAGGCATGTCCGTCTCTTTTTCCGCATGGTCCACAGCGGCGCATCCCCTCGCGAAGCCGCAGACGATCAGCCGGATGCAAAGCCGCAGTGCTGACCACGCCTTATGTGGCCGGCACTGCTTTTTCAGGAGGAAGCACATGAAAAAAACACTTACCCAAAGGCTGGGGCTGCTCGGCGTCGTCAGCCTGCTGTCGTACACGGCGGCGGTCGTCTTTTCCCCGCTCGCCTATCCGGGATATGACTGGATGGCGCAGGCCGTGAGCGATCTGAGCGCGGCGAACGCGCCGTCGCTGGCGCTGTGGAACCAGCTCAGCGCTCTCTACAATGCCTGCGAGGTCGTCTGCGTCACGGTCGTGTGCATCGGCATACAGGGGCAAAAGACCCGGATGCTGCGCACCGGCATTTATCTCTTTGCCGTTATGGAATGGATCTCCGCGATCGGCTACCGGATGTTCCCGCTCAGCGACAGCGGCTATGCGGGCGCGTTTCAGGATGTGATGCATATGGCGGTCACCGCTGCGGTCGTGCTGCTGTCCATCGTATCGCTGAGCGTTATCATCGCCGCTGGCGCAAGGAGCAGGGACTGCCGCTCCTACGGCGTCTGCGCCGCGATCGCCCTCGGCATGATGCTCGTCGGCGCGCTCGGCATGAAGCTCGTCCCCGCCGGATATTTCGGCGTTGTGGAGCGCTTCAGCGTGTTCGCCGCCACAGGCTTCAACGCCGCGCTGGGCATTCATCTCTTTTGTACGGATGCCGAGAAAGCAAGGACAGGAGCGTCGGAAAATGAGAAATAACACCTATCCCCGTCCGCACGACGAGCAGATCGTCTATCTGAAGGACGTTGTCACAGGGCCGAACATCGAGATCGGCGAATACACGATCTACAATGATTTTGTCCATGATCCCCGCGATTTTGAGAAATACAACGTGCTTTACCACTATCCGGTCAACGGCGACCGGCTGATCATCGGAAAATTCTGCTCGATCGCCTGCGGCGCAAAATTTCTGTTCACCAGCGGCAACCATTCGATGCGCTCGCTCTCGACCTACACCTTCCCCATTTTCTTCGACGAGTGGGGGCTGGATGCGAAGGACATCCGCCAGGCATGGGACAACAAGGGCGATATCGTCGTCGGCAATGACGTCTGGATCGGCTACGAGGCCGTCATCCTCTCGGGCGTGACGATCGGCGACGGCGCCATCATCGGCAGCCGCGCGGTGGTGACAAAGGATGTGCCGCCCTACACCATTGTCGGCGGCGTTCCGGCAAGGCCCCTCCGCAAGCGGTTCGACGACGCGGCGATCGAACGGCTCGAGGCGCTGCGCTGGTGGGACTGGGATGCCGAGACGATCAGGCGCAGCCTCCCCGCCATCCAGTCGGGCGACATCGCGGCATTGGAGCGTGCGGAATGAAGCCGGCCGTTATAGACCCCAAGCGCTCCCCCCGCGCCGAGGCATATGCGCTTTGGATGAGCGCACCGGATCCAATGGTGACGTTTTTCAAAACGCTGGATGTAACGCCGCTCTTAAAGCTCCGCCGCAGACGCGGCTATCGGTTCAATATGCTTTTGTGCTGGTGCATCGGCAAGGCGGCAAGCGGGGTCAAAGAATTCTATACGCTCCCCGTGGGGCGCGAGCTGCTGCAATACGACAGCATTGCCGTCAATACCATCGTAAAAAACAAAACCGGCGCGGTCAGTTCCTGCGATGTGCCGTTCTCGGACGATCTTGCGCAATTCAATTCCGACTATCTGCGCCTGACGCGCGAGGCCATCGCGCGCTGCGAGAACCACGACCTGACGGAGCATATGGTCATCGGCACTTCCGCCATCGTGGATACCGAGATCGACGGAGCCGTCGGCATGAACAGCGGTATTTTCAATAATCCGTTCCTGATCTGGAGCAGATATCACACAGGGCTTTTTAAGACGACGCTCAAGCTGTCGTTCCAGTTCCATCATACCCAGATGGACGGCGCGCACGCAGGACTATTCCTGCAGCGGCTGCAGGAGGTCATATGGCGCATTGTATGAACACGATCCTGATCATTGACGACGACGCCGCGATCGGTGATCTTGAGCAGGAGGTGCTGGAGCGGGCCGGCTACGCGGTGCTGCGCGCTTATTCCGGCACGGAGGCGCTTCTGCTTTTGAAGACCGGCAGCCCCGACCTCATCCTGCTCGATCTGATGCTGCCTGGGCTCAGCGGCGAGGAGATCCTGCCGCGGCTGCAGGGCATCCCCGTCATCGTGGTCAGCGCCAAGGCCGCCGTGCAGGATAAGGTCGGGCTGCTGCTCGGCGGCGCGGCGGATTACCTCACCAAGCCCTTTAACACCAAGGAACTGCTGGCCCGCGTCGCCGTGCGGCTGCGGGAGTCGGCCCGCTCTCCGCTGTCGGCGGTCCTGACCTGCGGCGGCCTGACGCTGGACACCGCCTCGCACGAGGTTCGCGCCGGCGGCGAGACCGTCCAGCTGACCCGCACGGAATACGCCATTTTGAAGCTGCTGATACAGAATCCCGGGCAGGTGCTGGCAAAATCCGTGCTGCTCGACCGCATCAGCATGGATACGCCCGACTGCACGGAAAATTCGCTCAAGACCCACATCAGCAATCTGCGCGGCAAGCTGCGAACTGCGGCGGGCAGAGACTATGTGGAGGCGGTGTGGGGCATCGGCTTCCGGCTGAACACAGGATCTTGACGATTTCTGGACGGTTTTCTTGACCGTTTTCTTGACCTTTGCCTGATACCATACGCACGATCAAGCAAAGGAGGTATTTACAATAGACTATGTGCTTGAAGCAAACGGGCTTTCAAAGCGCTACCGCGGCTTCGCGGCGCTCTGCGGGCTGAATATGCACATCCCCCAAGGGGCGATCTACGGCTTTGTGGGCAGGAACGGCGCGGGCAAGACCACGCTCATCCGCCTGATCTGCGGTCTGCAGGAGCCGACGGGCGGCAGCTTCACGCTTTACGGCGTGAAAAACACGGACGCGCGCATCGGGCGCTGCCGCCGCAGAATGGGCGCGGTGGTGGAAACGCCGTCCGTCTACATGGATATGACGGCGGAGGAAAACATCCGCCAGCAGTATCTCCTGCTGGGACGCCCCTCTGCAGACGGCATTGCGGAGCTGCTGCAGCTGGTGGGGCTGGACGGCACGGGGCAAAAGAAGGCGAAAAATTTCTCGCTCGGCATGCGTCAGCGGCTCGGCATCGCCGTGGCGCTGGCGGGAGACCCCGATCTTCTGGTGCTGGACGAGCCGGTCAACGGGCTTGACCCGCAAGGCATCATCGAGATGCGCGAGCTGATCCTGAAGCTCAACCGCGAGCACGGCATCACCGTGCTCATTTCCAGCCACATCCTTGACGAGCTCTCCCGTCTGGCGACGCACTACGGCTTTATCGACGGCGGGCAGATGGTAAAGGAGATGAGCGCGGAGGAGCTTGAAGCGCGCTGCCGCAAGTGCATCCGAGTGGAATCAAGCAGCAGCAGGGTGCTCGCGCGGGTGCTGGACGGTCTCGGCGCGGAATACCGCATCGTGGACGATCTCAAAACGGACGTCTTTGCCGACGTGCAGACGACGGCGCTCGTTGTGGAGGCGCTGAAGCAAAACTGCGTGATCGACAGCATGAAGGAGCGGGACGAGAGCCTTGAGAGTTTCTACATGGATCTGATCGGGGGTGTGCGTCATGCGTAAGCTGCTGCGGGCAAATTTCTACCGTCTCCGGCGCAGCCAGGCGCTGTGGCTGTGCACGGCAGGCGCCTTTGCCTTTTCCACCGTGTTTCTTCTGTGCGCGCATGTCAGCGAGGACGGGGCCGCGACGCTGGACGATATGTTCATGCAGGTCTTCCCCTTCCTTTCGATCCTGCAGGCAGCCTTTACGAGCCTGTTTCTCGGCGCGGAATATCAGGACGGCACCCTGCGCAACAAGCTCATCGCCGGCCACTCCCGCCAGACGGTCTACGGGGCGTATCTCATCACCGCCGCCGTCGGCTGCGTCATCATCGTTCTGGGATGGCTGGCGGGCTGCGCGGCGGGCGCGCTGCGCTTCGGCTGGTTCACGATGCCGGCGCACACCATGCTGCTCGTGCTGGCGGTGATCCTGCTGCTGACGGTGGCCCTGACGGCCATCTTCACGCTGGTGGGGCTTCTGCTGCCCAACCGTGCCGCCGCGGTGGTGTCCATCCTGCTGGCGTTCGCGCTGATCCTCGCGGGCAGCTTCTTCTACAACGCGCTGACCGAGCCGGAGCTGACACAGTCCGCCGTTGCAACGTCGAACGGCTTTGAATACGGCGATCCCATGCCGAATCCCTACTATGTCTCCGGCAGCCGGCGGACAGTCTATCAGTTCGTCGTGGACGCCCTTCCCACCGGACAGGCCATCCAGCTGGCGAACCGCGAGCTGACGCGCCCCGCGCTGTCTATGGCGGCGTCCGCGGGCATCGTGCTGCTGTGCGCCGCGGCAGGCATGGCATTCTTCCGGCGCAAGGATCTGAAATAAGGAGGTCTCTATGGAGCCTGGATGGATCGTGCTGACAGCGGCACTGGCCCTGACGGCGCTGGCGCTGGGGCTGCACCTTCTCTCCCTGCGCCATGCTTTCCGCGAGATCGCGGAGGAGCTGGAGGAAAAGCTGCGGACGGATACGAACACGCTGCTCTCCATCTCCTCCGGCGACAGAGCCGTTCGGGCGCTGGCCGTGCAGATCGACCGGCAGCTCCGCTCGCTTCGCGCAGAGCGGTCGCGGCTGCAAAGCGGCCGCGACGCGCTGACGTCCGCCGTAACGGACATCTCCCACGATCTGCGCACCCCGCTGACGGCCATCTGCGGCTATCTCGATCTGCTCGAGCAGGAGCCGCAACCGGAAAAGTCCCGGCGCTATCTTGCCATCATCCGCGAGCGGACGGACGCCATGCGCGCCTTGACGGAGGAAATGTTCCGCTATTCCGTCATCACCGCCACTGCGGATACGCTGACAACGGAGATCGTCTGCCTGAACGACGTTCTGGAGCAGAGTCTCGCCGGCTTCTACGGCGCGCTGTCCGCGCGCGGCATCACGCCGGAGATCCGTCTGCCGGAGGAGCGCGTCCTCTGCTGTCTGGACGCCGCCGCGCTGCGGCGGTGCTTCGATAATATCCTGAGCAACGCCGTCAAATACTCCGGCGGAGACCTTGCGGTCAGCCTGCTGCCAAGCGGCGCCGTCACGTTCTCAAATCGCGCGCCGACGCTCAGCCGCGTACAGGTCGAGCGGCTGTTCGACCGCTTTTTCACCGTGGAGAACGCCCGAAACGCCACGGGGCTCGGATTGTCCATCGCCAGGCTGCTGGCCGAAAGGATGGGCGGCGTCATCACCGCGGAATATGAAAACGGAAGGCTGTGCATCCGCACAGCCTTCCCGACGGCAGCCAAGCCGATCAAATCAAATTAAGGAGGATACCGACTATGGATCGTAAACCTTTTGCCGCCGCGCTTCTCGCGGCGATGCTGCTGCTCACCCTCGCCGCCTGCGGAAAGCCGCAGCCTTCGGACGCAGCCGCCCCGTCCGCTCCTGCTCCGGAGGAGCAGACGGAGCCCGCCGACGCGGACATCTCCGCCGACAGCGAGGCGTGGAAGACCGATTTTGAAAAGAGCCTGCTGGAGAATTACGGCGTCACGCCGGATCATTACGAGGAGCTGGACAACGGGATCTATCAGGTCTATGTCGAGATAGACGGCAGGATCGTTCCCTATGTCGCGGTGGATTCCGCGACCGGAGACTATCATGGATAAAGGAGAAGAGAAATGAAAAGAAAGCTGCTTATTTTAAGCGCCGCGCTGATCCTGTCGCTGGCGCTGACGGCCTGCGGCGGCGAGACCGCCACGAAAACGACGGACTCGCTCAAGCAGGAGAGCCCCGCTTCCGGCACGGAGGATGAAACCGCGCCGGAGCGCACCGTGACCGGCACGATGCTGCTGGACGGCGCGGAAACGGCCGTATATCTCGATGTGAGCGATACGGAGATCAATTTCCGGGACAGCGCCTCCGGCGGAACGCTGCTCGCCGTTGCAAAGTACCCTGAAGCGCTCACCGGCGCCGCCGAAGCGCTGAAAAGCTGCGACTACACCGACCTTGATGGGGACGGCAACAGCGAGCTGACCGCGGAATTCACATTTGCAGACGGCAGCACCGCAAGCCTTGTCTGGTTCCACACCGACGGAGGGCTGATCTACAACGAGGAATTCTCCCGTCTCCCCGGCGAGCTTCCCGCCTCCGGCGGCGAGCGTTAGGCCCCTCCCCTGCAAATGCTTCAGGCGCGTCCATACCGGTACCGGCATGGACGCGCCCTTTTGGCATTCCGTATGAAGCGAGCCGCGCGGTCTACCATGCGGCGACCGTGCCGTCGCAGCGCGGCTCGGTACCGGCGGCGTAGACGCCGTTTTCGCATTTCCAGATGATCTCGCCGCGCCCCATCGAAATGCGATCGTCGATGACCTCGACCTCGTGTCCCATCGCGCGCAGCTGTTCGGCGATCGCCTCGCCCGCCTCGCGCTCAAGCTGGAGCTTTTTCCCGCCGATCCACTGGATGCGCGGCGCGTCGAGCGCCTCCTGCGGGTTCATGTGATAATCGAGCGTATTGACCAGCACCTCCACATGGCCCTGCGGCTGCATGAACGCGCCCATCACGCCGAAGGGGCCGACGGCCCCGCCGTCCTTGAGGAGAAAGCCGGGGATGATCGTATGGTAGGACTTCTTCCCTCCGGCAAGGCAGTTGTCGCTCTCCGAATCGAGCGAGAAGTTCGCGCCGCGGTTTTGCAGCGAGATGCCCGTACCGGGAATGGCGACGCCCGCGCCGAAGGTCGTATAGTTGCTCTGGATCAGCGAGACCATGTTGCCCTCGCTGTCCGCAGTGCAGAGGTAGATGGTACCGCCGCAGTGCGGGTCGCCGGTCTCCGGCTCAAGCGCTTTGTCTGTGATCAGCGCGCGGCGGGCGGCAAGATACTCCGGCGAGAGCAGCTCGCTGACCTTTGTTTTCATATAGCGCGGGTCGGCAACGTAGGTCTTTGTGTCGGCAAAGGCCAGCTTGATGGCCTCAATGACCTTATGGTAGTGCGCCGCGCTCTCGCGCTGCGCGGGCAGCGCCATGCCGTCGAGCATCCCAAGCGCCATCAGCACCGTGATGCCGTGGCCGTTGGGCGGGATCTCACAGACGGTATAGCCGCGGTAATCCCGCGTGATGGGCTCGACCCATTCGGGCTGGTAGGCGCGGAAGTCCTCCTCGCAGAAGTATCCGCCCGTGGCGCGGGAATGGGCTACGATCTTCTCCATCAGCTCGCCGCGGTAATAGCTCTCGCATTCCGTTTCGGCAAGGGCGCGCATCGTGTCGGCATAGGCGGGGAAGCGGAAGATCTCGCCCGCGCGGTAGGGCGTGCCGTCCGGCTTCATAAAGCACTGCCACCAGTATTCATGCGGCGCTGCATCCTTCTCCATGGCGCGCGCGATGCGCCTGCTGTCGCGCTCCCACTGGCGCGCGACATTCACCGGTACAGGATAGCCATCCTCGGCATAGCGGATGGCGGGGGCAAAAAGCTCGGAAAGCGGCTTTGTGCCGAAGCGCCGGTTCAGCGCCGCCCAGCCCGCGGGCGCGCCCGGGACCATCGTGGGGAGCCACCCCTCTTTCGGCAGTGCGGCATAGCCTTTGGCGCGAAGGGGCTCCGCGCTGAGCGCCATGGGCGCCGTCCCGCTGGCATTGAGGCCGTAGAGTCTTTTCTCCCGCTCGATCCACACGAGCGCGAAGCAGTCGGACCCAAGGCCGTTGCCCGTCGGCTCGAGCAGCGGCATCGCGCCCGCCATGGCGACGGCAGCGTCAACGGCATTGCCGCCGCTTTTCAGCACTGCCAGCCCGATCTGCGCGCCGAGCGGCACGCTCGTGCAGCACACTCCGTTCTTTGCATAAACCACATTGCGCCGCGAGGCGTAGCGGTAGCTAAGCGGATCGTAATTCGGCATGATCTTCTCTCCTTCTCTTTTTCTTCAGTATAACAGGGGCGCCGTGCGGACGCAAGAAAAAAGAGCGCACGGGGCGCTCCTTTTTCAGCGTTTATCCGGCTCTGTCCTGCCGTCAGCCCTGCGCCGGCGGCGCCGACACGGGTGCGGGCGGCTCGGGGCCCTTATGCTTGCGCTGATAGATCAGCTTCTGATAGCCGATGACGATGGCAAGCAGAACGATGCCGACGATATCGGTGAGCGTCTTGCTGTCGATGAGCAGCAGCGCGCCCGCCATCGAAAGAATACGCATCAGCCAGTTGAGGTTGCCGAAGAGGTAGCCTTCAACGGCGGCGGCGATCATCACAACGCCGATGCACGAGCTGATGACGACCTGCGTACCGCTGAGCAGCGTGACATTCTCAAGCAGCAGCTGCGGGTTGTACATGAACATATATGGGATGATGAAGCCCGCCAGCGCAAGGCGCACGGACTGCCAGCCCGTCTTCATCGGGCTTCCGCCGGAAAGTCCCGCCGCAGCAAAGGAAGCCAGCGCGACCGGAGGCGTGAGGTTGGCGAACATCGCGTAGTAGAAGCAGAACAGGTGCGCGGCAAGCTCGGGCTGGCCCAGCTCGACGAGCGCGGGCGCAGCGATGGTCGCCGTGATGAGATAGGACGGGATAGAGGGCAGGCCCATGCCGAGGATCATGCAGGTGATCATCGTGAAGACAAGCGTGAGCAGGACGCTGGACTGGCCGATGCGGATGATGGCGTGCGCCACATTGAGGGCGAAGCCGGTCATGCCGCACACACCGACGATGATGCCGACGCAGGCGCAGGCGATGGCCACGGAAACGGTGGACTTCGCGCCGGCGACAAAGGCGTCGCAGATATCCTTAAGGCTCATGCGGCTGATGGGGCGCAGTTCAGCGACGATGATCGTGACGATGATGGTCCAGAACGCGCTGAAGATGACCGTGCGGCCGCTCCAGATGAGCATGTAGAGCAGGAATGCGATGGGGATGAGCAGATGACCGCGCTCCTTCATGACCTTACCGGGCTTTGGCATCTGCTCCTTGGGCAGACCGTTGAGATGCTCCTTGGTCGCGCGCATCTGCACCTGAACGAGAATGCCGCCGTAATACAGCAGCGCGGGAATGACGGCCGCCTTGATGATCACGCCGTACTGCACGCCCAGCGTTTCCGCCATGACGAAGGCCGCCGCGCCCATGATCGGGGGCAGAAGCTGTCCGCCGACGGAGGCCGTCGCCTCGACCGAGCCGGCAAACTCCTTGGAGTAGCCGGTCTTCTTCATCAAGGGGATGGTAAAGGTACCCGTGGTGACGACGTTCGCAACGGCAGAGCCGTTGATGGAGCCGAGGAAGCCGGAGGCCAGCACCGCGACCTTCGCGGGGCCGCCCTTGGTGTGGCCGGCAAGGGCGTTTGCGATATCGTTGAAGAACTGGCCCATGCCGCACTTGTTCATCACCTCACCGAAGATGATAAACAGCACGATATAGGTCGCGGCCACCTTGACCGAGGTGCCGTAAATGCCGTAGATATCCGTCGTGAGATAGGTGACGATGCGGTGCCAGTTGTAGCCGCGGTGCATGAAAATGCCCGGCATATAGCGCCCAAAGAGCGCATAGATGAGGAAGATGATCGACAGAATGCTCAGCGCAGGGCCGCTCAGGCGGCGGGAGCACTCAAGCACCAGCAGGATGAGGATGGTGCCCATGATAATGTCGATCGTCTCGCCCTGAAAGCCGGTGGAGATGAACACCGGATAGCGGATGAACACATAGATCGGCATGATCGCGGAAAGCGCGAAAAGGATCCAGTCGTACCATGCCACCTTCTTGCGGCTGGACTTTTTGAAGGCCGGATAGAGCAGGAAGCCGATCACCAGCACAAGGCCGACGTGGATGGCGTGGTGCTTGATGTTGACCATCTGCAGAATGCGGATGCCGGAGGCATAGGCCAGATGGTAGAGCGTAAAGGCAAGGCAGAGGAAATAGACCAGCTTGTTGAGCCAGCTTGCCTCGAATTTGCGGGTGCGGGATTCTTTTTCATATTTCTCCATGATCTCCGCGCCCTTGGAGGCGTCGATCGGAGAGGCGTCGGCCACAGCAGCGGCAGCGGCGTTCTTTTCAAGGTCAGCCACGGAAAAGGTACCCCCTTGTCGTAATGATTTTTGCCTCGACGCGGCTCGCGTCGGGCAAAGAGCGGAAGTCGAATATCTCAACGCCGTTGAGCGTAAAGACCTTCATATATTTGTTCGAGGTGATCCAGTGCAGCGTGGGGAAGCGGCTGTTGATATCCTCCATCCACACCAGCCCGTCCTCGATGCGCGTCGGCACATCCATCTCGGCGGGAATGCCGGCGCCATAGCCCGCCACGGCGATCGCGTCCAGATTGAATTGCAGATCGTCCGTCACGGAGTAGAATTCATACCACGGAATATGCTCAAAGGAATGCTCGATCTCGAGCGAAAGCGTGTCGCCCGCAGCGACGGGCCACGCGGCGATACGGGTATCGTCCGCACGGTCGCGGAGCTCCAGCTCCGTGCCGCTGGGGATCAAAAAGGCAAAGTAAGCGGCCAGCAGCAGCGCGAGCATCGCGCCGAGCGCCGGCAGGCGGGGCCTGATGACTTGTTTCATAGCAGCGTATGCGGAAAAGCGGCGCGGGCGGGCTGAGCCGCCCGCGCCGCTTTTCACTTTTCTCTTCTCTGTGCCGATCGGCCGTCAGAGTCGGGACGATCAGTTGATGTAGCCGTTGTCCTTCCAGAACGCCTCGGCGCCGGGGTGCAGCGGGAGCTGGATGTCGTCCACGCCGAAGGTGATGTCGATGTTCTTATCGGCGGCGTTGTGGGACGCCTTGATGGTGGAAATGTTGGCGAAGATGCCCTCGAGCATGTCGTAGACCATCGCGTCGCTCAGATCCTTGCGCACGAGCATGATGTTGTAAACGAACAGGCCCTCAACATCCTCCGTGTTGTTGTAGGTGCCGGCGGGGATGACGGACTTGGCGTAGTACGGATACTCGGCAACGAGCTTGTCGCGGCCCTCGCCGTCGATGGGGACAACGACCATGTCATACTGCACGCCCAGATCCATAACGGTCGCGTTGGGCAGGCCCGAGGTGACGAACACCGCGTCGCACTGGCCGTTCTTCATGTTGTCGATGGCTTCGCCGTAAGCGAGGTAGTCGGGCGTGATGTCATCATAGGTGATGCCGTAGGCGTTGAGGATCATGCGGGCGTTGATCTCCACGCCGGAGTTCGCCGCGCCGACGCCCACGCGCTTGCCGCGCAGGTCCTCAACGGACTTGATGCCGGTATCGGCAACGGTGACGAGCTGAACGTAGTTCGGCCACAGGCGCATCAGCGCGCGCAGGTCGCTGGCCTCGCCCTTGCCCTCATACGCGCCGGTGCCGGTGTAGGCCTGCATGACGGCGTCCTGCATGGCGATGGCGATCTCAGCGTCGCCGTTGAGGATGTTCTGGATGTTCTGGCCGGTGGCGTTGGTCGCCTCGGCGGAGGTCTGATAGCCGTACTCCTTCAGCGCGGTGGCAAAGGCGCCGCCGATGGGGAAGTAAATGCCGGAGGTCGGGCCGGTGCCGACGGTGATGAACTGCTTGGAGCGCTCGGCCGCGGTCAGACCTTTGGTCTCCTCGGTCTGCTGATTGTCGCCGGCAGTATCGCCGGTGTTGGCGTCATCGGCGGCCTTATCGCCGCAGGCGACGAGGGACAGCACCATAATGAGTGCCAGCGCGAGAGACAGGAACTTTTTCATCTTGATTTCTCTCCTTCTTCGTTTGTATTTTTCCCCTGCCGCTTCCGGCAGGGTCGGGACAAAGCGTGTCCCGCTCTATGTGTGAATAATATGTGAATTTTTGAACAATGCAAGGGTTTTCTGGTGAACGGTAACTATCCGCGCGTCAACCGTTCATTTCGGCGCGTGAACGGTTCTATCCACTTTCCATACATTTTTGCGGCTTATTTTCCATTTTCCCCTATTGAAAAGTGGAAAAACACCTGTTATACTGCATTTATAAATCCTTAATAAAGGAGCTGTGCCATGCAGGACAACCTGTTTTTCTCGCTCGTGCTCAATATCAGTCTGCTCGTGCTGATGGCCACCGTGCTCACCGAGCTGCGCCCGCTGCGCATGATGCTCAAGCGGCAGGACCGCTCCGTCAAAAACCAGTTCGTGCTGGGCGTCATCTTCGGCATCCTCTCAGTGAGCTGCACCTATACCGGCCTGTCCTTTCAGGGCGCCGTCGTCAACACGCGCGTGGTGAGCACCGTGGCCGCCGGACTCGTCGGCGGGCCGGTGAGCGGCATATGCGCAGGACTCATCAGCGGCGTCCACCGCTATCTCTACGATCCCGCCGGCTTCACCTCGCTCGCCTGCGGCGTCGGCACCTTTTTCTTCGGCGTCATCGGCGCGGTGAGCTACCGCTGGTTCACGCGCCGCTCCCGCCGCACGAGCGACCTTGTGTTCATCACGCTCGTTGCCGAGCTGGTCCAGTGCGGACTCATCCTGCTGCTGGCCAAGCCCTTTTCCGCCGCCCTTGCGCTGGAGGAATCCATTCTGCTGCCGAAGATCCTCGTCAATTCGCTCGGTCTTGTGGCATTCATGCGCATCCTCGACCGGCTCAACCGCGACCTGATGATCGAGCTGGCCGAGCAGCAGGCCGTCGCGCTGCTCATCGCGCAGGAGTGCCTGCCCTATCTGCGCCGCGGCATCAACGACCGCGAGGGCTTGCAGCAGGCTGTGAACATCGTGCGGGAAAAGCTCCCCGGTTTTCAGGTCGCGCTGTCGGACCGCACGCAGATCCTCGCCGCGAGCGGCGGCTCGCTTCCGGCTTCGCCGCTCCCCGCTTTCGCGCGCGAGGCCATGGCGGGCGATCGCTCCGTCGTCGCCGGCGAGCTGCCCGAGATCCCCGGCTTCGCCGGTCTCGCCGCGCCGCTGCGCAAGGACGACAGCGTCATCGGCGCGCTGCTGCTCAAGGTGCCCACAGGGCCAAACCTCGTGCTCGACGCCGACGTGCGCACGCTGGAGAGTCTGGCCGAGTTTTTCTCCGTCATGCTCGAGCTGGGCGAGACGGAGCATCAGATCGCGCTGCGAAAGCAGGCGGAGTTCCGCGCGCTGCAATCGCAGATCAACCCGCACTTCCTTTTTAACGCGCTCAACACTATCTCCGGCCTGTGCCTGACAGATCCCGACCGCGCCTGCAAGACCGTGCTCGTCCTCGCCGACTACTTCCGCCAGACGCTCACGATCAACGAGCCCTTCGTCTCGCTCGAGCAGGAGATCGCCAATGTGGACAACTACCTCATGCTGACCGAGGCGCGCTTTGAGGGCGCGCTGCACATCCACTGCGAGCTGCCCGACGATCTGCACGCGCTGCGTTTGCCGCCGCTCATCCTGCAGCCCGTGGTGGAGAACGCCGTGCGCCACGGCTTCGTCGCCGTGGACGACCGCCGCGTCAGCCTCGTCATCCGGCAGGACAGCGAGCGCGCCTACATCCGCGTCAGCGATCAGGGCCGCGGCTTTCCGCCGGAGGTACTGCGCAAGCTCGACGATCCGAACGACCCGACCTATACCGGCCTTTTCAACGTGCGCAAGCGTCTGCGCAGCATCTACGGCGACCAATGCAGCTTCACCATCGACAGCAGCGAAAAGGGCTCCACCGTTTCCTTCTCCATCCCGCTCGTCCCGCCCCGTATGCCGGATATCGCCTGAAAGGAGAGCTTCTCATGCGCATTGCCGTGATCGACGACGAAAAGTACTCCCGCGTTGCCCTGATCCACCAGATCCGCCAGCTCCTGCCGAATGCCGAGCTTGCCGAGGCCAGCAGCGGCACGCAGGCCATAGAGCTGCTGGAAAAGCAGAGCTTCGACGTGCTCTTTCTCGACATCCACCTCGGCGACATGGAGGGCACGACCATCGCCGCCCTCGCCCGCCGGCTGATGCCGTCGGCAAAGATCATCTTTGCGACCGCCTACTCCGAGTATGCCGTGCGCGCCTTCGAGCTGCGTGCGGACGACTATATCCTCAAGCCCTTTGACCCCGACCGCATCCGCGAGGCGCTTGACCGCTGCACTGCCCCCGCCTCCGTCATGCCCGCGCCGCCCGCGCTGCACCGCATCGCCGTGAACAGCAACCGCAGCACCACGCTGCTCGACACGGACGAGATCACCTACATCGAGACCGACGGCGTAGGGCGCGGCTGCATTCTCCACACCATTTCCGGCCGGAGCTATCCCGACACGACCTCGCTCGGCGAGTATGAGGGCAAGCTCGGCAAGCAGGACTTCTACCGCATCCACAAGACCTGCATCGTCCAGCTGCGCTATATCGAGAGCATCTTCCCATGGACCGGCAACGGCTTCGCCCTGCGCGTGCGCGGCACCGATTCCGTGCTGCCCATCAGCCGCGAGCGCGTGCGCGAGCTGCGCCGCCGGCTGAACATCTGAGGAGCTCCGGCAAGCGGACGTCCCCGTTCTTTCCCTCCGCAATGCATCAGGCCCGTGAGACCGCTGGTCTCACGGGCTCTTTTCGTTTCGCGCCAGCGGCCGAGAAAAAGCTGCGCCGCCGAGGCCGCCCCATTCGGGAGCCGTCCGCGCCTTCTCCTCCCCGCGCGCATCCGGAAGGCGTTCATCCCTTGACATTCTCAAAAATAAGAATATAATACAAACAGAGAATATTTCAAAGGGGCGATGACGCGGAATGGAAAGGGCGGACGTCATAATGAATCCGGTACGGCAGCGGATCTTTCAATATCTGCTCGTTCACGAGACCTGCACGGTCAAGGATCTTCGGAGAGCGCTGCCGGATATCCCGAGCGCGAGCCTGTACCGCCACATGAAGCTTTTAACGGACAGCGCCGTGCTCACGGTCGCGGGCGAAAACCGCGTCCGCGGAACGGTCGAGAGCATTTACCGGCTGAACAGGAGCGTGCTGGAGATCGACGACGCGGACGGCGCGGGCATCCAAGCGGCGCTGCTGGGCACCTGCGCGTCGTTTGCCAAATACTTTGCAAGCGGCCACGCCGACCCGCGCAGAGATCTGCTGCTGCTGACGACCTGCACGCTGACGCTGACGGACGAGGAATTCACCGCTTTCCTTTCCGAGCTCGATCAGGTCGCGGTCAGATACATGAGCCTTGGCGTGAGCGAGCGCAGCAAAACAAGGCAGGTCACCCTCATTTCCGCCCCGTCCGACGGTCAGGTGACGCAGGCGCTGCCGCCGGTCTGAACGGGAGCGTAACAGATGGGTTTTCTTTCCTACAGCCTCGGCTTTTACCGCGAGACGCTGCAAACGCTGGAGCGCGCCCCTGTAACGGCGGACAGTCTGGATCTCGCCCGCCATCTCCTGCGGATGCTGGACGATCTCGCGTACGAGGGCTATGACGAGCTGGAAGATCAGCTGGAGCGGTCGTTTCGCGGCGTTTCAAGGCTTCGGGCATATCTGCAAAGAAACCGCGCCGCGGCGTTTGCGCCGCCGGAAAGGCGCGCAGGCGGCAATGCCGTCCCCTATGCATCGCAGGACATAGACCTGCACACCGCGATCCTGCAGGCGATGCGTGCGGCGGACGCATTGCCCGAGGCGCCCGCCCCGCCGTTTGCGGACAGGCTGCTCCGCTTCTGCCGCTGGATCGGCTACGACGGGCAAACGGCGTACATCTTTCTTCTGCGCGATATGCTGCTGCCGTTCGTTTTCTTTCTGAGCCGCGGACGGACGCGCATCCACCCATGGCTGCTCAGCCGCAGCTCCTTCGCGGCGCTCACCGGCCGTCCAAACGCGGACGATGCGCTGCGCGCATCCGTTTACAGCGCGCTGGAAGCAGGCTGTACAGACTTTCGCTCCTTCACCGCCCACGCCCTGCCGGACATGCGGCGAACGATGGCGCAGCACCCGCAGGCGGAGCGTGCGCTGCGCGCCATGCTCTCTGAGATCGACGCGAAGCGCATCCTTGTCATCGAATCCGGCTGCGCGGGGACGTTCCCCCTGCTTCTGATGAGTCTTGACCCCCGCGTGGATCTGCGGATGTACACGACCTATCCCTATCTGACCGGCATTCTCGGCGAACGGCTCTTTACGCACCGGTACGAGGGGCTTCTTCCGCTGGAGACTATGGTGTCACAGGAGCGGTACCTCCGCTTTTCCGCGCTGCGGAACGGGCGGTTCTATGTGCGCAGGTGCACCGACGCGGAGGTCGAACGGCGGTCTTTGCAGGAGATCAAAACGATCATGAAATAAGAGAGGTATGTGAAACGATGGAAAAAGCAGTCAGGTTACTCATAGCGGCGGGCATATTGCTGCTGCTCGCGGGCGCGATCTTCGCATTTTTAAGTCAATGGGGCTATGCCGCATTGCTCTGGGCCGGTGCGCTCGGCTGTCTGGCGGCAGCGCTGAATTTCAAGAACCGGAAGGACAACGGGTAGAAAATGGAAAAGGAATTATCGGAGCTGCTGCCGTTTCTGGACGGCAGCGGGCGGCTGACCGCCCTCCCCGCCAAGCACAAAAAGAAGCTGGCGGCCCTCTGGTATCTCAGCGGAAGGATCGACGCCGGACGGGAGTATTCCGAGCCGGAGATCAACGGCCTTCTGGACGAGTGGACGCTCTTTCACGATCCTGCGACGCTGCGGCGGGAGCTGTACAACAAGCGCCTGCTGGACCGGTCGGCGGACGGCCGCCGCTACCGGAGAGTGGAAGATCTGCCGGCGCTCGAGGACTTTATCGCGCGTCACATCTGAGCCGCGCCCGCGCGCAGATCTCCGCATTTTCCTCTTGCTAACCAGCCGTCCGGCGGCTATAATAGAAGCGCGCGGAAGCGCAGATCATTTTCAAAACATAAGGAGAAGCTTTTGAATCACATCACAGCAGCACTGGAGCGTGTGGCCTGACCGGGAGGTCTGGCAAATCTGACCACACGCCATTCCTCCCGTAAGATCGGTCACACATCTTCAGGAGGATCAAATGAATCGGGAAAACAAACGCAAGACCTTTGAAAAGGGCTACTATAAGACGCACGCCTGCCGCGACGCCTTCACCTGCAAGGTCTGCTCGCGGCTCTGCACGCCGGAAAACGCCGGCAGCGACCATCGCAACCACTGCCCCAACTGCCTCTCGAGCCTTCATGTCGACATCGAGCCGGGCGATCGGGCGTCCGACTGCGGCGGCATCATGGAGCCGATCGGCGTCTGGGTGCGCCGGGGCGGCGAGTGGGCGATTATCCACCGCTGCAAGCGCTGCGGCGCGCTCAGCTCCAATCGCGTGGCGGCGGACGACAACCCCATGAAGCTCATGTCGATCGCCATGAAGCCTTTGTGCGAGCCGCCGTTCCCGCTCGAGCGCATCGAGGAGATGACGCGGCTGATGGGCGGCGACGGAAGTCTGAAGTGACCCGCCATTTCAAAAAGCAAAGACCGCCTGAAAACAGGCGGTCTTTGTTTTTTTGTCCGTTACAGCGCGGGCGGCTGATGGCTGACCGCATCCACAAAGAGGAGCGTCAGTCCGATGTAGACGGCCATGGCGAGCGCGAGCAGCGCCAGCAGCACGATGCTCACGGTGCACAGCGTCCGCTGCCGCCGCAAGGCGAATGCGGAGAGCGCGATCCCCAAAACAGCCAGCACGAGCACTATGACCGCGACCCAGAGCCTCATACGCCCGTCTCCTTTTTGTAAAGCGCGCTTTCTAGGCGCAGCTCGTCGATGATATCGGTAAACCAGTGCAGCTCGCCGAGGAACTTCTGCCGCAGGCGCTCCACGTTCGCTTCGCTCTTGCCGAGCTCGAAGAAGTCGCGGCCGGTCTTGACGGCAACGTGCAGCCTGCCGCCGCGCAGAAAGGCCATGTATACCTCGCCGCCGGCTTTGCCCGCCGCGGTGAGGATGTACTCCATCATGTGCGGTGTGAGGATATAGTAAGCCTCCTGCGCCTCCTGCGCGGTGACGAGGAAGCGGTCGTTGAAGCGCTCGTTCTCCATCTCCACGCTGTCGTTCTTGTGCTGCCTGCGCAGCGCTCTCTCGTTTGCGGACAGATGCACCTCGCCCGAAAGCTCCTTGCCGAAGTCGCACACGAGCCACTGGCCCATGAAGACCTTCTGCTCCTCATCCCTCCACTGCTGCGTCTCCTCGTCGTAGTGCGATACCACATGGTAGAGCTCCACGTCGCTCAGCTCCACATCCAATCCCTTATAGGAGCCCTTGATATAGTCGCTGCCGCGGACGCTGTCATACTCGAAGGGGAACACCATGCCCGCGCCCTTCACCAGCTTGTCGGGAAGACGGCCGAAGGGATTGTACTCCACGTTTTCAAACACCTCGTTCAGCACGCCGCTGACGACGTTCTCGCTCAGCAGCTTTTTGAGCGTCTCGGTGCGCTTGCTCATCTGATAACCGAACACGAACGTGAGCACCAGCGCGGGAATGGCGACCGGAATAAGGCCGAAGGCAAAGAGCGCCATCGTCGCCGCGGCAAAGCCGTAGGTCAGGATCTTAAAGAGCGTGATCGAGCTGCGCTGGCTGCTGAGCGCCGCCTCCAGCTGTGCATTGGTCATATTCTGCTTTTCTTCCATAGAAGTCCCTTCCTTTCTCAGAACGTCATCTTTACGTCTTCGCGCTTGTGTTCCTCCGCGGCGAAGAATTCTTTCGGCTGCCGCCCGCCCGCCAGCAGCTTTGCCGGAAACATCGAAATAGCCGTGTTGTAGGCGGTCACGCTGGTGTTATAGAGCCGCCGCGCCGCCTGCAGGTGCTCCTCGGCGTCGCGGATACCGCGCTGAAGCTCGACGAACACCTCGCTCGAGCGAAGCTCCGGATAGCCCTCCGCCACGGCGAAGAGCCTGCCGCTCAGCGAGTCCATCTGCTGCTGAGCGTCGTTCAGCTCCGCGACGCTCATGCCGCGGCGCAGCGCGATGACCTTTTCAAAAAGTCCGGTCTCATGCGCCATGTAGCCCTTGGCGGTATCGAGCATCTTGGTGAGCATATCATAGCGCTTCGTGAGCGCCACCTCCACGCCGGAGAGCCCCTCCTGCACGCGGATCTCTTTTTTCTTAAAGCCGTTGGTGGTGCTGATGCACCAGAGGGCGATCAGCACAAGAACGATCAGAATAACGATCATAGTCCTTTTCCTTTCTCAGTCCCGCGCTGCGAAGAGCGCGGTGTTTTTCAGCAGAAGATCAAGCGTCTCCTCCATCGCGTGCAGCGACGCGCAATAGCTGCGGCGCAGGGCGTCGAGATCGCTCAAGTCTACGCTGCTTGCAACTGCGGCAAAGCCGTAGTCTGTTTCCACCGCCAGCGAGAATACCCTGCCTTCCCAGCGGAAGCCCAAAAGCTGTCCTTCGACGCGCTGTCTGAACTCGTTCAGCAGCTCCATAAACTGCGGGGTAAGAAGGGAGAGGGCATCCCGCTCCGGCTCTGCTGTGACGCAGAAGCATCGGTCAAACGGCTCATCGCCCGTCGCCGCGCCGCGCGGACTGTCCTCCGTCCTTGCGTTGACGAGGATGGGGGAGGGGGCGGGAGTCCGCGTTTCACAGCGCAGCACGAGGCCCTTGAAGATCATCTCATGGCAGGTCTCATAGCCTTCGTGACCGCACCCCCGCTCATACACATGATCCAGCCGCACGTTGGCGGCGGAAAAATGAACGCCGCGATAATCGCCCTCATGGAAATTCTCTACCGTACATTCCTCCCACTGACCGTCCAGCAGGTGGAGCGCCTTTATGAGCGGCTCGTCAATGCGCATTTCCGGCGTGCGCAGATCCGGGCCAAAGGCCTTTTCCCATTCTGCGCGGAAAAAGTCTCCAAACTGCTCCTGCATCAGCGCCTTGAGCTTTTTTTGCGCGCTGCCGCCCAAAAAGACCGCGCAGCAGACGCCGCCGAAGAACAGCACCCCCGTCAGGATGGCCTTGAGCGCGGCGTCCTGCACGGCAAAGTACGCGACCGTGCCGCTCAACGCGCCCAAAAGGCCCACCAGGATCCAGACGCGCGACATTTTCTGATAGTGTCCGAGCTTTTTCGAAAGCTCGGCGTCCGTCATCCGTTCAACGGCCACCGCGCCAAAGTCATTGCGTTTTTTTCGCATAGCCCTCCCTCCTTAGTAGCAAAGGCTGAAATACAGGCTGCTGTAAGGGTCTACCGTGTCGATGTCCATGAGGGCGGCTTCGGGCGAGATGCTGTCGAGCTGCATCCGCTTGGCGCTGTCCTCATAGTGATCCGGCTGCGCCTCGGCGGCAAACACCAGACCGTCATAGTCCTCGGGGAGATAGACGACATAGCTCTTGGTCAGCACCTGCGCCCAATCGCCGACATTGTACTGCCAGTCGGTGGAGTAGGCAAATTCGATAAGGTAGCTGTTCCCCTGCCAGCTCACGGTATGGAGATAGTAGTTGTCCCCGCGTTGACTGTTGCCGTAGGCCGTTGAGGTGGTGAGCCACATGCCGGTGTAGAAGTCGTACAGCTCGCTGTCGGTATTGGTGATGTACTTCTCGGCAAAATACGGGATGGAGCTGTCGGGGATGTAGCAGATGGCGTCGAACTGGAGCTCGCGGATGCCGTCGTGGGTCTGGTCGTAATGCTTCGTGATCTCCCAGTAGCAATCATCGGTGTTGTAGCCGTCGCCGAGGCCGGAATAGCTGCAAACGCCGTTTTCGAGCAGAAACGTCCCCATCTCCGCGGCGGCGTTGATCTCCAGCCCGCTTCTCGTAAAGTACGGCGCCTGAGACTGAATGCCCTCCACGGGGAACAGGCTGCCGCCGTTCACGGTGTCGATCAGGTCGCCGCTCACGGTGCGGTCGAGCTGCAGCGTATCGCCGCTGCCGTCGAAATGGAGCGTCACGCCGTTTTCGTCCGCCCACAGCGTACCGTATTCGATCACGTCGTCCTGATCGTTCACGAACTCCCACGTTGCGTCGTCATGGATGCGCAGCCAGAGGTTTTCGCCCTGATATTCCCACAGGCCGGCATAGTCGGAAAGGTCGCCGCTGATCGTGACGCTCGAAAGGTCCTCGCGGAAAACATAGCGCTCCACAGGATCCCAGATCCAGATCAGCTCCGTCGCGTCGCCGTTTTCGTGGATGAAGCTCACGAGCACGTCGCTCTCGCCGTCGCCGTCAAGGTCTTCAAAGGAGATGGCGTTGAAGGCCTGCTCCGCGTCGGGAACGCTCATGGGGAAGAGCACGCTGTCGAACAGCACCTGCTCCGGCAGATCCCGATAGAAGGCCGCGCTGCTCTCGCTCACCGTGACCAGCACATCCACGCTCTCGCCGTCGTGGGTGATGGTGCCGCTGCCAACCACCACGCCGGTCGTGCGCCAATCATCTCCCGCGACATCGTCAGAATTGCCGCAGGCGGCGAGGCTCAGGCAGAGCAGCAGCGCCAGCAGCAGCGCAAGGGGCTTTTTGATGGTATTCATACTCTCTCCTTTTCTATCCGCTCCAGTCCTCTCATTCCATGCGCTCGTAATAGTCGTCCTCGCCGCCCCACATCATCACGTCGGTCTCGAAAACGTACATACGGTAGGAAACGCCGTCGTAGACCGCGGACTCGGCATAGAAGGTGTTCGCCTCGCCCGCATCCTCGATCCAGCCGGAATCGACCTCGGCGTTCTCCGCGCCGGGCGCGCGCTGATAGAGCGACCAGCCGCCGTTGTCGTCGATGACGAGGAAGCTGTCGGACGCGAGGTCGCCGTCGTAGTACCAGATGCCCGCGAGCGAGGAGATATCATAGCTGCCCTGATCGCTGTAGTCTCCGTCCGTGCCGCTCGGATCATCCGCGGTATTGCCGCCGTCCTCATACCAGATATCCGTCATGCCCTCGGCATAGTTGAAGTAGCCGTAGGTGGAGATGTAGAGCCGGCCGCCGTCCTCCAGCGCAAAGCGGCCGCCGGAGCCGTCCTGATAGTTGTAGGCGTAGATGCTCTCCCACTCCGGCTCGTACTGGAGATAGCCGTCGGCAGCAACGTCGCTGCCGATATAGAGCGACCAGCTGCCGTCGGCCGCGATCTCCATATAATCATACTCGTTGTTCGCCTCGGCGAGCCAGATGCCCTCGTAAACGCTGAAGTCGCCGTTCGCCGCGTCCTCGCTGCCGCCGTTGTTCAGCTCCGTTCCGCCGCCGTAGCCGTCATCGTCCGGAACATCGCTGCCGCCGTCGTCCGTACTGCCGCCGCAGGCGGTCAGCAGGCACAGCGTCAGTCCCAGCGCCGTCAGAAGCCGTAAGGTTCTTTTTTTCATGTCAATTTCCTCCTTATTCTTCATCGTCCAGCCGCAGCCTTGCAAAAATGCTGTGATAGATCTCCTCCATGTCCTCCGCGGCGTCAGGCGCCTCGCAAAAGCCATAGAGATAGGTATGGTCACCGGTGTCCACGGCGAATACCGTCCACTTCCGCGCCTCCTCGCCCTCACCGGCGATATACGTCACGATGTAAACGGGACAGCCCAGATTTGCTCCGTATTCCTCGTTCTCCTTGACCGACAGCAGCTCATGCGTCATCGCGCCGCCGAGCGACAGCGCGCAGCCCGCCAGATAGTCCGCAAGCTCCCGGACCTCTGGCACAAAGCCGCACTGCTCCGCCGCATCCACCACGACGATCTTTCCGTCCTCGGTGGCGTCCGCATAATAGTAGGTGCCGTCCATGTACCTGTCAGCGCGCAGCGTCTGCATTCCGGTGAACGGCAGCGCGCCGCCCAGCAGCACAGGAATGGTATCCGGCGCGAACGTATCGCCCCAGTCGGCGGACGGGTCGTAGCGCTCCTCGGGGATCCATCCGGCAGGATAGACCCTGTCGTCCGATGCACAATAGGCAAGGCCGTCGTCGCCGAGATAGTAGCCATCGCCCAGGAAATAATCGTTCACGCCGTCGCTGTACCACAGCCATGTGTCATCGCGGTCATAATAGAATCCCGCGTTTTCAAGGTCCGTGCAGGCCTCGATATTGCCGCCGCGGTAGAACACACCGTCAAAATGGCCGTCGCCGCTATACCGTCCCGGGTACTCGCCGGACACGGTGAAGCTGTTGCCGTCAGCGCTCATGCAGAGGTAGGCACGCGCGCCGTTGTCATAGAGATACGGCCCCATGCCCTCTCCGTCGTCCCTAACGGTGCCGTTTATGCAATATGCCGGCGAACAGGCGTCGTATTCCCCGCGCGCGGCGCTGATGATGATGGTCTCACCCGCCGCATTCTGCCACACGCCGTCAAGCTCCCCGATCGTCCAGTACGGGATCGGCGCCTCCTCGCTGCGTCGGAAGGTGTTGCGGTGGATGGTGAGCCCGTCGCCATCGCCGTTCTGATCCGGCAGCAGCGCGCCGTCGCCGCGCAGAAGAAGGCCGTAGCGAAAGCCGTTGAATTCGATCGCCGGTCTGCCGTCCGTTTCAGACAGGAAAAACGCCCCTCGCCCGCCAAGCCCCCAATAGGAGCGGTAGCTGTAATATCCGTCCTCGCTGTTGAAATACAGCTTTGTGCCGCCGTCGATGTCCCACATGCCGTCGAGAAGCGCCATATCCGTGACGGGCTCAAGGACGCTTTCCGGCGGCTGCGCGCCGTCGCTGCCGCAGGCGGCAAGGCTCAGGCACAGGAGCAGCGCTGGGATCAGAGTCAGGATCTTTTTCATCGTTCTCTTCTCCTCCATTTTCGCTCTCAGGCGCTGTGTCCCTGCTCCGCCATGGACAAAACCTCGTCATGGCTGAGCTCTACATTGCCGAAGCGGATAAAAATGCCGTTTGTCACCGCGCTGTTCCACACCTGCGGGTCTGAAAGCGAGCGGAACCGGATCTTGTCCAGATAGGGCTTCATGTCCAGCAGCAGCCTGCTTCCCGACATGAAGTCGACCTGCAGCACATGATCCTGCAGCGGCGCAACGGCCGAGATGTATCTTCGATCCAATTTGCATCTCCTCCTTTCCAAGCGCAAAAGGGTAAAAAAGATCCACCGTACAGCCATTGTACGGTGGATCGAATCGAAAAAACATTAACCTTTGGTTAGCAGTTTTGCGAGAACAGCTCCGCCAGCCGCTTCCGCTTTGTTTGCGCGCCGCCCTCGATGTGGAGCTTGGAATAGATCCGGCTCACGTACTGCTTGACGCTGCCTTCGGAGAGGAACAGCTCTTCTGCAAGCTCGCGGTTGCTCAGCCGCCGCGCCATCAGCTGCACGATCTCAAATTCCCGCTGCGTCAGCGCGGCGAAGGCCGCCGGACGGACGGCGCTGCGCGCCCGACGCTCCCCCTCCTCGCCCAGCGCGAGGATCTGTGCGGCAAGGCCGCGTCGGGGCTCTCCGGCCAGAAGCGGCGCTATGCAGCGGTAGTTCTCCACGAACGGCATTGCAAGGCCGTCCGGCGCGGCGTCAGACAGCGCCCGCGTGAGAAGCGCCCGCGCCTCGTCGTGCTTGCCCAGCATTTCATAGGCCGCCGCCGTCTGGATGCGGATGTGCAGCGCCACGAGCGCATAGCGCATCCCCTCGCACAGCGCAAGCAGGCCCTCGCTGCGCCCGATGACCTTGGCATAGTCCCCTTGTGCAAGATAGACCTGATTCTCGATCATTTCGATCATGGGCTTCCCCGGCGCAAGAATATTGACGGCGGAGAGGCGGTGCTGAGCAAAGCTCTCCGGAATTTTTTCCGTCTCGCCGCGCAGAGCGTGGTAATATGCGCGCGTGGCATTGAGAATGTTGATCCACGCAAGGTTATGATGCCGCAGCAGCGCCGCATAGCGCTCCTCGAAGCTGAAGCGCGGCGCCGCGTCCGCACACAGCGAGAGCCGCCAGACAAGAAAGTCACAGCAAAGCGCCATATTCTCCTGTCCGTTGCCCTCGATCTGCGCGTATGCGCCCTCCAGAGCGATCCGCGCATCCGTAAAGCGTCCCTGCATGAACGCCGCCTCCGCGCGCATGATCCTCTCCGCGCCCTGTCCGTGGCCGTCTGTGATCTTGTAGTAGTGCGGCATGCATTCGTCCATCTCGGCAAGCTCGCTTTCAAGCTCGCCCGGCGCGCGATAGAACATCATCAGCACCGATGGCGAGCCGAACGTCCAGCCGCCGCTCTTGTGGATGCTGATGGCCGGACGCGACATCTGCGCGCTCGCGCTGCGGTGCAGGCGGCTCATGGCGCTGATGTCGTTGTAGCAGAGGAAGCTCATGATGAGGTCGCTCTCGCCCCGCAGATTGCCGCGCTCCTCCGGCGAAAGCTCCGGATGCTCCTCGATGGCAGCCATGAGCAGCGTCTTCAGCTCCAGCATCTTGGGGATCTGCCGCCAATTGAACATGCTGCGCATCAGCACCAGGATGGCAAGCGGGTGCGCCTTGAGCGCGGAAACGGGACACTGCGCCAGCGCCTCCAGCACGTCCGCAGGCTTGAGCGACGCGAGCAGGATGCCCGCGTCCTTCTGCACGACGCGCAGCAGCGCGTCATGATCCCCGCTCCGCCGGTAGGCGGACATTGCATGGAGATACAGCCGGCGCTCCTCGTACCACAGGCCGAAGCGCTGCCGGCAGGCGGCCTGCTTCGATGCGTCCAGCGTCAAAAACGTGCGCTCGGCGCACTCTTTCATCATGTGGTGGAAGCGATAGGTCACGCCGTCCGGCAGACACTTGACAAAGGCGTTCTGCCCCGTCAGCACGGCGAGCAGCCGCTCCGCGTCCTCGTCGCCCGTGACAAAGCGCGCCATCTCCACGGTGAATTCGTCGGCAAGCCCCATGACCGCGAGAAACTCCCGCTGCTGCGCGGGGAGCGGATCGATCATGGCGGCGGTGAACATGGCGTAAATGTCGGAGTCTCGGTCGGGCAGCGCCCCGCGCTCGGAAAGCGTCCGCAGATTCAGGTAGACCGCGGAGAACCAGCCCTCGCTGGAATAGAGCAGCGCCTCGACCTGCCTGTCGGAAAGCTCTGTGCCGCAGCGGTAGGCGTAGACGGCCAGCTCCGTATGGTTGAGCCGGAGCTGTTCCGTTCCGACCTGATAGACCCGCCCGCCCAGCCGGACAAGCTCTGCCGCCGGCAGAAAGCGGTCGCGGCTGGCAACGATCAGATGCACGTTGGCGCTCAGCCGCCCCGCAAGCGCGCAGAGAAAGCCGGCGGCACGGCCGTCCGTCAGCAGGTGGAAATCGTCGATGAAAATATAGCAGGACGTTTCGCCCGCCAGCTCGTGGCAAAGCTCGTCAATCAGCAGCGCGCTGCCCGCCGCGTCAGACGGACATTCCCACTCGCGCAGGAACGGAAGTCCCGCGCGGGCAAAAGCCTCCTGCGCGCCCCGCCAGAAGATCAGGAGGTTATCGGAATACACGCTGATGCGGATGACGCGCGGCGTCTCCGCTCTGGCGCGTTCGGCAAGATACCAGTCCACCGCCGTCGTTTTTCCATAGCCCATCGGAGCGACCACCGTGGTCAGCGCGCAGCGGGAGATGGGACGCAGACACTCCTGCAGCCGCTCCGATATGTAGATCGTATTCAAATTCCACCTTGACTTCGGCATGACGCTTCCCTCCGCGCGCAGCGTTCGTTATTGATCATTGTATCAACAGTTTCGGGTATGCGCAAGAATGAGTTTTTCCCCCGCTCCGGCGCGGCGGGAGGGACAGCATTCAAAATTTTTCATTTTTGTGAACATCCACAGTTTATGGTTGCATTTTTTGTCAGACTATGCTATATTGCGTGTGTGATCCGATGAGGAAACGCGAAGAAATACATTGAAATGCTAACAGGAGGTTTTCTACATGAAGCATTTAGGCTTGTTTGCAGCAGGCGTTCTGTTCGGAACGGCCGGATTGAAGATCCTTGGCAGCAAGGACGCCAGGAAGGTCTACGCCCACACCACCGCCGCGGCGCTGCGCGCCAAGGAGAGCGTGATGAAGACCGTCACCACCGTGCGCGAGAGCGCCGAGGACGTCTATGCCGACGCGAAGGACATCAACGAGCAGCGCGCGGCGAAAGAGGCCGCGGCAGTCATTGAGGACGCATCCGGCGAGGAAGCGGACAAATAACGCAGAGGAGCCGCGGCGCCGCGGCTCCTTTTTACTCTCTTTGGAGGCATCAGAGAACCATGAAATGTCAGATCCTGCATCAGTCCGCCGGACGGCTGCGCGTGCATCTCGATCGCACGCGCATGACGCTGCACGAGGCGGACATTCTGGAATACTATCTCAAAAGCATCGACGGCGTGACGGACGCCGCCGTCTATGACCGCACCTGCGACGCTGTGATCGTCTACCGCGCGGAGCGCGCGGCGGTCGTCCGCGCGCTGGCGGCCTTCTCGTTTGAAAAAGCCGAAAGCCTCGGTCTCGTGCCCGAGCACACGACACGCGCGCTGAACCGCGAGTTTGAGGACAAGCTTGTCTCGACCGTCATGCGCCGCATGGCGTCCAAGCTCTTTCTGCCCATGCCGGTGCGGGCGGCCATCTCGCTCGCGCGCTCGGTGAAGTACATCCGCGAGGGACTTTCCGCACTGCTGCACGGTCATCTCACCGTCGCCGTGCTCGACGCTACGGCAGTTTCCGTCTCGATGCTGCGCGGCGACTTTGCGACCGCCGGCTCGGTGATGTTCATGCTGCGCCTCGGTGAGATCCTGGAGGAGTGGACGCACAAGAAGTCTGTCGCCGACCTTGCCGGCGCGATGTCGCTCAACGTCGACCACGTCTGGCTCAGGACAGGGGAAACGGAAACGCTCGTCCCCATCAGCGAAGTGCAGGCGGGCGACGAGCTCGTCGTGCGCACGGGCAGCCTCATCCCGCTCGACGGCAGGGTCATCTCCGGCGAAGCGATGATCAATCAGGCGTCGATGACGGGCGAGTCCCTGCCCGTGCCCAAGCACGCGGGCAGCTATGTCTACGCCGGCACCGTCGCCGAGGAGGGCGAGTGCGTGATATGCGTGGAAAAGGCGCTCGGCGGCGGACGGTACGACCGCATCGTGAAGATGATCGAGGAGTCCGAAAAGCTCAAGTCCACCGCCGAGGACAAGGCCTCCCGCCTTGCCGACCGGCTCGTGCCCTACACGCTCGGCGGCACGCTGCTGACCTATCTTCTCACGCGCAACATCACCAAGACGCTCGCCGTGCTGATGGTCGACTTTTCCTGCGCGCTCAAGCTCTCCATGCCCATCGCCGTGCTATCGGCCATGCGCGAGAGCAGCGCACACCATATCTCCGTCAAGGGCGGCCGCTTCCTCGAGGCGGTCGCGCAGGCGGACACCGTCGTTTTCGACAAGACCGGCACGCTGACCTATGCGACCCCCACGGTCGCGCAGGTCATCCCCTTCGGCGGCCACGACGAATCCGAGATGCTGCGGCTTGCCGCGTGTCTTGAGGAGCACTACCCCCACTCCATGGCCAACGCCGTGGTGGCTGAGGCAAAGCGCCGCGGCCTGACGCACGAGGAGTACCACTCTCAGGTGCAGTATGTCGTCGCGCACGGCATCTCGAGCATGGTCGAGGGCAAGAAGGTGCTCATCGGCAGCGCACATTTTGTCTTCGAGGACGAGGGCTGCCGCGTGCCTGAGGGCGAGCAGGCAAAGTTCGACGCGCTGCCCGCCGAGTATTCGCACCTCTATCTCTGCATCGCCGGGGAGCTCGCGGCGGTCGTCTGCATCTGCGACCCGCTGCGCAAAGAGGCCGCAGACGCCGTGCGCGCGCTGCATGAGCTTGGCATCGGCAAGGTCGTGATGATGACCGGTGACAACCGCCGCACCGCCGAGGCCGTTGCCGCCGAGGTCGGCGTGGACGCGGTGTTTGCCGAGGTATTGCCCGAGGACAAGGCAGCCTTCATCCGCCGCGAAAAAGAGGCAGGACGCACCGTCATCATGATCGGCGACGGCGTGAACGACTCCCCCGCGCTCTCCGAGGCCGACGCGGGCATCGCCATCTCGACCGGAGCGGCCATCGCGCGCGAGATCGCCGACATCACCATCGCCTCGGAGGATCTGTTCGCACTCGTCACGCTGCGCCGTCTCAGCGAGGCGCTGATGGCGCGCATCCACCGCAACTACCGCTTCATCGTCGGCTTCAACTTCTCGCTCATCGTGCTCGGTGTGCTCGGTATCCTGCCGCCGACGACCTCGGCGCTGCTGCACAACATGTCTACGCTTGGCATCAGCCTCAAGAGCATGACCGACCTTCTGCCGGAGACGCGCGAGGACTGATCTCAAAACACTGAAAACGAAACAGGGCCGCGGTCTTAAAAGACCGCGGCCCTGTTTTTGCTTTTTTCCGCACGCTCACTCCGCCTGAAGGATGACCGGCGCGCCCGCACAGTGCAGCAGACCATCCCGCACGGAGATCTTCGTCCCGTCAACAAGGTTTTCATATGTGCCGTCCGGCATGTCGACCCTGACGTCCGCCGCCTTTGCCTTGAGGGAAAAGACGCCGGTAAAGCGTCTCCCGTCGCCGCCGCGCGAGAGCAGCGCGACATCGTTCTCATCGTCCGCCTCGGCATGGAACCAGTCCTCGCAGCCAAAGCGCTGCTTGACCCCGTACAGCCGGCGCAGCAGCGCGCTGAGATCGCGCCCCGTCTCCCGATCGATCGTGTCCACATCGAAAAGGCTCGGCAGATGGTCGTTTTCAAACTCCTGACCGGCGTAGAGCAGCGTCGTTCCCTTGAGGAAGTAGAGCATCGCCGTGTAGTTCACGAGCGCGCGCTCATCGCGCACGAACGACGCGATGCGCGGCTGGTCGTGGTTTTCGAGGAAGCGCAGCTTGTTGTAGTTCGCGGGATAGCAGCCCTCCTGGAAGTTGAGCATATCGAGATAATGGCTCAGCGCGATCTCACCGCGCAGGTATCTGTCGAAGACCTCGCGCACATCATACTCGTACTCCATGTCGAACGCGGAGAAGGCGTCGTAGTCCAGCATCGAATAGACGCCCCGCCGCCGCGCGAGACAGCCATAGCTGAGATGTACGGTCTCCGCGAGCCACATACAGTTGGGATTCGCCTCGGCGACAGCCGCGCGCGCCTGCTGCCAGAACGCAAGCGGCACGAACGACGCCACATCGCAGCGGAAGCCGTCCACGCCGCGCTTCGCCCACATCACGAGCGTATCGGTCAGATACTGCCAGAGCTCCCTGTTTGAATAGTCAAGGTCGATCACGTCTGCCCAGTCGCCCATTTTGTTGCCCGTGCGCCCGTCGGCGCCGTGGTAGAAAAACTCCGGATGCTCCCGATAGAGCACCGAATCGGGCGAGGTATGGTTGTAGACCACATCGATCATGCACTTCATGCCGCGCGCGTGGATCGCGTCGACAAGCGCCTGAAAATCCTCCATCGTGCCATAGGCGGGGTTGACGGCGCGATAGTCCCGATTGGCATAAGGGCAGCCGAGCGTTCCCTTTTTGCCCTGCACGCCGATGGGGTGAATGGGCATGAGCCAGATGATATCCGTACCCAGATCGCGGATGCGGTCGAGATCCGGGATCACGGCGCGGAATGTGCCCTCGCTCGTATGGTTGCGGACATAGATGGAATAGATCACCTGCTTTTGCAGGCGGGGGTCTGTATGAAGCGCCATGGGTGCGTTCCTCCTTGACAGGTTTTGTGACGCGATTTTAGCACATTTTCCGGATTTTTCAAGTAATTTGCGGAAACTTTTCCCGCCCCATTGATTTTGCGCCCGCGCGGTGCTATGATAGCGGCATTAAGTTAAATTGCTCTAACAGAAAGGAATGGATCGGCATGAAAGACAGTGAGCTGCAATTTGACCGTACCTGCCATGTGCTCTACTCCAGACCCTGCAAAAAGCAGATCCGCGAAAAGATCGCGCTGCACTACCCGCCCGAGCACCGCGAGGAGGTCTGGGAGCAGGTACAGCGGCAATATGTCGATTTTCTCCGGGACTGGCGCACGGATCTCGGCGGGAGGAAGAACTTTCACAACAGCACAGGCGGAAATTACGACTGCATCGCGCTGATGGCGTACTATGTCGTGTGCAAAAGCGTGACGAGCCTTGCCGAGATCGAGGAGATGGAGGGCGAGCTGTTCCTGCCCGCATTCCGTCGGCTGAGGTTTGTGGACGCCAACAGGCCCTTCGTCAAAAGGCTGATGTACCTTGCGTTTCTGAACGCCAAAAAGCAGTGTGACAAATGGGGCGATTTCAAGATGTACGTCGCCCCCTATGATAAGGACAAGCCTCTCTATTACGAATTCACCGCCTGTCCCACGGCGGAATTTGCCAAACAGCACGGGCTGCTCGAGGTCATGCCGGCGCTCTGCAATCCGGACTTTGCGGGCATGGAGCTGATCCACGCGCGCCTCGTGCGCACCACCACCTGCGCCAACGGCTGCAAATGCGACTACGCCATCTGCGGCGACCGTGACGCCTATCTGAAAGAGCATCCCGAATACTGCGACGCGCGGGGCTATCGGCGCAACCGCTGAGCCGTCCCCGCCGCAGACACCGGCAGCTCCCCCGCCGCATACGATGAAGCAGCGATCTGCATCGATTTGCAGGGGGATATGTCTATGAATTACTACAACGGAAATTGCCGGGGCAGCGGCTTTTATCAGCAGGATGCCTGCGGCACGTACGTCACCATTCAAGGCCCCACCGGTTCTATGGGGCCGGAGGGGCCGCGCGGCGAACAGGGCCTTCGCGGTGAACAGGGCCCCATCGGCCCGCGCGGCGTCAAAGGGGACCAGGGCTGTCCCGGCCCGGTCGGACCGCGCGGCGCAGTCGGTCCAA
>ERZ857629.482-NODE-482-length-55000-cov-4.690618_pt1 | contig 55000 bp, 49 predicted proteins | sample MGYA00519700_ERZ857629 | MGnify/ENA primary metagenome ERZ857629 (study PRJEB31778, sample SAMEA3449351) | human gut metagenome | biome: human gut; feature: human-associated habitat; material: faeces | place: United Kingdom | collected 2010/2012 ... | reverse complement strand
CATAGGGCTTCGCCCGTCTAAGAAATACCCCCGGCTAGGCCGGGGGATATTTATTCGCAGCGAGTGAAAAGTCAAACCTGTTACCGGCGAGAGGGTCCCTTCGGTGTCATAACGATCGCCAGAAGTTTTGCCGGACGGTCGGAACGGTTCTCCAGCCGGTGCTCATTGCCCACACCGGTCGTGAAGCTCGCATCGCCCGCGCCCCACGCGGATACGCAAAAAAGACCCCCGCGAGCATGAGATCGCTCGCGGGGGGTCTGTCGCTTGGAGAAGAAAGACGCTCGGGGGCTTTATCCCTCTTCCGAATAGCCGTTTGGATTTTGTACTTGCCAGTTCCAGGAGTCTCTGGCACAGTCCTTATAGTCATATTCCGCCGTCCAGCCAAGGATGTTCTTTGCCTTTTCGACGGCGGCAAAGCTCAGGGGCACGTCGCCCGCGCGCGGGCCGACGATGCGGTAAGGCACCTTCCTGCCCGATGCCTCTTCAAACGCGGACACCAGCTGCAGCACGGTCGTTCCCTTGCCCGTCCCCAGATTGAAAACGTCATATTTGCTGTCCGTTTTTTCAAGATAGTTCAGCGCCGCAATGTGCCCCTTTGCCAGATCGACAACGTGGATGTAGTCGCGGACCCCCGTTCCGTCCGCGGTATCGTATTGATCGCCGTAAACGCTCAGATACGGGAACTGCCCGAGCAGGGTGCGGGTGATGTAGGGGGCAAGGTTGTTGGGGGCCTTCTGACCGCAGTCCTCGCCGATGAGCCCGGAGGGATGTGCGCCGACGGGGTTGAAGTAGCGCAGAGAGGCAAAGCGGAAGTTGTCGCGCTGCCGCGCGAAATCATGCAGGAGCAGCTCGTTGAGATACTTGCTGAACCCATACGGGCAGCAGACCTTGCCGACAACATCGCTCTCGCGGTTCGGCATGGTCTCGGGCGTGCCGTACACCGTTGCCGAGGAGGAGAACACCAGCTTGTACACCTGATGCTTTTCCATTGCGTTGAGAAGATGGAAGGTAGACGTCAGGTTGGTGTCGAGATATCTTCCGGGGTCTTCAACGGACTCCGCGACGGATTTTAAGCCGGCAAAGTGGATCACGGCGTCCAGATGGTTCTCCGCAAAGACCTTCTCAAGCGCAGCGCTGTCCAACAGGTCGATCTGATAGAAAGCGGGGCGCTTGTTCGTTATCTTCTGGATGCGGTCGATCACTTCGACCTTGGAGTTGCACAGATTGTCGGCAATGACAACGTCATAGCCGGCATTCAGAAGCTCCACCACCGTGTGGCTCCCAATAAAACCCGTACCGCCCGTCACCAATATCGTCATGGCTCATGTTCCTCTCTTTTCCGTTTGTTTCTTGCCGATTTCGCGTTTTTTGCTCAAAGCAATCCCTTCTGCTCTAACTTTGACATATACCAGGACTTTTTCAGGCTCTTTTCGTTGGCGTAGGTATAGACCACGGTATCCACAAGCGTGAGATCGCCGTTGTTGTCCCGGATGAGCGTTTCCATGGCGCGGATGACCTCGTCCATCTTCCCGTCGCACTCCTTTTCCAAGGCGTTCGCCCGGGAAAGATAGCCCTTTGCCATCTTCGCAAGCTGAGTCGTTGTCCGCTTTTCCGCGGGCAGCGCCAGATACTCCGCCTTGGCGTCGGCATACATCGTATCGAGCGCCAGCGTGTACTCCTCGCGCAGGACGTAGACCTTGGCGATGAGCGCCGACAGCTCCTTCCGATAGCTGCTTTCCGCGCTCTTTTCACTCTTCTCGCCCGCGGCCGCCGCGTCCGGCGTCTCAGGTGCGGCGTCCGTTTTGCCGCCGCTCTCCGGGCGGCTTGCCGGAACAGCGGTTTCCGCATCGGGTTGGGAGGGTTCCCCTCCCCCGCTGCCCGTCAGGCGCTCCATAAGCTGCTCCTGCGTCATCGAGCCGTCGCGCAGCGCCTGCCGCTCCTCCTCCGTGACCTCGCGCACCGTGACCTCGCTCGCCGAGCGCACCGCCTCTTGGATCATCTGCTGGTTTTCCTCCAGCTTTTCCTCCAGCTCGGCCGATGTATGCTGCGTCGCGGCATGGATCGCTTTTAAGTTATCGCGCTGCCACCAGAAAAGCCCCGCCAGCGATACCGCCAGCAGTACAAGAATGGTGCAGAGAATGGTTTTACGCCGTTTCAAGCCGTTTCCTCCACTTTTTTGAGGTCCATTTTCCTCATCCACCAGTTCCAACGCCTGTTATGAGACTTCTGCCGTTGCTCGACCGTTGATCTCCTCCGGGGAAGTATATGTCGGGACCATCTCCCGTAGCATGGTGATCAGATCCTGAGGCGGTATGTCGCGGGTGACGGCTTCATCCAGCCGCAGCAGGTCTCCCATGATGACATTCTTTGAAATCTCTTGCTGCTGCTCAATGAAGATCTTCTCATTGCTTGTTTTGGAGAGTGTTCCACTGCGCATCAGCAGCTCCTCATAGAGCTTTTCGCCGGGGCGCAGACCGATCTCCTGAATGGTGATATCCTTATCCAGCTCCAGTCCGGACAGGCGGATGAGGTTTTCCGCCAGTTCCAGGATCTTCACCGGCTCGCCCATGTCCAGAACGAAGATCTCGCTCCGCTTTGCCATGGCACCCGCCTCGAGCACCAGCTGGGCAGCCTCAGGAATGGTCATAAAATAGCGGATGATGCGCCTATCCGTGATGGTGACGGGGCCGCCCTCCTGGATCTGCTTTTTGAAAAGGGGCACAACAGAGCCATTGGAACCAAGCACATTGCCAAACCGCACTGCGCAGAATTCTGTGGGGCTGTCCGTCCTGCTTTGCAGGATCATCTCGCAGAATCGCTTGGTCGCGCCCATGAAGTTGGTTGGATTCACAGCCTTATCCGTGGAGATCATGACAAACTTTTTGACGCCGAACTTCTCCGCCGCCCGCACCACATGATATGTGCCGAAAATATTATTCTTGATGGCCTCCTCTGGGCATTCCTCCATCAGCGGGACATGCTTGTGGGCCGCCGCATGGAGCACGATGTCGGGGCGATACATCCGAAACAGGCTGTAAACTTTTTCCTTATCTCGCACGGAGGCGATCTCCACCCGCAGGCTCAGCCGATCGCCCCATACACGCCGCAGCTCCTGCTGGATATCATAAGCGTTGTTCTCGTAAATATCCAGAATGATGAGCTGCTTGGGTTGATATTTGGCAATTTGGCGGCAAAGCTCGCTGCCGATGGAACCGCCGCCGCCGGTCACCAGCACGGTCTGCCCTTGCAGGAAATTCAGCAGGACCGCCGTATCCAGCTTCACCGGCTCTCTGCCAAGGAGATCTTCCACCTGCACATCCTTCACCGCCGCCATGCTCACCTCGCCGTTTACCAGCTGGTAAATTCCCGGCAGGCTCCGTACACGGCAGCTCGTTTTCTGGCAGATGTTCAGGATCTCTTTCTTATCCTTAGCAGACGCTGCGGGAATGGCAAGGACGATCTGCGTGATCCGCTCCTTTTTGACCATCTCGGGGATCTTCTCCCGCCCGCCGACGATGGGCACGTTCCCGATGTACTTGCCCTGCTTGCTCTTGTCGTCGTCGATGATGCAGCAGACATGGCTTTTTAGCTGCGGCGTGACGGAGATCTCCCGCAGGAGCATTCGCCCCGCCTCGCCCGCGCCGATGAGCATGACGCGCTCGCCCTCCTCCTGCCTTGCCTGACGGGCGGAGCTTGCGAACATCCGCAGAAAGCGGAAGGTGCAGCGCCCGCCCACCAGCAGGAACAGCTGGAACAAAATCTCCATGAAGAGCACGCTCCTCGGCTGGTGATAGCCGAAAAGCGCCGCTGGCACATGGAACGCGCAATAGGCGAGGACGACGGATATCACCATCTCGGCGACATCATGGGCGCTGACGTAGCGCCAGAGATAGCGGTACATCCGGCGCGGCCAGAAGACCGCCGCCGTGACCAGGAACTGAACGGGCAGAGCACGAAACCACGGCTCAAGATATCCGGAAGGCACCTGCTCAAAGTCGAAGTCGAAGCGCACCAGCAGCGCAAGACCGCCCGCCACAATGATGAAAATGGCGTCCATCAGGAGGAAGAGCACCGTCTGGACGGGTACGCTTTTTTGAATCGTTTTCATACTATGCCCCCATGGATCTGCGGTAAAAGGCAGTCCCTCCACTGCCTTTTACCGTACTCTTTTGAATTCTCCGCTCAGCGGAGGGCGACGCCGTCAGACGCCTCGCAGATGTTCTTCCACGCCCAATGGGTCTGGGGGACATCCGGGTACTGGCGGGCATTCTCGTAAGACTGACCTGCCATGCAGCGGCCCAGCAGACGGTTCAGCAGAACGGCTGCCTGCGCGCGGGTGATGTGCTGATTGGGGGCAAACTGCCCGTTGCCGACGCCGTTGACCCAGCCGAAGGACGCCGCCGTAGAAATGGCGTCAAACGCCCAGTGGCTGGCGGGCACGTCGGTAAAGGTCTCTCCGCTCGCGGAGACCTGGGTGAAGCGGGCGCAGATGGTGACAAACTCGGCGCGGGTGATGGACTGATTCGGGGCAAACTTGCCGTTGCCGACGCCCTCCACGATGCCAAGAGAGGCAAGGGCATTCACCGCCTCGGCGCACCAGAGCGTGTCGGGGACGTCCGTAAAGGTGGATTTGGAGGAAACCTTCTGCTCCTTCAGCAGGCGGTAGAAGATCTGCGCCACCTGTCCGCGGGTAACGGAGCTTGCGGGATAGAACCTGCCGTCCGCCATGCCCTGCATATAGGCAATGTCCTGATCGGTGTTCAGCTGCTTGGAGATGCCGGTCATATCGGGGTCGGCGACCATCATGGCGCGAACGGACACGCTGCTTTCGGGCATGGTGAAGGCGTAGACGCCGTCAGACTGCTTGCTCACGGGAATGTCGTTGCCGCTCGCATCCTTGACCGCCAGATCGGAGAGGACATAGCCGTTTGACGCGGCGCTGTCCCGGATGACGGCGGTCTCACCCTTGGGCAGGGTATTCTTGTCCGCGCGCAGCGTGTTGTTCGGCACAGGCTCCACAACGATCTTGTGGCCGTCGGGAGCGACGGGCGTATTGCCGCTGTCACCGCTGCTGCTGGAGCCGGTGGTGTAGCCCTTGAGCGTCACGGTCACGGTATAGAGGCGGCCGTTGTCCCGGTAGGTCACGCGGTTGACGCGGTCGACCGTGAGGTTCGCGAAGGTGGAGGAAAGGCTCTTGAGCGTATCCTTGAAGGAGCTGTCCACGCTGTCATAATACTTCTCCACGTAGAGGTTCCACGCGCTCTCGCCTTCCCGGAACGCCTGAGCGCCCGTGTCCACAATGTTTCGCAGACCGGTCCCGGCGAAAACGGTCTCTAATTCGCCGTATGCGCTGTTGACGACGGAGGCAAGCTCCGACGTAAGGTTCGTGTCCATCGTGCCGTACCGGCTGGAAGAGGCGCTGAGCGTCCGCTCCACGCCGTCGGCATCGGGACCGGTGATGGTCACATCGACATAATAGGTCGTGGCTGCCAGCGCAGTCTGCGACAGCAGCGTGCACAGCACCAGCATCAGTGCCAGCGTTCTCGCAATGTTCCGTTTCATGTTCATCTTCATCCTCCATGGCAGTTAGTTTATATGGTTACGTTTCCGTATTTCAGGCAATTCCTTCAAGATGCAGCGTCTCGCTGTGCAGTTTTCCCGGCAGGGCGCTGTGATGGGTGGCGAACACCGCCGCCGGATACGCGCCCGTCAGCTCTGTCAGCAGCCGTGCCTCCGTATCCTCGTCCAGCGCCGAGGTGATCTCATCCAGCAGCAAAAAGCGCGGGGCGGAAAGCATCGCGCGGGCGATGGCGATCCGCTGGCGCTGTCCCGCAGAAAGACCGCCCCCCTCTTCGCTCAGGACGGTTTCAAGGCGGTCGGGCAGGTCGCGGACAAAGCCGCATTGCGCTCGCTCCAACACCTCCCAAAGGGCGGCGTCATCCGCCTCGGGCTTTGCCAGCAGCAGATTTTCGCGAATGCTGCCGGAAAAGAGCCAGGGCGTCTGTGGGACATAGCCGAACAGTCCCCGCACGGCAGCGGAGCAAGGGAGATCCCTCCGCTCGGTTTCAAGGTATACCCTTCCCTGCTGCGGGTGGTACAGCCCCAGAATAAGGCGGAAAAGCGTGCTTTTCCCGCTTCCGGACATTCCCGTGAGACAGGTCCAGCGATCGAGCGGAAGACGCGCGGAAAAGTTCCGCAGGACGGGCTGTTCCTCGCCCTCATAGGAAAAGGTGACATTTTCAAATACGATGGCGCGAAAGACGTCGTCCTCCCGCGCAGGCTGTCCAGGAGCTTCTTCAGGTAGGGAATACAGCTCATCCAGCCGCGCCTCCGCCGCGCGGACGGCTGCCAGCCGGGACTGAACGCCCGACAAGCCCGTGAGCGGGCTTTGGAACATCGCGAGGAGCTGTAAGAGCGCCGCAAGGTCGCCGAAGGAGAGCCTTCCTTCCCGAATGGCGATGCCGCCCCAGACAAGAAGAACGGCGTATCCAAGCTGCAATACGGCGGAAAACCCGGTTCCGACCCCCGTTGAGAAGACGCGCAGGCGCTTGCGCTCGCGCAGCCACTCCTTCTGCCGTCCTTCAAAGCGGCGGACAGCCTCCTCCCCCGCCGTCATGCTGCGCAGAAGCTCCGTATGCTCCAGGATCTCCTGCGTGCAGCCCGTCAGACCTTCCTCCGCCTGACGCACGCGCAGATGCCGCCGCGTCAGATACTTTCGCAGCAGCCGCCCACCGGCGATTGCCAGCGCGCCCGCGCCTACGACCGCAAGGGCAAGGGGGATATTGACGAAAAACAGCGCGGATGCGGCGCAAAGCAGTCGGATGAGCTGCCCCACCACCTGGGGGCGGCCGACGATCCGCCATTCGCAGACGGTGTAAGCGTCCTGCGTCAGGCGGCTGAAGACCTGCCCGCTGTGGTAGCGGCTGTATGCCTCCGCATCCTTGCTCAAAAGCGTATCAAGCGTGTCGCGCCGCAGCGATACCGCCGCGCGGTCGACCGTCCTGCCGGAAAGCAGGTCAAGCCCGCCGTCGAGCAGCGGGAGAGCCAGCGCCAGAAACAACAGCACCCAGCCCCACGGACTGCCGCCCTCGTCCAGCACCCGGCGGCTCACCAAGGCAAGCGCCGCGATGCCGAACGCCTGCGCGGCGATGCCTGCATACAGCAGCGTGAGCGGCGCTTTGTACGCGCCCGCCGCCTTTTTCTTCGACTGACTCATCTCATCTTCTCCCGCGTATCAGTCCCCTCCGTGCCCGCTGAAGGAATCGCAGCAGCCTCAGCAAGGGGCGACGGGCGGGAAAGGTATGGACCCAGAAGTGTTCATAAAGCCGGTAGGGTCGGGACAGGGCGGTTTCCCGCCAGCGTCCCTTGCGGCGAAAGGCGGTGACGTACGCAATGATCTGCGCCTCATCGACCTGCTCCCCTTCCCACTGAGCGTCGCCGCAGCAAATGCAGGTCTCTGGCGCACACAGGCGGATGACCCGGTGCAGGATATAGCTGCCGTCCGCCTTCTGATAGAGGGCGATATCGCCTGGCTGCACGCGGCGATCGAGCCGCGTGAGGCGTACCATGTCCCGCCCGCCGGCAAGAAGCGGCCACATACTGTTTCCTGTTACCGGAAGGAGCGCTTCTCCGTGCGCAAGCTGCTCATCGAGCAGTTCGCGCAGCTGCGCCATGGGGATCTGCCGGACCTGCATCTTACAGACCGTCCACCGCGCCGACGGGTCTCAGCTTGTCAAGAAAGGCGGCTGCGTCTGCCTCCGCCTGCTCCCGTTCGACCGAATACACGGCGCATAAGGCGTCTCCAAGGCTTTGAAGCGTCTGTTCCTGTTCCAAAAGGTCCCATAAAAATGCGCCAGTCTCGTTTACGGAGATCATCCCCGGAAACGCTTCGGCAGCCGCCCCCAAAGGGACGATGACCGACATATCTGCGACCCGCCGCAGGATGAAATTCTCATTTCTTCGCATATTCCCTCTCCTGTTCTGCGCGCGCTGCGGTGAAGATCGCGTCGCTGCGGTGAAGGAGCGCTTTGAGCGCATCCTCCGTCAGGCGTTTTTTGGCAACGGCAGCGGCAGGGCCCAGATCGGGTGTGCGCCGCTGTGTGCCGTGACAGTCGGATGCAAGGAAAAAGGATTGCCCCTCCCTCAGCAGCCGAAGGAGCTTCCACCGCTCCATGGGATGCAGCAGGCATCCGGCGCTGAGCTGGATGGGGACGTTCAGGCGATACAATTCCTGTATGTGCTCTTTCTTCTGCCGCCCCAGATACCGCTCCAGATGCGCCAGCACCGGCGTAACGCCGCTCTGCGCCGTCAGAGAGTAAAGCTGGTCGATCATGCTGCCGCTCCAAGGGGTGAAGGGCAGTTCCAGCAGCAAATAACGGCTCGAACCGAGACACAGTGCCTCAAGATCGTCCCAATGGTGCATATTTGGCATCCATGCCACCTCTGCACCCAACACAAGGTCGGGAAAAGGTTCGGCGGTTTTCTCCATCGCTGCGGAAAGATGCTCCCAAGCGGCTTGACGACGCGCGAGAAACTGCTCTATGCTCTCCCTGTCCCGATGAAAATGGGGGGTGAGCGCTACACCCGTAACGCCCTGCGCTGCCTCCATGCGGAGCATTGCAAGACTGGCTGCCGTGTCCGGCGCGCCGTCGTCCATGCGGGGCAGAATATGGGTGTGAAGATCGGTCATGGGATGCTCCGTTCCCCGCTGTCCGGCTTCTCCTGTCCGTATCCGTAACCGTAGCCGTGCCCATAGCCGTAGCCATAGCCGCGTCCGTAGCCGTAGCGGTGGTGTCGATAGCCGTATTTCCGATATCCGTAGTATCCGCTCTCCCGCGGCACTTCGTTGAGAACAAAGCCGAGGATCTTCGCGTGGGAGCGCTCTAACTGCTCCACCGCGCGCAGGACGCTCCCGCGCTCGGAAAGACCTGCACGTACCACGAACAGCACGCCGCTGCTCTCAGGCACCAGAACGCAGGCATCCGTCACCAGATTGACGGGAGACGTATCGAGAATGATGTAATCGTAGTTTTTCTGCAGGCTGTCAAGCAGCGCTTTCATGCGGGAGGAACCGAGCAGTTCCGACGGGTTGGGAGGCACGTCGCCGGCAAAAATGACGTCAAGATCCTCAATGCCGGAATCATGGATGGCCTTTCCAAGCAGCTCCGGCTGGATAAGCAGGTTGCTCAGTCCTACCTTTTCCTTCGCGGACAGCAGACGCGCCAGCTTGGGACGGCGCAGGTCACAGTCGATCAGAAGGACGCGCTGCTTCATCTCCGCATAGGAGATGGCAAGGTTGAGTGCGGTGATGCTCTTTCCTTCGGATTGCATGGCGGAGGTCACGATCAGGACCTTGCACGCCGTCTCGTCCGCCAGGGAAAAGGTCACGTTGGTCCGCAGGGTCTTATAGGACTCGCGGATGAAAAAATCGCTCTTTTCCGAGAGGATGTTTTTCCGCTCCACTTCCATGATCGCGGCAGTATCCGGCGCGTCGTGCCGCCGGGATCTCCGCAGAAGAGAAAAATGCTTTTTTTTCATGTCGCCTTACCTCTCTCCGCCGTGCTCATCGGCTTTTTGTGCGCTGAGACCCGCCTTTTTCCGCTCATTCTCCGCAAAGGAGGGGATCTGCCCCAGCATGGGCAGGTCGAAAAGCTGCGTCAGGTCTTCCTCGTTCTTGATGCGAACGTCCATCAGATACAGCAGCGTGACATAGACGACCGCGAGAAGCAGACCCACCGCGCAGCCCAAAAGGGTATTTTTCCGATAGCTTGGGGTATAGCGGCTCGTGGGCACCTTGGCATGGTCGATGATCTTGGTGGAGCTGCCTTCGACAAATTCCTCGATCTCGCCGGGGGCGACGGTCGCCACCGCGTTGGCGATCTTCGCCGCCATTTCCGGATCCGGATGGGAGATGTATACTGAGAACAGCTCGGTCTCATCCACCTGCGCCGTCGTCATCATGCCGCGGATCTCAGCCGCAGAGTAATCAAGCCTCGCGTTCTTTACCACCTTTTCCAGCACGGTATCGCTGCGGATGATATTGACATAGGTGTTGACGAGCTGCTGGGAGGTCGCGAGGTTGGCTGCGCTGATATAATCCACCTGCTGATTCGCCTTTATATTGTTGACGTAGATGGTGACGTTGGCACGATACAGCGGCGTAATGAAATTGGCGGTGTAGATCAGGGAGATCGCCGCGGCGGCAAGCGCGCACAGCAGGATCAGCCGCCACCGCCTGAGGTAAAGCAGCAGCAGCTTCCAAAGGTCGATCTCCAGAATGTCGCTGGATCGGTTGATGTTGGATTCGTTCATGGTTGTATTTCCCTTTCTGTCTGCGTTTGGACAGATCTTGAGCGGGGCTTTCCGCCTTTTTTGGCGAGAGAGCGCCTGAATAGTCTAAAGGCGGCACAAAAAGCCGCAGATCAGTCGGTACTCTTTGTGCCGCTTCCGTCCACTGACAGCGGGCAGCACGGCGTTTGTGTGCTGCCTCCTGTCAATCGATGGCTTTGGCTTGATCCGGGAACAGTTTCTCCCGGACAAAATAGGCGGCGCTGTCGTCATTCCGGCAAATCAGCCGGAATACGTTCGTCTCCCGCAGGAGACGGTCTGCCGCGGCAAGCAGCCGGTCCATGTCCTCCCGATGCAGACGGAAGGGGGTCTGACTCAGCAGCAGAGGTAAAGCCTCCGCCGGAGTGAGCTGCTGTAAAGCGTTTTCCTCCCCCTGAAAGAGGAAGCAGATCGCGCGCAGGGGCGCGCTGCGGTTCTGATGCAGCGCCTCCTTGCCGCACCATGGCGTGCCATAGACCTGCCACACACCGCTTTCGCGGCGCAGGGCAGGCTTGTCATCATTCAGAATGGACGCGCCGAACAGGCGCACCCATTTTTCCGTGTGGGTGGATTTCCCCGTGCCCGGCGGCGCGGAAAAACACACGGCCTGTCCGCCGTATTCCACCGCCGAGGCGTGGAGCATCATCCCCTCGTGGGAGAGAAGCCCCACGGCAAAGCAGTCGCCCGTGGCGATGTACTCCGCAAGGTCCTCCGTTTCCAGCTCGGGGCAGAGCGACAGCGCCTCCGCGCCGCCCACGCGGATGGTGATATCCGCCGCGCCGCCCCAGGCGGAGGTCCGATAGACCTCCGCCTGGGCAGCCGTGCGTCCCTTGGGGGACATTTCAACGATCAGATCAGCGATTCGGTAAAGCATCACTTAATTGCGGATCCTTCCGTCCTCACTCCAGTAGGTTTGCTTGCCTCCTGTGACGCTGGCGTTCGGGATGACGCTACCTTTCCATTTGTTGAATCCCCACTTATTTAAGGCGATACTGTCGTCCTGCGACATCGGAGCGGCCAGCGCCTCCATCGGCGCAAGCAGGATCAGTTCGGCGGACGGAGCAATATAAGTTTTTTTTGTGTTTTTCATCATGCTTATTTACTCCACTTGGATGTTGATACCGAACTCTTTAAAGAAGTTATTGAGGATCGTCTTGTCATTCTCCGCCATGTCAGAATTCTGCCAAGCCTCCTGGAAGCTCCAATCTTTTGTTTCGCTTTTCTGCGTTTCGTCGTTTTTGAAGGTCGCCTGCGCGGTTGCGAAGAACTTCTCGGTGTAGGCAGTATCATCGGGCGGATTCTTTTCGAAGGAACGTTTCAGGTAGAACTCGAAAAGATAAGCGTCGCCGTCTTCTTCAACGAACTTATCGGTCAAGGCTTTAGGCATCTCACAACTGCCTTCCTTGGGGGCTGCGTCATTTTCACCCTTCAGGGTAAAGCCCAGAGACTTCAGGTAATCCTTTGCGGCTTTGTCGCCTTGGAACTTGCCGATGAAGAACAGCGCGCACTGCGGCGTGTCGCCGGTGGCCAACTCGAAGCGGTAGCCGGTGACGGAGATGTTGAAGCGGTGGAAGGACAGATTTGCGGTTTCCTTATCTGCTTCCTTCCCCTGAATGGCAACGTAACGCTTATAGGTGTCGTCGCCCATATTCCCTGTCTGGTAGATATTTTTGTAGAAACTCGCCCCGCCGACGATCTTGCCAGCGGTTCTGTCGTCATAGCCATCCGTGGTGCTGTCCATGCCGTAAAGGATGTGACCGTCCATATCGAAGTAACCCGTCACCGTGTAACCGTGCAGGTCGAGATAGATATCATTTTGGGCGATGATATCCTCGGTGGTGCTGTGCAGCAAACTCACATACGGTTTGCCCTTAGCGGCATTAGCCGCATCTTGCAGCGTACCGTATTGCGTTGCATTGAACTCAGCAACCATTAGGTTCGGTACCCATGTGCCGCCGCCACATTCCTGGCATTTGCAGTAGGTAAAGGTATCACCGGCTCTGGCATCCTTGGTTTGGGTGTAGGACGGATTAACGCCGGCGGCGTTTTGCAGTTGGGCGGGGGTGATGGGGATTTGGGGATAGCCCGTAATTTCATTGCCCTTTTGTGTAGCTTGATAGGTCACAGTTGCCGTACCGGGCGTGCCCTGCTGAACAAACCTGCCGCCGCCCTCGCTGGAGCAAATATTTGCGCCGCTCTGCGTGGTGTAGACGCTGCCCGCCGCTGTCAGCGTGCCATTCACATCGATCTTTGCATCTGAGAGTGTGCGAGTTCCCGTTTTCGTCGGCGAATAGGGAACAGGTACAAATCCTCTTTCATCGCTGCTGTAAGCATATTCCTTCTTCCACTGAGCCAAATCATAAACATACAGAGACGTACCAGATGTTACATTCAACTCCGCGCCCCGCGCAATGGTGATCTGCGCCCCCGGCAGCAGTGCCGCGTCGCTGTTCACCTCAACGCTTCCCGACAGGATCTCTAATGTCATATTGTTATTGACGGGCAAAACAAAGTTTTTGGAGTCAATGTCGTAGATAGCAACTTTCAGAGCAAGGCTGTCGAGCGAGGCTTTGCCTGTCGTTGTATATGTTATGCGGTCGGTTTCCGGGTCGTATTTTTTTGTGAGCGTCCCTTCGTCGTAGATTCGGAATAGACTATTTTTATCTCCAATAAAATTGATCGACGGACTTGTTGTTACTTTAGCAGCATTAATAGTTACACGCGTGATCTCCCGCGCTCCCGCCTGAAGGGTCAAAGCTGCTTCAATGTTCTGAACATAGTATTGGGAAATCGGAAATACTTTTTGCTCATTCTTTCTCATCGCTAAGGTTGCATTACCGCCACGGAAGTCCATCATTTGGAAATACTCGTAAACTGTCGAACCGGAAGTAGCGGTAATTTGCCCATCGCCGGTGATATAGCCCCACGCGTAGAGGTTTGCGCCGCTGTTCAGCACAATGGTACTGCCCGCAGCCATATCGATTTGCCCATAGGGTCCGCTCGGACCCTGCTTTTGCATTGCGTAACAGTGCTTTCCACCAACACTGATCGCGCCCTTGACTATGATGGACGAACCGGACGCCATGGTCAACTTTCGAAAGACACTCGGCGTTACGTAATCTTTCATATACTCCGGTTCGTCTGTGTAGAGCGTTCCGCCCTCATTAAACGGGATCAGCAGGGTGACCCCGGATGGGATCGTAAACGTTTTTTGTCCCTTACTCCCAAATACCGTTCCATCCGATGCCGCAACGATCGTTCCGCTTGCTCCCGCAGCAGCAATGGCTTCATCTAAATACGAGTATTCTATTTTTTTAGAGGCACCCGCAATATAATACCTCGCGCAGCCTATCGGTGCAAAGACGGGTGCAATTCTGCCCCCTCCCGACGTCTCATATGCTGAAGAAGTAGAGAGCGTTTCCTTTGTGTCGAAATCGATCCAACGATCAAAGGCATACCCTGCATTAGGCTTTGGCTCCAAATGATACCTTACCGTAGAAGGTTTCGTGTATTCCACACCAGTGGTAAGCTCTTCACCCGCATCAGTCCGAATCGTATAGGACCCATTCTCACCCGACAAGAAAGTTGTTGTAAGGGTATTCACCTCAAATTCCAAGCCGGTGACAGTAAAAGTGCCGCTTACTTGGGTACCGCCTTTTGAAGTTACAGATACCTCAATAGAACCACCGTATGGAATTGTGGCGTCGGATCCGCTGACCGAGCTTTCACCCACCCCTTTTACCACCTTAACATGCTCATCCTTTGTAAATGTCAGCGTTGCGGTCGTAGCGTGGGAATTGGTAAGAGTTAAAGTAACGGTTGCATTCGGATTATCGCAACCTGTGTTATTTGTTCCTTTTGCGGTAATTGTAATTATCTTGCCGCTGATCGTAGCCCCACCAGTAAAGTTATTGTCGTCGTTAATTGTGATACCAGTTTTAATATCCTCAGCATAGGGGAATCCGGTAGTGCTTAGATCAGTAAATGTTAGCGGGGTCAACCCTGCCGGCATCGTCGGCGGTGCCGCCAGCGCCGGCAGCGTCATCGCCGGCAGCAGCGTCAGTATTGTGACAAATGTCAGGAGCAGCGACACAAAGCGCCTGCCGATCCGTTTAACCATTCCGTCGTCCTCCAGTTTTTTTCTCTTTCTTTTGTAATTCGCCGTAAATGCTGATGCCGATCCCCAGCGACAGCAGCGCCCAAAGGTGGGAAATATGCAGAATGCTGTTCGCCCGGCTTGAAACGCGGAGCGTCTCGGTTACGAAGCGGAAAATGCCGTAGGCGATCATAAAAATGGGGTAGATCATACCCCGCGCGCTGCCGGAGAGCACCTTGCGCCACAGGCGCGAGAGCAGGATGACATAGAAGAGCAGCTCCATCTCGCGCGTGGGGAAGCGCAGATGCGTCAGCCCCTCGATGGGAATGTGCGCCCCCAGACAGCAGCCTGAAATCATGCAGTTCAGACGGGCGCACATCAGCGTGAATACAAAACAAACGGTGAGTACATCGAACACATCCGCCGCGCTGCGCCCGCTGAGCTTTGCAAGCGCCCAAAAGACGAGGGGCATGAAGAACACACCGCCGAACAGGCTCATACTGCCCATCGCGCCCATATCGAACGCCTCAAGCACCGCAAAGGCTTTAACACTGAATAGCCCGATGGAGATAAGGACCACCGCAAGCGCAAGCGCCGCAAGGCGGTGCTCCAACCGCAGCCGCTCGCGGCAACGCCACAGCCACCAATAGGTGAACGCGGCGCTGACCGTGAGGAGCACGGCAAGGCTGTGGTCAGATAGCCAAGTAAACATGATACTAAATTTTACTGAAGGGACTTATTCAGCAGCGCCTTCAGATCCGGATCGGCGAAGCCATTCTTCAGAAGCTTGGTAACGGCTTGCGGATCGTCCACACTGCTGTTGATCATGTTCATTGAGGAAAGGTAGGCATTCAGATCCTTCGCACCCTGATCACTGTTGATATACTCCTTAAATTTTGCATCGTTTTTCATTGCGTCCAGGGCATTCATAGGATCTTTTGTTTGCTTCGCTTTATCCTCAGTTGTGCCACTTCCGTTATAAACATACGCAGTATACATACCGTAGACCAAGGACGCCTGAGACAAAGCCGTACCCATTGTTTTGGAGTCTTTCAAATTGGCCTTGATCTGGTCCATGCCATTGTCACTGGTAAGGAGCTTCTTGATCTCATTCTGATCGATGTTCTTGGTATCCTTTGCGGCATACAGGATCGTCGCGTTCCCCATCAGCTTTTTAAATATATCCGGGTCATTTACATCCATGCCTAATTCTCCGGCCTTTTTACCCAAAGCAGCCTTCAAAGCCGGATTGGACATACTCCAATCGCCGTTTGCAGCGTCGTCAAGTTCCTTACCTTTAAGTCCGACGGCCTTTGCTGCATATTTAAGGAAACCCTCAGAATTCCAGATATCCCAAAGGGCACCCTCACCGCCTCCACTCGATCCTGCCAACAGCTCAGCAATACTGGCAATATCATTCACTTTATCCAGCAAGCCATCTACGCCGAGACCATTTGCAGTTGCAAAGGTGCTGTCTTTCAGGTTGGCGGCATCCTTGCCGGAGATCGTAACAGCGCCGCCGCCGTAGGCGTACTGGACGTTATTGCGTCCATCAACAAAGATGTGCTTATAATTGCTGTACTTCGGTTCGATCACCTTGAAACCGTTGGTTTCGCCCAGATAGGCTTCGTAGCTGGTCGGAATTTTCCCATTTACAGCACCGTCGATTGTTACGTCGCTGAGCACTGCCGTGTCCTTATCCAGCTTCGCGTCATTAACGGCGTAGATCTCCGTTCCGTTTTCAACGCATGCAGCCGCGAACGCCGTGTTTACCTCGCCAAGAAGCTGCTGATCCGCTGCTTCGTTTGCCTTCTTCACGTAGCCGCCGTAGCCCACCGTGCCGATGCCGGCTAAAATGCCGATGATCGCGATGACCACAATAAGCTCTACCAGCGTAAAGCCTGCGCTGCCGCGCAGCTTGTTCCTCACTTGCTTTTTCATGTTGTATCCTCCTCAATATATTTGTTTTCTTTTTGAGAATTATATGAACAGATGATTACTCTGTGGTTTCCTATTCTGTCTTCCAGTTCAGCACGCCGTAGCCCACGATGCGCGGATCACTCAGAGAGTAGCGGTTGACGGCGACCTTGCCGCCGCTGTTGCCCTCGATGGTGTAAAGGAAATTCCCTTCCACGCACAGCACCGCGCCGACGTGGTCGGGGTCCTTGCCGCCGTCCGGGTCGTTGCGGCCGTCCCAATCGAAAAAGACATAGTCGCCGGGGATGGGCTTATTCTCTTCGTCATTGGGTTCGCGCCACTTGCAATTATTCTGGAAATCCGCCATGCTTTTGTCAACGTCTGCGAAGCTGGGCGGATCGCCGTTGATGGAGGCTTTCTGCTGATCGGCTGCCCACGAGAGGAAACAGGCGCACCAGGGAGTGTATTGGTTCCAGCCGGGTTTGTTCGCATCATAGCCGCCGATAAACCATTCGGAGAAGTAAGTGTATCGGCTCGTATCCCCCTTGAGGATATTTCCCCTGCTGTCATACTGGTCCGCAAGCGTCTTTAAAAACGCGTAACGCGCTTTCTTTTCCGCATCGGTCAATGTAGTGGGGTCCGGCAGGGTCAGCTTTTCCTGCGCCTCCGCTTTGCCGACGCTGTCGCCCTCGATCCCGGTTCGACAGAAGACGGAGGTGCTGTACCTGTGCGCCGCGGTCGCGAAGGTGAAGGTCACGAGGTTGCCGTCCAGAATGACCTGCGCACCGCGCAGGTTGTCCAGCAGCACCTGATCGCCGCTTCCGCCGCTGCGGAGCTTACCGTTGTTGTAGCGCAGCAGGACCGCTCCGGACTTGCCGTCGGCGGTCTTTCCCAGCAGCCGCCAACCGTCGGAGAACGGCTCCACGCGGTAGATCTTGCCGCTGGCGGAGAGATCCTCCAGCGCGGAGAGCACGATGCGCACGGTCTGCTGCTCGCCCGCCTCTTTCTGCGTCGTTTGATGCACCCGCAGTCCGAGCAGCATCAGCGACGCTGCGGCTGCCAGCACGATGGAGCTGACAGCGACGGTCACCAGCAGTTCGACCATGGTAAAGCCGCTGTTGTTTCGTTTCATTCGCTCGTCCCCCCCTTTTCCGCTGTCAAGTGGGTGATGGTATAGGTGTTGTAGCTGTGCGTCGCCTTGATGACCCTGGCGGTGTACTTTGGTTCGTCCGGCAGCGTTCCCGCCTTCGGTTGTACGTCGTAAATGAGCGCCATGCTGATCTCTGTAACGATTTTGATGCAAGCGGTATCGTTTTTGTAAGTAAGCGTAAAGGTGCAGGAATTGACGTCGTTATCGGGGGTATCAAGGTCGTAATTGCAGTTGCTGACCTTGCTATGCAAACCTTGGAGATATGTAAGGTAAGCCTTTTCTTTTGCCTCTACCTTTGCGGCGTTTTCCGTGTAACAAGGCCCATAATATTTCGTTAAGGAGCTCACATCTTCCGCCAGCGCCACGAATTTTTCGATCTCGCCCTCCGCCTGATAGAGCTGCTGCGTCTGGCGGATGGAGCGCTCCTGCGCCTGATAATTTTTCAGCGCCGCGGTGCAGACGGACACGGCGACGGCGCACAGCACCAGAACGACGATGAGCACATACGCCAGCGCGTAACCGCCGTTGTCTTTCCAGAGCTTCTTCATGCGCCACCGCCTTCCGGCACCGCGCGGACATAGGTTTCCACTGTAACGAGCGGCTCCGTGTGATTATCCTTCACCGTGACACGATAATAGGGGTTGTCGCCGTCTTTTTCCGGTATGATCTTCACATTGGGGAAATCATCCGCGCTTGGCTTCGTCATAACGCCGCCCTTCATCGTAACGCCGTCCTTCATCAGGGTCTCCACGGCGGTACGGACGTTCAAATGGGCTTCCATTACGGCCTGGCTGTGGGCGTTGATCCGTCCTGCCAGAATCAGGCTGGAGCAGATGGGCGCGGAGATCAGGCCGATTATGGCGATCGCCACGACGACCTCCAGCAGCGAAAAGCCCGCTGTTCTCTCTTTCCCGATCTTTTTCATGCCTTGTCTCTCCCAATGGGTCAGTTGAAAATGTCTGCCTTACCGGTCGCGGGCGGCGTTACGCCCGGTTCCTCATAGGTGTTCTGAGCGGACGGCATCAGATACAGCGTCAGGGTCATCTGCCCGTCCAGCAGCTTTTTTTCGCTGTCGTAGTTGAAGGTGGCATACCGGATGGAGGTGATGCGCTCATCCGTTGCCAGCGCGTGTACCATGTTCTTGAACTCCCGATAGGAGGCGTGATAGTACACCGTCAGGTTCAAGCCCTCAAGGAGTGCGCCATCGCTCAAGGCCTGCATCGGCGTGATCTCACCGAAAGAAAACTCGATGTCGCTGCCGCTCCCGAAGCGCTGAAGGAAAATATCGTGCAGTTTCTGGGTGTAGCCCAGCTCCTTACTGCCGATTCCCAGCGTTTTTTCCAGATACAGCAGGTAGAGGATCTGATCTTCTTCCTTCATATCCGCGGGGAAGTTCTCATAAAGCGCGGCGCGGCTTTCCTCGATCGCGGCCTCTGCCGGTTCAAGCTGATCCTGCACGTCCTTGTACTTCTCGTTTTCGACGATGGTGGTTTGCAGCGCGGTGATCTGAGCATTTAACTGATCCCGCTCCATGACGTAAGCTTCACTGCGGGGGCGGTAGCCCAGAAAATACACCAGCACGGCGACCAACAAGAGCAGGACTGACAGGACAGCCTTCCAGTTTCTACCGATCACTTTCACTGGCTCACCTCCACTTTCTCGACCTTGGCGTCGCGGTCCAGACCCTTGCGCGCCTGCTCCGCCTGGATCAGAGATTCGTCATAGCTCAGCACGACCGTCAGGTAGAAACGGTTGTCGGCAGGCTTCTGCGTCTGAGAAGAGCCGGTGTTGAAGATATCCGGGATGCCCGAGCCGCCGGTCTGATTCTTCATCTGATTCATCAGGAACCACAGCAGCAGGTCGTTGTCGCTCATGCCCGAACCGGAGGTCTGCTGCTCCTTGCGCAGCAGCGCGTTCACCGCGTCCACGGTGGCAGCGTCACGCTGGAGCGCCACGCCGCTTTCGATCTCCTTCTGGAGCGTCACAAGGTCGAGCGCGGTGTTCGCCTCGCGGACGTCGCCCAGCTCCTTGGCAAGATGGAGCGCGAGCTTGTCACTCAGTGTCTTATTCTGGCGGATGAGCGCGATCGTCGCGTTCAGATTATCATTGTTCGCCGTCAGGATATTCAGCAGGTTCGGCAGATATTTGTTCAGCATCACATCGTCGCTCTCATAGAACATGCGGTGCTGATCGGCGTTTTTCCAAATGTCGTCGAAAATGCGCTCATAGAGGATGCGGTCCTTCTCCTCGCGGGCGATGTCCTCGCGCATCAGCAGGAAGAACTGATACATGGCGGCAGGGTCGCTTTGCAGCAGGGAGCGGATCGCGTTCTGATCCTGCACGGCGGTGGCGCGCTTGAGCAGGTCGCCCAAAACGAAGGAATTCTTCTGCACCGGCCCATAGACGGCTTGCAGTGCGTCAAGCTGGGCGGAGCTGAGATATTGCAGGCTGAGACGCAGCCTTGCGATCTCGGCAGTCTCGGCGACCGTACCGGAGGTCGTGCCGCCAGAGGTCGTGCCGCCGCTCGGTGCGGAGGGCAGGACCACCGTGCCGGAGGTCGAGCCGGAGGTTCCGGGAACGCTCGGCGTGCTGGGTGTACTGGGGGCACTCGGGGTCGTCGTGCCGGTAGAACCGCCGCCGGGGAGCAGACCCTGAAGGAAATCAAGATTATCCGGGGTGATGGTCATGCCGTAGCGCTCCATCATGTCGGCGTAGCCTTCCACCTTCTGAAGCGTCGCCTCGTCAACGCCCGCGGCGCGCAGCAGCGGGATCATTTCCTTGAGCATCTTGCCGTCGATGGTGACAGTGCCGTTCGAAACACCGGAGAACAGCTCATCGAGGGAATAGCCGCCCTCGGTGGGAGGTTCTTCCGTACTGCTTTCCTCGCTACCATCCGCTGCGCTTTCCTCCGTGCCCGGCACGGGGGACTCCTTCCCCGCTTCCTCGTACAGCGCAGCGATCATTTTGTCCGGGGAGTAGGCTTCCTTCGGGCCGATGGTCAGGCTGGAAACGGTGTTGAGGGTCATGAAGGGCACGTCGCGCAGCGCCACGAGGAAATAAGCGGCGTCCTCCTTGCTCTGGAAGGCGACCTGCGCCGCAAGACACAACTCGGTCGTGCTCAGAGCGGTCACCGTTGACTTCTTGGGGAGCTTTGCCTCCAGCTCGCCCAGCACCAGTTCAAGGTTGTCGTTATATGTCCGAACGGAGTCGAATACGGTGTCCCAGTCGGCGCTGTAAGCGTCGTACATACTCGAATAGTTGTGGTAGTTCTCCGCGCAGCCCGCGTTCTGCTGGGCAAGCGCCGTCAGGCGGTCCTGCTGTGCGCGCAGACCGTCCAGCTCCGTGCTCCACGACAGCTTGGAGGTCAACAGCAGCAGTACGGACGCCGTCAGCGCCGCGCCGCCAAGGAACACAAGACCGTACTGCCACGCGCGGTTGATGGGTGCGCGCGCGCCGGTGATGTGGTTCAGCTCCGGGTCGCCGAAGTCAAGGGCGGTGAGCGCCGCGCCCTGACAGAGCAGCCACTGCGCGCCGTAGTCGGTCTCCGCCATTTCGACGGGGACATTCAGCAGCGACGCGAGCGCCGGGGCAAGCCCCGCCTCCTTCGCCTGACCGCCGGAAAGCACGGCGCTCGTCAGGCGGGCGCGGCCGGGCATGGCGGAGAAGTAGTCGAGCACGATGCCCGCCTCATTGAGGTCGTCCTGCTGGGAATAGCCCCGCTGCAGCAGACGTTGCAGCTTGACCTGCCCGTTGTGGACGAAGGTCAGCAGCAACAGCTCGCTCTCGGCGTTGATATAGAGGCAGACGCCGTCGTCCGTATCCGCGGAGGACTTCGCGTGCTTTGGCAGGGCAAAGTCCGCGTCTACGGCGGTGGCGTGGCTGTGACCGCAGAAATCGACGGCGGCAACACTCAGCCCCATGCTGTTGGCAAGGGCATAGTAGCGCTGCAGCATCGCGCGCGGCACCGCCCAGAGCTGCACGCGCAGAAGACGCGCGTCCTCGCGCTGCTCGACGCCCACGCTCTCCCACGAAAGCTGATACTCGCCCGGGTCGATGGGGAAATACTCGTCCATGTTCGCCAGCAGCATCTGACCGAGGCGCTGCTGCTTTTTCACCGCGGGGACGGTGACGCTCTCGCTGATGACCTGCGTGGAGCAGAGCGAAAAGACCACCTTACGGCAGCGGCGGAACAGCCCCTGCCGCAGAACCGGCTCCATCGCGTCCCGCAGGGAGTCCAGCCCCACGAGCTGACCGTCCTCGACCGCGTTCGGCGGCGTGGGCAGGATGACCTGCTCGGAAATGGCGTCGCTGCCCAGCGTCATCTGGGCGATGCGGATCTCCCGCTCGGTGATCTGCACCACCAGCGCCCTGCCGCTCAGCCTTTGCTTGCTCATAAGTGCTCCCTCCCGGACTGTGGGAATGGCACAGCCGTCCCGAAGAACGGTTCTGCCCCTCCCACAGGCTCTTGTTTTTCTCTCGCGGGCAGGTCCGCGCCTGCCCTGTTTCTCTCCCGTGTTACAGCCCAAAAAGACCGAGGTACGCCGCGATGAGCCGGTCGCCCCATAGCGCCGCGACCCAGATCCCGGCGGCAAGATACGGCCCGAACGCCAGCTTGCGGGGCGCGCCGCGTTTCATGCGGACCGAGTGGATGACCGCACCGGAAACGCTGCCGAGGATCATCGCAAGAAGGATGCGCTGCCAGCCCAGCAGCAGTCCCGCCCCTGCCATCAGCTTGACGTCCCCCATGCCAAGGCCGTTGCCCTTCGTTACGAACCACAGCAGGAGGAAAAAGAGGCTCACCGAGAACATGCCGATGAGATATGTTTTCCAGTGCGCGGTATCGCCTGCAAGCTGCACCGCGCCCAGCAGGAAGATCGCAAGGTTCACCCCGTTGGGGATCTCGAAGGTGCGCCAGTCGATGAGCGCCACGACCGTCAGCAGGGAGAAAAGCAGCGAATACAGCACCGCACGCAGCGGCTCGGCCTGATACAGCCACGCCGCGAGCAGCCACGCCCCGCCGTTCAGCGCCTCCACCACGGGGTACTGGGCGGAGATCTTCTCCCCGCAGGCGCGGCACCTGCCCCCCTGCGCCAGCCAGCTTGCCACGGGAATCAGCTCATACCAGCGCAGGCGGTGGCCGCAGGCCATGCAGTGCGACGGCGTTTTCACGAACTCCTCCCCGCGCGGCAGGCGGAAGATCAGCACGTTGCAGAAGCTGCCGACGCACAGACCCAACGCCGTCCAGAGCAGCAGCAAAAGACAGGTCATGGGAAATCTCTCCTTTTCGCTCAGGGGTCTCCCCCGCCCGCCCGGGTGATAGGGATACCGGACGGGCAGGGCGTTGTTTCAAATCGCTTGAGGATGATGTAGGGGTGGATTAGGACTTCGGGGTCAGCGTCCACTTTGCATTAGCGGAAGCAGTTGCAGCCGTCCACGTTGCGCTGTCAGCGGTCTTCAAAGTGACAGTACCACAGTAGTCAGAGATTTTGACAGAGGTGCCAGCAGGGACTGCCGCCGTATAAACCTTAGCATTTTCGTCACCAGAGGTGAATTCGATCTTGGTGACATTAACGTCGGGAGTGCCGGTAGTGTCATTTTTGACCGTCTCTTCGGTATAAGCGAAGACAGCGGCGGTCTTGACGGAGTCGAGCTGGGTGTAGTCAGCAGCCTCGTTTGCCTTCTTGATGTAGCCGGAGTAGGCGGGGACGGCGATGCTGGCGAGGATGCCGAGGATCGCGATGACGACGATCAGCTCAACGAGAGTAAAACCGGACTTGGAACCAAACTTTTTCATAGGAGTTTTCTTCCTTTCTTTGTTTTGCGTCGGATTTTATATCATCGCCATGCGGCACGGGCCCCTATCTCCCACACCAGGGGACATGGCTTGGATATACGGATTTACAGGTATTTGTCGAAGGCCTTGGTCATGTTGATCATCGGCAGGTAGATGGCCAGCACGATGATGACCACGAAGACCGCCATGAAGATGATGATGGCGGGCTCCATCAGGTTCAGGAGCTTTTTGGTGGCCTCATCTACTTCTTCATCGTAGTAGTCGGCCACTTTGCCCATCATGCTTTGCAGGTCGCCGGTCTCCTCCCCCACGCCGACAAGATTCGACACCATGGGCGGAAAAATACCCGTCCGCACGAGGCTCTCCCGCAGGGGGGTACCCTCGGCGACCAGGGCGCGCGCGTCGCGGATGGCCTCCAGATAGTAGATGTTGCCCATGTTGCTGGCAGCGAGGTCCATGCTGTCCGTCAGCGTCAGGCCGGAGCCGATCAGCACCTCCATCGTGCGGCAGAAGGTGGCGCAGGAGGTCTTGACTGTCAGGTTGCCCACCACGGGGGTCTTGCGGGCGAGCCAGCCGAAAAAGTGCTTGCCCTTGTCGGTCCTGTGAAACAGGACGCCGCCCACGATCAGCGCTGCCAGCACCAGCAGCGGCACCCACCACCAGGACTTGAACCATTCGCAGACCGCCATCACGCCGAGCGTAATCTTTGGCAGCTCCGCGTCCACTTCCTCGAAGGTCTTGAGGAAGTTGGGGATGATTTTCGTCATCATGACGATCAGAACGACGATCATGACGACGATCAGAACGCAGGGGTAGATCATGGCGCTGGTCACCTTGCTCTTGGTGCGCTTGCTGCGGTCGAAATAAAGCTCCATCTGGCGGAAGGATTCCTCCAGATTACCGGAGGCCTCGCCCGCTGACACCATATTCACCAGAATGGCGGGGAAGATCTTGGGATGGCGGCGCATGGAAGTAGCAAGCGATTCGCCCTTTTCCACGTCCGCCTGCATTTCGCGGATGGCGGCGCGGAGCTTTTTATTGCTGGTCTGCTGCCCCAGCATGGCGAGCACGGAGGCGACGGAAACGCCCGCGCGCAGGATGGAGACGAACTGACGGCAGAACACCGCCATGTCCTTCGCCTTGGGGTTGCCGAGGAACGGGATCTCGATATCGCGGTTGAGGGTGGTCTGCTCCTTAATGTCTAAAATCGTATAACCGGCGCCGCGAAGGGAGCTTTTCGCAGTCTCGATGGACGACGCATCCAGAGAGGAGCGGACGCGCTTTCCGTTTCGGTCGATCGCCGTATAGTTGAATCCGGGCATGGAGCCGCCCTCCTTTCTCAGGTCTGCCGCCCTGTCTTGAATTTATCAGGCTCGTTGGCGGCGGCGAGGGCAGTCTCCAGCGAAATCACGTGACGGTCGACCAGATCCTCCAGCGCGTCGTCCAAAAGCTGCATCCCGTACCGCTTGCCGGTCTGGATGGCGCTGACGATCTGGAAGGTCTTGCTTTGCAGGATCATGCTGCGAATGGCGGGGGTGACGACCATGATCTCGAATACCGCCGTGCGGCCGCCGCCGATCTTCGGCAAAAGGGTCTGGCCCACGGCACACTCCAGCACGTCCGCCAACTGGATGCGGATCTGGTTCTGCTGCTCGGCGGGGAACGAGTCGATGATACGGTCGATGGTGTTGGCGGCGCCCTTGGTGTGCAGCGTGCCGAACACCAGATGGCCCGTTTCGGCGGCTGTGATAGCGGTGGAGATGGTCTCCAGATCGCGCATCTCGCCGACCAAGATCACGTCGGGGTCCTGACGCAGCGCAGCGCGAAGTCCCGCGGCAAAGCTGCCGGTGTCCGCGCCGACCTCGCGCTGGTTGATGATACATTGATCGCTCGCGTGCAGGTATTCGATCGGCTCCTCCAGCGTGATGATGTGGCGGCGCTGGGTGTGGTTGATGTGGTCGAGCAGCGCCGCGAGCGTGGAGCTTTTGCCCGAGCCGGTGGGGCCGGTGACGAGCACCAGTCCGCGGGGTTTATCCGCCTGCGCCACCACCACGGGCGGAAGGCCCAATTCCTCGGCGGTGGCAATGCGCAGCGGCAGCAGGCGAAGCGCCAGCGACGTCATGCCCCGCTGACGGAACACGTTACAGCGCATACGCACCAAATCGTGATAGGTCACGGCGAAGTCCGCCTCGCCCATTTCATGAAATTCCTTGAGAAGTCCGGGCGTGATCAGCTCCTGCACATAGGCGGTGGTATCCGCCTCGGTCAGCGGGTCCTCCCCAAAGTTGGTCAACTCGCCGTCCAGTCGAAAAATGGGGGGCTCCCCCACCGTGAGGTGAATGTCGGAGGCGTTGCGCTCCAGCGCGTCATGAATGAGTGTTTGCAGGTCGATCATGCGCCGTCCTCCAAAGGATGAGTTTCTTCCGCCACATTTTCAACGCTGATGCGCTGCATCTCGCTGATGGAGGTCGTCCCCTCCAGCACAAGGCGGCGGGCGCTTTCGCGGAGGGTGTGCATCCCCTCGGCGATGGCAGTCTCCCGCAGCGTGCCCGTGTCGCAGCGGTGGGAGATCATCGTGCGCATACGGGGCGTGATCTCCATGATCTCGTAAATGCCGATCCGGTCGAAATATCCGGTACCGGCGCAGCGCTGGCAGCCCACCGGCTCGTAAACCTCGGCGCTGTCCTTCTCCTCCGGCGTCAAGCCCAGATATTCCAACTCATGCTCTAAAAGAACGTGCCGCCGCTTGCAGTTGGGGCAAAGACGGCGCACAAGGCGCTGGGCGATGATGCCGGTCAGCGCGTCGGCGATGAGGTAGCTTTCCACGCCCATGTCCAGCAGGCGCGTGACGCTGCTGGCGGTGTCGTTGGTATGCAGCGTACTCACCACGAGGTGACCCGTGATGGACGCCTGCACCGCGATGGACGCCGTTTCCCGGTCGCGGATCTCGCCGATCATGATAATGTCGGGGTCCTGACGCAAAATGGAACGCAGGGCGTTGCCAAAGGTCAGGTTCGCCTTGGGATTCACCTGCACCTGATTCACGCCGTCCACGTTCGCCTCCACGGGGTCCTCCACCGTGACGATGTTCACCATGTCGCTGTTAAGCTCGTTCAATGCGGTGTAAAGCGTGGTGGATTTACCGGAACCGGTAGGTCCGGTGACCAGCACGATCCCGTTGGGATGGCGCAGGATCTCGTCGAATTTTTCCAGTTCCGACCCCGTCAGGCCAAGGGCGCGCTTGCTGCGGCGCAGCGCCTTTTTCTGCGTCAGTCGCATCACGCACTTTTCGCCATAGACCGTGGGAAGCGTGGAAACACGCACATCGTATTCCCGGCGGTCCACCAGGATGGAAAAGCGGCCGTCCTGCGGTCTGCGCTTTTCGGAAATGTCCAGATTGCTGAGGATCTTAATGCGCGCGATGATGGCGGGCAGCAGCTGCAGGTCGTAAGTGGCGGTGGTGTACAGCACGCCGTCCACTCGGCAGCGGACCCGGACCTTGTCCGGTCCGGACTCCACGTGGATATCGGAAGCGCGTTGGCGCACCGCCTGCTCCACAAGGGAGTTCACCAGCACCACCACGGGGGAGGCGTTGACATCCTCCTGAAAGACCTGATCTTCCAGAGAGGCGCTCTCCCGCTCGTTGGTCTGGGTGTAAAGCTCGGCAGCCTCCTGCATCTCCTCGCTGCCGTAGCAGCGGTCGATGGTCACGAGAATGTCGGATGTTGTCGCTAAAAATGGCTTGATGCGACACTTGCTGGCAATGGCGACCATGTCGCGCCCCTTCATGTTCATGGGCTCGTTCATGGCGACATACAGCGTGCCGCTGTCCTCCGGATCAAACTGGAAGGGCATCATTGTATATGTACGCAGGATATCCGGGCGAACCGCCTGTCGGACATCCATGGGGATGGTCATTTCGTAAAGGTGCACCACGGGGGTGCGGGTCAGCGAGGACAGGGCTTCGATGACCTGTTCCTCGGGCAGGATGGCGCGCTCCAAGATCAGCTCACGGATGGACTTGTTCGTTTCCTCCTGAGCACGACGCAGCTCGTCCGCCTGTTCCGCGGTCAAAAGCTGCTGTTCCAGCAGGTATCGCAGGAGCTTTTCGTTCATGCGCGCCCTCCTTTCTCTTGTTTTTCGGGGCGGAAATTATTTTTGAATCAGTGCTTTTCAAAACTGTGAGACGACAGACCCGCCAGGCTCTCAAACGCGAATGAGCCGCTGACGCGCCTAACGTCTCTTTTTTTATGCTCCCCCCCCCCCGGCGGGGCGGAATTGCCCCGCCGGGAAGAGGTGGTCCGAATGATGGATTTGTCTTACGCTGTCAAATTACTTGACGTTGATGATGAGGTTCGCGCTGGCGCTGCGGGTGTTGTAGTTGACCGTCACCTTCTGACCGGCAGGGTCAGCGAAGCTGCCGATGCTCAGATCGCCAAACTTCTCAATGAGGTTCGCAAGAGCCGTGACAGCAGCCTTGGTGGTCGTGGCGGCCTTGAGCTCGTTGAGGTCGTTCTCCGTAAGCGTCACACCCGCGATGGTGATGCTCGCGCCGTCGGGCAGCAGGGTCTGCGCCTTGTTGACGAGCTTTTCGACATACTGCGCAACATAAGTGTCGCCCTTGTTGCCGACGATCTCCATCATGGTGGCGCCCTTGAGCGCGGCGGCAAGCTCGCTTGCCTTCTTGGTCTGGATGCCATTGGCGGCATCGAACTTCATGCTGTTGAGCAGGTCGATCTTCTTCTGAGCCTCCACCTTTTCAGCAGAGCCGTCATTCAGGATCGAAGACACATCGATCGCGCCAAGCTTGGCATCCAGCTTTTCGGCAAGCTTATCCTTGCCCTCGGTCTTGATGGTGGAAACGAGATTCGCCAGAACCGCACCGTCCTTGGCAGCGGCGGTCTTCTCGTCGTTGAAGGTAAGACCCAGTTCCACAAGCGCGCTGTAGATCAGGTAATCCTTCAGATCGGGGTTCTTCGCCAGCATATCCTTCAGCGTAGTGGAGGAATTCAGCGCAGTATCAAGCTCTCCCTTCGCCTGGTCGTAAATCGCTGTTCTCAGAGCGGGACCCTTGACCGTAGCAGTTGCAATAGGAGTTTCTACCGTGATGACTGGTTCAGCCAATATCGCGTTGATATGACCAACATTTTCGATATTGAACGTAATGTGGGAGGGAGTAATCTTAGCATTGGGGTAGAGGGCAAGTGCCGACTTAACCATCGACAGCATTTGGTGCTCGTTCGCCTTCTTGACGATCCAAGCCTCGTTGATCTGCTTCTCCGTCAGCTTCTCGCTGATCTGGTTCTGGATGAGAGCGTCCACATTGAGCGCGTCGATGTCCTTCTCGATCAGCGGCCACACGGCGTTGATGAGAGCGGTGTTGTCAAGACCCTTGAGGGTGCCGCCGCTGGTGGCAGAGGCAGTGATCTTCGTCCAGTTGGTATCGATCCAGCTCTCCACCACGGGCATCAGAGCATTATGGATGCTTTCGACAGTGGTGTTCGTCAGCTTGATGTCGTACTTGGCAAGCGCATCCGTGACCTCAGTGTAGAGGGCGGGGATCTCCTTCTGCAGACCCTTCTTGGCCTCAGCGACGACCTTATCCTTGGTGCCGTCGTTATAGGTGAACTGCGCGGCGATCTGGTCGAGACCGTCGTTATAAGCCTTCTGGATGTCCTTGCTGATGTTGAGACGCAGATAGTTGCCCTCGTCATACTTGTACTCCAGCAGACCGTTGCTGTTGAGCGTCGGCTTCACGACCAGCTTATAGTTGTAGGTGTAATTGTCGGTCTTCGCCTTGATGTCCGCGTTGGCAGCGGGAGCGAAGTTGACCTTCAGGTCGATATTGAAGGTGAAATTATCCGTGTAGGCAGTGCCCTGCGCCTTCATCTGCTTGTAGATCTCCTTGGAGATGGCAGTGCCAAGCTCCTTGGCGATCGTGGACTTGGCGGCGGAGAGAGAGGCGCTGCTTGCGCCGACCTGAACGGTGGCGTAGGTCTTGCCGTTGAACACGACGTCCACATTGCCGCAGAGGTAGTTGTTGTTATTGTCGCGGAAGTTCGCCCACAGGCTCTTGCCCTCGGTCTTGAGCTTATCGACGACCTGCGTCTTGATCTCCTGCAGGGACTTGTTGGTGAGCACGATGCCGGTCTCGGACTCGACAGCGTTCTTAACGCTGGTCAGGAAACCGTCGATATCGTCAGGAGTGGGCTTGCTCGTGGTGCCGGTGATGATCGCATTGGCGATCTTGTTCGCCTGCTCGATGGCGGAGACGACCTGGCCGTCCTTCACCTCGAGAGCGACGTTCCAGGTGACCTCGCGCTCGGTCTTGTTGTCGCCGGAGGTGAAGTTTGCCTTCACATCCTCGACCTTGACCATATCCTTGACAATGTTCTTGACCTGCTGGAGCTGCGCGTCCGTCAGGTACTTGTTGTCCTTGTTGACCTGATCAACGGCGCTGACAACGGCGTTCTTCATGTCGCTGAATCTGTCGTTGACCTGCTTGACGGACTTGAGAACGGCATTGCCGATCAGGTCATCGGAAACGACCACGGGCGCGTTCTCCTGCCAGACGGCGTACAGGGTGATAATGGGATAGGCAGAGGTCAGCGTGACGGTGCTGCCAGCGGGGTATGTCACGGCCGTGGCGCTTCTGTCAGTCGACCAGCCCAGGAAGGTGTAACCGTCGCGCGTGGCGGTAGCGGTCACGGGGAAGCTGTAAGTGGTGCTCGTCGTCGTCATGGAGACGGGAGACGCACCGTTCAGCGTGCCGCCGTTGGCGTCAAAATACAGGGCATAGGTGTAGGCAGTCACCGGGGGGTTCACCGGGGGATTCACCGGAGGCGTCACAGTGCCGCCGGGAACGCTCGGGGTGTTATCCGGCTTCGCGCTCTGCACGAGGTAAGACAAACGGTAGATCACCGCTGCCACCTGCGCACGGGTGGACAGATCGTTCGGGCGGAACGTGCCGTCCTCAAAGCCGTTGACCAAGCCGTGACGCTGGCACTGCTTGACCGCGGCGAGCGCATACGCGGGGATCGCGCTCTCGTCGACCATGACGGAGACGGAGCCGGTCTCGGGCAGAGTCACCTTCCAGGCCTTGCGATAGAGGTCGAGGTAACGCTCGATCATGGTGCACATCTGCGCACGGGTGATGGGATCGTTCGGGGCGAACTTGCCGTTGCCCACGCCGTCTACGATCCTGTTGGCGGCCGCCCAGTTGATGGCCGCGGTGTACCATTCACCGGGAGCCACATCAACGAAAGCGCTCTGGCTGCTGTCGCCCTTCGCACCGTGGAAACGGAACAGGACCGTGACGAACATCGCACGGGTCATGTTATCCGCGGGGGCGAAGGTCTTGTCCGCGACGCCGTTGAAGTAACCCTTCGACGTCACATAGTCTACGAACTGGTAGTACCAGTCGGATCTGCTGACGTCCGTGAAATCGTCAGCTTTTTCCGCCAGCGCTGTGGGCACCAGGGAAAAGACGATGCACAATGCCAGCAGAGCACTCAAGATACGCTGCTTTTTCATCTTCTTAACCACTCCTTTTTTTTACTGATGATCTTCGAGTACCGCAAAAGGGTGTCAGCGTTTCCGCCCCAAGCGCTGCTCGCAGCATCCAAAACCTGTCCCTGTCCGGGCGTGCGGATAGACGCACGTACTGACAGTAATACAGTCTACATAAAGTCTATCAGATATTTTCTCTTTTTGCAAGCAGTTCTTGCTTTTTTTTCTATATCCTTCCAGGGGTCTTACATTCGAAAATTAATCGCCTCGAATTGCTCGGACAAGTCTCACGTGAGACCGCCCTATCCTTCTTCAAAACAGGAGAACGCCGGATAGTAGCGCAGCGGGATGGGCTGTCCGAGCGCGGCGGAGCGATTCTTGAGGATCTTGAGCTCCAGCTCGCGGGGATCCTTGCGCTTTTCCTCGTCGATGTTGAAGCCGGGCCGCCCCGCCCCGCGCGCTTGAAGTCCCAGCAGCACGTCGGCGGAATAGTCGATGCCGCCGGATTCCTTGAAGGCGTTCATGGAGACTTCCAGATTATAATTCTCGCGGTTGAAGGAGGAAATGGCGAGGATGGTCAGCCCGTGCTGGCGGGAGAGTTTTTTCAGCGCGCAGACGATGCGGTCAAGGTTCTGCTTGTCCGTGAAATGGACGTCCACCGGGGCGATGATCTGGAGATAGTCGATGAGCACCACGGGCTTTTGTCCGGTCTCGGCTATGTGGCGCGCGACCTCCGCGCGGATGTAGTCCAGCCCCGTTTCGTGGTCGCCCTCGCGGAAATAGAGGTGCTTTGCATAGGAGGCGTAGCGCGTCTGCGCCAGCTCCAGATGCGCGAGATCCTGCGCACTGTAGCCTGCCCAACGCCTGCCGTCTAAAACACCTCGCGCGGTCTTGGCAAGGCGGCGGCGCGCGGAGGTGTCGAGCAGGAAGGATTCGCGGGAAACGGAACGAGCCATCAGCTCCCATGTCATCATTTCAAGGGAGAAAATGAGAACGTCGCGCCCCTGCATGGCAAGCTGATCGGCGATCTGCATACAAAAGGCGGTCTTGCCCAGCGAGCTGACCGCGCCGATCACATAAAGCCCGTCGTAAAGTCCGCCGTCCAGTGTCTGATCCAGCCCCTCAAAGCCGGTTTTGAGCGCGGGGCGCTTTGCCTGCGCCTCGATATAAGCGCGGAATGCCTCCATCTGCCCCGCGGCGGAGGTCTCGGCATAGGGGGGCGGCTGCTGTGCCTGCCGATCCTCGACCGCCTGCGCCAGAAATCGCGCCGCGCCCTCGCGGTCGGCGCAGAGAAATTCGTTCAGATCCTTGCCGGTGGGAACGCCCGGGCAGCGGTATAGCCAGGGGAATTCCTCCGCGAGGGCGGCTGCCCACGCGTTGCCTGCCGCGTCGTTGTCCGTCAGCAGCAGGATGGGGGCGGGTCGATCCAGTCCGCGCAGCAGAGCCGCCGCCTTTTCGCGGTTGCCCGCGCCGTTCAGCGCGGCGGCCCGATAGCCCAGTTCCTCTGCCGAGAGCGCGTCGAAGGTTCCCTCAAGAAGGAAGACCGGCTCCTCCCCTGCCGCGGTCAAAAGCGCCGGCTGGAAGAGGGGCGAAGGCTGTCCTTTTTCGTTGAGATAGCGCTTTTCCGTGACGGAACGGCGGATGCAGCGCCCGTTTTCGCATGGCAGCACCACACAGTCATGCTCGGGGTCGTATCCGAGGCGGAATCTCGTCACCGTGGCGTCGGAAAGCCCGCGTTTGGCAAAATAATCGGTTTTTCGGCGGTGAGAAAAACAGCTTTCGGGGTAGGAGGCGGGCAGCGTTTCCCTGCTCAGGCGGTCAGCGGGGCGCGCCTCTCCCGCGTCGCCGTGCCCGTAGCGCTTGCTCGCAAGCGCCAGAGCGTCGTGCGGCGAGGTGAGGTTTTCGTCGATTGCCAGCAGATCGAAGAGATCATAGTCCGCGCCGCAGGCAAAGCAGTGTACTTTCTGCCGCTTTGCGTCGTATCCCATGGAGGGATCGCGGTCGAGATGCTTTGGATTCAGGCAGCGAAAGCGCTTTTGCGGGTCAATACCCCGGTCGTAGAGATAGTCAACGATGCGGGGGCGCAGGTCGTTAAAGGTGTCCGGCATAGGATCGCCTCCTTTTCTTGTCGTTATTATAGCATAAGACCCCGCGGAGGAGCGATTCCCGCGAGGCCTGTAAGATATCTTAAGATATCAATAAGGGGATTTTCGGTAAAAAAAGAAAATCCGGAAAAAATTAGATGAAACAAATATAAAAGTATGATTCGACAGAAAATATCGGTATAAAAGTTTGAAAAACATGGAAAAATGGATTGGGCGATTTTGGGCGCGCTGCACGAATTGAGGTCGCCTTTGCACGAATTGAAGTCGTCTTAGCACGGCTCAAAGTCGGAATTGGACAGGCTGTGACCCTCATTTTTTCCACAGGATGGGCACAGACGGTGGAGAACTTTCGTGAAAAGTAGGCGTTTTGGTGGGGAAATCGGACTTTTGTCGTCAAATTTCCGTTTTTTGTGGATATCTTTTCCACGGATGTATTGCCTTCCAATCAGCGGCCGCGCAGAAATTTGAGGAATTCAGACGTGGTTTCGTGCAGTTGCTGAGGGGTCACTGCGTGCTCTGGGGCGGTTTTTTAGCGGGCTTTTTCTTCGCCTCGATCTGCTTGACCGTCTTGTTTTTTTCAATCTGCTGGATGTAGCTCTGCATGGTGGCGTCAATGCCGACGTTCATCTTGCCGCCGAGGAAGGTATTGATGTCGTCATAGTCGAAATCCATATGGATGGAGCCGCCCGAGACGTCCTCGATCTCCTCCACCGCCTTATTGAACGGGCGGATGATCGCCTCGTCATAGTTGCGGTTTTTGACGTCCTCCTTGGTCGGCAGGCCGATGTAGTGGATGATGTCCTGAATTTTTACGCGGAAGCTGCCGTCGTCATCGACGGGCGCTTTCCGCGCGCGGTAGAAGAGATAAAACGCCATGCGGTAGGCATTTTCACTCAGATGACCCATCCAGTCGGGGATCAGCTGGTAATACTGGGTCAGGAAGTGGCGCACGTTCTCGGCGAAGGAAATGCGCACCTCGCCGGTGTACTTTTTGATGGATGCCTCGGTTGCCAGATGCGTGATATAAAAGGATTCAAAATACTTTTTGAAGGATTCTGCGGTGATCTTCATGCCCGTGATGGACTGCATATCCTTCTTGATCTGGCGGTAGGCGGCGTCTCTGGAGCGGAGCCCCGCCCAGTCCATATATTCCTCGATCGTAAAGCTCGCGGTGCTGTTGCGCCAGTTGTCGCTGTTGCCGCGCATCAGGGTGTAGATCAGCAGGCGGTGCGCCGTCCAGGAGAGATTTTTCGTGTATTCCGCGACGGCCTCAAAGATGATGGTCATTTCGTAATCCTTGTTGCGGTAGCGGATGTTCTGGTTGCCGTAGGCGTCAGGCTCGGAATAGGTCACGGTGATGCCGTTGGAGGAGGGATGAAATTCCCTGCCGCGCTTCATATTCGCCCAGACGCCGCAGATGAAATAGGTGGCGGGGCTGTTGCCCAGCACATCGTATTCCTGCACCCTCGCGGTGACGGTCTTATCAAAAATATCCAGCAGCGTGGCGGCGAACGTGACGGTCTCCGACGCGCCGATGGTCACCGCCTCTGCCACCGCCTCCGGCGAAGACAGATCGTGTGTCTGAAGATAACTGTCCATCAGGGGGTAAATGTCGCCGAAGTCAAAGACGTTCATCTGATTTTTGAACTTTCTGGGGTGCTCTTTTTCCAGCGGCTTCAGCTTGTTGTATGTATCCAGCATCTCCTGAAACTGTTCGGTCTCCAGAAAACGCAGGGGGGTGTCCTTCAATTGCTCTGCCGGTTCGGGGAACTGGGACATGGTGCGACCCTCCTTTTGGGAAAAGATTGCTTTTTTAGAACCTTAGTATAGCATAAGTTGAAAAAAAGGGAAAGAAAAAGTTTTTTTCGCAAATCGCGAGGAAAATATTCTCATCGCTCGGACAGGTCTCACGTGAGACCTGTCCGAGCGGCGCGTTATTTGTCCGTCAGCAGCGGCTGCCGTTGATGATCTTTCGGATCTGGCGCTCGCTAAGGCGGAATTGGGCCGCGAGACTTCGGTAGTTAGAGCCATTAAACAGGGCGCGAATGTCCCGATCGCGTGCGCCGCGCTCCAGCGATTCCCGCTTGGGAACGTACAGCGTTTGTCCGCCGCACAGCAGCGTCAGGTGGACGAACGCCTCCATACCGATGGCGTCCACGATGTCTCGGTACTCCTCCGGGATATCGTCCGTGCGGATGTGGCGGGCAGGGGGGATGCAAGCGGTAGACATAACATTTTTCTCCTCTCTGAAATCAGGTGTGAAACAGGACGAGTTCCTAAGTCTCACGTGTGACTTGTCCGGCTTTGTCCAAAGAACTGTTTCTACCATTCAGCGCCGCCGAGGGAGGCGTTGTATCCTTCGGTCGAACAGAGCGGAAAATTTATTCCTTTTCGCGAGAGAATATCGCTTGTAAAAAACAAAGAGAAAATTGTCCAAGTGTCGCCGCTGCCGTTCTGAGCTTTTCCGGAGTGATGAGAAAAAGGGCGGAAGACCGACTTGGAAACGTGCAGTTCGCTGTGTGTAATTTTCGGAATTCCGACGTGCTCTCGTGCATGATGTTTTAGGCAGATGTTTGGGAAAGTACGACTTGGAAACGTGCAGATGAGAAGAAAATCAGTTCCAAGAGATTGGATATCGGCGCGTGATTAAAACACCAGATGTAGTGAATTTGGACAAGTCTCACGTGAGTTTTTGTGGGAAGGCGTTCCGATTTCGGCAAGAAATCGAAAGAAGTCTGCACGAAACCAAGTCGGAAATCAGCTGGAACAGGGAAGCGTGGGTGCACGAAACTAAGTCGGAATTCGTCGAAGGCAGGGGAGAGCGCTGCACGAAATCGAGTCGGAATTCGTCGGGGAAAGGGGAAAGCGGGCGCACGAAACCAAGTCGGAATTCGTCGAGAAGATGGAGGAGATGCCGCACGAAACCGAGTCGGAATTCGGCGAAAGCGGGGGAGAGGCGCTGCACGAAATCGAGTCGGAATTTGTCGGTTTGCGGGAGGCGTCCTCCCCGTCACTGCCAGCGCGTTCGCCATCGGACAGCAGGGGAGAGGGGGGAGCGACTTTCCTCGCAGCGGCGAAAAAGGCGGTGCCGGAAAAGAAAAAAGTATCCGACACAAGTCGGATACTTTTATATGAAAACTGATTTTGATGTAGTTTGCTTTCAGAAGGTCAGTCGTCCAAAACCGTTTTGAGCGTCTCCACGGTGCGGCGCAGCTCCTCCAGATTTTCAAGGCAGGTGTCAAGCTTTTTCCTGGCGGTGTCCTTGTCCACGTCCGTGCTGAGATCCAGCTCCTTCAGTTGGGCAATGCTACGCCGGACCGATCTTCCGAAGGAGTCGACCGTCCGCAGGGGGTTGGCGCTCTGGGCGGGCTTTGCCGGGGGAGGGGGGAGTTCGGCTGCCTTTTCGCCTTTTATAATGCCATCAGACGGAGCGGCAGACCGTACTGACGCGTTTAACGTAACGCGTGCGCGTAAAACAGGACTTTGTCGGAAAAAGCAAAACCACCCGCTTTTTGGGGCAGGTGCTCGCAAAACCGTTGAACCCAAAACTTAACTATTTTACGGAACCTGTCAGACGGGGCTGGCTAAACAAAAGTTAGCGATACGGTGTTCCAATTTTCATAATAGCGTTTGCCGAACTCTTTCAGGATCCAAGTCTTACCCATCTGACGTACACCCTTCAAGATCAGCGGCTTGCGATAGGGTGAATTCTTCCGTTCAAGCAGTTTGTTCAATATCAATCGTTCCATAAAACACTCCTTCACACAATTATTGGAGTTTTGAGGTCTTGCAATCACACTATTATCATGCGAATAACTTCTGAACAGATCAACCGATTTCACAAAATTGCTGAATGTTTCATTTTCAGAATCACATTATTATTCATGCAATAAGATTTGAACTGGAGCCGCCAGCTTTTTTGACTTCTGTCCGCCTTGGGCAGAATTATTCTTTTGCTTCCTTCATTTAAGCGGTTATAGAAATGTCGTTCCCGCCGGCAGCCGCTTGAACGGAAGCTCTCCTGTATTAGGTACGAATGTGAATGATATTTCTGGAGGTATATCAGCAGGGAATAAGCGATCTTCAACTTATAGCGCACAAAAACAGGCGACACTCGACTTTTGTTGAGTGCCGCCTGTCATAGTAAAGTTATAGACGCGGATCCCACCAATGCAGGAGCCAAACAGGCCCCTCAATTTGGAATGCTGTCAGGACTCCCTGCTCAGCAGCTTCCTGATCCGCAGAGCAATAGACACCAGCTCAATAAACGCACAATGGCTATGAGAGAGATTCAGGAGCTCCCGGGCTTTGTTGATCCGGAAACGCACGGTGTTCTCATGCTGATGCAGGATCAATGCTGCCTCCTTGATATTGCCGTCACACTCGATGTAAGTAGCAACGGTCTCCAACAAATTCACCGAATTGCTCTCCTCATAGGCCTTTAGCGGGGAAATTACCTCGTCGCAAAGGCTCGCCAGCTCTTCACTGTGCTTTCGCCAGAGCGGCATCAGCAGCTTATAAACAGACAGCTCATTATAGTAAGTGATCCGTGAAGCTGTGACCTTTCCGACCTCATGGGCGTCCAGTGCCTGATGCAGCCCCTTCGGGAAGTCGGCCTCCTTGCAGGGATCGCTGATCCCGGCGACGTGGTCGGGTACGTAACCGGCGAGCACGCTGTCGATCTGCCGGAGCGTTACCGCCGTATTCTTTGGGTCGGGGCAGGAGAGGACGATGAAACAACCCTTTGAGTAGCGCAAAACTGTAGTGGGGAAGCGGTCGGCCAACGTATCCGCCAGCGACCGGAGCTGCGCCTGAGTGCAGGTCCCAAGGGACGCGTATACCACCAAAAAATTCTCATAAGAAGCAGGGACGAGCTTTCTGTAAAGTTCGGATACCTTCTCCGCGCTGAGAGAATGATTCAGTAACAGGTTCAGGCTGTTCTCAATCCGCCACTCATGCTGAGAGAACAGGATATATTCTGTGATCATCCGAATCAAGTCGGCGTAAGGAATGATTTCATCCAGCACAATGATGGGGTAATTGTGCTCGTTTGCCAGCGCAATGGCTTTCTCGGGGAAACGGGGAAGAAACCGCCGGTAGGTAATGCAGCAGGCACTGTTTACCTGAATATAGAACGAAATCGTCTCACAGATCCGCTCCTCCTGGTCCTTGTCCGTGAAAAAGCTTCGGATGAACACATCACCCGGCTCAAAACAGGCCGGATCTTTCCACTCCTCCAGAGGAACATCGGAAAAACTGACTCTCTTAACCTGTCGTTCCATTCCGCCGGCTCCGGCGATGACCGATGCGTTTTTCAGGATATCGATCTGCAGGAGTTCCCCTACCGTGACGCCCATAGAAGTCGTCCCCACCTTTCTTAGATATACCGGATCAGCCGAGCAGTTCCATGGCTACGCGAGAGACGCCAAGTCTGACAGTAAAAAACTTCCGCTTTTTTTGTGAAAATGCGCCAAAAAAAACTGCGGCAACGGTCGGCTGTTGTGAAAACTACAAAATCACGCTTCACTGCTTTCACTTGCTACATTGATGAAGCATTAAGCGCATTGTATAATATGAACTGTCCTAAATCAACAACTTCCTGCAAATTTATTTTTTTACTTGGATTTCCTCAAAACGCAGGAGACAGAATTTTACCGATAGGAGGGAGATGCGTTTATTTCAATACCGTTGCAGGTCCGGGACTCCGGCGTCAGTTTCCCCACCGTCATTAAAAATACGATAAAGGAGAGAGAAACATGGATAAACAGAAAATTTCCCTCGAGGAACAGTTTAACGACTACGAAAAAACACCGGTCCCCGTCGAAGCAAGACGAAATTGGTATGAGCAGGGCATGATCTGGCTGGGTGAGGGCTTCGGCCTCAGCGGTCTGGCCACAGGCGGCGTTCTGGCGGACGGTCTGTCCTTCTCCGACACCTTTCTCGCTGCCGTCATCGGCTCCATACTTGTTTCCCTGATCTGCGCTTTGGTCGCCGTTGTTTCGACCAACACCCATCTATCCACATCCGTGACGTGCCGCCGTTCTTTCGGCACCAACGGCTCCCGCGTCATCGGCGTGATCCTGGCGGCCTCCTTGTTCGGCTGGTTTGCCTACAATGCGGGTATGTTCGGAGAGACCATCTCCTCCCTGCTGAAATCTCTGTGGGGGCTGTCCGTTCCCGCTGCCATCTGCACTGCCATCGGCGGTATGCTCATGTCCCTGACGGCGATCTTCGGCGTGAAGGCCATCAAGAGCCTGAGCACCATCGGTCTGCCGCTGCTGTTTGTGTTGTGCATTCTGGCGGTGTGGAAGATCAACGCTATCACCCCGCTGACGGAAATTGCCAAGTGCGGCCCCGTTGCTACCCCCATGTCCCTTTCCTCCGGTGTTGCGTACGTGGTCAGCGGCTTTGCCGTGGGCATGACCATGTGCGGTGACTTCTCCCGTTTCTCCAAGAGCAAGCGGGACAGCGTCGTCGGCTCCTTCTTGGGTCATTGCTTCGGCTTTGTCCCCGTGGTCATGTGCGGCGCCATCTGCAACTACGCCATGAAGACCTGGAACGTGGTGGAGGTCATGGTCCTTTCCCTGGGCATGGGCCTGTTTGGCACATTCGTTCTGGTGGTGGCCCAGTGGACCACCAACGACAACAGCCTCTACATGAGTACGCTGGGGCTGATGAACTCTCTGGACGGCGTTGTGAAGATCCCCCGTATGCGTATGACCCTTCTGGTGGGCGTTATCAGCACCATCGTCGGTATCTGCGGCATTTACAACTACTTTATCAACTTCCTGAACGTGCTGGGTATTCTGATCGCGCCGCTGAGCGGTATCATCATTGCGGATTATTTCATCTGCAACCGCAGCAAGTACGACGAGTCCCCCGATACGGTGGACCGGGGCGTCCGGTGGAAGGCCATCGTGGCATGGTTCGTCGCCAGCCTGGTGGGTATGATCATGACTCCGCGGCCTATTGGTTTTGGATTGTTTGTGACCATGGGCGATATTATCCCTCTGCCCATCGTGACCATCGTCGTGGCTCTCGCCGTGTATACTGCCGGTGAAAAGCTGACCAAGCCGGTCAAGGCCGCCTGACACTTCCAACATCGGGAACCAGGATCTGAATCACTGTAAAAGAGAATCTATGACGCTGTGCGAGCCGTGGCAGAGCCAGTGGGATACCAGTGCGGTTGTCCTGCCATCACGGCATTGTCCGCAGTAAACAAAAAGCAAACAAAGAAATGTATATTTCAATCATTAGGAGGAATTAGAAATGAAGTATCTGGAATTTGAGATCATGCAGGCCGCAGGGGTCATTGTCAACGATCTGTGCAAGGTCCAGCCCGGTGAGGTCGTCTCCATCACGGCCGACACCGTCATCGACGAGAGCATCGTCAACGCCATCGCCGGCGAGGTCCTGTCTGCCGGCGCCAAGCCTCTGGTCATGTGGTACAAGACCCCCGAAGGCGTGGGCAAGGTAACCGACAAGACTGTGCCGTACAAGGCCGTGGGCGCGGCACTGGGCAACAGCGATGTGTGGATTGAGCTGGGACGTATGTGGATCCTCTACTCCAGTGCCCAGGAGATCGCCCTGAGCATGACGGACAAGCTGCGCCACCTGTGCCTCACCGGTCTTGTGCCGGAAATGATGGATCGTCTGTTCAACAACGTGGACTTCGAGCTGCTGGCAGAGTTCCAGCGGAAGCTGACGGAGATGACCAAGAACTCCCGCCACGTGAGGATGACCACCTCTGCCGGCACCGACCTGGAGTTTGACAACGACAGCAACTGCCCCTTCTACTGCGAGCTGGGTCTGGCCCACACGCCCGGAACTGCCTACCCCTCCGGCCAGATCTGCTGGTTCCCCACCGAAGGCAGCACCAACGGCACCCTTGTGTTTGACGGCAGCATCCATCCCGTGCCCGGTATTCTGCAGACCCCCGTTTCCCTGAAGATCGAGAACGGCTATATCACTGAGATCAACGGCGGTGTAGATGCACAGAAATTCGAGGCCTGGGTCAATGGCCTGAATGATCCGCTGATGCGCCGCATGGCTCATGTGTGCTACGGCTTCCATCCCAAGGCGATCCTCTCCGGTCAGTGCGTCGAGGATGAGCGCGTCTGGGGCGCAACCGAGTGGGGCATCGGCTATCTGCCCGCCGCAGACTGCCCGCCCAACGGCATCAATGCCGCCTCCCACTGCGACGGCATTAGTTACAACACCTCCGTTTGGCTGGACGGCGTCCAGGTAACGGACTGCGGCAAGGTGGTCCACCCCGATCTGGTGGACATGGCCAGACGCCTTTTCCCGGAGTAAGCGATCGAGGTGAACCATCATGATTGAATTTGATTTCTCCGCCATCAGGAATGCAGTAGTCAAGATGCTGACGGTGAACATGGGGCTCAAGGCGGGAGAGCGTGTTCTGTTCCTCAGCGACGTTCCCACCATGAACGACTGGTATGCCGGTCAGGACTTTATTACGGATTTCAGTATGCGGACCCTGACGACGCGGGCCGCCTGCGAGATTGCAAAAGAAGAATTTCCCGACAATACGGTGGATCTGTACCTCTATCCTTCTTGCAACGGTCACGGCGTGGAGATTCCTGCCGATGCCGCCGCGAAAGTGCTGGAATATGACGTGATCATCGCCATCACCACATGGTCCATTTCTCACACCGACGCAAGATCCGCCGCATCCGCCAAGGGGATCCGGATTGCCAGCTGCGGCAATCTGGAATTGAATATGCTGATGCCGGACAACGTGATCGATGCAGACTACCAGCAGATTGCCGCCAAGGCTTGCCATATTGCCGATCTGCTGACCCCTGCCAAAGAAGTGCGCCTCGTCACAGAGGCGGGGACGGAGCTGAGCTTCAGCATTGAGGGCCGGAAGGGTTTGGCTGACACCGGTTTTTACAACACGCCCGGCGCATGGGGAAACCTGCCCGGCGGCGAGGCCTATACCGCTCCGGTGGAGGGCACAGCAAACGGAACACTGGTGGTCCTTCCCCACTGGGCTTACGGGCTGGATGAGCGCATGGAGTTTACTATTCAGGACGGCTGCATCATCAAGATCGACGGCGGCGGCAAGTACGGCGACGACCTGCGGGAGCACCTCCTTGACGCCGGCAGCCCCCACCACAGATGCAACGTGGCCGAATTGGGCATTGGGACCAATTACCGCGCCAGTAAGCCGGACAACGTTCTGGAGACCGAAAAGATCGACGGGACCGTGCACATCGGCTTTGGCGACAACGCCCATTTCGGCGGGACGGTCAGTTCTGACTACCATGACGACATGGTTGTGCCGGAGCCGGACCTCTACCTTGACGGCCAGTTGGTCATTCAGCGCGGCAAATTACTTCGATAATCCTCTTTCTCCGACTGCCGGAGCGGACAGGCACCTGCCCGCCCCGGCAGACCCCGTCTGCCGTTCCCGTATCGCCTGGCCCCTGTATGTGCGGGAAGCGCAATACAAATTCTTCATATCTGGGAAGGCGGGGCGTTTTGCCCCTTTTCCCGTTTCTTCAATAGTGAGGAAAGACTGATGCAACAGATTTTCAAACAAAAACAGCTTTCCCAGATATGCCGCATTCTGGCGGGCTGCGCCGTTTACGCGCTGGGTCTCAACCTGTTTATCCTGCCCCTGGGACTGTACAGCGGCGGCGTGGTGGGTCTGGCACAGCTGCTGAGCCTGATGCTGCAAAACGCCCTCCACAGGCCGGTGGGGACGCTAAACCTGTATGGTCCGGTCCATTTTCTGCTGAATATCCCGATCCTAGCCATCGCCCAGCTGAAGCTGGGAAAGAGCTTCCTGTTCAAGACGGTCATCGGCACTGTGGGCATCAGCGTGTTCACCACGGTCATCCCCCAGCCCGCGGAGCTGTTGGCGGCGGACCCGGCGGTGGCCATCGTCATCGGCGGCGCTGTCACGGGGCTGGGTATCGGCATCATGCTGACGGCGGGCGGCTCCGGCGGCGGTATTGAGGTGCTGGGGCTCTGGCTGTCCAGAATGAACCCCAATTTCACAGTGGGCAGGATGACCAGCGTCTTCAACGCGGCCCTGTTCATCGTGTATTTCTTAAAGTTCGATGCCTCCACGGTGATCTACTCCCTGCTGTACATGGTCCTCTACACGGTGTCACTGGACAAATTCCACTATCAGAACATCAATGCCCGCATCACCGTTTTTACCAAAGAACCCGCCATCGATCAGGCCATCATGAAAGAAATGGGGCGGGGCGTCACAGAGTGGAACGGCTGCGGTGCCTTTACACGGGAGGACAGCCACATTCTGGTGACCATCATCAGCAAATATGAAATCGATGAGGTCATGAAGATCATCCACAGTATTGATGAAAACGCGTTCATCGTTATCGACGAGGGCGTCCGGGTGTTCGGAAACTTCCAGCGGCGTCTGTGAAACGCCAAAATGCGTTTGAACGGTACATGGGACCGGCAGCATCGAAAAGGTGCGGAAGGGTCAAAAAACACCGGACGGGAGGCTTTTGCCTCCCGCCCGGTGTTTTTGCAGTGGAATGCCGATCCGTTCTGGATCAGCTCCGCGTCCGGTGCTCAGCATGGTGACAACCATGCTGAACGAGGCGTTTGCAAAGATTCCAGACGGAACTGGCCTTATTCTTCACTCTGCCCAGGGCTGGCAGTATCAGCGGATGCTCCGCGAAGAGGGCACCCGACAGAGCATGAGCCGCAAGGGAACCTGCCTCGACAATGCGGTGATAGAGAATTTCTTTGGTCTGCTCAAAAGCGAACTGTTATATCTGCAAGAGTTTCGGCCCATGGAGCACTTCAAATAGGAGCTCGTTGAATATCTGGCTTCCCGCAACGACCGCAGGACCAAGGCAAAACGGAAGGGCTTACCTCTCTGGTCGGGCTTTACCGGGGGAGGGGGGGAGCTCGGCTGCCTTTTCGCCTTTCATAATGCCATCAGACGGAGCGGCAGACCGTACTGACGCGTTTAACGTAACGCGTGCGCGAAAAACAGGACTTTGTCGGAAAAAGCAAAACCACCCGCCGGGCGGGTGGTTTGGTTCTTTCAGTATTGCGATGCGCTCCCGCGCGCGTTACGACGGAAGTTCGTGCTTGAGGTTGCGAAGATGCAGATAGACCGTGTTCTTTGAGATCCCCAAACTGGCGGAGACATACACGACTGCGTCCTTGATGTTGAAGATGCCCTGTTGGTAGAGCTGGCGGATGATCTCCTTATTGCGGTTGGTGGAGGGAATATTCGGCGATGCAGAAACGCTCTCTCTCGCCTTTGCCATCGCGGTGGAGATGACCTCATCAATGTCGGCATTAAAGCTCTCGGTCTCTCGGGATATGGTCAGGTCGGAGGTGGTGGGGAGGAATGTGGAGATGAACTGCGAAAACGGCACATCGCACTGGAAGTTCATACAGACGAGTCCGATGATGCGCTCCCTCTCGCCGATCACCGGGATCGTCACAGATTTAAGAGTGCGCCCCTCTCTCCTGTTGAAGTAGACCATGGAGTGCGGGGTCTGGCTTTTCTGAATATCGTGCAGCATGGAGAGTGCCAGGTCGGTGATCGGCGCGCCCACCTCACGCTTGGTGTAATGACCGTTGATGATCTTGATTACGGAGTGGCTCAGCTCATCCAGACTGTGGAGCACGATCTCATAGCTGTCGCCAAGGTAGAGCGCGAGACCGTCCAGCATGTATTGGTAGGACCGAAGGATCTCACGATCCACTTCTGTCAGCTCAAATTTTTTGGGTGCCACAGGATGTATCCTTTCTTGAACAAATTTTCTTTGATTATAACTCAAAAAATAGCAAAGTGCAACAAAAACATTGAAAAAATTAATGCAAATGAGATAAATTAATGCGAATGAGAAAAAAGCTATTGACTAAATTATAATTCATTGCTAATCTAAAGTTAACCTGACCGGCAGCCTATTCCATATGTGTGTGCGGGGCTGCCAGGGCAAGAAATACTATGCCGCACCAGCGGCAGGATGGGAGATCATTCTATGACAAAAGTCGAAACTTCTCAGGCGCCGGCCGCGATCGGCCCCTACTCTCAGGCGGTTTGCATGGGCAGGGTAGTGTTCACCTCCGGTCAGATCCCTGCTGTTCCTGAGACCGGCGCTGTACCTGAGGGCATTGAGGCGCAGGCGCACCAGTCCTGCAAAAACGTGGCAGCCATTCTGACCGCTGCGGGCAGCAGCATGGAAAAGGTCGTCAAGACGACTTGCTTCCTGGCGGATATGGCAGACTTCGCCACCTTCAACGCCGTTTATGAGCAATACTTCACCCAGAAGCCCGCGCGCTCCTGCCTGGCGGCGCGTGCGCTCCCCAAGGGCGTGCTGTGCGAGATCGAAGCGATCGCAGAGATCGACACCTGAAAATGACCTGATAAACCATATTTTATTTGAAGGAGGAAATTACAGTGAAAGCAAAGAAAGAACTGTCCACGGGGCTGGCGTTGCTCGGCTTCCTGCTGCCGCTTGCGGTATTGCTGACCCTCATTTTCCAGGGCGTGAGCATCATGCTCGGCCTGACGGCGGCGATCTGCGTGGAGGGGCTCTTCGGCATCTACCTCGGTTACTCCTGGGATGAGCTGGAAGAGTCCGCCATGAAGGGCATCGGCCGCGTCAACCAGACCGTGATCGTGATGATCCTCATCGGTATGCTCATCGGCGTGTGGATTTCCGCCGGCAGCGTGCAGACCATGCTCTACTACGGCGTGAACCTCATCAACCCGAAAATTTTCCTGCCGATCGCTTTCATCATCTGCATCATTACCTCCATCGTCACCGGTACCTCCTGGGGCACCGCGGGCACGATGGGCATCGCACTGATCGGTATCGCGCAGGGCCTCGGCGTTCCTGTTGAGATGGCGGCAGGCGCTATCATCTCCGGCGCGCTGGTCGGCGATAAGCTCTCCCCGCTGTCCGATACCACGCTGTTGGCCTCCGCGACCTCCGGCGTCAAGCTGTTCGACCACATCACGTCCCTGCTTTACGTGACCGTTCCCGCCTCGCTCATCTCCATCGTGGTGTATGGGCTGCTGGGGATGCGCTACGCCTCGGGCGATGTTGACCTCTCCGCCGTGAAGGTCCTCTCCGACAGCCTGCTCGGCTCCTGCCATGTCAGCGTGCTGATGCTGGTGCCGCTCCTGTTCGTTCTGGTGCTCTCCGCCATGCGCAAGCCCACCATCCCCGTCTTTGCCGGAGGTCTGGTCATCGGCTGCATCTGGGCGATGGTCTTCCAGGGTGCTTCCCTGAACGATGTGATCTCCGCCGCCATCAACGGCTTTGTGAGCGCAACCGGCAATGCGGATGTGGACAAGCTCCTCTCCCGCGGCGGCGCCCTCAGTATGGCGGAAACGATCTTCCTGTGCATCGGCGCGGGTATGTTCTCCGGTATTTTCGAGCGCACCGGCGTGCTCCATCGCCTGATGGACAGCCTGTGCAAGGTCGTCAAGTCTGTCGGCGGTCTGGTGCTTTCCCTGACCGTGACCGGCATTGTGCTGATGTTTGGCGGCGCGGGTCAGTCCTGCACCCTCAGCCTTCCCGCCATCGCGTTCAGAAACGCGTTCGACGATATGGACGTCAATCCCTGCGTCATGTCCCGCACGCTTGAGTGCACGGGAACCGTGCTCGGCTCCATCGTGCCCTGGGACGCCTCTGCCATCCTGTATACGGGTCTGTTCGGCGTGTCCGTCGCCCAGTATCTGCCCTTCAACCTGATCGCGCTGCTCTCTCCCATTCTCGCGGTCGTCACGGCGTTTATCGGCTTCGGCGTGTTCAAGAGCAATGAGACGGTGCATTTCACGCTCAAGTGCAAGAAGTACGACAAGCAGACCGGCAAGCCCCTCTAAGGAGTGCGCATATGACAGGAATCGAACTGGAAGCTGCCCTGACAGCCTTTCCGCGCAGCAAGCTGTGCGATTTTGCTACCCCTGTGCACCGTTTGCCGCGTCTGGAGCGGAAGCTGAATACCTGCCCGCTCTACATCAAGCGCGATGACCTCAACGGAGTCGGCTCCGGCGGCAACAAGGTCCGTCCGCTTGAATACCTGCTGGGCGAGGCACAGGCGCAGGGCTGCGATGTGGTGATCGCCTCCGGGCAGGAGAACTCCAACTTGTGCTCTATCGCCGCATCCGCCTGCTGCCGGCTGGGGCTCAAGTGTATTCTGGTGCACAACAACGATCAGCCCACGCGCCTTGCGGGCAACATCCTGCTTAACAAGCTCTCCGGCGTGGAGGAGCACTATGTGGGGACTATCCCGGAAACAGAACGCAACGACTATGTGGCGGCGCTGGCTGAGCGCTTGCGGCAGGAGGGGAAAAAGCCCTTTGTCGTGGAAAATGGCGCGACCTCCGTTCATGCTGCCGTCGGCTATTTCCACCTGCCGATCGAGCTGGTGAATTCTCCCGCCGGCGCGCAGATCCACGATCTGTTCGTCCCCGGCGGGAACGGCGGAATGGCAGCGGGCATCGTGTACGGCACAGCCCTTCTGGGTGCACCCTTCCATGTGCACGTCGTCTCTGTGGAGAACACGAAGGAGGAGCTTGAGAGCATACTCGACGATCTTTTCCGCGGATTGGAGTGCTACACCGGCCTTACGCCTCCTGTTCCCATCTCGTCCGTCATGACCGTTCATGGGCAGTACCGCGGCGACGGCTGGGGAATTCCCACCGAACAGTCGGACGCGATGATCGAGCAGATGGCGCAGTTGGAGGGCGTGCTCCTTGAGCGCATCTACACGGCCAAGACGGCTTGGGGTATGTGCGATCTGCTCCGCCGCGGCGAGGTAAAAAGCGACGGTGCGTGCCTGGTCCATTCTGGCGGCTTCGCCTCTCTCTTCTACCAGTACGGATAAAGGTACAGACACCTCAAAAGGCAATAGAGAAGTCTCTTTTGACCGGCAGCACGACTTGCACAGTGCTGCCGGTCAAGCCTGTTCAGGGGCAGGCGCAGCACACGTTTTTCCGCGCAAAGGTCATAATTCCAAGGCATTTTCTGAAATTCGGCGTATCGTGCTGCAAAAGCGGCGTTGTCCAGAGAAAAAAATCCGACGCAAATGCGTCGGATTTTTTTGTATAGGACCCGTTTTGGGCGGTTTTTGTTTTCCGTAAGTCAGTCGTCCAAAACCATTTTGAGCGTCTCCACGGTGCGGCGCAGCTCCTCCAGATTTTCAAGGCAGGTGTCAAGCTTTTTCCTGGCGGTGTCCTTGTCCACGTCCGTGCTGAGATCCAGCTCCTTCAGTTGGGCAATGCTACGCCGGACCGATCTTCCGAAGGAGTCGACCGTCCGCAGGGGGTTGGCGCTCTGGGCGGGCTTTGCCGGGGGAGGGGGGAGCTCAGCTGTCTTTGCCCATGCGATGGCGCGGTGCACCAGCGCGGGCAGGTCGCCCTTGGCGTCGTTCCGGGCAACGTACTCTTCCACGGCGGGTTGCAGGTGCATATTCTTCTGGCGAGCCAGCTCATAGGCGTCGGTCATGGTCATCTGCCCGTTTTCCGCCCACGCGGTAACGGTCTCATCGAGATTCAGAAGATCCAGATACCGCTCCACGGTGGCGCGGCTCAGATCGACCTGAGATGCCATCAGCTCCGACTGCTCCTTCACATTATCGGGGAGCCCGCCCTCTTCCGCCAGCGTGCTGCGCAGGGTCTCCAACTGGCGCGCCATGTCGAAGGCGGAGATATTCCGGCGGTGGATGTTGGCGCCCATCAGCGCCCGCAGCTCGGAAAGCTTACTGTCGTAATGGCGGATCTTGCAGGGCACGGTGGCACGGCCCAGCTTTCGGGAGGCGTGGACGCGCCGGTGACCGCTGATGATGCGGTAACGGCCTTCCGTGTCTGACGGGGTGACGATGATATCCTCCAGCAAGCCGTCCTTCTCCATGGAGTGCATGGTGGAGAGAAATTCCTCATCCTCCGCCATGGAAAAACGGTTCAGGGGGTTATCCTCCAGCGCGTCCAGCGGGATCTGGTGGGTGAATTCACCGTTCACGGCGCTGGCATTGGCAGTGGTCTTTTGCAGCGTGGAGAAAATGGAGGGATTCTTCTTGCTCGCCATTCATCAGCCCCCCATTCTTTCAAGCATTTCGTCGCACAAAGCGGCATAGTCGGCAGTCGCGGCGCAACGGGGAGAGAAGAAGCAGAGGGGCTGGAGCGCCAGAGGCGCTTTTTTGACGTCGATATTCTTGCGGATGAAGGTGCGGAACGCAAGATCGGGCAGCATGGCAGGGAAGTGGGAGATCATTTCCTTATCGAGACTGGAGCAGACCTCCACCGCCGTCATAAAGATGCCCAGCACGCGAATGTCGGGGTTGGCGATCTCGCGGACGGACTGGATGGTTTCCAGCATCACGTCATAGCCCTCGATGGAGTTCTTGTCCACCTTGATGGGGATGAGAACATACTCAACGGCGACCAGCACGTTGATGTTAAACAGGCTCTCAAGGGAAGGAGAGCAGTCGAAGAATACAAAATCGTATGTATCGGGAAGCTGCGGCAGGAGGCGGCGCAGGGTGGTGTCCCGGCCGAAGGGCATTTCCTGCATGGCTGCCAGAGCCGGCGCCAGCAGACCGCCGCCACGGATGAGATCCAGATGCTCGATACTGGTGTGGCAGATGGTGTCAGCCAGAGCTGCGCTTTTGGATACGATCACGTCGGTCAGGGTGTAGGGGGGAACTTCCGTTAGCTGGAGGTTGCTGGTGGCGTTGCCCTGGGTGTCCATGTCCACAATAAGGACCTTTTTGCCCCGGCGAACCAGCTCGCCCGCCAGATTGATGGCGCTGGTGGTCTTGCCGGTGCCGCCCTTCTGGTTCATGACAGCGATCGTTTTCATAACTGGCTCCCTCCGTTCTTTTCCAGCTCCTCAATGCTGGCGACCTGCTCCAGCACGCTGTCCAGGATCAGCTGGCTCATGCTCATGTGCAGCTTGGCGGCAGCCATCTTGATGCGTGCCCGCTCGTCCTCCGTGGCGTAGACCAGCAACTTGACCTTCTTTTCCTGTTCCATCGACAAGACCTCCGTTCGTGCGTCGTTTGATGTCGGTATCTGAAAGTTTCGGTAAGATCGTTTTTGCGGCTGCGGACAGTCCCACAGCGATCGTTCATTGAGAATATTATGACATTATAATGTCATGCCGTCAAGAGGAGAATGGTCGAAATGATGTCATAACGAAAAAAATTTTACTGCATATTGATGGCGTGTCGTGATTCTGAGAGTTAGGTCGGAAGCGTTCTTCCAAAATTTGATGAATAATAGAAGAATAGGGGGGAGCAAATATGATTTATTTCAAAGATTGGGAGATCTCACACGACGGCAGTATTCTGGCACGCCAGTACGACCACCTTTCCCGTGTGCTGCTGGTGCGCGGCACGCCGCAGGGCTATGACTGGGAGATGCGGGTACGGAAGGGGGACTGGTACGAGGTCATTCCCCTGAGCCCCATGGAGGGGGACGTGGGCTGTGTGCTGACGGAAAAGCATCTGGCGCTGTGGGGCTGGTACAGCTTGCAGCTGGTGGGAACGCTCCGCACCGACGGCGTGACCGTACAGCACAGCAATGTGATCAGCGTTTTTGTGGCGGAAAGTCTTACAGACGGGGATTGGCCGGCCTCGCCCAGCGAGTTCACCCGGTTGGAGTCCAATGTTCAGGAGATGGATGGTCACCCGCCCATCCCTGGTGAAAACGGCTTTTGGCTGGTGTGGTCGCTGGAGAGCCACAGCTACACGGAGAGTGAATTCCCACTGCCGAAGGGACTGAATGGCGTAAACGGAAAGGACGGCGTAAACGGAAAGGACGGAACAGATGGAAGAAATGGGACAGACGGCAAGGACGGCGTGGACGGCAAAACGCCGATTCGCGGCGTGGACTACTGGACGGAGGACGATGTAAGCGCCATGCGGGAATACATCGACGGACGGCTGGGGGTGGTCGAAAATGGCACTTACTGACAAGCTGACGGCGATTGCGGACGCCATCCGCGCAAAAAACGGCAGTGCGGACAAGCTGACGCTCGCGCAGATGCCGGAAAAAATCACAAATATCCAGACCGGGACGGACACGGGCGACGCAACGGCGGCGGCAGGCGACGTGCGCAAGGGCAAGACCGCCTACGCCAAGGGGCAGAAGCTGGTCGGCACGCTGGAGGAGAGCGGGGGCGGCCCCGCTTATGTGGTCGGATTGCCGGTGGCGCTGACGCTCACCGGCTGGGACCCTGACGCGCAGGGGACAACTTACAAGCTGAAGGCGGAGGGCTACAAGATCGGCGCGGGCGGCGTACAGTTGGGCCTGCCGTCCGATTCCTCCACCGTCAACACGAAGGCGGTGGTGGCGGCGGCGCTGACCATCGTAAACACCGCCGTAACCGCTCCGGACAAGAGTAAAAACGTGGCCGGATTCACCGAGATCACCATTTCTGCCGTGACCGCGCCGAGCCGCGAGTTGACCGTCGCCATCTTCGGGCTGGAAGAGGCGGAGCGTGTCACGGTGACGGAGCCTGCCATTGGGGGCGTTACCGTGCCTGTCGTTGGCGAAAAGCCTGTGACGGCGATCACGGAGGGCAAGCAGTTCACCGGTACGGTCACATGGTCACCGGAGGCGTCTACATTCGCCGCGTCAACCGTTTACACGGCCACCATTACGCTGACGCCGAAGGCCGGCTACAAGCTGGACGGCGTGGCGGCGAACTTCTTCACGGTCGCCGGTGCGACCAGCGTCAGCAACGGGGCGAACAGCGGCGTTGTGACTGCCGTATTCCCGGCCACTAAGGAGGCGGCAACATGAACAGGCTGAACCACGTTGCGGTGATCGCAGACGGAAACGGACGCTGGGCAGAGCGGCGGGGTTTGGAGCGCTCCTTGGGGCACGAGCAGGGCTTGAACAAGGTGGAGGACATGATGCACTGGTGCGTAGACATGGGCATTCCGGCCCTGTCTGTCTACTGCTTTTCATGGGAGAACTGGAACCGGCCCAAGGAGGAAGTGGACGAGCTCTTTTCCATGGCGAATCGGTATTTTGAACGGTATCGGGAATTTGTGGAAAACAACATCCGCGTCCTCATTTCCGGGACGGACAAGCGCGTGCCGCCTGAGAGCATCGAAAAAATGGAGCGCATCCAGCGGGAGACCGCCCACTGTGACGGCCTGACGCTGAACCTGTGCTGCAACTACTCCGGTCGAATGGAGATCGTGGACGCCGTTGCCAAGGGCGCGCGGACGGAGGAAGAGATCACGGCGGCGCTGTATCAAAACCTGCCGGAGCCGGACCTCATCATCCGCACGGGCGGCTTTCAGCGGCTCTCCAATTTCCTGCTGTGGCAGTCCGCCTATTCAGAGCTTTATTTCACCGAAACGCTGTTCCCGGACTTTTCCGTGGGCGAGTTCCGCCACGCGGTCAAGCGGTACGGCGGCATTCAAAGAAAGCGGGGTGGGGTATGAGCTACACATCCAATCAGTACAAGTACCTGCTGATAAAGCGGCTTCAACGGCATTTTTCCATGAAAACTGCCAGAGACAGAGCATATACGCAGAGCTTTTTCTGGGCGCTGTTTGACGATACCGTGACCGTTACGGAGGAAGCGTACAACAACTTCTGCCGCCTGATGGACGATGATCTTGTGCTTTGCGCGGAAAATGGGTGGTATGATAGCGATAGTATCCCTCACGATGTTATCGAAGAACAAGGGCTTTTGCTTGGCAAGATTTTCGCGGAGATCGGTATTACGTTAGAAATCACCATTGGCAATGGCGGAACGGCCAAGTTCACAAAACCGAACGGGGAAGTTATAAAATATTGGGTGGGGACTTCAAACGCTTTCTTCGTCAATTCCGTTGCAGGCACAGAGTATCAATATGCCATAGCATCGGCTCCCGCCTACAATATGCAGGGGATGGACGTGCCGCAGGAATTGGGAAACCCGAAAATCGCGGGTCCGGGGACGTATTGGAGCTACAACGCGGACACGAAAACAGTGACTATTTCCGGTGACGGGACCTACGCCTGTGCGACGGATGAAGCGCAGCTTGGCAGCGGTCCGTATACCACGATAATCGCTGGGGCAGGCGTTTCCCGGTTTCTGAGAGCGAGTATCATTGAAAGGGTCAGAGTTCTGGTACTGCTCCGACCGAAGGATAGCAGCATCATCATCGACCCATATTTCAACCTCAGCAGCAACGACCCAAAGATGGACGTTTACACGGACTGCACCGCAGCCATCGAAGCACTGAAAGCGGTGGAAAAGCCGGAAAACATCACCGTGCACAGTTTGTCGGAGTGGGCGGGGTGAGGAAAGGTAAACAGCGGAGGTAGGTACAAAAAAAGAGTTAAAATGACAAGTTCCCTCTGTCAAACAACGCTCCCTCCCCTAAATTGAACAAAAATTTGATTTTGTTCAATGATTCGACCGTGTTCCCCTCCGCGCGATCCTATAGAACGCCCATGGTCGGAGACGCGGAAAATCAGATGCTTGTTGTATCTGTTGTTTTCTGCTATACTATATCCAACTTTTTGCGGTGTGGAGGTGTCAGCCCGATGACGGATACGGAACAGAGCTTATTGGCCCTCCTGCGCCGCGCGCTTTTTGGACAGGATACGCCGCTGCCGCCGGACGCGGACTGGCAGAGCATTTTTGAAGAGGCCGCCAGCCACAGCGTTCATCTGCTGGTCTATGACTGCCTGACGGAGCGGGAGCGAGCCGCCCTCCCCAAGGAGACAGCCGCCCTCTGGCGGCAGGAGGTCCTCTCTGCCATGTGGTATAACGAGCAGCTCCTCGGCGAGCAGCAGGCGGTGCTCAAGGCGCTCTCCGCGCTCCCCTGCGTGATCTTGAAGGGCAGCTCCTCTGCCGCGTGCTATCCCCGGCCGGAGCTGCGCTGCGCCGGTGACATTGACCTGCTGCTCTTCCCCGCTGATGTAAAAAAAGCGGAGGCGATCCTCTGCGCCGGGGGCTATTGTCCGCCGGAGGACAACCATCCCTTCCATCGCTCCATGCATCGGGAGCAATTTCTCGTGGAGCTGCACTTTGAGCCGCCCGGTATCCCTTCCGGCGCCAGCGGTGCGCCTTTGCGCGAGTATTTCCAGAATGCTGCGGGAGAAGGGATTTTTCGCGGCGGCCTTCCCGTCCTGCCGCCGGAACGTCAGGCTGTTTTGCTGCTGCTCCACAAGCTGGAGCATATCACAAGCAGCGGTCTGGGGCTACGGCAGCTCTGCGATTGGGCGGCGTTTGTCCATTGTGATATGACGCCGGAGCGGTGGGAGGCTCTGCTGCCAAAGCTGTCCCGATTCGGACTTCTTCCCTTCGCGCGGGTCGTCACCCGCATCTGCGTGGAGGAGCTTGGCCTGCCGCGGGAGGACGCTCCGTGGTGCATGACTGCCAACGAAGGACTATGCCGCGCCCTGCTGGAGGATATCCTGCGTACCGGGAACTTCGGCTGCAAGGAAGAACGCTACGGGCAGCGGCTCTTTACCGATGGACGGACGGAAAACCGACTGGTCAGTTTCTTCCGCACGGGCGTTGAGACCTGCCATACCCATTGGCCTGCCTGCAAGGAGCATCCCCTCCTGCTGCCTGTCGCGCCTGCCGTGTTGGTGCTGCGCTACCGTGAGCAGAGAAAGACGGGAAAACGTCCGCCGTTTCGCCCCCTTGCCGCGTACCGCAGCGCCGGAGAGCGACAGAAGCTTTACCACGCCCTTCGCCCCTTTGAACCGGAGGATGCGGGATAGAACGGAATAGAGGGAGGCTGCGCTTCACAAGCGCAGCCTCCCTTTTTGGCATGGAATTACCCTTCGTTGAGCAGGAAGTCCAGCGCCTTTACGATTTTGATACCGTCCACGTCGCTGATGAGGTCGCAGTCCATGGCAATCACGATCTTCTCGTAATTGTCCTGAACCGCTTGCAGCGGCGCAAGCTCCCGTGCGCGGGTTTCGGGGGCGTTCATGTTGTCGGTGACTTGGATATACTTTTTCTCATTCATCTTTGTTGCGATGAAGTCAATCGCCTTTTCACCGACCTTGCCGATAGCCACCTCATAACCACGTCGCAGCAGTTCAAAATAAACGATGTTTTCCAGAATGTGTCCCACATCGCCGCCCCGGTTTCCTAACAGATAGG
>ERZ857629.481-NODE-481-length-55027-cov-24.875937_pt1 | contig 55027 bp, 48 predicted proteins | sample MGYA00519700_ERZ857629 | MGnify/ENA primary metagenome ERZ857629 (study PRJEB31778, sample SAMEA3449351) | human gut metagenome | biome: human gut; feature: human-associated habitat; material: faeces | place: United Kingdom | collected 2010/2012 ... | reverse complement strand
TTGATTATGATGACGGACGTCCGGAATATGAAGGAAAGATCATCTACGGTGGAACAGAATACGAATTCACGATTGATGCAGCGACCGGAGCCGTAATGGAGTGGGATGTCGAGAAGCTCCGTTGAGACAGACAGGAGAAGTAGCTGAGAACAAAGATTATCAATGACCAGTTAACAGATTTATTCTATAACTTGATCGAGATGGAAGACCGTATTGCGGCCAATGACCGGTATGCAGACTTAAACAGCGCAGCATCCAAAGCCCTCCGCTGATTGGCCAGCGGAGGAGATGTATTTGCCTCCTATGGATGTGTTGCAACAAATAGAACCCCCAATGTGCCGGGACCGCAGTGACTGGATATGACGCCACCGGCGCGGGTTTCCAGAATTTCCTGAAAGACACCTAAACTTTCCAGATAGGAGCGGACTGCATTTACAGTTTCTGTATCACAGCCTGAATGGGTGATAAATACCCGATCCGGTCTGGCATTTTTTAGAGCTTCCTCCATATCTTTTACATAGGAAAGGATAACAGAGGCTAATTTGCCACGGTATTTCCTGCTTGCATCCATAGCACCATTTTCCACCACAATTTTAGGGTGCAGTTTTAAGACACTGCCTGCCATTGCGGCAACGGCATTGCAACGGCCACCGCGATACAGATAGGTCAGGGTATCCACTATGAAACTGGCGCGAACCAGTGGTTTCAACTTTTCCATAGCTGTGGAAATCTCTGCAGCAGTTTTCCCCTCTTTAGCCATAATGGCAGCTTCTATCACAAGGTGCCCGATTCCGGTGGAGAGATTCGCAGAATCAATCACGGTGATCAGAGCAGATGCTTCTAATTCTTCCGCAGCAAGCCGCATCACGTTTCCGGAAGTCGACATGCTGGAAGAAATAGAAAAGCAGACGATTTCTTGCTTCCTCTCCACATAAGGACGGAAAAGTTCAATGGTTTCCGCCAGAGATGGTGCAGAGGTTTTGGGCGTTGTCCTGTGCTCATCGACCCATTTGAAAATCTGTTCCGGAGTAATCGTCTTTCCGTCCTCAAATTCATCCTCACCCAAAAGAATATGGAGAGGCAGTATATCAATATCGTATTTTGCTACCAGTTCCGGGGAAAGGTCACAGGTACTGTCAGAAATAATCTTAACCATGGGAATACCTCATTTCTTTTTGCTTTCTATGTTTTCTATTATAAAGAAAAATTTGTTTTCTGTCACGGGAAATAATGCGATAACAGGAATGAAATGAGGAATGCCGCAGTGGCAGGGGGAGAGTGTTGTAGGAAAGCGTTAGATTTCCTATATAGATAGCAGACTCCGTTTGTGCTATAATCGTCTTGCTGATATGTGACAATAAAGGAAAACGAGGACAGGACAATGAACATCTACCTTGTAAGACACGGTGAGACAGACTGGAACCGGGCGACAAAGCTCCAGGGACAGGTTGACATTGATATTAACGAAAACGGCGTAGCCCAGGCGGAGAAGGCGGCAAAACGATTGGAGCAGATACCCTTTGAACGGGCATTCTGCTCCCCTTTGATTCGAGCCAGGCACACCGCCCGAATTTTAATCGGAAAGCGGAATATTCAACTGACTGCTGACGAGCGCCTGAAAGAGATCAATTTCGGAAAGTGGGAAGGGATGCGATACCGGGAGACGATGGAAGACTCCAACAGTCCCATTTATAATTTCTTCAGACATCCAGGAGACTACGCACCGGGAGAGGACGCAGAATCCTTTGAGAAACTGTATGCCAGAACCGGGGAATTTGTAAGAGAGGTGCTTCTTCCTTTGGAAAGGAAGTATGAAACCCTGCTGGTGGTCGCCCACGGTGCCTTGAACCGCAGCATTTTAAATCCCATCGCCGGTGTGCCCGTCAGTGATTTCTGGCACTTCCATATGGGAAACTGTGCCACTGCCGTCATCGAATGTAAAGCTGGGAACCTGAAACTTCTTGATTATGTGGATGAAGAACCATAGGCATTAGAAAAATTACGGGATAGGCGAAACAAGATTGTCTGCCTGTGCAGATAGGTGCATAGTACGATTAAAAGAAAGTTTTTAATTGCAGTGCATTTTATGAGCCGTCCTATGTGGTCGCAGTCCACAGATTCCCAGGTCGTGAAAACGGAACAGAAAACCATATTGACATCCCACCCCGATTTTACTATAATCGACCCATAAAACCCTTCAGGGTGTGGATTTTTCAATGTTGCTTTTGCAGGGCAGCTCCTTTTCAGCGTGATAGCAAGATGCTGTCACGCAGCGTACATTTAAGGAGAATATGCCGCTGCAGAGAGGCATATTTTCGCCACATAGTCATTACGGCTGTGTGGTATTTTTTTGCTCTGCGTGAAAGCGCACTGCGGAGGAAAGGAATGGTATCGTTAAAATGATCCACCGCAGCATTTCAAAGAGGAGGAAACAAAGCAATATGGACCAGACATTTATGAAAGAAAAGAAAATATTCCCGCTGGTGCTATCTATGGCGCTGCCCATGGTGTTATCCATGGCATTCAATTCCCTGTATAACATTGTGGACAGCTACTTTGTGGCAAAGCTCAGCGAGGACGCCATGACAGCCTTATCCCTGGTGTTCCCGGCACAGAACCTGATGACCTCCATTGGCGTGGGCTTCGGTGTGGGCATGAATGCCATGATTGCCTTTTATCTGGGGGCAGGACATAAGGAAAAAGCAGATCAGGCAGCGACCCAGGGACTGGCACTGAGTGCAGTACACGGAATCCTGCTGATGCTGTTGAGTATTCTTGTCATGCCCGCCTTTCTGGGTGCCTTTACCCAGAATGCAAACGTGATTCAGCTGGGGTTAGATTATGCCAACATCGTCTTTGTATTTGCCGTGGCAGTCACCCTTGGCATTGCCTACGAGAAAATTTTCCAGGCAGTGGGCAGAATGAAGGAAACCATGTTCTGCATGATGGTGGGCTTTGTGACCAATATTGTATTAGACCCTTTGTTAATCTTCGGCATCGGCTTTTTCCCCAGAATGGGAATCAAGGGTGCCGCAGTCGCAACAGGAGCAGGACAGGTGCTGACCCTTCTTGCCTATGTGATTTTAGACCGGACAAACCCCTTGCCGGTGGCGGTCAGCCGGAAAAGCCTGGGAGTCAGCAGGGACATCTGGGGCAAGATGTACGGCATCGGCATCCCTGCTACCCTGAATATGGCATTGCCCTCCCTGTTGATTTCTGCCTTAAACGGAATTCTCTCTGGTTTTTCCCAGACCTATGTGCTGGTGTTGGGCGTGTACTATAAATTACAGACCTTTATTTATCTGCCTGCCAACGGCATCATCCAGGGCATCCGTCCCTTGATCGGCTACAACTACGGTGCCGGGGAAAAGAGGCGGGTGGAAAAAATCTACCGGTTGACACTGGCACTGACCATGGGAATCATGGCACTGGGAACGGTGTGCTGCTGGTTACTTCCGGCGCAGCTTATCGGACTTTTCACAGAGAATCCCGATACCATCACCATTGGTGTCACCGCTTTGCATGTCATTAGCTTAGGTTTTGTAGTATCTGCAGTATCTGTCACCTGTGCAGGGGCATTGGAGGCGTTGGGGGAGGGGATGCCTTCTCTGGTGGTTTCCCTCATGCGTTATGCGGTGGTGATTATTCCCGCAGCCTATCTGTTAAGCCGCGAGGTGGGCGTTACCGGTGTTTGGTGGGCGTTTGTCATCACAGAAATTACCGCTGCCATGATATCCTTTTTCCTCTACCGCCATATCTGGAAAAGGGTTTATCAGAAAACAAAGGCTTGAATCCCCTACTTGAAAATACCCTTGTTTCAGTGTAAAATAAATGGGATTAAAAAATGAGGAGCAAAATTATGGCACTGACGAAGAAACCTGTCACCGGAATGAAGGATGTAATGCCGACAGAAATGCAGATTCGGGATTATGTAATCCGTGTGATTAAAGAAACCTATGCGAAGTTCGGATTCACTTCCATGGAGACTCCCTGTGTGGAGCACATTGAGAATCTGACCAGCAAGCAGGGTGGAGACAACGAGAAACTGATTTTTAAGATTTTAAAGCGTGGAGAGAAGTTAAATCTGGAGACAGCCCAGACAGAGGCAGATTTGGTTGATGGAGGCTTACGCTACGATTTGACAGTTCCGCTAGTACGGTATTATTCCAATCATGCCAACGAACTGCCCTCACCCTTTAAAGCATTGCAGATTGGCAACGTATGGCGTGCAGACCGTCCCCAGAAAGGACGCTACCGCCAGTTCATGCAGTGTGATATTGATATTTTGGGAGAACCCTCCAACCTGGCGGAGATTGAGCTGATTCTGGCGACCACCACCACATTGGGCAAGCTGGGATTCCATGATTTTCAGATTAAAATCAACGACCGCCGTATGTTAAAGGCAATGGCTGCCTACAGCGGTTTCCCGGAGGAGCAGTATGATAGCGTATTCATCACTCTGGATAAGATGGACAAGATCGGCATGGATGGCGTGGCAGCCGAGTTAAAGGAAAACGGCTTTGCCCAGGAATCCATTGACAAATATCTGTCACTGTTTCACGGTGTAGAGGCAGCAGAGGACGGCGTGGCATATCTCATCGATGTGCTGGGCGGGTATCTGGACGAGACAGTTGCCAATAACTTAAAAGAAATCCGTGCATCCGTGGGTGCGGTGAAGTCCTCCGACTTTGAACTGGTCTTTGACCCCACCTTAGTCCGTGGCATGAGTTATTACACCGGCACGATTTTTGAGATTGCCATGCCCCAGCTGGGCATTGCCTGCGGCGGTGGTGGACGCTACGATAAGATGGTAGGCAGATTTACCGGCAATGATGTTCCTGCCTGTGGTTTCTCCATCGGCTTTGAGCGCATTATTCTCCTTCTCATGGAGAGCGGTTTCCAGGTGCCCGGCATCGCCGACAGAAAGGTTTACTTACTGGAAAAAGGTTTATCCACCCAGCAGATGTGTGAGGTGATTGCGAAGGCACAGACGGAGCGTGAGGAAGGGAAACAGATTCTCATCGTCCGCATGAACAAAAACAAAAAGTTCCAGAAGGAACAGCTGGAGGCAAACGGTTACCACCAGTTTGAAGAAATCTATAAAAATCCGCTGAAATAAGCGTGGGAGGCAGATAAATGGCAGAGTCAATGCAAGGGTTAAAGAGAACTCACAGATGTACCGAGGTTTCCATCGCCAATGAGGGACAGAAAGTTACCGTCATGGGATGGGTACAGAAACAGAGAAATAAGGGCGGAATCGTGTTCGTGGATTTAAGAGACCGTTCCGGCATTTTACAGATTATTTTTGAAGAGAGTGACTGCGGAACAGAGAACTTTGCAAAGGCGGAAAAGCTTAGAAGTGAGTATGTTATCGCTGTGATAGGTACGGTAACCAGACGTTCCGGCGCCACCAATGAGAACTTAAAGACCGGGGATATCGAAGTGAGAGCGGAGAGCATCCGGATTCTGGCGGAGGCACAGACCCCTCCCTTCCCCATCGAGGCAGACAGCAAGACCAAAGAGGATATCCGGTTGAAATACCGTTATCTGGATTTGCGTCGTCCCGACATTCAGGCAAAACTGTTACTCCGCAGCAAAATTGCCACGGAGATGCGTGCGTTTATGGCGAAGGAAGGTTTCGTGGAAATCGAGACACCGATTCTTTGCAAATCCACTCCGGAAGGAGCGAGGGACTATCTGGTGCCAAGCCGAGTTCATCCCGGCAATTTCTATGCACTGCCCCAGTCTCCCCAGCTGTTTAAACAGTTACTGATGTGCTCCGGCTACGACCGCTATTTCCAGATCGCAAGATGCTTCCGTGATGAGGATCTGCGTGCAGACCGTCAGCCGGAATTCACCCAGGCAGATATGGAGTTATCCTTCGTGGATGTGGAGGATGTACTGGAAGTCAACGAGCGTCTCATCCAGCATGTCTGCAAGGAGGCCATCGGTCTGGAGGTACAGTTACCCCTGCCCCGCATGAAATGGATTGATGCCATGAACCGTTACGGTTCCGACAAACCGGATACCCGTTTCGGCATGGAATTACAGGATGTTTCCGATGTGGTAAAAGGCTGTGGTTTCGGTGTATTTACCGGAGCCTTGGAGAACGGCGGTTCTGTCCGCGGCTTAAATGTCAAGGGACAGGCAGCCATGCCCCGTAAGAAAATTGATGCCCTGGTGGATATGGCAAAGGGCAGTGGAGCCAAGGGGCTGGCATATCTGGCAATCGAGGAGGATGGCACTTACAAATCTTCCTTCGCCAAATTTATGACACCGGAAGAGTTAGAGGCTTTAGTGAAAGCAATGGACGGCGAGAAGGGAGATTTACTCCTCTTTGCAGCCGATAAGAATACCATCGTATGGAATGTACTGGGACAGCTGCGTCTGGAACTGGGCAGACAGTTAAATCTTTACGACCAGAAACAGTTTAACTTCCTGTGGGTAACCGAGTTCCCCTTACTGGAGTGGAGTGAGGAAGAGAACCGTTTTATGGCGATGCACCATCCGTTCACCATGCCCATGGAGGAGGACTGGCAGTACATTGATTCTGACCCCGGACGCGTCCGCGCAAAGGCTTACGATATCGTATTAAACGGCGTGGAGCTGGGTGGCGGTTCTGTCCGTATTCACCAGGATGACATCCAGGAGAAGATGTTTGAGGTTCTGGGCTTCACCAAGGAGAGGGCATGGGAACAGTTCGGTTTCCTTCTCAGTGCGTTCCAGTATGGAGTGCCCCCTCACGCAGGACTGGCTTATGGTCTTGACCGTTTCGTTATGTTACTCACCGGAGCAGACAGCATCCGCGAAGTCATTGCCTTCCCGAAGGTAAAGGATGCCTCCGATATGATGAGTGAAGCTCCCAATGTGGTGGACGAGAAACAGTTAGAGGAACTGGGAATCGCTATCCGCCCCGAAGTACAGGAGTAATCTATGAAATTCATACCCATGACAGATAAAACCTGTGAGCCCGCCGTGTTGAAAGCAGATTTTGACACGGCGAAGGCTTTCGCCAAGGCAAAGGTGGGAGAGCAGTGTTTCTTCTACCCCGCAGGGTTGTGCAAGCGTTCCTATGTGCCCTACGAAAGTGTAGTCTGGGCATTTCGCAGACAGGAGGAAATGTCCAGGGCGGGACAGGCGTTCACAGTCAACAAGCTGGTGCTGGTAACCGGGGACAAAAAGCAGTTGGAGTTCATCATTCACAAGGATGGTGCCCAGCTCTGCTTTGACAAATTAAAAGAGAAAAAGCCCGGCGTAGACATCGGCTACGAGAAAGAAAAAGAAGAAAAATATCTATGAAATGTCCTTATTGCGGAGGAAATCTGACCTTAGAGATGGAGGTCTGTCCTCACTGTGGAAAGAAAAATATACAGGCAAAAGAGCATATCGCCGCGCGGAAACATTACCGGGCAGATTATGAGGCGACGCGGGAGGAAGTGGAGCGCACCAACAAAAAACTGTCCGGTTATGCAGTGCGCGGCATTTTGATTGCCATTTTGACGGTGACCCTGGTGGCACTGATTTTCGTCTCTGCCAACGTGGAGCGGAGTTATTATGAGAAAAAACAGGCATATGCGGTGGAACATTATGAGGAAGTCCTTCCCCAGATGCTGGAGCTGTGGGAGGAGGAACAGTATTATTCGTTTTACAGCTACTGCGACAGCTACCACCTCACGGGATGGACGGCATCCGACCAGCCTTATTTGAAATGGATGCCCCTGATGACAGCCGCTGGCTGCTATGAATTTTCCCTGAATCATCTGGACGAGTACCTGACGGCAGAGGATGTGTACAAACGGAACCAGGCACTGGAGGATTTGTGCGGGGTTCTGGCGGAGTTTTACAGCCCGAAACATTTAGGAACCTATGCCAGCATCGGCGGCGTATTGGATGAAGAGCTGACCATGCCCTATATCGAAGAAATCTACGACCACATGGACAGAGTGTTACAGACCTATCTGGGGTTGTCAGAGGAGGAGGCGGCATCCCTGCGGACGATGGATGAATCCGGGATGCTCCTTCTGATGGAAGAAAGGAGTGGCAATGAGCAGTAAAAAAATGCGTCTGGTAACCTGTGGTTCCTGTGGAGCTGCCTTTGACAGAAAACTTCCCGCCTGTCCCTATTGTGGAGCCACCAATCTCTGGGGCAATGAGCGGAAGTACATGGAAGGGCTGGAGGAGACCAGGAAGAACCTTGGAGAATTACCCCAGGGAAGAAAGCGGGCACTCCGTCTGGTGTGGAAACGGGAGATTCTTGTGATGGCAGGAATTGTCCTGGCAGTGTGCCTGATGTTAGGGGGACTCTATCTTTACAGTAACCATGAAGAACAGATAAAAACAACCCAGTTAAAGGAAGCAATCTTAAATGACGTGTAAATATTGCGGGGGCGAGCTTAGCCCGGAAGATGTGCGGTGTCCCCATTGTAACAGGAAAAATACCTTCGCCGCGGTGCATCGGGCAAGCATGAAACATTACCAGGCAGCCTACGGGGAGACCAAAGAACAGGTACAAAGGAAAACCTCTGCGTTTCAGACCAGGACTCTTTGGATTCTTATGGCAGCACTGCTGTGTGGCGGATTTCTTTTCTGGATGCTCTGGGGAGCCTTCCGGGACGACCGACAGCAGGCGGCGGTGAATGCCGGAAACCGGAAAAACTACGATGAGATTGTGGCACAGATAGAGGAATATCTCACCGCGGGAGATTACAGTGGACTGACCCGGTATTCCCGGGAAAAGGAACTGCTGGATGACAAAGGCGTGTTCAAAGCCTATTATCCCATTCTCTATGCGGCACAGTTTTATGCCAGCGTGGAGCGGGATATCGAGACGGACAGGGAACATTACCAGGAGGAAACGGACAGCAGCATGGACTATCTGGAAATCCTCTGTTCAGATTTGGATTCCTTTTATGATGCCACTTATCTGAATGGCTATGAAGAGATTGAAGGGGCAGTGAACGGGGAAAACCAGACCATTCTGGAAACCATGAAAGCAGATATGAGCGCACTGTTACAGGAAAAACTGGGAATTTCCACGGAAACCACAGCGAATTTTGATGAACTCACCGGTGCAGGGAGAGAACAAATCCTTCGGGAAGAATTGAGACAAGCGGATGAAAAAGCAGGAGAATAAGTTCATTCTATATGGCATGGATGCCGTGATTGTAGTGCTGGTGCTTTTGTGTTTCATGGAGGTGTTTGTCATGACAAGCAACTGGCTGGAGCGCAACGGAACACAGATGAATACCAATAAGATGCTGGAATGGGTGTTAAATGAAGATTACACGAAAACCCTCTATTACACCCACCGGGATGAACCGAAAAACTTTAAAGAGAACGGGGATTTGCAGGAGGTCTATGCCTTATCCAATTACTTTGAGGGAGCCTTTTATCAGAGAGTCTACCGGGAGGAAATGAACCAGACGGAAGGCGAGGCGTACGAGAAAGCGGCTCAGAAGGTTTCCTACTATGAACAGTTACAGGAGCAGTCCCTTGAGAAAATGGGAGAGCTTGCCCCTGTGAAAGAGAAGATTGACCGGGTAGTAGCGGGAGAAGAAATTTATAGAAAGTAATATGAAAAAGAGTGAACGGTTTTAACGTTCACTCTTTTTTGCAGAGGTCTAATCCTCTGTTGTTTCCTTTTCGCCATGACTGGAATGTTGAGAATCCGTTGCGTCGTCATCGGTTTTGGTTTCCGGTTCCGGCAGGGTTAATTTCACCTGGACAATCCGGTTATTCTGGATACTCATCACTTTCAGGACAGTTCCGTCCTCCAGAACCACGACCTCCTGATTTTCAGGGAAACGGTCTAAGGCTTCGATGATCAGACCCCCGATGGAATCATAGTCCTCGGAATCAAAATCCGTACCCAGACGGTCATTGATATCGTCGAGCTTCATGCCGCCTTCCACCAGCCAGGTGCGGGGTTCACCCTCCACGGGCTGAATCTGCATTTTCTCGTCCTCATCGTACTCATCCCGGATCTCACCCACGATTTCCTCCAGCAAATCTTCCAGAGTAATCATACCCACGGTAGCACCGTACTCGTTTAATACGAATACGACATTGGTGCTTTCTTCCCGGAGCTCATCCAGTAAGTCGGAAGTCTTTTTGTATTCATAAGTATAGTAGGCGCGGCGTAACAGGTTATTTTCCCGGATGTTAAAGCTGCGCTTGTCAGTGACTAAGAGGAAATCCTTGACATTAATCAGACCGATGATATTGTCCTCGGAATCTTCATAGATGGGAATCCGGGTGTACATGGATTCCTTAAACAGATCAAATACCTGTTTGTAGGAACTATTAATGTCCGCACTCACCATGTTAATGCGGGGAATCATAATATCCTTTGCCACCGCATCGTTGAAATCAAAGATATTGTAAATGATTTTCTTTTCCTCAGACTCAATGACACCGTCCTCATGACTGACATCCAGGTAGGTGCGGAGCTCGTTTTCTGTTATTTGATTTTTGTTGGCATCCGGATCAATGCGGAACAGCCTGAAAATCAAATGGGACAGTCCATCCACCACGAAAATAATAGGTGTCAGTACCCACATCAGGGACTGGATCATGGAGGAGTAGGCAAGGGAAAGCTTCTCAGCGTTGATCATTGCCCAGTTTTTCGGCACAATCTCACCGAACAGCAGCACCAGCAAGGTTAATATACCAGTGGTAATGCCCACGGCGTAACTTCCGAGCACTCGGATGGTCAGAGAGGTTGCAAGGGAGGAGGCGGAGATATTCACAATGTTATTTCCTATTAAAACGGTACTCAGCATTTTGCTGTGTTTTTCATGAATGGAAAGAACGCGGGACGCCCGCTTATCCCCCTTCTCGGCAAGGGCACGGATTCGTATGAGATTCACCGTGGTTAATGCCGTTTCGGCAGAAGAAAAGAATCCTGATAAAAATAACAGGACAATCAGAATACAGATTTGTATGACACCAGTGGTATCCAAAATTTGTTCACTCCTTGTAAAAAATTAGTTGATTCCAACTATACAATATGCGCAAACTCTTGTCAAGTTTGGAATCGGGGATGAATATACATGTAAAAACAGAATGGACAGGATAGAGATGAGGAAAGGAATCAGTTTACTGAAAGGATTATTGGGGGGATATGCGCTGACCATCGGTCTGCTCCTGCTGCTGACACTTCTGGTATACCGTTTTCGTATGCCGGAGACCGGTGTTCATGTGGGAATCTGCACCATCTATGTGCTGGCATGCTTTCTGGCAGGACTTCTGTGCGGCAGACAGATGGTAAACAGGCGTTTCCTTTGGGGGATGCTGGCGGGAGGACTTTACTTTGCTGTTTTATTTCTGGCATCCCTGATTGCAGGACATCAGGTGATGGAGGAGGCACCAAGGAGCTTACTGGTACTTTTTCTTTGCACCATGAGTGGAATGTTTGGAGGAATGGTCTCATAAAAAAGTGCTTTTCATAGCACAGAAACTATGCTATACTACTAGAAGCTATTGATAAATAGCAGTAGAAACGGATTAGAAATTTGATAAGAAAGTAGGAGCTGTTTAGTTATGAAACACATCAAGACATTAAACACCAGAAATTTAAAAGAATCCATGAAAAAAGGTGGATGCGGCGAGTGCCAGACTTCTTGTCAGTCTGCATGTAAGACTTCCTGTACTGTAGGAAATCAGAGCTGTGAGAAAGTAAAATAAGAAAAGAGAGTTGTATTTACTTCTTATTTAAGCAGCGATTTTTAAGTCGCTGCTTACTTTGCGTAAAGTAGTAAGTACATGTTGTGAGGATAAAACGTGATACACCAGTATAAAAATAACGGCTACAACATTGTCATGGATGTGAACAGCGGTGCTGTCCATGTGGTGGATGATATGGTATACGATATGATCAGCATGGTTGAGCCGTTGGTGAAAGAGGGCGTAAAAGATCCGGATACCGTGAAGGCGGCGGTACTTGCCTGCGCAGGCTTAAACTATGGCAGGGAAGAAATCGAAGAAGCCGTGGACGAAGTGTTGGAACTGGAGCGGGAAGGTCAGCTTTTCACCGAGGACATTTATGAGAATTATATTACCGACTTTAAGAAACGCCAGACGGTCGTGAAAGCACTGTGTCTTCATATTGCCCATGACTGTAACCTTGCCTGCAGATATTGTTTTGCAGAGGAAGGGGAATACCACGGCAGACGGGCATTGATGAGCTTTGAAGTGGGTAAAAAGGCACTGGATTTTCTGGTAGCCAATTCCGGCAGCCGTGTAAACCTGGAAGTGGATTTCTTCGGCGGTGAGCCTACCATGAACTGGCAGGTGGTAAAAGACCTGGTCAATTATGGACGCAGCATCGAAAAAGAACATAACAAAAAATTCCGCTTTACCCTGACCACCAATGGTGTGCTGTTAAACGATGAAATTATGGAATTTGCCAACAAAGAGATGGCAAATATCGTCTTAAGCATGGATGGAAGAAAAGAGGTCAATGACCGGATGCGCCCGTTCCGTGGAGGACAGGGCAGCTACGATGTGATTGTGCCCAAGTTCCGGAAGGTAGCAGAGAGCCGCGGACAGATGAACTACTATGTGCGTGGCACCTTTACTCACAACAATCTGGATTTTTCCAACGATGTACTCCATCTGGCAGACTTAGGCTTTAAGCAGATTTCCGTGGAGCCTGTTGTGGCAAGCCCGGAAGAGGAGTATGCCTTCAGAGAGGAAGATCTGCCGAAACTCATGGAGGAATACGATAAGCTGGCGAAGGAAATCGTTGAGCGGAGAAAGGCTGGCAACGGCTTTAACTTCTTCCACTTTATGATAGACTTAGAGGGCGGTCCCTGTGTGGCAAAGAGACTTTCCGGCTGTGGATCTGGTACGGAGTATCTGGCAGTGACACCCTGGGGTGACTTCTATCCCTGCCATCAGTTCGTGGGCAATGAAGATTTCCTGTTAGGCAATGTGGATGAGGGCATCCTCCGCACAGACATCTGTGATCATTTTAAAGAGTGCAATGTCTACGCCAAAGAAAAATGTAAGAAATGTTTTGCGAAGTTTTACTGCAGCGGTGGCTGTGCCGCCAATGCCTACAATTTTACCGGCAGCATCAATGATGTGTATGAGGCCGGATGTAAATTGCAGCAGAAGCGGGTGGAATGCGCAATCATGATAAAAGCGGCACTAGCCGATTTAAATGAAGGAGAGTAAGGAAATGAAGAAGAGTAGAGCAGTTGTCTATCTGCTGTTGATTCTCGCTCTGGCAGCAGGCTTATGCTATACCGCAGTGTATGGTCTGGGTTCGGACAAGTCCGGATCTGCAGCAAGCATTAAGCAGGGTCTTGATCTGGCAGGTGGTGTCAGCATCACTTACCAGGTAGTCGGCGATGAAGATCCCAGTGCAGAGGATATGAGCGACACCATCTACAAACTGCAGAAACGTGTGGAGAACTACAGTTCTGAAGCACAGGTTTATCAGGAAGGCTCCGATCGTATCAATATCGAGATCCCTGGTGTGGATGATGCCAATGCCATTCTGGAAGAACTTGGTAAACCCGGTTCCCTGTTATTCATGGCATCGGACGGAACTGAGGTGCTGACCGGTTCTGATATTGTATCTGCCCGTGCCGGCAGCCAGAAGGATGACATGGGAAATTCCCAGTATGTGGTACAGCTTACCTTAAATGAGGAAGGTACCAAGAAGTTTGCGGATGCTACCACAAAGGCAGCTCCCACCCATGATCAGATCTATATTATCTACGATGGCTCCATCATCAGCGCACCTTCTGTACAGAATGCAATCACAGACGGAAGTGCCGTGATCACCGGACAGCGTTCCTACGAGGAAGCGGAGGAACTGGCATCCACCATCCGTATCGGTGGTTTGAAACTGGAACTGGAAGAGATGCGTTCTAACGTGGTGGGTGCCCAGCTTGGACAGAGCGCAATCCAGAGCAGCTTAAAGGCCGGTGCGGTTGGTTTTGCCCTGATTGTTGTCTTTATGATTGCTGTTTACTATTTCATGGGACTGACAGCATCCGTAGCCCTGGTGATTTATACCACGTTGGATATCATGCTGTTAAGTGCTTTTGATGTGACACTGACCTTACCCGGTATTGCAGGTTTTATCCTGTCCATTGGTATGGCGGTGGATGCAAACGTGATTATTTTTGCCCGTATCCGTGAGGAACTGGCAAAGGGTAAAGTCGTAAAAACCGCGGTACAGGACGGTTTTGGCAAAGCCTTTTCCGCTATTCTGGATGGTAACGTAACCACTCTGATTGCCGCAGCTGTGCTGGGTATCATGGGCTCCGGATCCATCCGTGGTTTCGCACTGACACTGGCAATCGGTATTCTGGTTTCCATGTTTACCGCCCTGATTATTACCAAATGGATTTTAAACTTCTGTGTGGTACTGGGTGTAGAAAATCCCAAGGTTTACGGTATCGGCAGAGAGAGAAAGACCATCAACTTTTTGGGTAAGAAAAACATTTTCTTTATCTTGTCTGCCGTTGTGATTATCGGTGGATTCGTAGTGATGGGTATCAATAAGGCAACCACCGGCGATGCGCTAAACTACAGCCTGGAATTCAAGGGCGGTACTTCCACCACCGTAGCATTTAATGAAGAAATGAGTCTGGAGGATATTGAAGCCAATGTTGTTCCTATTTTCGAAGGAGTCGTGAACGGCAGTGTTCAGACCCAGAAAGTAGCAGGAAGCAATGAGGTAATCTTTAAAACCTCTACCCTGGATTTAGACCAGAGAACAGAAATCAGCGATGCCTTAGTTGAGAAATTTGGTATTGATGAATCTGCCATCACCGCGGAATCCATCAGCTCCACCATCTCCTCCGAGGTGCGTCAGGATGCAGTTGTAGCCGTTGGCATTGCAACAATCTGTATGTTAATTTATATCTGGTTACGATTCAAGGATATTCGTTTCGGTGCAAGCTCTGTTATCGCACTGTTACATGATGTACTGGTAGTATTGGCTGTTTATGCTGTATTGAAGGTACCGGTAGGTTCCACCTTTATCGCATGTATGCTGACCATTGTCGGTTACTCCATCAATGCCACCATCGTTATCTTTGACCGTATCCGTGAGAATAAGGCACAGATGAGACGTGGCGAAAGCCTGGAAGATATGGTAAATGCGAGTATCAGCCAGACACTGTCCAGAAGTATTTTCACTTCTTTAACAACCTTCATCATGGTAGCCTGCCTGTATGTGTTTGGTGTATCCTCAATCAAAGAGTTTGCGCTGCCGCTGATGGCAGGTATCGTAAGTGGTACTTATTCTTCCGTATGTCTGACGGGTGCAATGTGGTATGTATTCCGTACCAAACTGGGTGAGAAGAATCATAATAAAAAAGCGAAAGTTGAGAAGAAAGCTCAGGCATAAACAGAGAGCGTTATTGATGCGCTTTTATATAAAACCATGGCGGGTCATCCTGCCATGGTTTTTTCTATCATAGGAATTCCTTCCTATGAAGTAAAAACAAGGAAAGAATACAATGAAAAAATGGTTTTTATATCAGAAAAAAGCAGATTTTAACGGAATTGGGGCACGCTGCGGCATCAGCCCTGTTCTGGCACGGATTCTGTGTAACCGGGATGTACAGTCAGAGGAACAGCTCCACATGTATCTGGAAGGAACGCTGGAGGATTGTCACGATCCGGCACTTTTACCGGACATCCGGAAAGCAGCGGAAATTCTAAAGGAGAAGATTGCCACGGGAAAGGTTATCCGGGTCATCGGGGACTACGATGTGGACGGCATCTGTTCCACCTACATACTGGTGGAGGCACTGAGGCGCATGGGGGCGAAAGTGAATGCCGCAATCCCCCATCGTATCAAGGACGGCTACGGACTTAACGACAATCTCATTGAGGAGGCTCACGCCGATGGAATCGACACCATTCTCACCTGCGACAATGGAATTGCCGCCCTATCCCAGGTGGAACGGGCAAAAGATCTTGGTATGACGGTGATTATTACGGATCATCATGAAGTCCCCTTTACGGAGCAGGAGGATGGCACCCGTTTGTATAAAATGCCTCCGGCAGATGCAGTGGTAGACCCGAAACGGGAGGATAACCGTTATCCCTTTCCCGGAGTCTGTGGGGCAGTAGTGGCATGGAAACTGGTGCATCTGCTGTGTCCGGAGAACTCTGACTTCCTTAGGAAAGAATTATTGCAAGTGGCGGCACTTGCCACAGTCTGTGATGTGATGGAATTGCAGGACGAAAACCGCATCATCGTGAGGGAGGGCTTAAAACAGATGAACACCGCGCCCATTCCAGGACTGCGGGCGCTGGTGGAGGCGGCAGGACTACAGGAGAAAAAGCTGTCTGCCTATCACCTGGGCTTTGTCATCGGTCCCTGCTTGAATGCCACAGGACGCTTAGACACTGCGGGCAGGGCATTGGAATTGTTACAGGCAAGGGATAGAGCAACTGCAGCCCCCATTGCCCAGGAACTGCGGGATTTAAATGAAAGCCGGAAGGAAATGACGAAGGAAGGGGTAGAGGAAGCGGTAGAACTGGCCGAGAAACAGTTGGAAAAAACAGGAAAACTGGATTCCGTACTGGTGATCTATCTGCCGGAACTCCACGAAAGCCTGGCAGGAATCGTGGCAGGACGCATCCGGGAGAAATATACCCGCCCGGTTTTTGTTCTCACAGACGGACAGGAGGAAGTAAAAGGCTCCGGGCGCTCCATCGCCGGCTATGATATGTATGGGGAAATGACCCGGTGCGGGGATTTGTTCCTTAAGTATGGGGGACACAAAATGGCGGCAGGGCTGTCCATTCCAAGGGAAAAGGTGGAGGAATTCCGGGAGCGGATGAACCGCAACTGTTTATTGACGGAGGCAGAACTCATTGACAAGGTCTACATTGATGCGGCAATGCCCTTTGCCTATGCCGATGAGCAGTTAGTGGGAGAGTTTGAAAAGCTGGAGCCCTTCGGAAATGGAAACAGTAAACCCCTCTTTGCCCAGAAAAATGTTCAGGTGTACCAGCCACAGATTTTTGGCAGACAGCGGAATGTGCTGAAATGTAAACTGGTGGACGGAAATGGCACGGAACGACAGGGAGTATACTTTGGCGAGACGGAGGAATTCATGGAATTTCTGGAAACCCACGCAGGAATGCCAATCTCTGTTTTGTATCAACCCACCATCAATTCTTACAGAGGAGACAGCCATATCGAACTGATTATTGAAGATTACTGTTAGAACATAGGAAATATTTTTACCCATGCAAAAAGCTCGGTGGGAAACCGAGCTTTTCGCAATTTTCTTATGAGGGGGGAGATAGTGAGTTCATCAACTATCTGAGTACTAATATAAGGGGAAAATGTGTCTAAACTGTGTACAAATTCTAATATAAAAATAAAAATGTTCTTAAAAAAACTTAACGATGCGCGATGGGTAAAAACATGGTATGCTAGTATCTGGAAGTTTTACATCGATCAAATTGGAGGGGACAATGAAATTAGAACAATTACTGGAAGGACTTAAATACCGCTGTGAGGCGGGAAATACGGAAAGAGAAGTTGCGGCAGTCATCAATGACTCCCGCAAGCTGTGTAAGGACTGCCTGTTTCTTTGTGTCGTGGGGGCAAACTTTGATGGTCACAGTAAGGCCATGGAGGCAGTGGAAAAGGGAGCTGCGGTGCTGGTGGTTTCCAGGGAATTACCCAGGGAAGTTCTGGAGAGTGGCATCACCGTCATCCGGGTGGAGGACACCCGCTACGCTATGGCGTTTATTTCTGCCGCATGGTTTGGGCATCCTGCAAGGAAGCTGACCACCATTGGCATCACCGGAACCAAGGGAAAAACCACCACCACCTATCTTGTAAAATCCATTCTGGAACATGCGGGGCACAAAGTAGGACTGGTGGGAACCATTGAGGCGGTTATCGGAGACAAACACATTCCTGCCCACAACACCACGCCGGAATCCTATATGCTTCAGGATTATTTTGCCCAGATGGTGGAGGCTGGCTGTGATACGGTGGTCATGGAAGTTTCTTCTCAGGGACTGATGCTGCACCGTACCCAGGGATTTACTTTTGATTATGGCATTTTCACGAATTTGGAGCCGGATCATATCGGTCCCAACGAGCATGCTTCCATGGAGGAATACATTGCCTGTAAGGGGTTGCTTTTTAAGCAGTGTAAAGTGGGAATTGCCAACCTGGACAGCGAGTATTTGTGGCAGGTGATGGAAGGACACACCTGTAAACTGGAAACCTATGGCATCGGAAGAGACGGAGCATCCACACCGGATTTGTGGGCATCGGATTTACAACTGACTCACCGCCCCGGTTCTCTGGGCGTTGCATTCCATGTAAATGGGCTGCTAAACATGGATGTGGAGATTGCCACTCCAGGCAGATTCAGTGTGTACAATGCCCTGACAGCCATTGCCATCTGCCGTCATTTCCAGGTGCCGGAGGAAACCATCAAAGAGGCACTGTTAAAAGCCCATGTGAAGGGCCGCATTGAGATGGTGAAGGTTTCTGACGGCTTTACCCTGATGATTGACTATGCCCATAACGCCATGGCACTGGAAAGCCTGTTGACGACCTTGAAGGAATACCATCCCCATCGTCTGGTCTGCATGTTCGGCTGTGGTGGAAACCGATCCAGGCTGCGCCGCTATGAGATGGGAGAGGTGAGTGGCAAACTGGCGGATTTGACGGTCATCACCTCCGATAACCCCAGAGACGAGGAACCTCAGGCGATTATCGATGACATTAAAACCGGCATCGGGCGCACGGAAGGAAACTATGTGGAGATTTGTGACCGGAAGGAAGCTATCCGCTACTGCATTACCCATGGGGAGCCGGGAGACATTGTAATTCTGGCAGGAAAAGGCCATGAGGACTACCAGGAAATCAAAGGCGTTTTCTATCCCATGGATGAGCGGGTTCTTATTCAGGAGATTCTGAAAGAAGAACACCTCATGGGACACTAATTTTAGAAACGAGGAAGAAACATTGCAATTCGCCAAAATCATCGTGGATATTTCCCATGAGAAGGTGGATAGACCTTTTACCTATAAGATACCGGAGATACTGACTGATGCAGTCAAACCGGGAGTCTGTGTGAACATTCCCTTTGGGGCAGGAAACACCCTGCGCCAGGGCTATGTGCTGGAATTGACAGACCATCCGGGTTTCGTACCGGAAAAATGCAAAGAAATCCACAGTGTGGCACAGAAACAGGCAACGGTGGAAAGCAACCAGATCCGTCTGGCGGCATGGATGCGCCAGACTTATGGCTGTACCATGATTATGGCATTAAAGACCGTGCTGCCTGCCCGTCGGAAAATGAAAGAGGTGCAGGAACGCTCAATCCGCCGTCTGGTGACACCCCGGCAGGCACAGGCACTTTACGGAGAGTATGAACGAAAACACCAGGGAGCAAAAGCCAGACTGGTACGGGAACTGGAAGAGAACGAAACCCTGCCCTATCCCTGGGTGACAGGGAAGCTTCAGATTTCCCTGCCCACTATCCGCAGTCTGGAGAAGGAGCAGGTACTTCGGGTGGATGTGACCAACAGGCTCCGCAATCCGGTGGACGCCATTCACACCCTGCCCACAGAGCGGAAGGCCTTAAGTCCGGCACAACAGCAGATTGTGGATAAAATACTGGCAGATTTTGATTCCGGACATCCCTACACCTATCTCATTCACGGTATTACCGGAAGTGGAAAAACGGAAGTCTACATGGGGTTAATTGAAGAAATCCTAAAACGGGGAAAACAGGCCATCGTGCTGATTCCTGAAATTGCCCTGACCTACCAGACCCTGTCCCGGTTTTACAGCCGGTTTGGTGACCGGGTGTCAGTGATGAATTCCACCCTTTCCGCCGGAGAAAAATACGACCAGTGTGAGCGCGCCAGACGGGGAGAGGTGGATGTGATTATCGGCCCCCGTTCTGCCCTGTTTACTCCTTTTCCCAAGCTGGGACTGATTATTATGGATGAGGAGCATGAGTCCAGCTATAAAAGTGAAACCATGCCCCGATATCATGCCAGGGAGACTGCAGTGGAGCTGGCACGGATATGCGGTGCCAGCGTGGTACTTGGTTCTGCGACCCCTTCCCTGGAATCTTACTACCGGGCAAAAAACGGAGTCTATCAGCTTTTTACCTTAAAGGAACGGCTGACGGGAGGTACGCTGCCTGCGGTTCATATTGTGGATTTGCGGGAAGAATTAAGAGAGGGAAACCGTTCCATTTTCAGCAGACAACTTCAACAGATGATGGAAGACCGCCTGGAGAAAAAGGAACAGATCATGTTGTTTTTAAACCGCCGGGGCTATGCCGGTTTTATTTCCTGTCGCTCCTGTGGACTGGTGTTAAAGTGTCCCCACTGTGATGTGTCCCTGTCGGAGCATCGGGGAGGAATCTTAAAATGTCATTACTGTGGATATGAGCAGCCGGCAGTGCGGAAGTGTCCCCAATGCGGCTCCCCCTATATCGCAGGATTTAAGGCGGGCACCCAGCAGATTGAGGAACAGTTGAAAATCCGCTATCCGGGGGCAAGAATTCTCCGCATGGATGCGGACACCACCCGCACCAAGGAAAGCTATGAGAAGATTTTGTCTGCCTTTGCCAGACAGGAGGCAGATATTTTGTTAGGCACCCAGATGATTGTAAAGGGACACGATTTTCCCAAAGTGACCCTGGTGGGAGTGCTGGCAGCGGATATGTCCCTCTTTGCCGCAGATTACCGGGCGGGAGAACGCACTTTCCAACTCCTCACCCAGGCGGCAGGACGGGCAGGACGGGGAGAACTGCCGGGAGAGGTGGTCATCCAGACCTACCAGCCGGAGCATTACAGCATCGTCCACGCCGCAAACCAGGACTACGAGGGCTTTTATGAGGAAGAGATTTTGTACCGGGATCTGATGATGTATCCGCCGGTGGCGCATCTCATGGCAGTCATGGTTGCTGACCGGAATGAAAAAAGCGGAAAAGAATCGGCAGAAACGCTGGCGGCACTTGTCAAAAACCGATTTTCCGGTCATAATATGATACTGGTGGGGCCTTCTGAGGCAGCCATCGGAAAAGTAAATGATGTGTATCGTTTCGTATTTTATATAAAAAGCCGGAAGACGGAAACACTTGCACAGATCAGAGAGCAGATAGAATCCTGGCAGGAGGCAAATCCTTCCCAGAACAGAAATATTCAATTTGACTTAGACCCCATGCATGTGTATTAGCATCACGGTAGGAGGAAAAAACATGGCAATCAGAACAATCAGAGAAATGGGTGACGCCGTACTGGAGAAGCCCTGTAAAGAAGTAAAGGAAATGACAGAACGCACCAGTCAGCTGATCGATGATATGATTGAAACGTTGTATGATGCCAACGGTGTGGGACTGGCAGCACCTCAGGTTGGAATTTTAAAGCGGATTGTGGTCATTGACACCACCGGTGAGGATTTACTGGTGTTAATCAATCCCCGGATTATTGAGAGTGACGGAGAGCAGACCGGCTATGAGGGATGTCTGAGTATTCCCGGAAAAAGCGGTATGGTGACCCGACCCAACTATGTGAAAGTAGCGGCGCTGGATCGCGACATGAACCCCATTGAACTGGAGGGAACAGAGCTTCTTGCGAGAGCGTTCTGCCATGAGTTGGATCATCTGGACGGACATCTCTATGTGGAAAAAGTACAGGGACATCTGGTGGACAACCGGGAACTGATGGAAAACAGCGAAGAATAAGGTGGAAAAAGAATGAAAGTAATCTTTATGGGAACTCCGGATTTTGCGGCGGCAGCATTGGAGACCATCGTAAAAGCCGGACATGAAGTAGTGGCAGTGGTGACCCAGCCGGATAAGGCGAAGGGACGCAGTGATAAACTGCTTCCGCCCCCCGTCAAAGAGGTGGCGTTACAGCATAGCATTCCGGTGCTGCAGCCGGAGCGCATCAAACGTCCGGAAGCAGTGGAACAGTTAAGGGCTTACCCGGCAGATATCTTCGTGGTAGCCGCTTTTGGACAGCTTTTATCCAAAGAAATCTTAGAGATGCCCCGTTTCGGCTGTGTAAATATCCATGCCTCCCTGTTACCTAAATACCGGGGAGCCGCACCGATCCAGTGGTCCATTCTGGACGGGGAAAAAGAAACCGGCATTACTATTATGCAGATGGGTGTGGGACTGGATGACGGAGACATTCTGTTGCAAAGCAGAGTTCCCATCTTGGACACCGATACCGGAGACAGCCTCTTTGACAAGCTGATGGAAGAAGGGGCGAGACTGATCGTGGAAGCACTTCCGAAAATTGAGGCGGGAGAGCTGATACCCGTTCCCCAGGATGAGAGCCAGGCAACCCATGTGGGTAAAATTGAAAAATCCATGGGAAAACTGGATTTTCACAGAACCGCAGTGGAACTGGATCGACAGATTCGGGGGTTAAATTCCTGGCCCAGCTGCTTTTGCCGTTATCATGGCAAACAGTTGAAAATCTGGGAGGCGAAACCGCTGCCCACAGAAAAGGCCAAGGGAGAACCGGGTGAGATCACGGAGGTGGCCAAAGATTCCTTTACGGTGCAGACCGGAGAGGGACAGCTTCAGGTGACCAGCGTGCAGTTAGAAGGAAAGAAACGGATGGCAGTGAAGGATTTCCTGTTGGGTGTCCATATGGAAACCGGGGAAACACTGGAGCAGTAGTAATAGGAGATGAAAGCGATGTTTTATGATGTAACCTATATTCTGGTAGTGATCGGTGCGATTATCTGCATGATTGCCAGTGCCAATGTACAGTCTACCTACAGAAAATATGCAAAAGTCGCATCACTGATGGGATGGACGGGAGCAGAGGCAGCTGAGAAAATGTTAAACTATATGGGAATCTTTGATGTGAAAGTGGAGCATATCCACGGAGAACTGACAGATCATTATGATCCCACGGCGAAGGTGCTGCGTTTATCCGATGCAGTTTATGCCTCCAATTCCGTGGCTGCATTGGGAGTAGCAGCCCATGAGTGCGGTCATGCGGTTCAGCATGCCCAGGGGTACCGCCCCTTACAAATCCGTTCCAAACTGGTGCCTGCTGCCAATATCGGCAGCCGTTACGGTTTGTGGATTGTGATTCTGGGATTGATTTTCGGTGGCTACGGAAGTGTTCTGGCAACCGTTGGTGTGGTAGTGTTCTCCTTTGGCGTCTTATTTCAGCTTGTGACCCTTCCCGTGGAGTTTGATGCTTCCAACCGTGGTCTGGAGATGCTTCGCAAATTTGGCATGCTCCAGGGAGACGAGATGGTGAAATGCAGAAAGGTGTTGCAGGCAGCAGCCCTCACCTATGTGGCAGCGGCTGCAAGCTCCATCCTTCAGTTACTCCGTCTGATTATGATTTCCGGTGCGGGAAGCAGGAGAAGAGATTAGTGGATACCAGAGAACTTGCATTGGAGATTCTGCTGGCGGTGGAAAAGGGCGAGGAATACAGTAATGTCCTCATCCGGCAGGTCTTGGATAAATATGATTACATGGAAAGCCGGGATAAGGCTTTCCTAAAAAGGGTGACCGAGGGAACACTGGAGCGGCGCATTGAATTGGATTATGTGCTGAACCAGTTTTCCAAGGTTCCGGTACGAAAGATGAAGCCCTTCATCCGTTGCCTGCTGCGTATGAGTGTCTATCAGATTCTCTATATGAAGCAGGCCGCGGATTTTGCTGTTTGTAATGAGGCGGTGAAATTGGCGGGCAGACACAAATTTACCAGTTTAAAAGGTTTTGTCAACGGCGTCCTTCGCAGTGTGATACGGGGAAAGGATACCATTTCCTACCCTGATCCGGCAAAGGTACCACTGCAGGCGCTTTCCGTCCGGTATTCCATGCCGGAATGGATCGTGGAACTGCTGTCCAAAGAACAGGGAGCAGAACAGGCAGCAACCATTTTGAAGGGGTTGCTGGAAGTACATCCGGTAACTGTACGGGTGCGGGATGCCTCCTGGAAACCGGGAGAAGTGAAAGCAAAACAGCATCCCTGTCTTCCCTATGCATACCAACTGTGGGGAACGGATAATCTGCGGAATCTACCGGGGTTTGGCGTAGGACAGTTTACCGTCCAGGATGTGAGTTCCATGCTGGTGGGTGAAATTGCAGGGCTGACCGGTGGAGAACGGGTACTGGATGTGTGCGCGGCACCGGGAGGAAAAAGCCTCCACGCCGCGGATTTCGAGGCAGGAAAGGTTCCGGGACAGCAGTACAACGGCACCGCAGGCACCGTGGAAGCCAGGGATGTAACCGACTATAAAACCCAACTGATCCGGGAAAATGCAGAGCGGTTACAAGTGACCAACCTGACGGTGAAAACATGGGATGCCACGGTAGCCGACGAGACAGCCGTGGAGCAGTTTGATGTGGTACTGGCGGATGTGCCCTGTTCCGGTCTGGGGGTTATTGGTAAGAAACGGGATATCAAATACCGCATCACCCCGGAAAGCATGATGGAAGTGGTGGAACTACAGAGACATATTTTAGATCAGGTGTGGCGGTATGTGAAACCCGGCGGACTTTTGATTTACAGTACCTGTACCATCCACAAGGCAGAGAATGAGGAACAGGTAAAGTACTTAACGGAACACTTTGGCTTTGAGACAGAAAGTCTCAATCCCTACTTGCCGGAAATACTGCAGGGACAGACGACAGAGCAGGGATATTTACAGCTTCTTCCGGGTGTCCATGACTGTGATGGATTTTTCCTGGCAAGACTGCGGAAGAAAGCATAAAGAATGATAAAATGTAAAGAGAGGGTTATGGGCGCAGGGACACCCATAAATGAGGTAGAGAATGGAAAACAGAGAACGATTGGGAACAAGACTGGGATTTATTCTGCTTTCGGCAGGATGTGCCATCGGATGCGGAAATGTGTGGAAATTTCCCTGGATGTGCGGACAGTATGGAGGCGGCGGATTTGTACTGATCTATGTGATTTGTCTGATTCTGTTAGGACTCCCTGTCATGACCATGGAATTTGCAGTGGGACGGGCGGCACAGGCAAGTCCTATCCACATGTATCAGAAGCTGGAGAAAAAGGGTCACAAGTGGCATATCCATGGTTATGTGGCATTGTTTGGAAACATTGCCCTGATGGCTTTTTATACCGTGGTATCAGGATGGATACTCAATTATTTTGTGAAATTTCTGACGGGGCAGAATGAAAATTTTGGTTTCGTGAGTATGATTTCCGATCCGGTTGTGAATGTGAAATATTTGTTGTCAGCGGTAGTGGCAGCCTTTGTGATTCTCTGTTTTGATTTACAGGGCGGACTGGAACGGGTGACGAAATATATGATGACCGCACTTCTGGTTCTCATGGCAGTGCTTGCCATCCACAGCTTCACCCTGCCGGGAGCGGCGGAGGGATTATCCTTTTATCTGATTCCCGATTTCAGTCAGATTAATGGTACGGTGATTGTAGGGGCAATGAATCAGGCATTCTTTACCTTGTCTGTTGGCATGGGTTCCATGGCGATTTTCGGCAGTTACATCGATAAGGACAGAGCTCTGCTGGGAGAGTCCACCCACATTATCATTCTGGATTCCTTCGTGGCAATCGTGGCAGGACTGATTATGTTCCCTGCCTGCTTTACCTATGGACTGGAAGTGAATGCAGGCCCCAGCCTTTTGTTTGATACCATGGCAACGGTCTTTAACCACATGAATGGCGGACGATGGTGGGGCACCTTGTTTTTCCTCTTTATGGTATTTGCCTCCATGTCCACCGTGCTGGCAGTGTGTGAAAACATACTGGCAATGGTGCGGGAACTGACGGGGTGGAGCCGTCCCAAAGGAAGTCTCATCTGTGGCATTGGTATCTTCCTCTTATCCCTGACCACAGCTTTAGGCTTTAGTGTGATTCACTTCCAGCCCTTTGCAGAGGGCTCCACCTGGCTGGATTTCTGGGATTTTCTGGTATCCAACAACATCCTGCCCTTAGGTTCCATGGTACTTGCCCTGTTTTGCAGCAATTCCTTTGGCTGGGGGTGGGAAAACTTTATGGCAGAGGCGAATGCGGGAAAAGGTATCAAAGTCAGAAACTGGATGCGCCCCATTTTCCGGTATCTGGTGCCTGCCGCCATCCTCTTTCTTTATATCTATGGAATGATTACGTTTAACTGGAGATAACACAACCATGTGGGATATCAAATCAATGACCTATGGAGAACTGCAGGAATGGGTGGTTCTTCAGGGAGAGAAAAAATTCCGCGCCAGCCAGCTTTACGACTGGATGCACAAAAAACTGGCAGCCTCTTATGCGGAAATGACCAACCTTCCCCAAAGCCTGGTGGAGAAATGCAGGGCTTACGGGGGCTATACCGCGTTACAGACTGTAGAGGTGCAGGAGTCCCAAATTGACGGCACGAAGAAATTCCTGTTCGGACTGGCAGACGGTAATGTGGTGGAGAGCGTGTGGATGAAATATAAGCATGGAAATTCCGTGTGTATTTCTTCCCAGGTAGGCTGCCGTATGGGATGCCGGTTCTGCGCCTCCACCCTGGACGGACTGGAACGGAATTTATTACCTTCCGAAATGTTAGATCAGATTTACCGCATGGAGAAAATCACGGGAGAACGGGTTTCCAACGTGGTGGTGATGGGAACAGGAGAACCCCTGGACAACTACGACAATTTACTGCGGTTTATCACGTTACTCACCGATGAACACGGACTAAATATTTCCCAGCGCAATCTCACAGTATCTACCTGTGGACTGGTGCCACGGATGCGTCAGCTGGCAGAGGAAAAGTTACAGATGACCCTGGCACTTTCCCTCCATGCGGTGACGGATGAAAAACGCAGACAGCTGATGCCCATTGCCAACAAGTACAGCATTGCAGAACTGATGGATGCCTGTGCTTACTATTTTGACTGCACCGGCAGGAGGCTCACCTTTGAATATTCCCTGGTGGGTGGAGTCAACGACACCGAGGAGGATGCCAGAGGATTGATTGCTTTAGCGCGTCCCATAAACTGCCACATCAACCTGATTCCCGTCAACCCCATCAAAGAACGGGATTATGTGCAGTCCACGAAAGAACGGGTGGAGGCATTTAAGAACCGGCTGGAAAAGGGACATATCCAGGTCACCGTCCGCAGAGAGATGGGACGAGACATTGACGGAGCCTGCGGGCAGCTCCGCAGACGGCACATGACGGTGTAATAGAAGCCTATAGTTTGGCTTTTCATAGAAAGCAGGAGTAGATAAAATAGAGAAAGGAGGAATTCAACATGACGCACATGAACATTCCGGTGGGCGTTTCTGACTTTGAACAGATTCGCAGAAATGAATATTACTATGTGGATAAAAGCGGTATGCTGGCTGAAATTTTAAGTGCGGAATCCACGGCAGTGACACTGATTACCAGACCCCGCCGTTTTGGAAAAACACTGGGAATGAGCATGATGGCGAGTTTCTTTGATATCCGCAGGGACAGTAAGCAGTTGTTTGAGGGACTGGAAATCAGCAATGACCATACCCTTTGTGAGCGGTGGATGAATCAGTATCCCACTATTTTTCTGTCTTTCAAAGATGTGGATGGGCTGACCTTTGAAAGTGCTTATGATATGCTGGCATCCACTATCACTGATTTATACAAGCAGCATTTATATCTGCTTTCCAGTGATAAAATTAACGAGTATGATAAACATACAATCCGTCAGCTGATAGAGGGAACTGCCTCTGTTACGGAAGTGAAGAAAAGCCTGTCACTGTTGATTTCCGCACTGCGGTTACATTATGGAAAATCGGTTATTCTTTTATTAGATGAATATGATGTTCCGGTGGCAAAAGCCAGCAGTCATGGGTATTATGCCCCGATGCTGGAAGTTATTAAGGCTTTGATGAGCACTACTTTGAAGGATAATACGGCATTACAGTTTGCTGTTTTGACAGGCTGTCTGAAAATAGCGAAAGAGAGCATTTTTACAGGAACGAATAATTTTGTATCCGATACCATAGCGTCTTCCCGCTTAAACGAGTATTTTGGGTTTACCCAGAAGGATGTAGACCGGTTATTGCAGGATGCCCGGATGAAAGAACAGTCTGAAAATATGAAGGAATGGTACGATGGCTACCATTTTGGACAGTTCGATGTGTACTGTCCCTGGGATGTAATGAACTATCTACGAGATTTGCAGAGAAATCCGGGGAAAAAGCCTGCCAGCTACTGGAAGAACACCAGTGACAATGCGATTATCCGTTCTTTTATTGACTATGCGGGCAGCAGCATTACCGGGAAACTGGAAACGTTGATTGCCGGTGGTCATATTATCCAGCGAATCGAAGAAAACCTTACTTATGATTATTTACATTCCTCCGAGGAAAATCTTTGGAGTATTCTTTATCTTACCGGATATCTGACGCAGGTAAGGATGGAAGATTTAAAGGAACAACTGCCGGAAGGCTGTTCCGCATTGATGATTCCCAATGCGGAAATCCGGGAAATTTTTGAAACCACAGTGCAAAACTGGTTTGCAGACAGTGCAAAAGGGTGGAACAGGCAACAGCTTTTTCAGGCAGTCTGGGAAGGAGACAGTGAAATTCTGACTCGTGAAATGAATGCATTACTTCGGGTAACCATTAGCTACCATGATTATAAAGAAGATTTCTACCATGCTTTTTTAGCAGGAATTTTTGCGGGAGCAGGTTATATGGTAGAGTCCAATAAAGAGCATGGGGAGGGACGCAGTGATGTGATAGTTACAGATCCTCACCATGGACGAGTGGCAGTATTTGAGGCAAAATACGCAAAAACGCTGGATGAGATGGATACTGATTGCAAGAAAGCACTTTCTCAGATTGATGAGAAAATGTATGCAAAAACCTTTGAAGACACTTATGACCAGGTACTATGCTATGGTATTTCTTTTTACAAAAAGCGCTGTCTGGTCAGGAAAAAATAGGCATAATATCCATAGATTTGCTTTTTTTCCCCGTGTATGCTAACATTGACAAGATATAGAACGGAAAGAAAAACAGGATAGGAGGCATATCCGTTGATCAAAACTTTCTCCCTTACGGATATCGGGAAAAAACGAAAACTGAATCAGGATTTTGTATATACATCCGAACGCCCGGTGGGAAATCTGCCGAACGTTTTTATTGTTGCGGATGGAATGGGAGGCCACAAGGCAGGAGATATTGCTTCCAGATGTACGGTGGAAACCATTGTGGAGGAAATCGGCAAGTGCCAGGAAACGGATCCGGTGAGAATCCTCCGCATGGCCATTGAGAAGGCCAATGAAAAGGTACGCCTTCTTGCCAGCGAGGATGAGAACTTTGCCGGGATGGGAACCACCGTGGTGGTGGCTACCTGCAAAGGAAGAGAACTGCTGGTTGCCAACGTAGGTGACAGCCGACTCTATGTGGTGGGTCGGCAGATCCGGCAGATTACCAGGGATCATTCCCTGGTGGAGGAGATGGTGAGACTGGGAGGCATTGACAGGGAAACTGCCAGAAACCACCCGGACAAAAACATTATCACCCGTGCCATCGGTGCGACTCCTTCCGTGGATGTGGATTTCTTTCACGTGGAATTACAGGAAGATGAACTGATACTAATGTGCTCAGACGGGCTGACCAATATGCTGGAGGACGAGGAAATCCGCATGATTCTTCACGGACAGAGGGATATTGTGGAGAAGGCAGAGGAATTGGTAAAAGCAGCCAACAATAACGGTGGAAAGGACAATATCGCTGTGATATTGATCGAGCCTGCCGCAGACGAGGTGGAACATGATTAAGGTCGGTATGATCATCGGAGAACGGTATGAAATCATAGAGAAAATCGGCACAGGCGGAATGTCGGATGTATATAAGGCAAAGTGTCATAAACTGAACCGCTTTGTGGCAATTAAAGTCTTAAAGCAGGAATTCAGCGAGAATGCCAATTTTGTATCCAAATTCAGGGTAGAGGCACAGGCTGCAGCCGGACTGATGCACCCCAATATCGTAAACGTGTACGATGTAGGAGAGGAAAACGGCATCTACTACATCGTCATGGAGCTGGTAGAGGGAATCACTCTCAAGAAATACATTGAGAAAAAAGCCCGCATTTCCGTGAAGGAGGCAATCAGTATTGCCATCCAGGTTTCCATGGGAATTGAGGCAGCGCATAATAATCATATTATTCACCGGGACATCAAGCCTCAGAATATTATCATTTCCAAAGAAGGAAAAGTGAAGGTGACAGACTTCGGAATTGCCAAGGCTGCCACCAGTAATACCATCACCTCCAATGTGATGGGATCTGTGCATTATACTTCCCCGGAGCAGGCGCGGGGGGGTTATTCCGATGAGCGAAGTGACATTTATTCCTTAGGAATTACCCTGTTTGAAATGCTTACCGGCAGAGTGCCCTTTAACGGAGAAACGACGGTAGCCATCGCCATTAAACACATTCAGGAGCCTTTGCCTTCACCCAGGGAATTTGTATCTGAGATCCCGGTCAGCGTGGAGCAGATTGTGTTTAAGTGCTGCCAGAAAAGCCCGGATCGTCGGTATCAAACGATTGCAGAGTTGATTGAGGATCTGAAGAAATCCCTCACGAATCCTGATGAAGATTTTGTCAAAATGGTGGATCCGGATGAGGAGGCCAGTACCCGAACCATTACCGATTCGGAGATGAGCCAGATCAAACGTCAGTCCAAACAGCATGACAGTGAGGCATCCCTGCGGTTAAAGAAGGATGTGGAACAGCAGGAAAAGAGCAAGAGTAAAAATAAAGGCAAAGCGGAAGAGGAAGAGGAGGAAGAGTTTGATCCGGAATATGATCCGAAAATGGAACGGGTGACTACGATCCTTACAATAGTTGCCGCCATTATCATTGGTTGTATTATCTTTTTCCTGGTGGGAAAGACAATCGGTGTTTTTCCTTTCGGAGGGGCTGGAAATGAAGCTTCCGAGAGTGCAAGTGCAATGGTGCTGATGCCGGATGTGGAAGGCTCTACCTTAAATGATGCAAAGCTTGCGCTGACGAAGGTGGGATTAATTCCCGAGATTCAGTATGTTAATTCCGATCAATACCCAGCTGACACGGTGATCAGTGCGGATGTGAAAGTCGGCGAAAGTGTGGCAAGCGGAAACCGTGTGGTATTGACGGTCAGCTCCGGAAATGAAGGGATCAGTGTGCCTTCTGTAGTGGGCAAGACTTATGAAGAGGGAGAAACCGAGTTAAAGAAAGCCGGTTTTACTGTAACGAAAACAGAAGAGTATGCGGCTGAGGTGAAGGCTGGAAAAATCATCAGTCAGTCACCAGAGGCAGGGCAGAGTGTACCTGAAGGTTCTGCCATTACCCTTCATGTAAGCCTTGGCACAGAGGATAATAAAGTACAAGTTCCCAATCTTTTAGGCAAAGAAGAGGATGAAGCAATGGCAGTTCTCACGGAACTGGGACTGGTACTGGGCAATGTGGAGTATGTGGAGAGTACCCAGTATCCGGAGAATCAAATCTGCTATCAGAGCTATACAGTGGATAGTTATGTGGATGCAGGAACATTGATTGATGTAAAGATTTCCTTAGGTGAGGCAGCTGCTACCTACTCTTACAGCGGAACCATTCAGGGACCGACCCTGGAGGAAGATCCGGGATTTAAGAGTGGCACCAGTGTACAGGTAACCATCATCGCCTCCAACGGAACGGTGCTGATGGATATGGCTACAACCTCTTTCCCCTTCTCTGTCAACTACAGTGGAATCCGCTCGGAAACAGGAAAAGTAACTTTCCATTATTTCTCTACAGCGGAGGATGGAAGTGATGTGGAGAAGACCATAGAGCGTCCCATCACCTTTACAAAGGAAAATTAGAATGACAGGAAAGATTGTGAAGGGCATCGCCGGTTTCTACTATGTAGACACCGGTGATGTTGTCTATGAATGTAAAGCAAAAGGAATCTTTCGGAAAGACCAGAAAAAGCCTCTGGTGGGAGACAATGTGGAACTGGAAATCCTGGATGAGACAGAGCACAAGGGAAATATCATCCGGATTTTACCAAGAAATAATGCCCTCATCCGTCCTGCAGTGGCAAATGTCGACCAGGCACTGGTAATTTTTGCCTTTACCAGACCCAGAATTAACTACAATCTGTTGGACAGGTTTCTCATCCAGATGGAGCGGCAGCAGTTACCCTGCGTTCTGGTGTTTAACAAAATGGATATTGCCGGGGAAGAGGAAAAGCAGCAGATTCGTGAAGTCTACGCAGCAAGCGGCTATCCCATTTACTTTGTCAGTGCCAAAAGTGGAGAGGGCATGACAGAACTGGCGGCATGTCTGAAAGATAAAACTTCCACCGTGGCAGGTCCCAGCGGTGTGGGCAAATCTTCCCTGGTGAACCGTCTGCAAAAAGAGGTTTCCATGGAAACCGGGGAAATCAGCAAAAAAATTGAGAGGGGCAGACAGACCACCCGACACACCCAGTTGATTCCCTTAGAGGAAGGGGGATTTATCCTGGATACGCCGGGCTTTAGTTCCATTGAATTATACGATTTGGAAAAAGAGGATGTGTGGAAATTTTACCCGGAATTTCAGCCCTATGAGAAATATTGCCGGTTTGCGGGCTGTGCGCATATCAACGAGCCGGACTGCGGTATCAAACAGGCTCTGGAGAAAGGTAAAATCAGCCGGATCCGTTACGAGAACTACGCCCAGATTTATGATGAGAGGAAAAATGTCAGAAAGTATTAAGCCCAGCCACAAAAACAGAAAAAAGAAAGCTGTCCTTCTGGTGCTTGTGTTTCTTCTTGTACTTGGTGCAGGTGGTTTTGTGCTGTCAAAAAGTCCCAGGGTGCGGCTGCTCTTATCTGTGGTACACTTTTCAGAGACGACCCTGAAAAGTCCGGAATACCTGTTATACAACATCGACATCATGGAACTGTTCCGGGATTACGGAAATGGAGATGTGCAGATTAGCGGAAAGGCGGGACTGGTAAATATTGACGGGGTGGCAGCATCCATTTCCGTGGATTTAGATGCTGCCCGATCTTTTAACCAGCGGCGGATGGCAATGGATTCCACCTTAAAGGTGCTGGCTGCAACCGCCGGAGATATTCAGCTTTACGGAGAGGATGAAACCGTCTATCTGGTGGCACCTCTTTTAGGAAATTTCGGCTATGCCTTTCCCACAGGAATTGATTTGTTTATGAAGATGCCGGAACTGACCTCGGACATCAACCGGAAGTGGTTTCACGATAACAGTGCCAATATTGTGCAGTTGATGACCCAGATTTCCATGGAGGACACCGGGGAGATTCTGGAGGATACCGATGGAACAAAAAGTGAGAAATTCGTGGTGACGATTCCTGAGGGCTGCGGGCATTTTATCTGGGATCTGTTGGGCATGGAAGATCCGGACTGCGATGTGGTGGTGTCCGCGTATCTCACAGAGAAAAATCACCTGCGCCGCATGGAAATGGACATGTCCGAAGTGATTGAAGGAATGAGCATGGCTATTGACGGGGAAAATGTGGGTACCTGTGTGATGACCTACCAACTTCCCGATGAGGAACAGGCACAGCTTACCCTGGTACGCAACCCTCGGAGCAAACGATGGATTGACATGACGGGAACCTATGCCGCCAATACCGGGGAAACCTACACCATCACGGCACAGATTACCTGGGAGGAGGAAGCAAAAGGCTTTGCTATGGATTTGAAAAAGCTGGTCTTTAGCCGAGATGAGGAGACACTGGCAGAAGGGTACTTTAAGGGAGATGTGGTGCCGGCAAAGAAACTGCCGGATGTCTTTGGCGGACAGGCGGCATATCTCTACAGTCTGGAAAAGCTGGACTGGCGGGAAATACGGGAGGACACCAGCAGCTTTGTACAGCGGGTACTGGATAAACTCTAAGATAAATTTTTGTCCAAAGGTTAGTTGAAACTAATTTCGTGGTCTATGCTTTACATATGCGGAAGTTTTTTCTATAGGTGCGCTCGGCGGCGCACATTTCTTTATGGATTAGGAATTTTTGGATGCTAACTGCGCCTGTAGTGAGCCGATAAGAGCATCTTTTTCTGCAATAATTGCATCCTTTTCTTTCAGCTCCTTCGTTTGTTTTGCAAGGGTTCGCCCGATTCCACGCATACGCCGGTAATAGTCCTCCCGTGCCTCGCTATCTGGTATGCTTTATCCTCTTCGATAGAAAGGTTTATCTGGGTTAAGTTTACCACGGATAATCGTAGCTTGTCACTCTATAATTCCATTTTACTTCTCTCCAAAACTATGCTATACTTGCCCTAGGTTTTTGACAAGAAAGGAGCGCACGATGAGCTGGAAAACAACGAATCTTCACCTCATGAAAGGTAACTTCTTAGCTGTTTACGGGGATAGTGCGCTCTTTTTTCGGTAAATAGCTTAGAATTTCACCAATAAGACCGCTATCTCCTTATCAAGTTTCTGATGGAAATTGAAAGGAGATTTTTTTATGCAAAAATTGAATAGTGAGAAACAGATGAAGAGGTTGTACGCCATGACCACCGTGGGATATTTTAATATTGCGGGAGCGTCCTGGGTGGCGCTTCTGGCAATGCGGGGAGTTTCTCTGTTGGAAATCGGTGTGTTGGAAAGCATCTTCCATGTGGTGAGTTTTTGCTTTGAGATTCCCTCCGGCGTGGCTGCCGATGTGTTTGGGCGAAAGAAAACTCTGGTAGCGGGACAGATGGTTTCCCTGCTATCTGCCCTATTGATGATTTTGTCCGATGGATTCTGTACAACGGCACTTGCCATTGGATGCAGTGCCATCAGCTACAACCTGGCATCCGGCACAAGGGAGGCTCTGGCTTACGACAGTCTGAAACAGGACGGACGGGAGAAAGATTATAACCAGTTTGTATCTAAAGAAATGATGCTCTACCGCATTACCAATTCCACGGCAACTCTATGCGCGGGACTGGCACTTGTGTTGGGGTATCGAAAAGCCTATCTGCTGGACTGTCTGTTTGGGCTGGGAGCCATACTGATAGGACTGGGACTTTATGAAATACAGCCGGAAATGGCGGAAAAACAGGCAAGGGAACGGCTGGTCAATGTGCTTACGGAAAGCTGGAAATTCTTAAAAGAAAACAAAAAAGCCAGAGATATTATGATGGTAAATGCTATGGTGGGAGCGGTGTCTACGCTGGTTTTGTTTTTCCTGCAGGCAAAGCTGCCTCTTGCCGGACTGGAAAATGCCCTGCTTGGCCCCGCACTTTTCATCATGGGACTTGGGGCTGCTCTGGGAGCCGGAGCCGTGGTGTATTTTTCCGGCAGCCGTTACCGTAAAATACTGTTACTGAGCACCATTGGTGTGGCGTTTGCCTTTGCCATGACTTTTACAGGAAATCCCTATGTGATGACTTTGGGAGGCTTGGTGGGGGCATTCTCCGATGATTTTCTGGAGGTGCGGACGGATGTACTTTTAAATGAAATGATTCCCTCAGGGCAGCGGGCAGCCCTGGTTTCCGTGAATTCCTTTCTTTTTTCCATGGTGATGATTCTCATGTCCACTGCCATGGGATGGGTGATGGGAAAGTGAGGTGAAAATTGATTTTTATGGTTTCACAAATGTGGCAGATATGATACAATATTAAACTGTATCGAGCCATTTTCCAAAACGATGAAAGCATGAAGCAAAATAACATAGAAAGGCGAAAACCCTGTCAGATAAGGATTTTCGAGCAGGTATCATAGAGTATGAAACTCGGCATCGTGGGACTTCCCAACGTGGGAAAAAGTACATTATTCAATTCACTGACCAAGGCAGGAGCGGAGAGTGCCAACTACCCCTTCTGCACCATTGACCCTAACATCGGTATTGTGCCGGTGCCGGACGAGCGTCTGAAAAAGCTGGGTGAGTTGTATCATTCCAAGAAAGTAACCCCGGCAGTCATTGAATTCGTCGATATTGCCGGACTGGTAAAAGGTGCATCCAAGGGCGAAGGTTTGGGAAACCAGTTTCTGTCCAACATCCGTGAGGTGGATGCCATCGTTCATGTAGTGAGATGCTTTGAGGACACCAATGTAGTTCATGTGGATGGAAACATTGATCCCTTACGGGATATTGAAACCATTAATCTGGAACTGATTTTTTCCGATATTGAAATTCTGGAGAGAAGAATTGCCAAAACTTCAAAGGCTGCCCGTATGGACAAAGAACAGGCGAGAGAACTGGATTTACAGGAGCGCATGAAAGCCCATCTGGAATCCGGTAAGCTTGCCAGAAGTTTTGAGACTGATGATGAAGACGAGCTGGCATGGCTGGCAGAGTACAATCTGCTCACCTATAAACCGGTCATCTTTGCGGCAAATGTAGGCGAGGAAGATTTGGCAGACGACGGAGCAAACAACGCCGGCGTACAGGCCGTCCGCAAATTCGCAGCAGAGAATGGCAGTGAGGTATTTGTCATCTGCGCCCAGATCGAGCAGGAAATCGCAGAGTTAGATGATGATGAGAAAGCCATGTTTTTGGAGGACTTAGGTTTAAAGGAATCCGGACTGGAAAAACTCATTGCAGCAAGCTATCGTCTGTTGGGACTGATGAGTTTTCTTACCAGTGGAGAGGATGAAACCAGGGCGTGGACCATCAAGGTGGGAACCAAGGCACCTCAGGCAGCAGGTAAAATCCATTCTGATTTTGAACGTGGTTTTATTAAAGCGGAAGTGATCAACTATCAGGATCTGTTAGATCAGGGTTCCATCGCTGCTGCGAAGGAAAAAGGCCTGGTTCGTATCGAAGGAAAAGAGTATGTGGTACAGGACGGCGATGTGATCCTGTTCCGCTTCAATGTATAAACAGGATTGTAAGTTGAGGTGAGTGTTATGCCGGATATTATGGGTGGCACTGATATTGCATTTCCCCATCTGGGAATCTATCTGCAAAATGTGCCCAAAAGCTTTACTATTTTCGGATTTACCATCGCTTTATATGGTGTGATTATCGGTATCGGTGTTCTTTGCGGCATCTGGATTGCCACCATGGAAGCAAAACGCACGAAACAGAACCCGGATGTTTACTGGGACTTTGCTTTGTATGCTATCATTTTTTCCATTATCGGAGCGAGAATTTATTATGTGGCTTTCGCCTGGGATGCTTATAAAGACAACCCCATTTCTGTTTTCTATCTCAGAAATGGAGGATTGGCAATCTACGGCGGTGTGATTGCAGCATTTTTAACCCTGTTTATCTTCTGCAAAGTCAGAAAACAGAGTTTCTTCCAGATGGGAGATACGGCAATCATGGGTCTTCTGGCAGGGCAGATTATCGGACGGTGGGGCAACTTCGCCAACCGGGAGGCCTTTGGACAGTACAGTGACGGGCTTCTTGCCATGCGCCTGCCCATTGAAGCGGTGCGTTCCGGAGAGATCACCCAGAGCATTGCATCCCATGTGGCAGAGGGCACTAACTACATCCAGGTACATCCCACGTTCCTCTATGAGAGCTTGTGGAATCTGGGGGTACTGTTGGTGATTTTCCTGTATCGGAAGCATAAGAAGTTCCACGGCGAACTTTGCCTACTCTATTTTGGCGGCTATGGTCTGGGACGGTTCTGGATCGAAAATCTGCGTACAGACCAGTTACAGATTGGAACCAGTGGAATTCCGGTGAGCCGGCTGCTGGCAGCAATTCTGGTGGTACTTTCCATTGTGACGGCAGTTGTTGTCAGAGTGAAGATAAAAAAGGGGCAGCCCCTGTGGAAAACAGTGGATTTAAGCTTTATACCGCCACAACCGACGGAGAAGACCACAGAAGAAATATCAAAAACAGAATAAAACCTGAAGAAAAACAGGAGCAGAAAACACCTTGTCAGATGATGACAGGGTGTTTTTTTATTGCATAGGAAAATACATGGGAAATTCTTAATTTTTTCTTGTCAAATGGAGAACAGTGGGGTAAGATAGTGGTGTGAAGTGGTATGAAGTGGAGTAAAGTGAAACAAAGTGGCAGATTTTACTCCGATTCAAGTTTTCCCTTCTAAAGTTGGTGATGGCAATGTTCATGGGTGAATACAACCACACAGTGGATGCGAAAGGCAGGTTGATCATTCCTTCAAAGTTCCGCGAAGCATTGGGAGATACCTTCGTTGTGACAAAGGGATTGGATGGCTGCTTGTTTGTGTACGACAATGCGGAGTGGAATGTATTTGAAGAGAAACTCAAACAGTTGCCGCTTACCAACAAAAGTGCGCGGCAGTTTGTCCGTTTTTTTCTGGCAGGAGCTGCTGAGGTGGAAGTGGACAAGCAGGGAAGAATTCTTCTTCCAACCGTTTTGAGAGAATTTGCGGGCTTGGAAAAAGATGTGGTACTGCTGGGCGTGGCCAGCCGAATTGAGATTTGGGATAAGGCAAAGCTGGCAGAAAGCCAGATGAACGAAGAAGATATGGACGCAGTGGCAGAACAGATGGCAGAACTGGGTCTGGGAATCTGATCCGGAAGGGGAATTGTAACCGATGGCATTTGTACATAAGTCTGTATTGTTGGACGAAACGATAGAAAATTTGAAGATACGACCGGATGGTATTTATGTGGATGGCACATTAGGCGGCGGTGGACATTCCTATGAAATCGCATCCCGATTACATGATGGCAGACTGATTGGGATCGATCAGGATGACGCAGCGATTGCGGCAGCCACAGAGAGACTTGCGCCTTTTTCGGACAGGATCACAATTGTGCGGAGCAATTATGTGAATATGAAAACGGTGCTGGAGGAACTGGGTATTACATCGGTGGATGGCATTCTTCTGGATTTGGGAGTCTCCTCCTATCAGCTTGACACTGTGGAGCGTGGCTTTACCTACAAAGTGGACACGCCTCTGGATATGCGCATGGACAGACGGCAGACCATCAGCGCCAGAGAGATTGTGAACGATTATTCGGAGAAGGAACTGTTTCGTGTGATTCGTGATTACGGGGAAGATCCCTTTGCAAAAAATATTGCGAAGCATATTGTACAGGAGCGGGTCAAAGCCCCCATTGAAACAACAGGACAGCTGAATGAGATTATTAAGGCGGCGATTCCCGCCAAGATGAGGGCGACAGGAGGGCATCCCTCCAAACGTACCTATCAGGCAATCCGGATTGAGTGTAACCACGAATTGGATGTATTGAAGAGCTCCCTGGATATCATGATTGATTTGTTAACCCCGGGCGGAAGACTTTGCATTATCACCTTCCACTCTCTGGAGGATCGGATTGTGAAGTCTGCATTTAAGAGAAGGGAAAACCCATGTACCTGTCCGCCGGAATTCCCGGTGTGTGTATGTGGAAAGAAATCGGCAGGGAAAGTCATTACACGAAAACCTATTTTGCCGGGAACAGAGGAACTGGAGGAAAACAGCCGTTCCAAGAGTGCAAAATTAAGGGTATTTGAAAAAACAAAGGAGCAGTAAAATACTTGGCGTTTTGCTGTGTAAGAAAATGAGTTCAGTAACAGAAAAAGGGGAAAAGGAAGGATATTTGCAACAATGGCGACAAAGCAGGTTCGAAATAAAACTGCATATATTTATGACAATACGGCAAGAGAACTTGATGTACGGGAAGCTGTGCGCCGCAAGCCGAAAAAGAAGCTGACCAATGCCAATCGTAAGAATCGTGAAAAGGCGATTCATATGAATTTGGGATACGTGACTTTTTTGTGTCTTGCTTTAGTGGCAGTTGGCGTGGTTCTGATGGGATATATTTCCCTGCAGTCTGATATCACCAACAGTGTGAAACACATTGCAACTTTGGAAAGCCAGTTAAACGACATGAAACTCGCAAACGATGAAGAGTACAGCCGGATCACCAGCAGTATTGATCTGGAGGAGATCAAACGTATTGCCATCGGAGAATTGGGGATGACCTATGCGGGGGAAGGTCAGATCATTACCTATTCGAATGAGGGCAGCGATTATGTGAGACAGTACAAAGAAATTCCGGATAAGTAAAGCAGGTGTGATTTTTGGCAAATAACAGAAAAAAAACTTCTGATAAAAAGAGAACAGGAAGCGGGTTTTCCAAAAGAATGCAAAAGAAGCTACTGGTATTGTTTCTACTGATACTGGTAGCTTTTGCCGGGTTAAGTGCCAGACTTGCACAGATTAACCGGTATGATGGCAATAAATACAAGAAACAGGTGCTGAGTCAGCAGCAGTACGATTCCAAGACCATTCCTTACAAGCGTGGTGACATTCTGGATTCCAAAGGAACCAGTCTGGCAGTCAGTGAAAAGGTATACAGTGTGATTCTGGATACCAAGGCACTGCTTCGCAAGGAGGAATACCTGGAGCCTACGCTGTCTGCCCTGAAACAGGAATTTGACATTGACGAGAGTGCAGTGCGGGCTTATATCAGCAGTAATCCAACCTCCCAGTACTATGTCCTGAAAAAACAATGCAGCTATGACGACATCAGCGGCTTCCTGGAACTGCAAAATGACACGCAGAATAATCCCAACATTCAGGGAGTCTGGTTTGATGAAAGTTATGTGCGCAAATATCCCAATTCCACTCTGGCATGCGATGTCATCGGGTTTACCAACGGGGATAATAACGGCATGTTTGGACTGGAAGAGTACTATGATGATGTCTTAAACGGTACGCCGGGCCGGGAATACGGATATCTTAATGATGATTCTACACTGGAAAGAACCACTATCGCAGCTGTGGACGGCTACACCATCGTCTCTACCATTGATGCAAATATCCAGAGAATCGTAGAGAAATACATGAAAGAATTCAGCGAAGCACACCGGGATGAAGTCCGGGAGGGTCCCGGAGCGGAAAACATCGGCTGTATCATTATGGATGTACACAGTGGCGAGATTCTGGCGATGGCAAGCTATCCCGATTTTGATTTAAATGATCCCTATAATCTGTCAGAATGGTATACCGATGAAGAAGTTCAGCAGATGAAGGATGATGACACCTATTACTCTACCTTAAATGGTATCTGGCGAAACTTCTGCATCAGCGATACCTATGAACCGGGATCCGTCGCCAAGACACTGACGGTGGCCGGAGCTTTGGAAACCGGTGCAATCACGGGAAATGAGCACTATATCTGTAATGGTTCCCTGGAAGTGGGAGGACATACCATCCGTTGCCACAATACCTATGGTGATGGCGATATTACAGTGAAGGAGGCTATTGAGAAATCCTGTAACGTGGCTCTGATGCATATTGGCCAGACCATGGGAATCAGCAGTTTCCTGAAAGAGAGCCAGGTTTTTAACATTGGATTGAAAACAAACATTGATCTGGCAGGAGAGGCCAGAACCGCATCCCTGGTGTTCAATGAGTCCACCATGGGTCCATCGGAACTGGCAACTTCCACTTTTGGACAGGGATATAATGTGACCATGATTGAAATGATTGCTGCATTTTCTTCTCTGGTAAACGGTGGCTATTATTATGAGCCTCATATGGTAAGTAAAATTCAGACCGGTGGTGGTGCTACCGTAAAAAATATCGAACCGAGAGTTTTAAAGCAAACCATATCCGCGTCAACCTCCGAAAAACTGATTGACTATTGCAACGGCGTTGTGACGGAGGGTACAGGACACACTGCAAGACCGGCAGGATATGCCATCGGTGGTAAGACCGGTACGGCGGAGATGGTGCCCCGTGATAAGATAAATTATGTGGTTTCCTTTATGGGATATGCACCGGCAAATGATCCGCAGATTGCTATTTATGTAGTAGTGGACAGGCCTAATGTGGCAAGACAGGACGATGCTAAATTTGCTACCGGTATCGTGCGGAATATACTGACGGAAGTACTTCCTTATATGAATATTTTTATGACGGAGGAATTGTCAGAGAAAGAACGCCAGGAACTGGAAGAAAAACAACTGGCAGATACCTTATATTACAGTCAGTCCGTGTCCGGAAATGAAGCAACAGAATTGGATGAAAACGGAAATCCTATTGTAAATGAAAACGGAGACGAGGGAGACGCAACCGGTGAGGAGGATGGCACCACCGATGATGCCACAGGCGAAAATGCCGGTGATACACAGCCGGAGGATACTTCTTTCCAGGCATGGAAAAACTTTCCGGTAGATCCTGAAACCGGTTATCTCAAAGATCCGGATACAGGGGATCTGGTGGATCCTGAGACCGGCCATGTAATGGGAAGCAGTGCCACTTCGGATGTAGGAACCGGTGTGGCAGAGGCGGGAACCACAACAGGGTGGGAACCCATCACACCGGGAACTCCCGCAGAACCCGCAGAGCCTGATACACCATCCGGAGACGGCGATACGGGAGAATAGATACGAAAGAGAAAAGAATAACCTCATAAAAAGGATAATAGACTATACCAATACCTTTTTATGAGGTTTTTCATGCATAATAAAAGCCATAACCGGGGAAAAAACCTGACAGTCCTTGGGGTGGTCCTCCTTCTATTTGCAATACTGATTGGCAGGCTGGTCTATTTAATGATTTGGCAGTCAGAACATTACACCAAGATGGCAGATGATCTTCATGAGAGAGAGCGAACCATCAAGGCGGCCAGAGGACGGATTCTGGATCGAAATGGGGAAATCTTGGCAGATAACCGCACAGTTTGTACGATTTCTGTTATTCACAATCAGATCACGGATCCGGAAACAGTCATTCGTGTTCTTTCTGACGAACTGCAGCTCAGTGAGGAAAGGGTCCGCACCCGGGTAGAAAAGTATTCCGCCATTGAGCGGGTGAAGAGCAATGTGGATAAACAGACCGGAGACCGCATCCGGGAGTATGGGTTGGATGGAGTGAAAGTGGATGAGGATTTCAAACGGTTTTATCCCCATAAGGATCTGGCCTCTAAGGTATTGGGATTTACAGGAGGGGATAATCAGGGCATTATCGGGCTGGAAGTCATTTACGAGGAATATCTTCAGGGAAAACCGGGAACGATTCTCACGGTGACCGATGCAAAAGGTGTGGAAGTGGAGGCTGCAGGGGAGAAGCGAATCGAACCCATCGCCGGAAATGACCTGAGAGTGAGTATTGATTTAAATATTCAAAGCTATGCCACACAGCTGGCAGAGACAGCGATGGAAAAGAAAGAGGCGGAGAGGGTCTGCATTCTGGTGATGAACCCGAAAAATGGGGAAATCTATGCCATGGTGGATGTACCGGAATTTAATCTCAATGAGCCTTATACCATTGAAGAGCAACTGCTCCCCGCAGATGAGCAGGGAGTGAGGGCAGATGCTGACAGTCTCACGGAGAAGGAACGGCAGGAGCTGTTAAACAAAATGTGGCGAAATGGCTGCATCAACGATACCTATGAGCCGGGTTCCACCTTTAAGGTCATCACGGCAGCTGCCGGGCTGGAAGAGGGTGTGGTGACACCTGAGGATACTTTTTCCTGTCCTGGATTTATTGTAGTGGACGACCGGAGAATCCGATGTCATAAACGGGGAGGCCATGGTGCGGAAACCTTTGTCCAGGCCACGGAAAATTCCTGCAATCCCGTGTTTGTCACTGTGGGGCTCCGCCTTGGAGCAGAGCGCTATTATGACTATTTTGAACGGTTTGGGTTATTAAAGAAAACCGGAATTGACCTGCCGGGGGAGGCGGGGACTATCATGCATAACAGAGACAAGATCGGCCAGGTGGAACTGGCCACCATCTCCTTTGGACAGTCTTTCCAGATCACACCGATTCAGCTGGCCACCACGGTTTCTTCTATTATAAATGGCGGAAACCGGGTGACACCCCATTTTGCTATCAGCAGTGGCGAACATGTTTTTCATTATCCGGTGACCACGGGAATTGTGTCAGAACAGACTTCCGCCACCCTGCGGGAAATTCTGGAAAAGGTGGTCAGCGAGGGCGGAGGCAAAAACGGTGCCGTGGAAGGCTGGCGGGTGGGTGGAAAAACTGCCACCAGTCAGACACTGCCAAGAGGCTCCAACCGGTACATTTCATCTTTCCTGGGATTTGCCCCGGCAGACGACCCACAGGTACTGGCAATCTGCATCATTCATAATCCCCAGGGTGTTTATTACGGAGGAACCATTGCGGCCCCAGTCATCCGACAGCTTTTTGAAAACATTCTTCCTTATTTGCAGGAGATGGGGTATAATCAATAAGATATGTAGATAAAGCGTAACAAACAGTTATGACAAAGTTTGGAAAGGAACATTTATCATGAGCAGCAGTAGTTTAACCAGCGTCGTATTTCCTATCGTGACCGCTTTTCTGATCAGTGCAGCAACAGGACCTTTTATCATTCCCTTTCTGCACAGACTCAAGGTAGGGCAGACTGTACGAAATGAGGGGCCGGAAGCACATTTAAAGAAAAACGGAACACCCACCATGGGAGGCATTATGATTTTGTTTGCCATTGTGGTGACTTCTTTATTTTATGTAAAAGATTATCCGAAAATCATACCCATACTCTTTCTTACTCTGGGATTTGGAATGATTGGATTTCTGGACGATTATATTAAAGTGGTGTTAAAGCGTTCCATGGGACTTCGAGCCTGGCAGAAGCTGGTATTACAGTTTGTGGTAACCGGTGTGTTTGCCTGGTATCTGGTGAATTACACCGATGTATCCCTGGCAATGAAGATTCCTTTCTGGCAGGGTCACTACCTTGATTTTGGAATCTGGAATATTCCGATTCTGTTTTTCATTGTCATTGGAACAGTAAACGGAACCAATTTTACCGATGGACTGGATGGACTGGCAAGCTCTGTCACTGTTGTGGTTGCGGCTTTCTTTACGGTGGTGGCAATCGGAACCGGAAGCGGAATTGAGCCTGTGACCTGCGCAGTGATCGGCGCCCTGTTGGGATTTTTACTGTTCAATGTCTATCCGGCAAGGGTCTTTATGGGCGATACCGGTTCCCTGGCGTTAGGCGGCTTTGTGGCAGCAGCAGCCTACATGATGCAGATGCCGATTTTCATTGCCATTGTGGGATTTATTTACCTGGTGGAGGTACTGTCTGTTATGCTCCAGGTTACTTACTTTAAACTCACTCATGGAAAACGGATTTTCAAGATGGCACCGATTCATCATCACTTTGAACTGTGTGGCTGGTCGGAGACAAGAGTTGTTACCGTATTTTCCATTGTGACAGCACTGTTATGTCTGGTGGCATTGATGGGGGTTTAGTCCACAGGAAGGGAAAGGAATAGGTATGGAAATATGAACGTAAAAGAACAGAAAGTACTTGTGGTAGGAACGGGAATCAGCGGAATCGGAGCGGCCAGCCTTCTGGTAAAGCAGGGGGCAAAGGTTATCCTGTATGACCAGAACGAGAAATTGAAAGAGGAGGATGTGCGGGCAAAACTCCCGGAGGGCATGGAGGCGGATATTGTCATTGGAGCCCTGCCGGAGGAACTGCGCAAAAGTATTTCTCTTTTGGTCATCAGTCCCGGCGTGCCCATTGATTCTCCTTTGGCAGAGGACTGCAAGGCAGATGGCATCCCGGTGTGGGGAGAGATTGAACTTGCCTATCGCAGTTCCCGTGGCCAGCTGATCGGTATTACCGGCACCAATGGAAAAACCACTACCACTTCCTTAGTGGGTGAAATTATGAAGGATTCTATCGGAGAGGATCGAACCTTCGTAGTAGGAAACATCGGGATTCCCTATACCCTGGAGGCTGACAAAACCCAGGAAGACAGTGTCACTGTGGCGGAAATCAGCAGTTTCCAGCTGGAGACCACAGATGAATTCCATCCCAAGGTATCTGCCATTCTGAATATCACCCCTGACCATCTGAACCGTCACCACACCATGGAGTGCTATATTGAGACGAAAGAACGGATTGCGGTGCGTCAGACCAAAGATGATGTGTGTGTGTTAAATTATGAGAATGAATACACCAGAGCCTTCGGGGAACACTGTCCGGCGACCGTTATCTATTTTTCCTCTGCGAGAAAGCTGGAAAACGGCTACTATCTGGAAGGGGAGGATATTTTTGAGGCAAGAAACGGTGTGACAGAGAAACTTCTCACCATCCACGATATGAATCTGGTGGGGGCATGCAATTATGAGAACGTGATGGCGGCAATTGCCATGACCAGAGCCATGAATGTGCCGCTGGAGAGCATCTTAAAAACCATCCGGAGATTTAAAGCAGTGGAGCATCGCATTGAGTTTGTTGCCACCAAAAACGGAGTGGATTATTACAATGATTCCAAGGGAACCAACCCGGATGCTGCCATCCAGGGTATGAAAGCCATGACCAAACCCACTATTTTAATCGGTGGCGGCTATGACAAGGGCAGTGATTACGATGAGTGGATTGAGGCTTTTGACGGGAAGGTTAAGAAGCTGATTCTGCTGGGTCAGACCGCAGAAAAGATTGCAGCCTGTGCCAGAAAGCATGGCTTTGAAGAAATTCTCTTTGCAGACAGTTTACAGGAGGTTGTGGACCTGTGTGCAGAACTGGCAGTACCGGGAGATGCAGTGCTGCTGTCGCCGGCATGTGCAAGCTGGGGCATGTTTCCTAACTATGAAGTACGGGGCAGACAGTTTAAAGAAATGGTTTATCAGTTAAAGGAGTGAGTAAGTGGCTGACAGAAATCGGAGACGAGAAGAAAAAGCAGAACACTACTTTGATTACAGTCTGGTCTTTCTGGTATTATTTTTGCTGGGGTTTGGACTGGTGATGATTTATTCCACCAGTTCCTACAAGGCAAATCTGGACAGTGGAGATCCAACCTACTATCTGAGAAAACAGTTGATGGCATCGGTACTGGGACTCATCGCCATGTTTGTGGTGTCCCACATTCCTTACCAGATCTGGCAACGGTTTGCCATACTGGGCTATCTGGCATCCATCTTCCTGATTTTGCTCATTATTCCCTTCGGTGTGGAGCGAAATGGCGCAAAACGGTGGATTTACATAGGCCCTTTAAGCTTACAGCCTGCGGAGGTGGCAAAGCTTTGCATGATTCTGGTGCTGGCCACACTTGCCAGTAAGATGGGAGCGAAAATCCGCACGGCAAAGGGATTCTGGACCATGTTTGCCGTTCCGCTGCCGGTATGTCTCATGGTATGGAAAATTACTTCCAATATGAGTAGTGCCATTATTATCTTTGCCATTGCTTTTCTCATGCTCTTTGTGGCGACACCGGAGTATAAACGGTTTATCCTCATCGGACTGGCGGGAATTGCAGGAGCGGCAGCCGTGGTGGCAATGATTGTCAATGCTTCCGATCCGGGAGCCGGTGGTTTCCGGGGAGAGCGTATTCTGGCCTGGCTTGATCCGGAGGCTTACGCTTCCGGAAAAGGATTCCAGACATTGCAGGCCTTGTATGCCATCGGTTCCGGCGGCATTTTTGGCAAGGGTCTGGGAAAGAGTATGCAGAAGTTAGGGTTTATCCCGGAAGCACAGAATGATATGATTTTCTCTATTATTTGTGAAGAACTGGGACTGCTGGGAGCGATTGCCGTTATCCTGCTGTTTGTAATTCTGATCTGGCGTATGATGATTATTGCCAACAACTCTCAGGATCTTTTCGGAGCACTTCTGGTGGTGGGGGTGATGGGACATATTTCGGTACAGGTGATTTTAAATATCGCTGTTGTTACCAATACCATTCCCAATACCGGAGTGTCCCTGCCCTTTATCAGTTATGGAGGTTCCTCCGTCCTGTTCCTGCTCATTGAGATTGGACTGGTGATGAGTGTGGCGAGAAGTATCCGCCTTAGGGATTATTAGCAGGAACAGGACATGCCGAAACTGCATAATATGTCATAAGCTTGCATTTTTGTGAGGCCTTATGATGAACTGTTTTCGTATTGCCGGAGGAATTCCTTTAAACGGAGAAGTTGTGATTCAGGGATCGAAAAACGCGGCACTTCCTATTATGGCGGCCACGATCCTGACGGATGGCGTGACAATTTTGCATCGCTGTCCCAGGATCAAAGATGTCTTTCTGATGCAGCATTTATTGGAGTCCATGGGCTGCAGGATGCGTTGGGAGCAGGATACTCTGTCCATTGATACCACCGGTCTGCCGAAAGAACTGCCGGAAATTACGCCGGTGGTCGGAGGAAGTCTGGGAATGGCAGCTCGGCAGAAAAGCTCCATGCGCTCCACCATTACCCTATTGGGAGCACTGCTTGGAAGATTTGGTTCCTGCTATATGGATTATCCCGGAGGCTGTGTCATCGGTAAACGTCCCATCGATATGCACCTGAGTGCGCTGGAAACCATGGGAGCTGAGTTTGAACAGGGGCAGCAGGGGCTTTATGCGAAGTCAAAGGCTCTTCATGGAGCAGAAATTTCCCTTCGGTTTCCCAGTGTGGGTGTGACGGAAAATGTATTGCTGGCGGCGGCGTGTGCGGAGGGGGAAACTATTTTGCACGGTGCGGCCAGAGAACCGGAGGTGGAGGCACTCTGTGAGTATTTGCAGCTATTGGGCTGTGAAATCTTCCGGCAGAGAGAGGGTGACGGCAGAGCAGTATTGCAGTTGAAACCCCGGGAAGGGGAGCAATTTCCGGGAGGAAAGCAGCTGGAATACACGATCCCTGCAGACCGGATTGTGGCAGGAACTTATCTGTTTGCCTGCATGGGCACCGGCGGAGAAGTCTATCTGCGGGACGCACCGGCAGAGCATCTTGACATGCCGTTACAGATTATGGAAGCTATGGGAGCAGTCCTGGAACGGGATCATAGCGGAATTTATCTGAAGGCTCCGAGAGACATTAAGCCACAGCAGATCGAGACAGCCGTGTATCCGGGATTCCCCACAGATTTGCAGTCGCAGCTTCTGGTAGTATTGTGCAGGGCTTTGGGGGAAAGCAAAGTGAGGGAAACTGTTTTTGAGAATCGATTCCGGATTGTGGAAGAACTAAATCGCATGGGAGCAGATATTTCTGTAAAGGAAACACAGGCAATTATCAAAGGAAAAAAGAAATTTCATGCCGAGGATGTGGAGGCGAGAGAACTCCGGGGTGGAGCTGCTCTGGTGCTGGCCGGCCTGATGGCAGATGGAGAAACCAGAGTAAGTGGGAGACATTTTATTGAGCGGGGATATGAAAATATCAGTAGAGACCTGAGAGATTTGGGGGCAAGAATCAGTTTTGAGTAAAGGAAAACGAAAGACAGAAAAAAAACGGGGCTATGTGAAGTGGATCATTCTTCTGGCTGTGCTCTTTGTCCTTGGGGCAGCTTTTGTCTATGTTGATAAAACCTATACCATCACTACCGTGTATGTGGACGGAAATGTACACTACACAGCGGATGAGATTAAGGAGATGGTGCTGGGAGACCGTCTGAGCGGGAACTCCCTGTACCTGTCCATGAAGTATCGAATGAAGGGAATGGACAACATTCCTTTTGTATCTGCTATGGATGTACAGGTGCTGGCACCGGATACCATCCGGATTACGGTGTATGAAAAATCTCTTGCCGGATATGTGGAGTATCTGGGACGATACATGTATTTTGACAAGGATGGTACGGTGGTGGAGGTTTCCACCGAGCAGACAGCAGGTATCCCGCTGGTGACAGGACTGGACTTTGATCATGTCGTGCTTTACGAACCGCTCCCGGTGGAGAATACCGATGTATTTGCACAGATTCTGGACACCACACAAATGTTGAAAAAGTACAATCTGTCAGCGGATCGCATTTATTTTAACATCAATAGCGCCATGACCATTTATTTCGGAGAGGTGCGGGTCGATATTGGTAATCGGGAAAATATGGATGACAAATTCATGTTTTTGACACAGAATCTGGACAAGCTTAACGGAGAGAGCGGAGTGCTCCGGCTGGAGAATTATGATGAGAGTACCAGATCGGTGACCTTCGAACCGGACAAACAGCGGGATACCCCCGCAGAGCAGGAAACGGAGGCGGAAACAGAAGAGACGGATCATGAAAATGCTGAAAATCAGCAATGAGTGAACGGAAACAAAAATTCGTGAAACATTGTGAAACTTTTTATTGATAAATTTTCAAAATGATTATATGATAGTGTTTAGGAGTTTATGAGGTGAAAGAGGAGGAACAACCCTTGCTTGAGATTAAGACGAATGATGCTGAATCTGCTGCAAAGATTATCGTAGTTGGCGTAGGCGGAGCCGGCAACAATGCTGTAAATAGAATGATTGAAGAAAATATTGATGGAGTGGAGTTTATCGGAGTGAACACCGATAAACAGGCATTACAGCTGTGTAAGGCTCCCACACTGTTACAGATTGGTGAGAAACTCACCAAAGGTCTGGGTGCCGGTGCGAAGCCGGAGATTGGTGAGAAAGCTGCCGAGGAGAGTGCAGAGGAGATCACTGCAGCCCTGAAAGGAGCAGACATGGTATTTGTCACCTGTGGTATGGGTGGCGGAACCGGAACCGGAGCAGCTCCCGTGGTTGCAAGAATCGCAAAGGATATGGGAATTCTTACGGTAGGAGTTGTGACCAAGCCTTTCCGCTTTGAGGCGAAAGTGCGTATGGTCAATGCCATCGCCGGTATTGAGAAGATTAAAAACAATGTGGATACATTGATTGTGATTCCCAATGATAAGCTGCTGGAGATTGTGGACAGACGCACCACCATGCCGGATGCTTTGAAGAAGGCGGATGAGGTACTGCAACAGGCAGTACAGGGTATTACCGATCTGATCAATGTACCTGCGATTATTAATCTGGACTTTGCAGATGTGCAGACCGTTATGAAAGACAAGGGTATAGCACATATCGGTATCGGCACCGGTAAAGGGGATGATAAAGCCGCAGAAGCTGTCAAGATGGCAGTGGAGAGCCCGCTGCTGGAGACTACGATCAGTGGTGCTACCCACGTGATTATCAATGTTTCCGGAGATATTTCCCTGGCGGATGCTTCCGATGCGGTAAGCTATGTACAGGAATTGGCAGGCGATGATGTGAACATTATCTTCGGTGCAATGTATGATGCGACTCAGGGAGATACCTGTAATATTACAGTGATTGCAACCGGTCTGGGAGAGGCTGCGAATGGATCTCAGACCAGATTAAATAACAGCTTTGCCTTTAAGACACCGGCAACTCATATTTCCAACACGCCGGGGACAAGCCGTCCGGGGGTTGTGACACCTGCTGTTCCACAGCAGGGAAGTACTCCCACAGCTGGGGTACCGGGAATTAAGAGACCAACAGACATCCATTCTTCTGTGGAAGCTAAGACATTAAATATTCCCTCTTTCTTACAGAAAAAATAATTAAAATTTTAGGGACGACATCCGTGAAAAAAAGCGGATGTCGTCTTTTTTTGTGGACAAAAGGAAGTTTTTTCCTTTGCTTCTTTGACAAAATCCGTAAAATTCCCCACGTATAATGGAGAGCGTTGGGAGCAAGGAGGTTATTTTTGTGTATGAAATTTACCTGGATCGCCTCTTTTTCCTGAATTTCAGTTTGGATCTGCTTCTGCTTTTGGCGGTCAAATGGACTCTGGGGCGTACTGCCACACGCACCAGGCTTCTCTTATCCGCAACGGCTGCCGCCACAGGATATTGTCTGCTTTTACTTTATACGGGGAGTATCCGGCTGAAAAACCTATGGGGATTTGGAATTTTGAGTGTGGGAATGACATTGGGAGCGTTTGGCTACGGAAATCCCGGACTCTTTCTGGATAGTCTGCTTACGCTATACGGATACAGTTGTGCTCTGGGAGGCGGGTTATTGCTTTTAAGAACAAGAGTTCCCGGTTTTTTTGACAGATATGCATTGCCGGGAAGTCTGTTGATTGCCTTGGGATTTGTGTTGACGGGAAGAGGAATCTGCCGTCGCATGAGCCGGCGGAGAAAACAGAAAGTCTATCCTGTGACTCTGGAATTAGGTGGAAAACGCTGGGAGATGACAGGCTTTTTGGACACCGGGAACGGGCTTCGGGATCCTGTCCTGGGAAAGCCGGTGAGTGTGCTGAATGCAGCACTGTCCCGGGAAATTCAGGAAAAAATGCAGCCACAGCAGTTCATGGTCATTCCTTATCGAACCGTAGGGACAGAACAGGGAATTTTTTATGCAGCGCGGGTGGAGAAACTTTGGGTCTACGCAGAAAGAGAAACAAAATGTGTGACAGATGCCCTGGTCGCTTTTTCAAACCGGGAACTTGACCGCAACGACAGGTTTCAGCTTCTGCTGCATCCGGAAATTTTAGAACAAAAAGGGGAAAGGGATTTGTATGATTTGTAGAATGGATTTATCGGATAGAATACCCTTTTATCTGGTGGGAAAGGAAACACCGGTAAGGAGGGCACAAAAGGAACCGAAGGACAATATTTTTTACATAGGCGGCAGTGATATTCTGCCGGCTCCACTGCCCACGGAACGGGAGAATGAAATGATTCGTGGGTTGGGAACGGAAAAGAAGGAGGGGGCAAAGGCAATCCTCATAGAGCATAATTTACGGTTGGTGGTGTACATTGCCAAAAAATTTGACAATACCGGTGTGGGCGTGGAGGATTTGATTTCCATTGGAACCATAGGGCTTATCAAATCCATTAACACCTATAATCCGGAGAAGAATATTAAACTGGCAACCTATGCATCACGATGCATTGAGAACGAGATTCTCATGTATCTGCGCCATAACTCCAAGACCAAACTGGAGGTATCTATCGATGAACCTCTCAATGTGGACTGGGATGGAAATGAATTGCTGCTGTCAGATATCCTGGGAACGGACGAGGATGTTATTTACCGGGATCTGGAAAATCAGGTAGAGCGCAAACTTTTGAAAAAAGCAATCCGGAAGTTATCACCCAGGGAGCAGACCATCATCAATCTGCGATTCGGTTTGGAAACACCCGACGGAAAGGAAATGACGCAGAAAGAGGTGGCTGAATACATCGGAATCTCCCAGTCTTATATTTCCAGACTGGAGAAAAAAATTATGAAACAGCTTCGCAGGGAAATCTCCAAGGAAGTGTGAGGAGGAAATGATCAGCAGGTCAGGTAGCTGCGCATGGTTTTCAATGCATTTTTTTCCAGACGGCTTACCTGAGCCTGACTGATTCCCACAAGCTGGGCTACCTCCATCTGGGTTTTGCCTTCGAAAAAACGTAGGGAAATGATTTCGCATTCCCTCTGGGAAAGCTTGCCCATGGCATCGTTGAGAGAGAGGTGCTCCACCCAGTTTTCTTCTTTGTTTTTTTTGTCACTGACCTGATCCATGACATAGAGGGTGTCGCCGCCATCGGTAAAGACCGGTTCGTAGAGACTTAAAGGATTCTGGATGGCATCCAGGGCATAGAGGATCTCTTCCTTACTGATGGAGACCTCTGCGGCGATTTCTTCCAGAGTGGGTTCTTTGAGATTCTTTCGGGTCAGATTTTCACGGGTATAAATAGCCTTGTAGGCGGTATCCTTAATGGAGCGGGAGACACGGATAGGACTGGAATCCCTCAGAAACCGGCGGATCTCTCCGGTAATCATCGGCACAGCATAGGTGCTGAACCGTACATTCAGGGAGGAGTCAAAATTATCAATAGCTTTGATGAGACCGATACAGCCGATTTGAAACAGATCATCCACATTCTCGTTGGAGGAGGAAAAACGTTTGATGACACTCAGCACCAGACGAAGATTCCCTTCAATATATTTTTCACGGGCCTTGGTATCGCCCTGCTCGATGCGGGTAAATAACTCTTCCTTTTCGGCGTTCTTCAGTAGAGGAAGCTTGGAGGTGTTCACTCCGCAGATTTCAACTTTATAAGATGCCATACAGATTCCTCTTCTTTCCAATTGTTTGTATTTAGCATGACCGAAGGTACATGGATTTATTCAATGAAAGAAGAGTTTTGTCAAAGGGAAAGGGGACTGCATAGAATAATCATAAGAACAGACGGGAGATTTCAGGGTGCTTTATTCAGAGTTCTGCAGTAAAGAAGTGATCAATCTGTGTGACTGTCAGAGGCTGGGCAGGGTAGTGGATTTTGAGATGGACGAGTGCGACGGACGGATACTCAAGCTGATGGTGGCAAAGAGCGGAAAGTGGTGCAGCTTTTTTGCCCCGGATGTGGAATACACCATTGATTTCTGCGATATCAGGCAGATTGGACCGGATGTGATTCTGGTGGAATTGAAAGGAAGCCGGTGTACGGATCGCTGCAAGCGGAGGGAACGGGAGAAAAACCATTGCTGTTGTTGACATAAGAAGTTGACATAAAAATAAAAATAGCATATACTTATGAACAGAGCGATAAGGTTGTACAACAAAATGATCGGAGGTCTTTTCTATGAAATGTCCTTTTTGCGGCCATGAAAATACCCGTGTAATTGATTCGAGACCTGCTGAGGAAAATAATTCCATCCGCAGGAGAAGAGTATGCGATGAATGTAATAAACGATTCACGACCTATGAAAAGATTGAAACAATTCCGCTTATCGTGATTAAAAAGGATAATAACCGTGAACCCTACGATCGTTCAAAGATTGAGGCAGGAGTGCTTCGCGCCTGTCATAAACGTCCTATCAGTGTAAATCAGATCAATCAGTTGATTGATGAGGTGGAGACGGAAATCTTCAATCGTGAGGAAAAGGAAATCCCCAGTCAGGTGATCGGAGAACTTGTGATGAACAAACTCAAGAATCTGGAGGAGGTTGCCTATATCCGATTTGCTTCTGTTTACCGTGAATTTAAAGATATCAATACCTTTATGGACGAACTGAAAAGAGTACTGGACAAGTAGAGTCAGAAACCGTAACCGAGACTGCAAAAATTATTGCAACTTCTATTACTGCCGCAGAATCAACAACATCGACAGCTAGATATTATGATAAGGATGGTTATCGCCTGTGATGCCTTGAAAAACCATCATACCTATGCTATAGTAAGGACGAAAAGAGGGAAAGCCAGAGAGGTGGCTTTCCCTCAATAACTGTTACGATCTACATGACAGCCATCATTATTGCGAGTAATGGCGGCTATTTTAATTGCATAGGAAAATTTTTCCTATGCAATCAAATGTTCCGCAAGGATGCGCAGCTCGCGGAGAAGAAGTTTATGTAAAATCAGAATATGTAATATACATAAGCATCGCCCTCCTTTCTAACGACTGGAGGGTAGCCCCTCCGAAAGAGGGTACGGATATAATACCATGTCTTATAAAATCTTTCATTAAACCTTTCATTAAACCT
>ERZ857629.479-NODE-479-length-55223-cov-27.072941_pt1 | contig 55223 bp, 54 predicted proteins | sample MGYA00519700_ERZ857629 | MGnify/ENA primary metagenome ERZ857629 (study PRJEB31778, sample SAMEA3449351) | human gut metagenome | biome: human gut; feature: human-associated habitat; material: faeces | place: United Kingdom | collected 2010/2012 ... | reverse complement strand
AGATTTGCTTGAAAAAGATCTGGAAGAAGTAAAAGCAATCATTGCCGGAAAAGAAGCAACAATTGTATAGCTTTGGCAGAAGAATTAGGAAACCCTCCAAGTCGTGATAACAGATTTGGAGGGTTTTTGTCTGTTTGATAGGATTATGTCTATTATTCATATTGGTTACCGAGATACCAAGTTGGTGGAAAAATAAGAAGGATTTATGATACAGAAAATATTGAAAGATATTTTTTGGGGAAACTTTTTCAAAAGAAGAAAAACAAGAACTGAGAGAAGATGCTCTTGAAAATAAATGGTTTTCATTTTCTTACTTGCCGGAGTATAAGGATGGAATGTATAATATTGTTAACGATTCGGATAAAATCAGTCTAAGAAAATATAAAAAGTTAAAGTAGTTGAGGTGATGAAAATGCCGTTAACAAGGATTGAAACAGAAAATTTCACAGTATTTGAAGATATTACGATACCATTCAGTAAGGGATTAAATGTATTAGTGGGTGAAAATGGTATGGGGAAAACACATATTATGAAGTTAGCTTATGCAGCATGTCAGGCATCGAAACATGATGTGTCATTTTCTCAGAAGACAACAATGCTTTTCCGTCCTGATCAGTCCAGTATCGGACGGCTGGTAAACAGAAATAAAAATAGTAAAAATACAGCAAAGGTTTTAGTGGAATCTGATACAGCAAAAATTGGAATGTCGTTTACTACTAAGACTCTCAAATGGAATGCGGATACTATGACAGAGGAAAAATGGGAAAAACAGATGTCCGATCTTACCAGCGTATTTATTCCAGCAAAAGAGATTCTGTCCAATGCTTGGAATTTGGATGCAGCAGTCAAAATGGGGAATGTAGAATTTGATGATACTTATTTGGATATTATTGCCGCTGCAAAAATTGATATTTCCAGAGGAGTAGATTCTGCAGCAAGAAAAAAATATCTGGATATTTTACAAAAAGTCAGTTCGGGAAAAGTAACCCTGCATGATGATAGATTTTATCTGAAACCGGGTACGCAGGCAAAATTGGAATTTAATCTGGTAGCGGAGGGATTACGAAAAATAGCATTATTATGGCAGTTGATTAAGAATGGAACTCTAGAAAAGGGAGCTGTGTTATTCTGGGACGAACCAGAGGCAAATATTAATCCCAAATATATTCCTGTACTGGCTGAATTGCTGATTATGCTGGAAAGTGAAGGAGTACAGATTTTGGTATCTACCCATGATTATTTCTTATCTAAGTATATCGAGGTGAAACGGAGTAAAGAAAGTGTGGTTCAGTACATTTCGCTATATAAAGATGATGAAGGAAAAGTTCGATGTGAAACAGCAACAGAATTTGAACTATTGGAGCATAATGCAATCATGGATACTTTCCGACTGCTTTACAGAGAAGAAATTGGGGTGGTACTAAAGTGAAAGTCATAACGGAATCGGAAATGAAGTTTGGAAAATTTGATGAAACGGATTTATTTCATATTGAAGATTCTAAAATTTATAAAGACCTTGGTTCGGGAATAAAAACGGTTGAGTTTATTTTGAAATATGATGAAAATAGTATCGTGTTTTTGGAGGCAAAGCAAAGCTGCCCAAATGCCGCCAATCGTTATGAATCAGAAGAAAAAGAGAAGAAATTTGAAGAATACTATTCATCTATAACTGAGAAGTTTATTGAATCTTTACAAATTTATTTAGCCACGATTTTGGATAAATTTCAGAATACCGAGGAAGTGGGCGATAAACTGAAGACAGTGGGCAGCATGAAAAACATACAATTGAAATTTTTTCTTGTCGTTAAAAATGCAGAAGATATTGCATGGCTCGCAGGTCCACTGGCAGAATTAAAAGCAAGATTGCTTCAGATCCGGAAAATTTGGGGTGTTGAAATTGCTGTCTTAAATGAGAGACTTGCAAGCGAATACAAATTGACTTGTTAAAAGACAACATAAATTTTCCAATTTTCCAATATCCCTAAAACCGTTGCCTGATGTCTGTTTAACAGGTATAATGATTATAGAAATTTACTTCCGATAAAATAATAATGGGGTACAGAAACTGCTTCACCCTGCTGTTAGAACGAAATTATAGAAAGCAGGGAAAGAAGGATGAAATGAGCAATACCAGTACACCCTATGATGATGCCCAGCGGACGCTGAGCGTGGATTGTCCAAGTTTATTGATACCGTTAGTAAATGAGGCGTTCCAGACCAACTATCCCTTAGATGCGGATGTAAAGCTTTACAACAACGAGTTTTTTATTACTACAGGAAATGATCAGAAGAGAATTACGGATTCAAATTTCTCCATAGATGGAGAGACAACAACTCGTTATCATTTTGAGTGTCAGAGTACGGAAGATGGAAGCTTGACACTGCGGCTTTTTGAGTATGGGGCGCAGATTGCCTTGACTATGGCGGATTACTCCAGGAATGAGAGTACTTTTATTTTTTCCCATGCGTCGGTGTTATACTTGAGAACGGAATCCACTACACCATCCTCTATCTGGATGCGAATTATTACACCCGGCGGGGAAGTATCCTATGAAATCCCAGTGGTAAAGGTTCAGGACTATAGCCTGGAAGAAATCTTTGACAAGAGACTATTGTTTTTACTGCCATACTATTTTTTGAGATATAAGTTAGAATTACTGGAAAACAATGCAGATGCAAGAATGGCACTGCGCCAGACCTATCAGGATATTTTTCAGAGACTAAGTTTTTTGGAACAAAGCGGAGAGATTACAGAGTTTACCAGACAATCTATAAAAGCGATGATAGACAAAGTGGCAATGTTCCGTGCAAACCGGTATGAAAGAGTCATGGAAGAGGTGAAGGAGATTATGGGTGGAAAAATTTTAGACTACGAAGCAAAAGATATAAGGAATAAGGGAATCCGTGAAGGCAAGCAGTTAGGAATTGTCGAGGGAATCTCCATCGGAAAAGAGGCTGGCAGATTGGAAGGGATTAGTCAAAACATTCTGACCATGTACAAAAAAGGAAAAACCCCGGAAGAAATCGCGGATTTGCTTGAAAAAGATCTGGAAGAAGTAAAAGCAATCATTGCCGGAAAAGAAACAACAATTGTATAGCTTTGGTAAAAGAATTAAGAAATCCTCCAAGTCGTGATAATAGATTTGGAGGGTTTTTGTCCATTACCCAAATGTTAAAATGTTAAAATCTGGAGTATAGAAAATGGGGTATTATTCAGCCTATAATTGACAATGCCATACAATATACTATAATTGAATTACAAACAAATTAAGGGAGGTGCTTGATATGGCAACTACATTAGTACAGGTTAGAATTGATGATGAACTGAAAAATCAGGCAACTGCTGTGTATGATGCATTAGGAATTGATTTATCTACAGCAGTGCGAATGTTTTTGAAGAGATCAGTAATGGTGAATGGTGTTCCATTCAATATGACCTTACCAAAGAAAGATTACAAGGCTGAAAGGGCAGCAAGAGCACTTCAGGAGTTAAGTAATACTGCAATTGAGAATGGAACTTCAGAAATGACATTAGAAGAGATAAATGCTGAAATTGAAGCGGTCAGAAAATGATATGTTTCTTTTAAAAAGTAAGGGGACTGGAGATGCAACTATCTGGATGCGAATTATTACACCCGACAGGGAAGTATCTTATGAAATCCCAGTGGTAAAGGTTCAGGACTATAGCCTGGAAAAAATCTTTGACAAGAGATTAAGTTTTTTGGAACAAAGCGGAGAGATTACGGAGTTTACCAGACAATCTATAAAAGCAATGATAGATAAAGTGGCAATGTTCCGTGCAAACCAGTATGAAAGAGTCATGGAAGAGGTGAAGGAGATTATGGGTGGAAAAATTTTAGACTACGAAGCAAAAGATATAAGGAATAAGGGAATCCGTGAAGGCAAGCAATTAGGAATTGTCGAGGGAATCACCATCGGAAAAGAAGCTGGCAAGCAGGAAGGTGAAGCAACTGCTATAGAGCAAGTCATTCTAACTATATACAAAAAAAGGAAAAACCCCGGAAGAAATCGCAGATTTGCTTGAAAAAGATCTGGAAGAAGTAAAAGCAATCATTGCCGGAAAAGAAACAACAATTGTATAGTTTTAGCAAAAGACTTAAGAACAAGAAACCTTACTTGGAACATATGAAGTAAAGGGAAAAGTGAAAGTGGTATGTGCTTGACGTTCCTTTTGATGCAGCATTTTTGGAATGTTTTTGTGGTAGATGCGCTGCTTGGCAACTCTGACAGGCACAATGGAAACTGGGGTTTTTTGTATGACGATTCTACGAAAGAGGCAAGTCCTGCTCCAATTTATGATTGCGGGAGCTGCCTGTTGCCACAAGCGGATGAAGGAATTATGGAACAGGTACTGGTAAATGAAGATATGATGAATGCCAGAATATACCAATTTCCAACATCAGCAATTAAGTTAAATGGAAGAAAAATCAGTTATTATGATTTTCTCATGTCAGCAGGGTAGTCAGACTGCAATGCTACAGTACAAAGAATAGAGCCCAAAATTAACTTAGAACAGATAAATGGGTTTATTGATGAGATGCCTTATATTACCAATTGCAGATTCAAGAGAAAATGCAATGATTTTAGGGCGATTATTGCCTTGCGAATATGGAGCAAAACAGATTATTTTAAGTAAAAGAAAAAATATGACAATATGATACCATTCTTCCCGATAAAGGCAATTTATATTGGATGCAGAATGCATAGGGATAATAGAGAGTATTTGTATTGTTTGGCAAAACATAAAGATATTAAAGTTTATGATATGTCTATGCATGAATATAATTTTGAACTTGAAGGTGAGTATTGCGAAGCCAATATAAATAATTATTTTCAATCAAAGGAAGAGAAGAGACAGAGAGAGTTAAGAGGTAGTAAATATAAGTTTTGGAAATAAAAATCAAATAAGATACCAAGAGAATTAGAAATGATAATCATGTTTAGAATCTGGTCGTGTAGGAATGGAGATGACACTATGGAACTTGAAATGGATGTAGAGGACTTATTAAACAAAAGAAAACTGGAATCAGACCGAATAGAGTTTAAGACTGGGTGGAATCCTGACGATATCTACCATAGTGTCTGTGCATTCGCAAATGATTATAATAATGATGGCGGCGGTTATATTGTTGTAGGTGTTGAGGAAGAAAATGGTGTTGCCAAGCGACCGGTAAAAGGCTTACCTGAATATATGCTGGATTCAATACAGAAAGATATGTTGGGTTATAATAATCTGATTTCTCCACCATACTTTCCGCAGGGGATACCTATGGAAGTTGACGGAAAATGGATTTTTATAATTGTGGTCAGGACAGCAGCGACCTTATAAATCACCAGAGCATGTAACAAGTAAGAAAGAGAAAAAGTACAATTATTATATTCGTTATCAAACAAGTTCTGTTAAGGCAATTTGTGAGCATCCAGAAAAATTCTTTGGATATACTTATGTACAGATGACCTCTTTTCCTAAAGGAAGCATTAAGAATCCAAGTATTAGTGAAGATTTTCCTAATATTACAGGTTCGGTGCCTCAGATGATTCAGGCAACAATGGAAAGATTTCGTAATTTGATTATTCGAGAAAAGGTTATTAAAGTACCAAATCAGATGGAGGCGTTAAGGATATTCAATTACCCATATCAGGCAATAGAAGAGGCTGTGGTAAATGCCTTTTATCACAGAGATTATATGTCCTTTGAACCAGTAACTATAGAGATAGAGCCGGATTGCATAAACATCATGAATTTTCCGGGGATAGACAGATCTATTTCAGAAAAAACGATAGCTGAGGGAAAGAGATTTGTTTCGAGATATTATAGAAATAGACGACTTGGAGAGTTTTTAAAAGAACTGGATTTATCAGAGGGACATTCTTCTGGTATCCCAACAATACAGGAAGAACTTGGAAAGAATGGCTCACCAAGAGCGGAGTTCTTTACGGATGAAGATAGACGAGCTATGAGAATAAGAATTCCAATCCACCCGGCATTTTTGGAAGCGGATGATGAAGTTTTGCTGCCAGATAGCTATGAGAAAGCGACGAAAAAATCATCAAAGAAAAAGATAGAACAATATGACAAAATCCTAAAATTATTGAATGATGGCGAGTGGCATAAAACAGTTGAAATAGCTGGTAATCTTGGATTAAAGGATACTAGGACAAAAGAATTGTTAAAGGAATTAATTGTACTTGATAAACTCATCGATAATGGGAAAACAAAAGGAAAGTTGTATAGATTAAAATAATTCGTCGCTTTTTTTCGTTGAAAAAGCGACGAAAAAAGCGACGAATAAAGTGTCGGAAAATTATTTTATCATTTTGAGTTATTTGAAATTATAATTATTACGGCTTGATATAGATACACAAACAGATTCCTCAACAGACTTAGAAGAAGTAATTTAGGATACAATTGCAAAGCATATTAGTTGGGGGTCTGTAATAACGGACAAAGGATATATGGGAGTGGGGCTTGTAGAATTGACATTGAAAGAAGGAGAACTATTGTTTGTAAAATGCTAAAACCCATTGATAGAAGATGTTCCATATAGTTTAATTAAGTTAGAATCTTATGTATAAGAAGTATAGAATATACAATAATTTCCCACTAAGCATTTCTTGCCAACTGTCCGATATATATGTAGAATGAAATAGATAAAGAACAATGTACCGTGAAACACGCGATACATTCACAGGATGGACAGGTTGCATGGAGGCAAGAAATATCAGTTAGGCGTGAACGCCGCTATTGCATGAATGTGTAATAGCGGTGTTTTTTAATTCATAGGAAAATTGTTCCTATGAATTAAAAACGCTCAGCGAGGATGCGCAGCTCGCGGAGAAGTAGTTTATGCTACGCATACCGCTCGCGCGCGCAAAGAGTCGACAAGCGACTCTTTGTTATATCTGTCCCTAAATGGAGGAGAACAAATGAAGGTTGTAATTCTGGCAGGAGGTCTGGGCACTCGAATCAGTGAGGAAAGCCATTTGAAACCCAAACCCATGATTGAAGTGGGGGACGCTCCAATTCTCTGGCATATCATGAAATATTATTCTTCTTACGGATTCAATGAATTCATTATTTGCTGTGGATATAAAGGATATGTGATTAAGGAGTATTTTGCAGATTACTATCTTCATCGCAGTGACATTACCTTTGATTTCTCAGATAATAACAAAATGATTGTACATAACAATGTGGCAGAGCCGTGGAAAGTCACAGTGATCGATACCGGTTTAAACACCATGACCGGGGGCAGATTGAAACGAATCCAGAAATATGTGGGAAATGAAACCTGCATGATGACCTATGGAGACGGTGTATCAGATGTGAATTTAGATGCGTTGTTAAAATTCCATAGAGAGCATGGTAAAGCAGCAACTCTTACGGCGATTCAACCTGGAGGGCGTTTTGGAGTATTGGATATTGATGACAGCCAGACCGTGCGTCAGTTTTCGGAAAAAGCAAAAGAAGATGGCGGTTGGATTAACGCTGGTTTTATGGTGCTGGAGCCAGAGTCTTTCTCTTATATAGAGGGTGACCAGACCTATTTTGAAAAAGAACCTTTAGAGAATATGGCAAAAGATGGAAATCTGGCAGCATACCGCCATGAGGGATTCTGGAAATGTATGGATACCCTGCGTGACAAGGAAATGCTAGACCAGATGTGGAATAGTGGAGATGCACCGTGGAAACGTTGGGAATAGAGGAAAAATATGATTTCTGTAATTATGTTAACCTACAATCGTGAAAACATGGTAGGTAGAGCAATTGAATCAATATTAAATCAGACTTATCAGAATTTTGAATTTATCATTGTGGATAATGGTTCAACAGACCAGAGTGGGGAAATTGCAGATAGTTACGCAGAAAAGGACAGTCGGATCAAGGTCATACATATTCCTAAAAGTAACATTGGAACCGGAAGAAATACCGGCTTGGATATGGCAAAAGGCGATTATGTTACGTTCATTGATGACGATGATACTGCCGAACCGGACATGCTGGAATTCCTCCATGCACTTGCTGTGGAATGCGATGCAGATATCGCTCTCTGTGGGTCTTATAAGGAAGTGAACGGTGAAATCCTTCCCAACTGCGTGTTTGATGAAAAGCTGATTATGACACCGGAAGAGGCAGTGGTTACCTTACTTAAACGTAAGAAGTATAATGCAGCAATGCCATCCAAATTATTGCGTAAAGAGTTATTTGATAAAATACGCTTTCGGACGGAAGGAAAGTATGATGATATCACTGTCGTGTATAAATATTTTGCAGAGGCAAAGCGAGTGATTGCATATGGAAAACCCAAGTATTGCTTTTGGCGCCATCCGGGAAACAACTCTGCGTTTACGACGAATGACTTGTTGCTTACGCCAGAACAGCTGGATGAGTATTTTGAGGCGTTTCGTGAACGAACCATTTATCTATCCAATAAACTCCATAAGATAGCGGATTATGCCCAGTATAGCGAATGGTCTTATATGATCTCCATGTGCAATAAAATTGAAAAAAATCATCTGGAACATTGCGGTAAACAGCTTGAGTTTGTGAAAAATGAACTTACATTGCATTATGATGAATTCTATAATTCGCCGTATATTGAAGAGTTCGAGAAAGAATTTATGCAAATGTATTTACATCATAATAATTAGGAGATATGAGAGCGACATGAAAACAGAGGGTTTAGAAAGAATTTTAAACAGCAGGATGATTTGGAATAACAACCAAATATATAATGAGGTTGCGCAGATGAAAAAAATGTTGTCAGATAAACCACTTGTTCTTTATGGAGCCGGGGGAATTGGAAACTCAGTTGTTAAATATTTGAAACATTATCAAGTTGAGGTAGAGTGCCTTTGTGATAAAAACAAATCCGGCGCACATCAGGAAACAGGGCTGCCTATTATATCACCGGATGAGTTATTAAAAACATATGCAAATGCTAATATTATTATATGTTCAGATAATTATGAAGAAGAAATAGAAAAGGAACTATTAGCGAAGGGCATAGAAAAAAAACAAATATTCAATAGAAGAGTGCTTAACATCCATGAGATGACACATCAGGATTTCAAAAAGTATTTGCCTGGATACGCACAAGCGTATGATTTGTTTGAAGATGAAAAATCAAAACAAATTTTACTGGAGCGAATTGAGTGCTATTTGATGTCTGAAAAAATAAGTGCGTCTAGAGCAGAACTACAGTATTTTGATCCGGAAATAATTACACTTTCCGATGAGGAAATTGTAGCAGATGGTGGAATGTACGTAGGGGATACTGCAGAAAGTTTTATGAAGTGCGTTGATTATAAGTATAGACACTATTATGGGTTTGAACCAGATAGAAAAAATTATCAAATAGCAAAAATTGCTTTGTCAAACCTGAATAATGTTAGCTTAATAAATAAGGGATTATGGAATTGTGAGACAGAACTTTCTTTTAATGGTAGTTTAACAAGCAGCTCCAAGTTAGACGATAAGAATGGTGAAGATAGTGTACTGGTTACCTCGTTAGATACATTTTTTGAAGGCAAAGAGCCACCTACTCTCATTAAAATGGATATCGAAGGTTCAGAACTGGAAGCGTTAAAGGGATCAGAGCACTTAATTCGGACATACAAGCCGAAACTGGCAATTTGTGTGTATCATAAACCTGAAGATATGTATGTTCTTCCAGAGATAATAAAGAGTTATAGGGAAGACTATAAATTATATTTGAGACATTATACAGACGGTATATATGAAACTGTTATGTACGCTGTATAGACAAATAGGAGAAGTATGATGACAGCAGATATTAAGGCATCGTATAATCAGGAACGAATATGTCTTGGAGAGGCATTACCATTAAATACTCCATTATCAATAATATTGGATGTTAGTGAAAGATGTAATTTTTTGTGCAATTATTGTTTTCGTTCTGGCCAGAAAGATGGTAGTTGGGACTTTGCTCAAAAAAATAATCTGATGACAATGGATATTTTTCAGAAAGCAGTAGATGATTTAAATTTGTTTCCGCAAAAGATTAAGGCAATATCACTGTCGGGACATGGAGAACCGTTATGTAATCCGCAGATTGCGGATATGGTTCGTTATTTGAAAAATAGAACTTTAATAGACAGAATAGAAATGCACACAAATGCGTCAATGCTGACAACTGAAAATGTTGAAGATATAGCAAACTGTGGGTTTACGAGAATTGTAGTATCTTTACAAGGGCTGGATGCAGAAACCTATAAAAAGGTGTGTGGTGTTAACATTAATTGGAATTCGTTTTATATGCAGCTAAAAACACTATATAAAAGCAAACCGGATTCGCTGAAACTCCATATAAAAATATCTGAAGCGGCCTTAAATAAAGAAAATAATCTGGAGGAACAAAAGGAATTTTATTCTATGTTTGGACCGATTGCTGATACCGTTTCCATCGAAAAAGTGACTCCCCTTTGGAAAAATATCCAGGTAGATAGTGAAATGGGAGAAAATAAATACGGTCAGGAAGTTGGGAAAATAATGTATTGCCCCATTTTATTTTATAAGTTATGGGTTGCTCCCGATGGAGAAATATATCCGTGTACGGGGTTGCCGACTCCCATCAGCTTAGGAAATGTGAATAATATTACATTATCAGAGGCTTGGAATGGAGAAAAGAGAATTGAATTCTTAAAAAACCATTTAAAAATGGAAGGTAAAAACAACAGTGCATGTGCAGAATGTTATGTGCCTATCAATACAGTGACGGATAAGAGGGATAAAATAGATATCTATAAGAATGATATTTTAAAACGTTTGGAGGAAAAGTAAAGTGATAGAAAAAATGAATTATGCGTGGCCGGTAACCTCGGAGAATGCTGTTGTCTACAATTACTTCTTGCATAAAATTGACGAGATTCAACAGGTACTTAAAGACAGAAGAATAGTAATTATTGGAGCTGGAATCAGAGGATGCTGTCTACTTAAAATATTAGAAGAGAAGGGACTGCATAATATCATTTTTGTAGATAATAATGTTGAGAAACAAGGCAATCGTATAAACCAATATGATATTGTTTCTTTTGAAATGGCTAAAAAATCAGAAGACAAACAGGTTTTTCTTGTTGCACCGGAAGGAGCATACAAAATATACGAACAACTCAATGCGGCAGGCTTTAAGGAAAATGAGGACTGGTTTTCATTCAGTGTGTCGGCATATCAACAATATGTTGAAGAATATAAGAGAAAAATGGGACAATACCTTTTGGTGATGGGTGACTGTGCTTTTACTCACATAGCACTGGAGGACACGAACTTTGATTCACTTGGGACAATGATTCGTAATAATGTAGGAGCGGAAAAGTGTAAGGTCTTAGATATGCATGGCATGGGGCAGCAGGCATATTACCATATTTCTAAAGCTTTGTTGCAGAGAAATGAAAAACCATCTGTCTTTTTGTTATTGCTAATGATTGAAACTATGGCACCCAAAGTCCCAATTATGCCGAGAACACAGCATCCAGAATTGATACATGAGCTTGTGGATGCAACTGAACATCCAACTCAGGAATTTCAGGCGTATGCAGAACTTGCACAGGAAAGATTTGACCGCTTTCAATTAGAAGCGTTTGCGTCATTTGATGATAAAACAAGTCAAAAAAATGAAAAACTCCATATGCAGGTTAATTATCTGTTCAAGTATCGTGACACAACGGAGGGAGTTGTTTATTTAAAAAAGACTCTTAAAATGATGAATGAGGAGAAAATACCAGTTGTATTGTATGTTCCTCCAGTGAACTATTATCAGGGCGAAAAATTGTTTGGAACAGACTTTAAAGTAAGGTATGAAACCAATTTTAATAAATTATATGAGTCACTGGATCAAGAAGGAATCAAATATGAAGTCGCCGATGCAAGTTATCTTTTGAACTTAGATGATTTTGCGGCACCGAACACAATTGATGAAACTTGTAATTATAATGGAAGAAAAAAGATAATGAAGTTTCTGAGTGAAGTTAAAACATTGAATACCTATATTAAATTTGAAGACTAGAGAGAAAAAATGATTAATACAATAATTTCATACTTAAAAAGTACAGCGGAACGTTTTCCAGACAAAATTGCATTTTGCGATGCAGAAAAATCAATTACGTTTGGAGAATTAAATAGATGCGCACAATCATTGGCATGCAAAATTTATCGTAATTTGAATGGAGGGATGCAAAAGGCAATAGGTGTGTATTTACCTAAAGGAGTTGATTGCATTATCGCTTTTATGGCAGTTGCATATAGCGGGAACTATTATACTCCGATTGATATTTCGATGCCGGAATCAAGATATGAAAAAATTATTCATACATTGAATCCAAAGCTTATGTTAACAACTCAGACATTGGTTGAAAAAATAAAAAATACAAATACACTTATTCTGGAAGACAATATATCTGACGAAACGGACACGGCCATTTTAGAAAAAATAGAAAATACAGCAATTGATACAGATGTACTTTATGTAATGTTTACCTCTGGGTCTACGGGTGATCCGAAAGGAGTGATTATTTCACATAGAGCAGTAATAGACTATATTGATTGGGTGACGGATACATTTCATTTTAATGAAACAACTATATTTGGAAATCAGGCTCCGTTTTATTTTGATAATTCTGTACTTGATATTTATAGTACGATACGTAATGGATGTACAATGGTTATTATTCCGGAAGAGAAGTTCTTATCTGGAATGCGGCTATGTACCTTTATTGAAGAAAAGAAGATTAATACCATATTTTGGGTTCCATCAGCGATGATATTAGTAGCAAATACGCAGGCACTGGATAATGTATCTATAGATTGTTTAAAATATATTTTGTTTGCGGGGGAAGTGATGCCCACCAAGCAGTTAAACATTTGGAGAAAACATATTCCTAATGCAGTCTATGCTAATTTATACGGGCCAACAGAAATCGCAGTTGACTGTACATATTATATTGTTGATAGGGAATTTCAGGACACAGAATCTCTGCCAATTGGAAAAGCATGTAGAAATACGGGAGTCCTTGTATTGAATGATAATGGACAACCGGTTAAGGAAGGTGAGGTGGGAGAGTTATGCGTACGTGGAAGTTGTGTGGCTCTCGGATACTATGGTAATTCAGATAAAACAAAAGAGGCATTTGTACAGAATCCATTAAATAAAAATTATCCGGAAATTATCTATAAAACGGGTGATTTGGTGAAATACAATGAACATGGTGAAATCCTTTATGTTGGAAGAAAGGATTTTCAAATAAAGCACAGAGGATATCGAATTGAACTTGGTGAAATAGAAACTGCAGTATCCTCATTTGAAAATGTTGAAATGTGTTGTGCAATGTATGATCAAGAAGATAAAAAAATCGTGGTATATGTCACACCAAATGAACTTGATAAGAAAAAACTGTATATTCATTTAAAAGAGAGGCTGCCTCAATATATGATGCCCGGTTTAATTATTACGCAGGAAAAGCTGCCACTCAATAAAAATGGAAAAATTGACAGAACAGTACTTCGTGAGAGGATGAATGATAAAATATGAAAAAGATGACAATGGATAGGATTTCGTGTCATGTGACTGCTAAGTGTAATTTGAGATGTAAAATGTGTGCAGTTTATATACCCAAATTATATGAAATGGGAGATGTCCCTGAATATAAGATTGAGGATATTAAAAATAGTTTTAGTGCGTATTTTGAAATGGTAGAACATGTACGATTGATTTCCATAACAGGTGGGGAAACAATGATATATTCTCACCTGGCAGAATTGTTGGATTATTTAAAACAATACGAAAACCAATTTACAAAGTTAGAAGTATTTACAAATGGAACATTATTGATTCCAGAGAAGGTTTTGCAAGTTATGGCAAAGTCTCCCCAAATGACATTGTTTGTGGATAATTATGGTTCTGATATTTCAAAAAGAGTAGATGACATTGAAAAACAATGTAAAGACTTTGGAGTGAAATATACAGTAAGAAAATATTATGGAAAAGATGCTCATTTAGGCGGCTGGGTCGACAGAAGTATCTTATCTGAACGACTGAGTAATGAGCAGGCAAAAGAGCATTCACAAAGATGCGTTGTAGGAAAAATAGGGGGAAGACTGTTTACTATTTTTGGTAAAAAATTAGTATTCTGCGCAACTCCTTATTGTGGTTATAGAATAGGAGCTGTACCAGCAGAAGATGTATTAGGGATTGAAATAGGCGATGAATACATGTCCATGGACGAGAAATATGATAAATTAGTGGAAATGTGTAATGTTGAATTTAATCCTGGCTGTGCTTGGTGTAATGGTTTAGGAATATACGAGAATGTTGAAAGATATATTCCAGGAGAGCAGGTGGACAAAAATGAGTAAAACATCAATTTATCGAGTTGCAATTCATTGACATGGAGATGCACTTTGCGCTGTGAAAAGTGTGGAGCATATATCCCAGAAGTTTATCGTAAGGGACTTGTAAACGATTATTCTTACGAAGATATTAGAAATAGTCTCAAAACATTGTTTGAAATGATAGACTATGTTGATGTGATAACATTAACGGGTGGAGAGGCAATTTTACATAAAAACATTGTTGAACTGTGTCAATTTCTGGTAGATAACAGAGAGAAGTTTGGAAGAATTGATTTTCAGACGAATGGTACTGTTTTATTTACGGATAATTTATTGAAAGTTATGTCACAGTCGGAAAAAATGACATTTTTCATTGATAATTATGGTCCGGATATTTCTACAAAGGTTGAACAGAATGTGGAATGCTGCGAGAAATGGGGAGTGAAATATAAAGTTCGCAAATACTATGGTGAAGATGCACACATGAATGGATGGATTGACTGGTCACCAAGAAAGGAAAAGATTAGTAAAGAAGCAGCCCAAAAGCAATTTAATTTATGTGCAAATGGTATGCCTGGTAAAAGACCTTTTGTTATATATGGCAATCTATTGACATTATGTGCTATGCCCTTTTGCCGATATCATATTGGAGCACAGCCATTGGAGGATGTTCTTTGTCTCGACTTGGCAGATACAGAGATGGGACTTGCAGAAAAAAGGAATCAGTTGATACAGATGCGGGATACAGATTATAACCCGGGATGTCAATATTGTTGCGGTCTAGGAGTTAATCCAAACGCGAAACGTTATAAAGCAGGAGAACAGGTGAAAGTAAATGAATGTGACAGCAGAAAAAATTAAACAAATAATTGAAGAAATTAATCCTTATATAGACATTCAAATGGACACCAATTTGTTTGACGAAGGAATTATGGATTCATTGGCGATTTTTGCATTAGTGATGCAAATAGAAGATACTTACGGAGTGGAAGTACCAGATGACGCCATCACAAAAGAAAATTTTGAAACAATAGAGAGTATAGTGGTTTTTGTTCAGAAACTATTGGGTGAATAGGAGAATATATGATAGTAAGACCTCAAAATCCACAAAAATTGAAAAAAAAGTTGACAGGACAACAACTAGTTCTTTATGGAACCGGAGGATTAGGACTAAAAATTGCAGCATGGTGTGACGAAAATGAAATACAATATGTTCTTGCAGACAGAGATGCCATTAGAAAGAAACAGGAATTAAAAAAAGATGTCATATTACCAATGGAAATTTTGAACTATTATCCTGAGGCTAATATTGTAATTAGTTCAATCATTTATTACAATGACATTTTTAAAGCATTGTGCAACATGGGAATTAAAACAGAGCATATTTTATCTTATCAGCTGTTTATTCCAGCCCAGATTACGTGGAAAGATTTAGAATATAATACCGCATGGGGAATGAATGTTGAAAGAGTACAACAAATTGCACAATGGATTCCGGATGAAAAAATTGCAGTGGCAGATTATGGAGCCGGGAAACTGACTTTGAAAAAATTTCTTGGTTCTAAAGTGGAATACATCCCGATTGACTATCTCAGGAGAACGGATGATACGATATTGTGCGATTTTGATATGGATGAGTATCCTCCCATCATAGCTGATGTTTCGGTATGCACTGCAACTCTTATTTTTCTAAAAAAAGGAAAAACTCTTTTAAAAAACATATGTGAGAAGACAAAAAGATATCTTATTTTATCTTATGTTGTTTTGGAAAAATTCCCGGATGTTAAAGGGAGGAGAGCGTCTGGATATCAAAGTGATTTTACAGAAGAGGAACTACAGATATTCATGAAAAAGGAAGGGTTTGAATTGAAAGAGAAAAAAGCAGACCCTGCAAATACGATTGACACATTGTATTTGTTTTATAAAAAGGATAGCGAGGAATAACCTTATGATTATACAACCTAAAAATCCAAATGAACTTATAAAATTTCTTAAATCTGCTCCACTTGTACTATTTGGAATGGGAGGAGCCGGAGTACGGATTGGAAAATGGTGTGACGAACATGAGATAGAATATGCTTTTGCAGATAGAGATGCAGAAAATAAGCAAAGGGAAACCACAAAGAAGGTTATGCTGCCAGAACAAATAAAAAGTATGGGGCTGAATGCCAATATAGTAGTGTCCACGATTATATATTATGATGAAATTCAAAATGAATTGCTAGATATGGGAATTGATAAGAAACATATTTTTTCTTATAAAATTTTCATGCCGGATGATATTATGTGGTCAGACCTGGATGATAACATAGATTGGGATTTAATGCATTTTCGGGTGGAAATGTTTTCTAAGTGGATTACTGAGGACATAAAATCAGTGGTGGATTATGGCGCAGGAAAAATGTTTTTAAAACAATACCTCAACTCTGATGTAAAGTATTTTCCCGTGGATTATATTCGTCGAAACGAACAGACCATTCTGTGTGATCTTAATTCCGGAATATTTCCTGAGATGCAGACAGATGCTGCAATTTGCTCAGGGGTTTTGGAATTTATATATACAGCAGAACAGTTGCTGAAACATGTATGTATGTATACGAATAAAATGATAATTCTTTCTTATCTTGGGACAGATAACTTTGCTGATATTGATGGACGGAGGGCATCTGCCTATGTCAGTGATTTGAGCGAACAGGATATCGTTAATCTAATGAATGACAATGGATTTAACCTGATAAAAGAAGTGTGTGACCCGGTAAATCATGCATGCATGGTTTATTTGTTTATACGGAGAAACTGAAATGATAAAAAATGTAGTAGAATATCTTAATCAAAGTGCAAATGAATATCCTCAAAAAAAGGCATTTTGTTATGGGGAATGCTTTGTTTCATTTGAAGAATTAAGAAGGCGTGCCAGAATAGTTGCAACACAGATCGTGAAGAAAAAATTTTTTCGTCAACCGGTTATTGTTATGATGGAAAACAAAGTAAATGCGATTACTGCTTTTATGGCGGCAGCATACTCTGGTAATTTTTATGTCCCAATTGATACAGATATGCCAGCAGGCAGATTACAGAGAATTCTGGAGACATTTACTTCTCTGATAGTAATAACTGATGATATAGACGATGGAAATTTATATAAACTCATTGATAAAGCGGGAGGGGACAGAAATCAGGTTTATAATCTAAATGAATTACTAGAGGGGGAAACGGATGAAGATGCAGTAGATAGAGCAACGGAAAAACAAATTGATACTGATCTGCTTTATATTCTTTTTACTAGTGGTTCGACAGGAACACCTAAAGGAGTGTGTGTCAGTCATAGAGCTGTGATTGACTATACGGAATGGTATTCAGACACTTTTCATATAGACCAAAATATCATATATGGAGCACAGGCACCTTTATTTTTCGACATGTCTATCTCAGAATTATATTCGACAATCAGGAATGGTTGTACTACAATATACATTCCGAAACGTTTGTTTATGTCACCTTCAAAGTTGATTGACTTCTTAAATCAAAATGAGATTAATGTGATATTTTGGGTGCCCTTCCCTTTATGTGTGATTGCAGACTTAGGTCTATTAGAAAAGAAGAAATTGCCTTACTTACGGAAAGTTTTGTTTGCAGGAGAGGCTATGCCTAATAAGCAGTTAAACAAATGGCGAAGGGAAATGCCGGATATACTGTATGCCAACTGTTTTGGACCGACGGAAATAGCCAATATTTTTGCATATTATATTGTGGATAGAGATTTTGATGACAATGAATCACTACCTATTGGCATACCATGTAGAAATATTGATATCATGCTCTTGGATGAAAATAGAAAGCAGATAAATGAAAAGGGAGTGATTGGAGAAATAAGCATCCGTGGGACATGCCTATCTGCAGGATATTATGGCTTACCGCAGTTAACAGACGAAGTTTTTATACAAAACCCAACGCATAATAATTTTCGCGACCCAGTTTATTTGACAGGTGATTTAGGATTCTATAATGAAAGAAATGAACTTTGTGGAGCAGGAAGAAAAAACTACCAAATAAAGTATAAGGGATATCGAATTGAATTAGGGGAAATCGAACGGGCAGCATGTGAGCAGGCTGGTGTATTGTCGGCTGTAGCACTTTATGATGAAAAGGCAAGTAAAATAAGTCTTTTTGTAACGCCAAATTCAATAAAAGAACAAGAATTATATGAATTCTTAAAGGAGAAGGTTCCGCATTATATGCTGCCACATTGCATTATTCCACTGGACACGTTCCCTGTAAATGCGAATGGAAAAATAGACCGAAAAAAGTTAAAGGAGCAGTCATGATATGAACACGATAGAAAAATTAATGGATATTATTCGTAAAATATGCCCTTATACGAAGATCACAAGTACCACAGAACTGATCGACAGTGAGATACTTACATCAATAGATTTATTCTTATTAGTGTCCGAAATGGAGGATACGTTTAATATTCATATAGATGAAGAAAAAATTCTGGCAGAAAATTTTTCGACACCGGAAAAGATTGTTCGAGTTGTTTTGGGAGAAGAGTTAGACTAATGAATATTGTTATACAAGAATCATATTATCATTTTCTGGATAATTTTATAAGAAAGCATCTTGATTTGTTAAGTAAAAGCAGGGTAATGATTTTTGGAGCGGGGACGAGAGGAATTAATGTACTATGGATGCTAAAATATAACAAGATTAAAAATATTTATTTTGTTGATAATAATCAAAAAAAACAGGGAGAAGAAATAGAAGGAATAGATATAATTAGTTTTGAGAAAGCACAAACTTATACAGGGAGAACTGTATACTTGTGTCCTGTTGAAAAAGGAGAATCCATCTTGTCTCAGCTGCGTGGAGCTGGATATGAGGAAAATATTGATTACTTTAATCTGGATTTCTTCTTTACAGAATATCAGGATATAATTACGCAAATAAAAGGAAACAACCTGAATTATTCTATTCTTTTTGGATGTTGTATACTCTCATCATGGATTATGGGAAAAGATCAGATTGAAGTATCATTAGGAAAGAGAATACAACAAGAATTTTCACAACAAAACTGGTTAGTATTTTCTTTACCGGGATTAAATGTTGTGGAGTATTATCATCTGTTAAATATAATGAAACTGTTACAAAAAGAAAAACCCAGGATGGTGTGTATCACGCTGGAAATGTCTTCCATGTCCCCGTATGCTCCACTAATGGTAGGGACGCAAAACTTGATTCAACATAAAATGTTGTTTGAAAGTCTGATAAAACTTGAACCTCAAAATATAGAACTGCAAGAGCACTTAAGAACGATAGAAAGTCGCTTGCAAAAAAGTAAAAGTGGCAGGAATCTGACAAGCGCAGATAATACACCCGAGGCTAAAAGGAAAGTATATGAATTAAAGTATTTGTATAATCTGCGGGAAAGTGATGAGGCTGTTGTATATACAAAGAAAATACTGGAACAAATGAACCGGGAAAATATTCCAGTTGTCCTGCTGTCGCCCCCAGTAGATTATATGACAGGTAAAAAAATATGTGGTCCAGATTTCAACAACAGATATATTGCAAATATACAAAAATTAAAGAATTTTCTAGATGGATATCGATTTATCAGTATAGATGCAAGTTTTTTAGCTATGAGTGATATGTTTGTTCCGCAGGATCAGGCTCCAAATATAAACCCATTTTTAAACTATGAAGGTCAGAAATGTCTGATTGATTTTATTAAGATGCAGCTGCGATAAAGAAAGGGATGTTACTAAGATGATTATTAAGCCACAAAAACCGGAAGAACTAGCATCATTTTTGAAACGTAAACCATTAGTGTTATACGGATTTTTTCTTTTATAACTTTGGAAGGACATCCAAACATTGAGGCACGGCGAAAATCAGGAATTTGTCAAGACTACACAGATAAACAAATTTTAGATATGTTTCATACCTTTCAGTATGAGTTGGAAGATAGAGTAAATGCAGTGAACGGAAATTGTACAATGACATTTTATTTATTTCAAAGAAAAGGAATACATTCGTGAAACTAAATCCCGAAAATGCTGGGGAACTGATAAGCATACTTTCCGAACATGGTCTGATAATATATGGAATGGGGTACGTTGGTGGATTGATTGCAGATTGGTGTGATAATAATGGTATTACTTACATTTATGCAGATAAGAATGCTGTGAAAAAAAAACAAGGAAACAAAATACCAGTAATTACACCCGAACAGTTAGAAAACCAGTATCAAAATTATTATATTGTAGTGGCGTCTATTAACTATTATGATGAACTAGTGGCGCAATTAAAAGAAATGAATATTATGGGAAACCGGGTATTATCTTATATACGGTTTTGGACGAAGAAGTTTGCATGGAATGAGTTGGAAAATACTGTAAATTGGGAAGAAGTAAAACAACGTGCAGAAATATTTGCCAAGTGGATAGATGCAACTGCCGTGACTGTCACAGATTATAGTTACGAGAAGAATTACCTGAAGGATTTCTTAGCCAGTAATGTTGTATATGATTCTCCCAATTATATACAACTGATTGATAATATTCCACATGCAAATTTACAAGCCTTATCTGGAGAAAAATTAACAGATGTTTCGTACTGTATGGCGATGCTGATGAGTTTTGACAATCCATTAGAGTTAATCACATATATGTGTGTAACAACCAGACAATCCATTGTAGTTTCTTATGTTACACTGGAGTGCCTTCCTAATATCAATTTCCGGAGGAGCATTAATTATAACAACGATTTTTCGGAAAATCAGCTTTTAGCCTTATTTGAAACGCATGGATTTGTATTAAAAAGAAAGGGAACAGATCCCTTTGATGCAGTAAATACGATATACCTATTTAGAAAGGGACAGTTATGATAGTCAGAGTGAAAGAAGAACAAGAATTGAAAGCAAGGCTGAAGGAAAGGCGGCTAGTTGTTTATGGCATGGGAACAATGGGAAAAACAATTGCCACATGGTTAGATGAGCAAGGTATCTCTTATGTATTTGCAGACCAAAAAGCCAATGAAAAACAGCTCTTGACGGATAAAATAGTAATTACACCGGAACAGGTATATTTAGAGTATAAGGACGCAAATATTTTAATATCTACAAACTTGTATTATGATGAAATAAAAGCCGCTTTATTACAGAAAAATTTTGAGGAAAAACAAATATTATCATATACACTTTTCCTGCCAGACGAATTATCCTGGAAAGATTTGGAACAAAATATAGACTGGAATCTCATGAGACCAAGTGTAGAAATACTCTCTAAATGGATTGTACAGAGTGATGCGTCAGTAGCAGATTATGGAGCTGGACAAATGTATTTAAAATCTTTACTATGTCCGGAAACAAGGTATTATCCTGTAGATTATTTAAAGCGGTTTGAACAAACGATAGTATGTGATTTAAATCAGGGTATTTTTCCTGATTTAAATGTAGATGTTTCAGTATTAAATGGAGTTTTAGAGTTTTTACTGACAGCTGAGAAATTGCTAAGACATGTGAGTACACACACAAAGAAAAAAGTCATCATTTCCTATATGACATTAGATAAGTTTTCCAATAAAGAGGCACGGCGGGCATCTGGATATGTCAGTGATTTGACAGAGCAGCAAATTATCCAGATACTTACTGAAAATGGTTTTAAGCTTAACCATAAACAATATGATCCTCTTGACGCTACCGATACAATATATTTGTTTGAAAGAAAGATGTAAGTTATGAAATATGCTAATTTCAAGGATGCGGGACGATGTAATATAAATATTGGAGATTATCTTCAATTTATAGTTACGGAATATTTATTGAATGCAATGAATGTACCGGATAGGGACATCGTTCGCTTGGGATTTCATGAACTTGCTGATTATGATGGGGAAGAAGTAACTTTTCCGTTCTGTTATTCAATTATAGACTTTGTACATAATGGTAAGATTGAAATCTCAGATAAAATCAAACCTGTATTTCTGGCTGTAACATTATCGACAATCGATAAGTTTATGAATTTAGACCGATTTTTAGAGGATGGTTATAATAAAAGATATTTAACGCAGTTCGGGCCTATTGGATGCAGAGATGAGATTACATACAACGCAATGCAAAAACATGGGATTCCTTCATATATAAATGGGTGTATGACGGCAATCTTCCCAACAAAACCAGAAATAAAAGGCAATAAGGTGTTATTAGTAGATGCTCCTAAAACGTTGCTCCCATATATTCCAGCAAAATTTTTTAGAAATTGTGAATGCCATACGCAACAATTTTATTTTGATAAGGATGCGGTAGCAGATTTCAAAGACATGTTTCGATTTGTGAAAGAAAAATATCAATACTATGCGGAAAATGCAAAAATTGTAATTACATCGAGATTACATGTAGCGCTTCCACTAACAGCAATGGGAATTCCCGTAATTTTGGCCAAAGATAATGTTGACGGAAGATTTTCATTTATTGAGAGATATATACCGATATACGACAAAAAGGAATACCAGAACATTAATTGGAATCCAGAAGTACCGCAATTTGAAAAAATGAAAAAAATTTTGATGGATCATGCATTGGGGAGAATAAAGGGGGATGTTGCAGAAGAAATCTTACGAGAACAGGAAAGTAAAATAACGGATTGCTTTATATCGCGAAAAAAAATACCAGAGTATAAGCCCTCACATACTATTACACATACCAATGGAGAACGTTTTGACGAATATGCGGAAAGGTATTGGAAACAGCATGAAAAGATTAAATATGCATTTTGGGGAGTTAGTGATAATAATTTCGAATTCTGGAAAGAACATATTGAAAGTCAATACCCTAATGCGGAATTGGTAGCAATATATGATAGTTATAGAGAAGGAAAGATTTTAAATCTTATGTATCAGAAACCTGAAGCCATAAAGAAAGATTCTGATGTCTGTATTATCGTATGTGCTGTCGGTGCAGCACAGGCTGCTCGGAAATTGTTCAAAAACATGGGGCTTGTACAAAGCCAATATTGTATTACATCAGACTGTTTTATTGCGGATGAAGATGTGGAGGAAATGAGATGATTTATATTCGTACAGCGGCATATAATGCATCAAAAACATTAAAGAGATCAATAGATAGCGTATTAAATCAGACATTTGGTGAATTTAAATATTATTTGGTTGATAATGGTTCAACGGATGGTGGAAAAACCAGAAGAATTGTTGAGGAATATGCTGGACGGGACGATAGGATTGTCCCATTTTTTGCCGAAAAAAATCATGACTGGTCTAAAATTCAGAAAGCAGATTTACTGCCACATACGATTGGGGATGAAGATATGTTTTGTTCTCTTGATGCAGATGATGAATATTTACCCACCTTTTTTGAGGATATGCTGAATTTTATGGATGAAAATGGTTTAGATATCGGAGCCTGTGGAAGTGACTTTATACAGGCAAGTGATAATAAATTATTAGGACAACGTATATTTGAACAGGACTTAATATTAGAAGGGAGAAAATTTGAACGTTATTTTCCAGCATATCACCAGTTTATGAGAACGATTTGGGGAAAATTGTATAAGGGTAAAACTCTAAGAAACACCATTCTGGATATAAATTCAGAAGAGATGCCTAAGGTATATGGAAATGATACTTTTTTTTCCATGCGGGCATTTGGAGATGCTGAGAGAGTCGGAATTCTTGCTAAATCATTACATAGATACTATATTAGCATGAAATCAACTTCTTATATATTTAATCCGGAGAGAATTCAATGTGATAAAATTCTAAGAAAAGCAGCACTGGATTACCTACGCCCCTATGGACCGATAAGCCAATATAATATGCGTTTTTTGAATGCGGTTCATGAGAACGCATTAAAAGATACTATAGAAACTATTTGGAATGCACATATTTCGTATGCAGAAAAAATGAAGTGGATTGAGGAGGTGGTGTCAGATATAGATGCGAGAAGCGTTTTAAATAAATCACCAAATAATAATCCAAATATAGTAATGCAATTGAAACGTGAAGTTTGTGATTGGATATTGAACCAAAAGGAGAGCGGAACATCAAATGGAACTGCCTGTTATATGAGAGTTATAAAATTAATACTTCAAGATGATGAGATTCTGAATTTTTTTGTGGAAAATAAGAATAGAAGAAAGGATGTATGGAAGGAAATTGAAAAAAGAGGAGAAATAGAACAAATTATAAGTAAATATCCGTTAATCAGACCACTAAGTGAAAAACTAGTAATCTCCCTAGTAGAGGTCAGTACATGTATAATGCGAGAAGATTACGAACAGGCACTAGCTGCATATATAGCAAAAACAAAAATTGAAATTAATGAAGAAGATATAGAGTCATATTTCTATCTAGGACAGAATTTAGCAGCAATTGTTGAAAATTCAGATATTTATATAGCTTTAAAAAAGCAATGGATTTCCTATTTAATAGAGAATGGTCGCCTAAAAGAGGCTGAAAATGAACTGAAAGACTTTATGGAAATTTTTCCGGAAGATGAGGATTTTCTACAGTTGGAAAAAAGAATGATGGAGATAGCTAAGAGGAGTAAAGATGAAAATAGTAATGTGTAATGGAGGACTGGGCAATCAAACATTTCAATATATTTTTGCAAGATATCTTGAGTTAAAATCCAGAGAAATGGTTTGGATTGATGATAGTTCTTTCTGTATGCCGGATGTAATACATAATGGGTTGGAACTTTCAACGGTGTTTCCACAGTCCCAAATACACTTGCTTAGCCAGTTTTTTGATAAGGATGTATGGGAATACATGTGTCGAACTGTGTAAAGGGGATAGGGATATGTCAGCAGTTAAAGGATGCAGGAGAAGATATCACTATGATAGCAGAGACAGATGATTTTTCTTTTTTCTGATGATATGCAATTTTGTAAAGAACATTTATCTGAAATAGGAATTACAAGTGAGAATGATGTGACCTTTGTAGAAGGTAACAGCGGTATGGAAAGTTATAAAGATATGCAATTGAACTAAAAAATCTTTTGAAAAAATTCCTTAAAAATTTATATGTTAGGGGTTAACTTTTTTCAACCCCACCCGATATATATTACAAGTAAGGCAACTTACTAAACAACAAAAGGCTTTCGCCAAGGAAAACGCGCGGTCCGGAATCGAAAGTCGGAAAATTAGCCGCAAGGATGCGGTTTTAAATTCAAGGAGGAATATATTATGGTAGTACAACACAATCTTACAGCGATGAACTCTAATCGTATGCTGGGCGTAACAACCAGCCAGCAGGCAAAATCCACTGAGAAATTATCTTCCGGTTACAAAATTAACCGTGCAGCAGACGATGCAGCAGGTCTTTCCATTTCCGAGAAGATGAGAAAACAGATTCGTGGACTTACACAGGCATCTGCAAATGCACAGGATGGTATTTCTACTGTTCAGACAGCTGAGGGTGCTCTGACTGAAGTACATGATATGTTACAGCGTATGAATGAGCTGGCAGTTAAAGCAGCAAATGGCACAAACTCTGAGTCTGATCGTACAGCAATTCAGGCTGAGGTTGATCAGTTAACCACTGAAATTGACCGTGTTGCTGAGACAACCAAGTTCAACGAAACCTATCTTCTGAAGGGTGATTCTTCTGCGCCCAAAGGAACTTCTTATTCTTATGCAAAAGTTAAGACTGCTGGTGTGGCATCTGCAACTTTTGCAACAGATACGGCAACAGGAATGACCTTAAAATTTACAACAGAGACAGCAAGCAAAGATAATCAGGATGATATCAACGAATTAATGAAAGCCTTGAGAGATTCTGGTGTAAGCGTTACTGCTAAAAGCGAATATGATTCAGCAGCCAACACGGGTAAAGCTGCAACATATTCTCTGCAGTTGAATGGCAAGGCTGCTGAAACCTACGATGTTACGACTGGTGGTAAAGCAGGAGAATTCGTTATTAGCACAAAGACAGGTACTAAACTTGGTACACTTACAGCTGCTGGATTTGCTGATAAAGCAACAGATTCTGGTGACTTAATTAAGACAGTAAATATGAATGCTAATAAGGTTACGGCAGCAGCATCCGTTGATCATAGGGCAGCATACTATGATAAAGATGGAAATAAGATTGCTGAGAATGAATTGGGTGATTATTTCACCACAACTTATCCTGGCAAGACAAGTACAACTGCAACTGTTGCTGCTAAGGCAGATGCTAAACAGGTATACGATGCTGTAGGAAATAAGACAACCTTAGAGAATGCTGAGGTAGCAACTGCTCGCGATAAGGTTGGAGCTTTAACTGTTGGCTTACATGTAGGTGCAGATGCAACTGGCAATAATCAGATTACCATGAACATTGAATCTATGAGTGCGAAAGGACTTGGAATCAATGGATTAAAGATGGATGGTACTGATGATAGTGCTGCACTGGATTCCATTGAGAAGATTAAGGCTGCAATTTCTAAAGTTTCTGCACAGAGATCTGACCTTGGTGCTGTTCAGAACAGATTGGAGCATACCATCAACAACCTGGATAACGTTGTAGAGAATACCACCAGTGCTGAATCTGCTATCCGTGATACAGATATGGCGTCGGAGATGGTTAAATACTCCAACAACAATATCTTAGCTCAGGCAGGTACTTCCATGTTGGCTCAGGCTAACCAGTCTAACCAGAGTGTTCTGTCCTTATTGGGCTAATCACTGGCTAGTTAGATTAACAATTAGAAAGGGACCAGTTTCTGGTCCCTTTTCGATTTCATAAATTCATATCAAGGAGTTTCCCATCATGAAGACAGATAGAATAGTATTATCAATCTCGATGCTGATATCGGGACAGGAAAATATGGATAAGAGTCTGGCATCTTTGCATTTTTTTAAGCAGGCATTACCCTGTGAAATCATTCTGGTAGATACAGGATGCAGTATAGAGGGACGGGCACTAGCAGAAACAGTTGCAGACCAAATTGTTGATTTTAAATGGTGTGATGATTTTGCAAAAGCAAGAAATGCCGGTTTAAAAAAGTGTGGAGGAGAATGGTTTCTTTATCTGGACGATGATGAGTGGTTTGAAAACCCACAAGAAATTATAAAGTTCTTTCAGTCAGGAGAATACAAAGATTACAATAGTGCAACATATCTTGTACGTAACTATTTTAAACAAGATGGTAGTGCTTATGAAAATGTTAATGTAACCAGAATGGTCAGGTTATTTCCCAATACAGAGTTTCGAGGAAAAATCCATGAGTATCTATACCCTTGTGTGCAACCACAGAAAACATTGTCAGATTTTGTACATCATTTTGGGTACGCTTATAAAAGTGATCAGGAAAGGCGAGAACATGCAGAACGAAATATTAGACCCTTAATAGAAATGACAGAAAAACAACCTAATTTAATTAGATGGAAAATACAGTTGGCACAAGAGTATTTTGGAATAGACTGTTTTGATAAAGCAATTGATATATGTTGCAATGCCCTAACAAACTGGCATTCACTAAAAAATAAGGATGTGCAAGAATACATAAATGTAGGATGTGCTTACGGATTTATATTAGTATCATTGGAAGCATTGAAAAAATATAGTGTTGCAGATGAGTGGATAAAAAAATCGTTAAACGAACCTAATATGCCCGATGCAACTCGCGCTTTTTTTTATCTGATAGGAATTAGAGTATATGGTAAGGCGTATAAAAGTAAAAGTTGTCAAGAGTGTACAATACAGTACCTAAAATTGTATGAGAGGCTTAAAGATGATATAAATACGACGGATAAAGGAACAACACTAATTACGGCAACCGTATTTCAAGACCATAATGTCTTTCCATCTTTATTATTAGGTATTCCGGCATTAATTTTTACTAAAGAATATGAGTTGATAAAAAAAGCCTTTTATACGATTAATTGGATGGATCATAGGATGTTAAACCAATATCAACATGAGAAAGATATTGTGGAGTGTTGTTGCAGTGTAGACTATCATCCTTTGTGGGTAAAGATGCTTCAAACACTGGTTTCCAGACCAAGTGGTATGAAAGAAATGTATCCGGTATTTTTAGAAAAAGAAATTGAATATAAAAATCAAGGAGATATGGAAAAACTATTGCGCTTACGCAGACTTGTATCTGAATTAGATTTCCCTCATAAATATATTTTATACACCAAGATATTATGGGCGGATAAAGAACCAGACATTACATCTAAGCAGATGAGAATAGATAAATTGATAAAATTATACACTCAGCTAGTTAAAGAATGCACAGGAGAATTACTGGAAATCAAATCAGAGGTATGGAAAGTCGCTGACCAATGGAAGATTGACTTAGAACCCATGTTACATAATATAGATTTTACAACATGGAAGAGAGAAGTGGAAAGATGGATTCACAAAGCTGACCTCGAGAATATTCAGGATTGGCAGGGACGAATGTCTGTTTGGAAGAATAAAGAGGATATTAGATATAAGGTGTTTAATATCAAGTGCATTGAAGTATATTTACGAAATAGTAAGCAGTTTTTATATGGCATACAGGAAGCGGAACAGCTTTTTTGGCAATGTTCTGATGCTATCCTTTCTTTATACCGTCCCTGCTATAATGAATCTGTTTTTATTGAAGAAACAGAAATTCTTCCTGATGAGATCCGATTTGCCCTAAAACTCCAAACCCTCCGTCAGGCAAGAGAGCAGGGTTCAGACCGGGAGGTACTGGAGGCTTTGCGGGCATTAAAAGACACCTACGAACCCATGAATGGAGTCATTGCCTACTATGTGAAACTCTACCGGGAGGAAATCCACAACCGCAACAACGAGATGGCACAGCTTGCATCCGGTCTGAAACGCAATGTCCGCATTTTAATCGACGCTGGTAAACTTGACGATGCTAAGGCGGTCATCAACCAACTGGAACAGTTCATTCCGGGAGACGAAGAATTTGAAGAATTGAAACAGCAAATTAAAGTACAGTAAGGAATCAAACATGAGTAATAAAAAAGTTATTTTATCAATTTCTATACTGATATCAGGACAAGAAAACATGGACAAATGTTTAGCATCGCTGCAATATTTCCGTGATGCATTGCCATGCGAAACGATATTGGTTGATACTGGCTGCAATAAAGAACAAAGAAAACTGGCAGAACGGTATGCAGACAAAATACTTGATTTTTCCTGGTGCGATGACTTTGCGGCAGCCCGTAATATTGGCTTAAAAGCATCAACCGGGGAATGGTTTTTATATCTGGATGATGACGAATGGTTTGAAAATCCTGCGCAGATTATAGAGTTTTTTACTTCCGGTGAATATCAAGCATATAATAGCGCTACATATCTGGTGCGAAATTATCTGAACGAGCAGGGAACCATTTATGAAGATGTAAAAGTTGGCAGAATGGTAAAAAGGGAGAGCTGCACAGCCTTTCATGGGAAGATACATGAATTTCTCTATCCCTGTAAAGCTCCGGTGAAGAATTTTTCCACCTTTGTGCATCATTTTGGTTATGTGTTCAAGAATGAGGACGAAAAAAGGCTGCACGCACAACGAAATATTAAGCTGTTAAAGGAGATGGTAAAAGAGCAGCCTCAGGAGATTCGTTGGGTAAATCAGCTGGCACAGGAATATTATGGAATTGGCTGCTTTGAACAGGCGATAGAAGCGTGCAAGCAGGGAATACAGCAAAGTAAAGATAATGAAACCTGCGATTATGTAAGGCTTGGAACAGCATATGCTTTTCTTATTTTATCCCATGTGGCAAAAAAAGAAAATGAAGAGGCACAAGAATGGTTGGATAAGGCACTGGGAGAATCCTCCATGCCAGAAACAACGCGTGCATTTTTTTATCTGCTGGGAATACAAATTTACGGAGAAACGGATGACACTGCAAGATGTCGTGATTTTGTCAAACAATATTTAACGGAATATGAAAAACTAAGAAATGAAACAGATATTATTAGTAACGAAACCTCATTAGTGACAGGAACGGTGTTCCAACCTCAAAGGGCATTTCCAACATTACTTGTGGGAATTCCGGCATTGATACTGTCGGCAGATTATGAATTGGTAAAAAAGGCATTTTATACAATTGACTGGCAGGACTCCCGCATGCTTGGGCAGGAAGAACAAGAAAAGAAGATTGTGGATGCTTGTAGCAGAATGGAATTTAATCCCCTGTGGAAAGAGATTTTGCAGACACTGGTGTCCAGGAAGGGGGGAATGAAAGAGATGTATTCTGTGTTCCTTGATTTGGAAACAGAATATGTGAAGAAAAATAAGGTAGAGCGGCTTGATGCTATGCGACAGTTAATTGCTGGACTGGACTATCCGCATCGGTATATTTTGTGTACACGGATTGTATCGATGGCCCGCAACCAAACTGTAGATCCGGATAATCAGTTCAAAGAAAAACTGACAGCTTTATTTGAACAGCTTTTTAGAGAGTATCCGAAAGAAATTCTTGAAGTCAAGGAAGAAATCTGGAAAATTGCAGATGACTGGAAGATGAATCTTGAACCAATGTTCTTAAAAGTTGAATTTTCAATCTGGAGGAGAAACTTAGAGAAGTGGTTTATCGTGGCATCTCCAGAGGAAATGCGGCAATGGCAACATAGACTGGGAGTTTGGAAGAGCGCCTGGGATATACGATATGAGCTATTTGATATTAAGTGTATGGAAATGCAGTTACGTGATAGCAGTTCAGCACTCTATAACATTGCACAGATAGAAGAAATATTTTGGAAGTGTGCAGACAAAATTCTAGATACTTATCAACCATACTATTCAGATTCAGCATTTACAGATGAAGAAAAAGTACAACTTCTTCCCGATGAAATCCAATTTGCCCTTCAGCTCCGAACCCTCCGTCAGGCGAGGGAGCAGGGTTCAGACCGGGAGATACTGGAGGCGTTGCGGGCATTAAATGACACTTACGAGCCGATGAATGGTGTCATCGCCTACTATGCGAAACTCTACAGGGAGGAAGTCCACAACCGTAACGATGAGATGGCACAGCTTGCGGCTGGTTTGAAACGCAATGTCCGTATCTTAATAGGCGCCGGTAAACTCGATGATGCCAAAGCTGTCATTACCCAGCTGGAACAGTTCATTCCCGGAGATGAGGAATTGCAGGCATTTAAGGATGAGCTGCAGATGGAGTAAATAGGGCAGTAAAGTAACTATCAGAAATCACAATGGGCATATCGTACGAATTTTTACGATTTTGCCCATTTGATCTCTCAAATACATGCCAAATCATTCCTTTTTCTGGGGAATATGAGTCACCATGGGCAAATAGCAACAGAATGACGATTTTTGCCAGGATGCAATACCTTGAACTTGGCAAAAACTCTGACTTCCCTTTAATTTTACCCATGAAGTTTACATAACATGTGACTAACTCCATGAATTTCTCTATTTTTCCAGCGGAACTGGGCAAAAAAGTGAAAAAGCTTGTTATATGCCCATCCGGGTAAAATCTCTCCACAGAACCTCTTGTTTCTTTTACTCAATCGAGTAGCAATCCCCTAGGAGAAAACTGAATGAAACTACCGGAGAGCAGCTATCAAATTCTCAAGTTGACGGCTTCCTTTTATAATGCGTATCCAAATGCATCGTGTAAAGAAATTTTAAAGAAAAGGCAACGGGCGTATAATTGTCTGCTGTTTCAAACACATTACAACTATTTTATTTGTATTCCCTATAGAACAGAGATTAGCCATCCATATGCCTTTCATTTTAAAACGACAGAGAGAGTGATGTAGATGAAATCTGTCTGCCATCTGTATTGCATACAGAGTTAAAATTGATTGAGGTACAGCTAGACAAAGACCTTACAGTTCATGTAAGCAGAAGTTTGATTTAGAATATTAAATAAGCCTAAAATCGACGTAAATCCATTGCCTGTGAATGCCGTGTTGGGTATAATAAAATTAAACACTTACAAATGATAAAATAATACTGGGGTGCTGAAGCTGCTTTGCCCTGCTGTTAGAAGGAAACTGATAGAAAGCAGGGAAAGAAGGAGAAGATGAGCAACACCAGTACACCCTACGATGATGCCCAGCGGACGCTGAGTGTGGACTGCCCCAGTTTATTGATACCACTGGTGAATGAGGCGTTCCAGACAGATTACCCGTTAGATGCGGATGTGAAGCTGTACAACAATGAATTTTTCATTACCACAGGGAATGACCAGAAACGAATCACAGACTCTAATTTTTCTATTAATGGAGAGACAACGATTCGTTACCACTTTGAGTGCCAGAGTACGGAAGATGGTAGTCTGACACTGCGACTGTTTGAGTATGGCTCACAGATTGCCTTGACCATGGCAGATTACTCCAAGGACGAGAGTACTTTTATCTTCCCCCATGCGGCGGTACTGTACTTACGGACAGAGACTACCACACCATCCTCCATTAAAATGCGGATAGTTACACCGGGAGGAGATGTGGCCTATGAAATCCCGGTGGTAAAGGTGCAGGACTATGGGCTGGATGAAATCTTTGAAAAACGGTTACTGTTTTTATTACCTTATTATTTTCTGAGATACCAGTTGGAATTGCTGGAAAGGGATGTGGATGCGAGGTTAGAACTGCGTCATACATACCAGGATATTTTCCAGCGATTGAGTCTGTTGGAACAGGGTGGAGAGATTACAGAATTTACCCGCCAGTCTTTAAAGGCGATGATTGATAAAGTGGCGATGTTCCGTGCAGGAAAATATGCCGGTGTGAAGAAGGAGGTTGAGGAAATCATGGGTGGACAGATTTTAAACTATGAAGCGAAGGATATCAGGAATAGTGGAATTCGTGAAGGAAAGAAATTAGGTATTGCGGAAGGAATCTCTATCGGAAAAGAGGCTGGCAGACAAGAAGGAATTTCCATTGGAAAAGAGACTGGCAGACGAGAGGGAATTTTGCAGGGAGAAAATCTACTTGGCAGGCTGGTAAATTTATTAGTGGAAAAAGGACGTATTGATGATGTTGCCCGTGCCTCCACTGACCCGGAAGCTCGTCAACAGCTTTACCGAGAGTTTCATTTGATCTAGAACATTAGCGAGATGATAATAAAAGAAATTTACGGAAGATAAAATAATATTGGGGTGCTGAAGCTGCTTTGCCCTGCTGTTAGAAGGAAACTGATAGAAAGCAGGGAAAGAAGGAGAAGATGAGCAACACCAGTACACCCTACGATGATGCCCAGCGGACGCTGAGCGTGGACTGCCCCAGTTTATTGATACCACTGGTGAATGAGGCGTTCCAGGCAGATTACCCGTTAGATGCGGATGTGAAACTGTACAACAATGAATTTTTCATTACCACGGGGAATGACCAGAAACGAATCACGGACTCTAATTTTTCTATTAATGGAGAGACAACGGTTCGTTACCACTTTGAGTGCCAGAGTACGGAAGATGGAAGTCTGACACTAAGGCTCTTTGAGTATGGCTCACAGATTGCCCTGACCATGGCGGACTATTCCAAAGATGAGAGTACCTTTATCTTTCCCCATGCTGCGGTATTGTACTTACGGACAGAGACTACCACACCGTCCTCTATTAAAATGCGGATAGTTACGCCGGGAGGAGATGTGTTCTATGAAATCCCGGTGGTGAAAGTGCAGGACTACGGGGTGGAGGAAATCTTTGACAAGAGATTACTATTTTTATTACCTTACTATTTTTTGAGATACCAGTTGGAACTGTTGGAAAGGGATGTGGATGCGAGATTAGAACTGCGTCATACATATCAGGACATTTTCCAACGATTGAGTCTGTTGGAACAGGGTGGAGAGATTACAGAATTTACCAGACAGTCGATAAAGGCAATGATTGATAAAGTGGCAGTGTTCCGTGCAGGAAAATATGCCGGTGTGAAGAAGGAGGTTGAGGAAATCATGGGTGGACAGATTTTAAACTATGAAGCGAAGGATATCAGGAATAGTGGAATTCGTGAAGGAAAGAAATTAGGTATTGCGGAAGGAATCTCTATCGGAAAAGAGGCTGGCAGACAGGAAGGAATTTCCATTGGAAAAGAGACTGGCAGACAAGAAGGCGAATCGCTTGCGTTAAAACTTATTCAATTATTGATACAGCAAGGACGCACCGATGATGTTACCCGTGCCTCCATTGACCCAAAAGTTCGTCAACAGCTTTACAAGGAGTTTCATTTGATTTAAAAATGAAATGATAATTTTCTATCAATGGAGAGACAACGATTCGTTACCACTTTGAGTGCCAGAGTACGGAAGATGGTAGTCTGACACTGCGACTGTTTGAGTATGGCTCACAGATTGCCCTGACCATGGCAGATTACTCTAAGGATGAGAGTACTTTTATCTTCCCCCATGCGGCGGTATTGTACTTACGGACAGAGACTACCACACCGTCCTCCATTAAAATGCGGATAGTTACACCGGGAGGAGATGTGTCCTATGAAATCCCGGTGGTGAAAGTGCAGGACTACGGGCTGGAGGAAATCTTTGAAAAACGGTTACTGTTTTTATTACCTTATTATTTTCTGAGATACCAGTTGGAATTGCTGGAAAGGGATGTGGATGCGAGGTTAGAGCTGCGTCATACATACCGGGATATTTTCCAACGGCTGAGTCTGCTAGAGCAAGGCGGAGAGATTACAGAATTTACCAGACAGTCTTTAAAGGCAATGATAGATAAAGTAGCGATGTTCCGGGCAGGAAAATATGCCGGTGTGAAGAAGGAGGTTGAGGAAATCATGGGTGGAAAGATTTTAAACTATGAGGCAAAGGATATCAGGAATAAAGCACTCCGAGAGGGGAGAGCGGAAGGAATCTCTATTGGAAAAGAGGCTGGCAGACAAGAAGGCGAGGAATTGCTTGGTAAACTGGTAAAATTACTTTTGGGAGAAGGACGCACCACGGACATTGAACGAGCCTCCACTGATCAGAAGGTTCGTCAACAGCTTTACAGGGAGTTTCATTTGATTTAAAAATTTAACGAAATGAATAATATCTATATAATGAACGGATGAACTGCGAATTCCCCCCCAACAGTTGCATTTTGCCCGCAGTAGTGTTATTCTTTTAACAAAGCGTGCAAACACGCATGAACAAAGGTGGAAAGGAGTTCATAATTCCAAATGAGCAAGAATTTTGACGAGTTGTTATCCAAAGTCTCTACCTGTGGCAAGAAGGTTGTATCCGTAGCTGCAGCACAGGATAAGGCTGTATTAGAGGCAGTAAAGGCTGCCAAGGAGCGCGGTATCGCCGACGCAATCCTGGTAGGTGATGAGGCAAAGATCTGTGAGATTGCTGCAGAGTTAGGCATGGATTTGTCCGAGTATGAAATCATCAACGAGCCCGATGTCGTGGAGGCATCCCTGACTGCAGTGAAATTAGTACATGACGGTAAGGCTGATATGTACATGAAGGGTCTGTTGGATTCCAAGACTTTCTTAAAGAGTATTCTGAATAAAGAGGTAGGTCTTCGTACCGGTAAGGCGCTGTCCCATGTGTGTGTATTTGAAATCCCCGGCATTGACCGTCTGTTATTCTTAACCGATGTTGCTTTCATGCCCTACCCCACACTGGAGGACAAGGTTTCCATCATCGAATACACCGTCAATGTGGCAAAAGCATGTGGCGTGGAAGTTCCCAAGGTTGCTCCGCTGGCAGCCGTTGAAGTTGTGAACCCCAAGATGCCTGTCACCGTAGAGGCAGACGAGCTCACCAGGATGTGCGAAGAGGGCAAGATCCAGGGCTGCATCGTAGACGGACCTCTTTCCCTGGATATCGCCATCGATAAGGCAGCTGCCATTGAGAAAGGCGCTACCAACCGTAAGGTTCAGGGCGATGCAGATATTCTTCTGTTCCCGGACATCCATGCAGGAAACCTGGTTTACAAGGCTATCGTACACATGGTGCCCGGTGTGAAGAACGGTTGTATCCTCACCGGAACCAAAGCTCCGGCAATTCTGACATCCCGTTCCGACACCTTCGAGACTAAGGTAAATTCCATTGCATTGGCAGCAGTCGTTGCAGAGGAATTAAAAAAGCAGCAGTAAGCTGACGAAAAAGGAGAAGCGTTATGGCTATTAAAAGTTTGATTATCAATCCCGGTTCCACCTCCACCAAAATCGGTGTGTTTGAGGATGAGAACTTATTATTCGAGGAAACTCTGCGTCACTCCACCGAGGAGATCGCCCAGTATCCTACCATCATTTCCCAGAAAGATTTCCGTAAAAATATCATCCTTTCCTTCTTAAAGGAAAAAGACTTCGATGTGAAGACCTTAGGTATGGTTGTTGGTCGTGGCGGTATGTTAAAACCTATCCCCGGCGGTACTTACGAAGTAAACGATGCCCTGATCAGGGATCTGGAAGTAGGAGTTATGGGTCAGCATGCCTCCAACTTAGGCGGTATCCTGGCAAAAGAGATCGCCGATTCCGTAGGCGTTCCTGCATTTATCGTTGACCCGGTCGTTGTGGATGAGCTGATGCCGGAGGCAAGACTGTCCGGTCATCCCGATCTGCCCCGGGTAAGTATTTTCCACGCACTGAACCAGAAAGCAGTTGCCAAGAGATATGCGAAGGAAGCGGGCAAGCCTTATGACTCCCTGAACCTTATCGTTGTTCATATGGGCGGCGGTGTTTCTGTTGGTGCTCACAGACAGGGTAAAGTAGTAGATGTATTTAACGCTTTGGATGGCGATGGCGCATTTTCTCCCGAGCGTGCAGGAGCAGTTCCCAACGGTGCATTGGTAAAACTTTGCTTCTCCGGCAAATACACCCAGAAGGAAGTAACCAAGATGTTAGTTGGTAACGGTGGCCTGAATGCATACCTGGGAACCAACGATATGCGTGATGTGATGAAGAGCATTGCGGCTGGCGATGAGAAAGCAAAATTGGTAAAAGACGCATTTGTTCTCCAGGTTGCAAAGGACATGGGTTCCATGGCTTGCGTACTGGAAGGAAAAGTAGATCAGATCATCATCACCGGTGGTATCGCTTACAACAAAGAGATTACCGATGAACTGACTGCCAAGGCTGGCTTTATCGCACCTGTCACGGTATATCCCGGCGAGGACGAGCTCCTTGCACTGGTACAGGGTGGACTGCGCGTATTAAACGGCGAAGAGAAAGCAATGCAGTACAACTAATTTGGAAACAAATTCCATAGAGATTACATAACGTGAAAATCCCGCCGGGCAGTGTACCAGACAAGGCATGCTGCCTGCCGGGATTTCTTTCGGCTCATAGGAAATTTTTCTTATACAACAAAATACTCCGTGTTGGTAAGACGCTTACGGAGAAAAAGATTACACTCCCTCCAGTGCAAATCCGAAATACCTTACGGCATTGTTGTAGCAGATATCTTCCACGATTTTTTTCAGCAAGTCATAATCCTGTGGGTATTCCCCATTTTCAACCCATCCTCCCAACAGTTCACAGAGAAGCCGGCGGAAATATTCATGGCGGGTATAGGAAAGAAAGCTTCTGGAATCCGTAAGCATTCCCACAAAGCCGGCCAGATTTCCCAGATTTGCCAGAGAGGTAAGCTGCTCCTGGATGCCGGTCTTGTGGTCATTGAACCACCAGGCACTTCCCTGCTGGATCTTTCCCCTCGCCTCTTCATTTTGGAAACAGCCGATGACGGTACCGATGGCGGCGTTGTCATTGGGATTTAAGCTGTAGAGGATAGTTTTCGGTAAAGCGCCCCTGCTGTTTAAGGCATTTAACAGGTCGGCCAGGGGTGCGGAAAAAGTTGCACTGTTGATGCAGTCAAAACCGGTATCGGCACCGATTTTCCCGTATAGCGCCTCATTGTTGTCCCGTTTGCAGCCATAATGAAGCTGCATCACCCAGTTCCGTTTCCGGTATTCACTGCCGGCAAATAACAGGAAAGCAGTTTTATATTGAAAGAGCTCCTCGGAAGTGAGGGTGTCACCTTTTCGTCCCTTTTGGAAAATTTCTTCCACCTTTTCTTCAGAAGCCGGGGCGTATATGATGGTGTCCAGACCGTGATCCGACACACGGCATCCCAAGACCTCGAAAAAATCCATGCGTTTTTGCAGTGCTTTTTTTAAGAAGGCAAAGGAAGTAATTGGGGTTTCACTCACCTTAGACAGTCTGTCCAGATAGGCAGGAAAATCCGGCTTTTCCGGATTCATGGATTTATCCGGGCGGAAAGCAGGCAACACCTGAACTTCAAAGGTGGAATCTTCCCGGAGCTTTTTATGCCATTCCAGGGAGTCTGCCGGATCATCGGTGGTACACAGCAGGGTCACATGGGACTTCCGGATGAGATTCCGGGTACTCATGGACGGTTCGGCAAGCTTCCGGTTACACAGCTCCCAGACTTCTTCAGCGGTCTGTTCACACAGTTGTCCGGTGTAGCCGAAGTACCGCTGCAGATCCAGATGGGACCAGTGATATAAAGGATTGCCGATGGCAGTTCCCAGGCATTCAGCCCATTGCATAAATTTTTCCTTGTCGGGAGCATCCCCTGTGATGAAACGCTCCTCCACACCACAGGAACGCATAAAGCGCCATTTGTAGTGGTCGCCTCCCAGCCAGATCCGGGTGATGTTAGAAAACTGGCGGTTCCGGGCAATTTCTTTTGCATCGATATGGCAGTGATAGTCCAGAATGGGCATGGGTTTGGCATAGTCGTGGAACAGCTTTTTTGCAGTGCCCGTGGTCAGTAAAAAGTCCTTATCCATAAACGGTTTCATGGTGAATCCTCCCTGAGTGGTTTGTTATTGGATCCTGTCTCCGTTATAGTATACCCGGAAAACGGACACAACCCTTCCTATCCGTTCCCGGCTTTCATCGCGCCATAAACCGCATACTTGAATGTATCCGGGAAATCTGCTACAATATATTTTGGTTTTTTATTTGTATCATATTCGAGGTAAAACAATGAAATTAGTAGAAAAGGTTTTTGGTACACACAGTGAACGCGAGTTAAAGCGGATTACCCCCATCGTCGACAAGATTGAATCCTATCGGGAAGCCATGGGAGAACTGTCTGACGACCAGCTGAAGGAGAAGACAAAAGAGTTTAAGAAAAGACTGGGAGAGGGAGAGACCCTGGATGATATTCTGCCTGAGGCTTATGCCGTGGTGAGAGAAGCTGCAAAGCGTGTGCTGGGTACAGAACACTATAGAGTACAGCTCATCGGAGGTATCATTCTCCATCAGGGGCGTATCGCTGAGATGCGTACCGGTGAAGGCAAGACGCAGACCTGCCTGCTTCCGGCTTACTTAAATGCATTGGAAGGAAAAGGTGTACATGTTGTCACCGTCAACGACTATCTGGCAAAGCGTGACGCGGAGTGGATGGGACAGGTACATGAATTCCTGGGCTTAAAGGTGGGTGTCGTATTAAATGACATGAAACCGGAAGAGCGCCGCGATGCTTATAACTGTGACATTACTTATGTGACCAATAATGAACTTGGTTTCGACTATCTGCGGGATAACATGGTGATCTACAAGGAGCAGCTGGTGCTGCGTGACTTACACTATGCCATCATCGATGAGGTGGACTCCGTCCTGATCGATGAAGCCCGTACACCTTTGATCATTTCCGGTATGAGCAGCAAATCCACCAGCCTTTACGAGGCATGCGATATTCTGGCCCGTCAGATGAAACGTGGTGAGGATATGGAAGAACTGACCAAGATGGATGCCATCATGGGTGTGGAGCGTGAGGAGACCGGCGATTTCATCGTCAATGAGAAGGACAAGATCGTCAATCTGACCCAGGAAGGTGTCGCTAAGGTAGAGAAATTCTTCCACATCGAAAACTACGCGGATCCGGAAAACCTGGAGATCCAGCACAATATCATTCTGGCTCTCCGTGCCCACAATCTCATGTTCCGTGACCAGGATTATGTGGTAAAAGACGGGGAAGTACTGATTGTCGATGAATTTACCGGACGTATCATGCCGGGACGTCGTTATTCTGATGGACTTCATCAGGCTATCGAAGCGAAAGAGCATGTAAAGGTGAAACGTGAGAGCAAGACTCTGGCCACCATTACCTTCCAGAACTTCTTTAACAAGTTCGAGAAGAAAGCAGGTATGACCGGTACCGCTCTCACCGAGGAAAAAGAGTTCCGTGACATTTACGGCATGGATGTGATATCTGTTCCCACCAATAAACCGGTGGCACGTATCGATCATCAGGATGCAGTTTATAAAACCAAGAAAGAAAAATTACATGCCATTGTGGAGGCAGTAAAGGAAGCCCATGCAAAGGAGCAGCCGGTACTGGTTGGTACCATCAACATTGATTCCTCCGAGGAAATCAGCAACCTGTTAAAGAAAGAGGGCATTCCCCATAAGGTATTGAATGCGAAGTTTCATGAACTGGAGGCTGAAATTGTTGCAGACGCCGGTGTACATGGTGCCGTAACCATTGCAACCAACATGGCAGGCCGTGGTACGGATATCAAACTGGATGAGCAGGCAAGAGCAGCCGGTGGTCTGAAGATCATCGGTACCGAGCGTCATGAATCCAGACGTATTGATAACCAGCTGCGTGGTCGTGCCGGTCGTCAGGGCGATCCCGGTGAATCCAAATTTTATATCTCTCTGGAAGATGATCTGATGCGTCTCTTTGGTTCCGAGCGTCTGATCAATATGTTCAATGCGCTGGGTATTCCGGAAAATCAGGAAATTGAGCACAAGACTCTATCCAATGCCATCGAGTCTGCCCAGAAGAAGATCGAGAGCAACAACTTTGCCATTCGTAAGAATTTGCTGGAATATGACCAGGTCATGAACGAGCAGCGTGAGATCATTTATGACGAGCGTCGCCGTGTATTAAATGGAGAGAGCATGCGTGATGTGATCTTCAAGATGATTACCGATATCACGGAAAATGCAGTAGACATCAGCATCAACGAGGATGGAGATGTGGACAATTGGGATTTCACGGAGCTGAATGAACTGTTACTGCCCACTATTCCTTTACAGCCTGTCAATGCCTCCCGTGTGAAGAAACCCAGAAAGAATGACTTGAAACAGCAGTTAAAAGAAGAGGCTGTGAAACTTTACGAGAGTAAGGAAGCAGAGTTCCCTGAGGCAGAAACCATTCGTGAGATCGAGCGTGTCATTCTGTTAAAGGTCATTGACCGGAAGTGGATGGATCACATCGATGATATGGATCAGCTGCGCCAGGGTATCGGCCTGGCAGCTTACGGCCAGAGGGATCCTTTGGTAGAATACAAGATGAGCGGTTACGAGATGTTCGATGAGATGACCCAGAATATCAAAGAGGAAACCGTGCGTCTCCTGTTCCATGTCCGCGTGGAGCAGAAGGTGGAGCGTGAGCAGGTTGCCAAGGTGACCAGCACCAACAAGGACGATACCGTAAAAAAAGGTCCGGTCAAGAGAGAGAATGCGAAAGTATATCCCAATGACCCCTGCCCTTGCGGAAGCGGACTGAAATACAAAAACTGCTGTGGGCGCAAGTAGTACGGAAAAGCACAGCGCGGCAGAAAAGGGATAGCGGGAGCTGTCCCGCCAAAATCAAAAAAGAAAGAGGTGACGTTAATGGTAGAATTAGATGCAATGAAAACCGAATTGCAGGCATACGAAACCCCGTTAGCGGAAGTGAGGGATTCACTTTGACCTGGCGAACAAGTCAAGGAGAATCGAAGAATTAGAAATGAACATGGAGGCGCCGGGGTTCTGGGATGATCCCGAAACCTCCAACAAACAAATGAAGGAATTAAAGAACCTCAAGGATACGGTGGAGACCTATCACCAGCTGGAAACGGCAGTGGAGGACATTGAAACCCTGATTCAGATGGGCTATGAGGAAAACGATGAATCCCTGATTCCGGAAATCCGGGAGGAACTGGATGCCTTTATTGCCAAATTTGATGAAATCCGTATCTCCACCCTGCTATCCGATGAGTACGACCATCACAATGCCATTCTGAAACTGAATGCGGGTGCCGGAGGTACGGAAAGCTGCGACTGGGCCAGCATGCTGTATCGTATGTATACCCGTTGGGCAGAGCGGAAGGGCTACTCGGTGGAAGTATTGGATTATCTGGATGGGGATGAGGCTGGTATTAAATCTGTGACCTTCCAGGTCAATGGAGAAAATGCATACGGCTATCTGAAGTCGGAGAAAGGTGTGCATCGTCTGGTACGGATTTCTCCTTTTAATGCCCAGGGTAAACGCCAGACTTCCTTTGTATCCCTGGATGTGATGCCGGAAATCGAAGAGGATATTGACATCGACATTAAGGATGAGGATATCCGTATTGACACCTACCGAAGTTCCGGTGCCGGTGGTCAGCACATCAACAAAACCTCCTCGGCCATCCGTATTACCCACTTCCCTACGGGAATTGTGGTGACCTGCCAGAATGAGCGGAGCCAGCATATGAATAAGGATAAAGCTATGCAAATGCTGAAAGCCAAACTGTACATGTTACAGAAAGAGGCCAATGCAGAGAAACTTTCCGACATCCGTGGGGATGTGAAAGAGATTGGCTGGGGTAACCAGATCCGTTCCTATGTCTTACAGCCATACAAGCTGGTGAAAGACCTGCGTACCGGCGAGGAAACCGGAAATGTGGATGCCGTTTTAGACGGCTCCATCGACCCTTTTATCACGGCGTACCTGAAGTGGAAAAGCCTCGGAGCAGGGCAAAGCACTGGCTGCTGAGCCCGTAAGAAAATGATTCAAGAGTGCAAAAATCCCATTGCAAAGCAAGTAGCATGGATTTTTGAATGGCTGTGAAGGAACTGAACAGTCAAGTTTAGGCGGGAAAAACGTAGTACAAGAATAACATGAAATCATAAAAAGCGCCTGTGGAAAAATCCACAGACGCTTTTTGTGTATATTTTAAATTCTTGATTCCACATTCCGGTTTTGTTCCATCAAATCCAGGAAGAAGTTTGCCAGTGTGGCATTCAGGTAAGGAGTAATCCATAACAGACCGATGCCTAAGGAAAGAACTCCCAACAGGAACAGGGGAATAAAGCTTACCTCGATATAAAACAGCCGTCCCATATTTCCCTTCATCAGCCGGATGGCGTAGAGCATCAGATCCTTCGCAGAGTAGTCCGGAAAATCCAATAACAGATAGAAAACCTGGGAGAACAGTAAATTTACAATAACCAAAGCGATGAAACCTACTGTGCAGGCAATGCAGAAAGGCAGGAAATATTCAAAGTGCCAGTCGTATTGAATGGACAGGGAGGAGGAAAAATTCACTGTTATTAACTTATGCTGAAAATAAGTATAAGGTGCGGTACAGAGGCTGGTCAAAAGGGTAATCACTGTCAGTACGATCAGGGATTTATCCGCCTGCTTCCGGAATCCGTAGAAAATATCGGAAACGGAAATCATCTGTCCACAGGCAAGCTTAAGAAACAGATAAGCCTCTCCCACACTGAACAGCCCCAGTAAAATTGCGGTGAGAATCGAGACAGCATAATAAAACACAGTGCCAAGGGTGGAGGAAGTGTCAATGAGAGAAGCCACCACATCCGTAACAAGTAACTGTAAAAGCTGTGCTGTCATCAATGCCCAGATCACAGTGCCGTAGTGGCCTAACAGCTGTCCTCTGGCCTGTGCCTTTAATTCGGAAGAAGATTTGTGTGAATTCATAACATTTCCCCTCCTTCCGGATCAAAGGATGAATCGAAAGGAACACCGTAGATCTGTTCATACATCTGTTCAAACTGATTCAGGAACTGCTGGTCGCGCAACAGGGTGTTGATACTGTAAATGGACCATGCCACATTTAAGACAATTGTAATGACGGCAATCGCTACTGTATAGCGTGCTTTTTTTGTCATTTTTTTGTGATAGCCCTTGGAAAGGATAGCGAGGATTGCGGCAATGGAAGCCAGAATTGTGGGAAAAAGAGTGATCCTGCAGGTGAGGAGCGCAATCATTCCCATGATCATAGCTGCGTGGGCGAATCCTGCCCCATCCGCACCATAGCGCTGCTGCTGACTATAGTCGGGATTTGGCTGCCCGTATCCATAGTCATTGGGATTGTTTGTATTGTAGTCCATAATGACTCCTTTGCATTGATTTAAGAATACAAACCCTATGATAGCATGAACGGGTGTGCTTTTCAAATAAAGGATTTCTAAAAAAGTCAAATCGTCTTGAAAAGAATCCATGAAATTTAGTATAATCAAAAGAACAAGATCAACACCACAGGAGTTTGAACATGGACATTATTTTAAAGATCAAAGAAGAATTAAAGGTAGAAAAATGGCAGGTGGAGGCCGCCGTCAAGCTGATTGACGAGGGCAATACCATCCCCTTTATCTCCCGTTACCGTAAGGAAGCTATCGGATCTCTGAATGATGAGCAGCTGCGTAATCTGGACGAGCGTCTGAAATATCTGCGTGGCCTGGAAGAAAAAAAGGAACAGGTCATCGGCAGTATTGAAGAGCAGGGAATGCTCACCGAGGAATTAAAGGAAAAGATCCTGGCGGCAGAGACCATGGTTGTGGTGGAGGACTTATATCGTCCTTACCGCCCTAAGCGAAAAACCAGGGCAAGCATTGCCAAAGAGAAGGGGCTGGAAGGACTGGCTGGCTTTATTCTGGAGCAGAAAGCAACGGCTCCTGTTCTGCAGGAGGCTGCAAATTATGTAAATCCCGAAAAAGAAGTGGCAACGCCGGAGGAGGCTCTGGCAGGAGCAAAGGATATTATTGCAGAGAGTATCTCCGATGAGGCAGACTATCGTATCTATATCCGTAATCTCACCATGGAGGAAGGTATCATCACCAGTACCGCCAAGGACGAGAAGGCGGAGAGCGTCTATGAGATGTATTACCAGTACGAAGAGCCGGTGAAAAAAGTGGCAGGACATCGTGTACTGGCATTGAACCGTGGTGAGGCAGAGAAGGTGCTTACTGTAAAAATTGTGGCACCCACCCAGCAGATTCTCCGCTATCTGGAGAAAAAGACCATCCATGCCGACAATGAATTCACCACCCCGATTTTAAAGGAAGTGGCAGAGGACAGTTATGAGCGCCTCATTGCTCCTGCTATTGAGCGTGAAATCCGCAATGACTTAACCGAAAAAGCAGAGGACGGCGCCATTGCCGTCTTTGGCAAAAACTTAGAGCAGCTTTTATTACAGCCCCCCATCGCCGGAAAAGTGGTTCTGGGCTGGGATCCTGCTTTCCGTACCGGCTGCAAGCTGGCAGTAGTGGACGAGACCGGAAAAGTGCTGGACACCAAAGTGATCTACCCTACCGCCCCCCAGAACAAAGTGGCGGAGGCCAAAGCAGAATTGAAGAAACTCATCAAGAAATACAATGTTTCCCTGATTTCCGTAGGAAACGGAACCGCATCCAGAGAGTCCGAGCAGGTCATTGTGGAACTGTTAAAGGAACTGGATACTCCGGTACAGTATGTGATTGTCAGCGAGGCAGGTGCCTCTGTTTATTCAGCAAGTAAACTGGCAACGGAGGAATTCCCTAATTTTGATGTGGGACAGAGAAGTGCAGCATCCATTGCCAGACGGCTTCAGGATCCTCTTGCCGAACTGGTCAAAATTGATCCCAAATCCATCGGTGTAGGTCAGTATCAGCATGACATGAACCAGAAGAAACTGGGCGAAGCCTTAAATGGAGTGGTGGAGGACAGTGTAAATAAGGTAGGTGTGGACTTAAATACCGCGTCTGCTCCCCTGCTTTCCTATATTTCCGGTGTCAGCAAGACCATTGCCAGAAACATCGTGGAATACCGGGAGGCAAACGGTAGATTTACCAACCGCAAACAGCTCCTCAAAGTGCCGAAGCTTGGCCCCAAAGCCTACGAGCAGTGTGCCGGATTCATGCGCATTTCAGATGGAGACAATCCCTTAGATGCCACCAGCGTTCATCCGGAATCCTATGAGGCAGCCATGAAACTGTTGGATAAGATGGGACTTACCATGGAGGATGTACGGAAAGCTCAGAAGGAAGCAGCTGCCAACAAAGGAAAGGCAACACCTGCAGCTGCACCTGTCAAACCGAAAAAAGACAAGAAACCACAAGTGGTGATCCGGGACACCCATTCCGCCATGGGAAAAGCTCTGGCAGCAGCCCTGGCAGGCTCCGGCAACACCGGAATCACAGAAACGAAGCCGGAAAAACAACCTTCTGCAAAAGGCGGAAATGCTTCTGACCGGATCGGCCGTCTGGAAAGCCGGATTTCCGATAAAAAGAAAATGGCAGAGGAACTGGGCATCGGTGAGATTACCCTCGCGGATATTTTGAAGGAATTGGAGAAACCGGCCAGAGATCCTCGTGATGATATGCCTAAACCTATTCTCCGCAGCGATGTTATGGATTTGAAGGACTTAAAACCCGGCATGATCTTAAAAGGCACGGTGCGCAATGTCATTGACTTCGGTGTCTTTGTGGATATCGGTGTTCATCAGGATGGTCTGGTTCACATTTCTCAGATTACCGACCGCTACATTAAACACCCGCTGGAGGCCGTGAGCGTGGGAGATATTGTAGATGTCCAGGTACTGGCAGTGGATGTGCCCAAGAAACGTATTTCCCTCACCATGAAAATCGGCAAGGAGCAAAAGTCAAAATAGCTTGCCAAGCAAGACACTCTGTGCTATGATACTCACGAACCATATATAGGCAAGTTCTTCAGGGCAGGGTGAAATTCCCTACTGGCGGTGATGTAGTCCGCGACCCATATCACAGCGATGTGGCTGAACCGGTGAGAACCCGGTACCAACAGTAAAGTCTGGATGAAAGAAGAGGCTGCAAAGAGAAACGTGTTTTTGTCCTGCGTTCCACGCGGAGAGCGGAGCATGTATTTATCCATGTAACCAAGCCCTGGGAAGATTCTTCTCAGGGCTTTTTGTGTGGAAAATCTCCCACAGCAAACTTGAGAACTTCCTGAAATTTAATATACTCAAGGAGGATTTAACATGAATGGTTTAGTTCAAAGTATCAAAGAAAATGCAGTATTCTGCGTAGAATTCCTGGCGATTGTCGCCATCGTTTTCGTGGTGGCATACCTGATGGAACGCATGTTCCGCAAACGTAACGGTGACACGGAGAAAATCTTCTCCACAAGAAAAGTGGCTATGATCGGAGTATTTTCCGCCATCGCCTTTATCCTGTTTCTGCTGGAATTCCCGGTGCCCTTCGCACCTCCCTTTTATAAACTGGATTTTTCCGAACTTCCTGCTCTCGTAGGAACCTTTGCTTTCGGACCCGTGGCAGGCGTTATGATTGAGTTTTGTAAAGTAGTGTTAAAGCTTTTGTTTAAGGGAACCACCACCGCGTTTGTGGGCGATCTCGCCAATTTTGTTATCGGCTGCAGCTTTATCCTGCCGGCATCCCTGATCTATCTCTTTAAGAAAAGCAAAAGGAACGCCATCATCGGGTGCGCAGTGGGAACTTTAATTATCACTCTGTTTGGAACTACCTTTAATGCAGTATATCTGCTTCCGGCTTTTGCTAAACTGTATGGGATGCCCATGGACGACATCATCGGCATGGGAACTGCCATCAATGAAAAAATCAACAGTGTGACCAGTCTGGTCATCCTTTGTGTGGCACCTTTAAATCTGATAAAAGGTGCGGCCATCTCCACGATCACCATGCTGGTGTACAAAAAACTGAGTCCGGTCCTGAAGGCGGGCTATGCACCTGCTGTGGTCAGCAAAAAGAAAGTACATGAATAACACAGGTCTTGCACTTTCATGGAATATCGTTATAATATTAAGAAGTGGGGCGGTAGCTGATGCACGCCCCGCTTTCTTTTAATGACATCATTGGTGTACACTTAATTTGAAAAGACTTGAAACGGATGCAATAACGGAATGACGGGAGAGTAAGCTTTGGAAGTACAATTTGATGTGAAAATGACCCGCGGGGTTCTTCAGGATTATATGCTGCACAACGGATACAATAAACCGCTGGCAATCGTGGTAAATGTGATGGGGATTCTCATGTTTATATCCATGTTTTTGGGTTTTGGACTGGGGACAGGGTTCATTGGACTGGTCATTTTACTTTATATCCCGGTTGTAACCTGGAGCCGTGCCCGCAGGATCATGAAAAAGGATCGCTTTCAGGAGGAAAGCTTTGTCATGCTCAATGACAATGGCATTACGAAAGTAGAAGGCAATGAGACGAAACGAATCGATTGGGAAAATGTGTCAAATGCAGTTTCCACGAGAAAGAGCATCATTGTATTCACAGAGGACAAAAAGGCTTGTATTTTTCCCAGAAAAGATATGGGAGAAAAAACAGCGGCTGTCATCCAGGCGATTTCCACCCATGTATCCCCGGATAAAGTTAAGATTCGCGCGTGAGGAAAACTATGGCAACCAGAACGATTGAGACAAACAGCCCGGAGGAAACCTTTGCCCTGGGGCGCCAGATTGGCGAGCAGGCAGAACCGGGAGAAGTGTATACATTGATTGGAGATTTAGGCGTGGGAAAGACCGTGTTTACCCAGGGACTGGCAGTAGGGCTGGGCATTCAGGATGCGGTAAACAGCCCCACCTTTACCATTGTACAGGTGTATGAGGACGGAAGAATTCCCTTTTACCACTTCGATGTCTACCGCATCGGTGATGTGGAAGAAATGGATGAGGTAGGTTACGAGGATTATGTTTACGGAGAAGGGGTGAGCCTCATTGAATGGGCAGACCTCATTGAGGAAATTCTGCCGGAGCATTATCGCCGGATTACCATCGAGAAGAACCCGGAAAAGGGCTTTGACTATCGCAAAATAACCATCGAGGAAGTGTAAAACCACCATGAAACTATTAGCATTGGACAGCTCAGGACTGGTAGCATCTGTAGCTGTAACCCAGGATGACACTCTCATTGCAGAGTTTACCATGAATTATAAAAAGACCCATTCCCAGACACTGGTGCCCATGATGGAGGCAATCCGCCAGATGACGGATCTGGATCTGGAATCCATTGATGCCATTGCGGTAGCTGCAGGTCCCGGATCTTTTACCGGACTGCGCATCGGCTCTGCCACGGCCAAGGGACTGGGTCTTGCCCTGGACAAACCGATTGTATCCGTGCCCACGGTGGACGGATTGGCTTATAACCTTTGCGGTACAGCGGATGTGGTTTGTCCTATTATGGATGCCAGAAGGGGACAGGTTTACACCGGACTCTACGAGTTTATCTATACGGAAGGCAGATATGAAATGAAAACGCTGGTACACCAGTGTGCCGCTGCCATCGAAACCATTGCCGGGCAGATCAACCAGATGGGACGCCGGGTGATCTTTTTGGGAGATGGAGTCCCTGTTTTCCAGGGAAAAATTCCCGAACTGCTCACCGTGCCCTACAGCTATGCGGAAAGTTTCCAGAACAGGCAGAGAGCATCTGTAGTGGCGGCTCTTGGCATGCAGTATTATAGAGAAGGCAAATATGAGAAGGCGGAGGATCATGCCCCGGAGTATTTGCGGCTGAGTCAGGCGGAGCGGGAAAGAATGGAAGACTGAGGATGGAAGGACGAAAGGAAATCCGGATCCGGATAATGACCCCGGAGGATGCAAAAGCGGCAGCAGAGCTGGAGAAGGCTTGCTTTTCCCAACCATGGGACGAGAAAACTTTCCGGGAGTATGCGGCACATCCTGCTATATGCTATATGACGGCATGGGATGGAGAACGGCTTGTGGGAAACTGCGGTGTGCGGAACATCGTGGGCGAAGGAGAGATTACCAATGTGGCGGTGGATGTTGACTATAGGGGTCAAGGAATTGCCCAACGATTGATGAAAGCACTGCTTGCCCGGGGAACCGAGATGGGAATTACTGCTTTTACCTTGGAAGTGCGGAATGGAAATGAACCGGCGGTCAGGCTGTATGAGTCGCTGGGGTTTGTGCAGGAGGGGCTGCGCAGGAATTTTTATGAAAACCCAAAGGAGGATGCGCGGATTTACTGGAAGCGTGACAGATAGAATTATGCTGGAAGTGTGTTTACTTGGCACCGGCGGAATGATGCCGCTGCCCTACCGCTGGCTGACTTCCATGATGGCCAGATTTAACGGATCAAGTGTGTTGATTGACTGTGGTGAGGGAACCCAGATTGCCTTAAAGAAAAAGGGATGGAGTCCCAAACCCATTGATGTCATCTGCTTTACCCATTATCATGCCGACCACATCAGTGGATTGCCGGGTATGCTTCTGACTATGGGAAATGCAGAACGGACACAGCCGCTTTTGCTCATCGGACCTAAGGGGTTAGCCCGCGTGGTCAATGCATTGCGGATCATTGCTCCTGAGCTGCCTTTTGAAATTATCTGTCAGGAGATTACCGAAGCAGAGCAGACTTTCCAGGTGGGAGGCATGTACATTGATGCCTTTAAGGTCAATCATGGAGTGCTGTGCTATGGCTATAATATCCGTGTTCCCAGAATTGGGCGTTTCCAGGTGGAAAAGGCGCAGGCACTGGGCATTGACCGGCGTTACTGGAATCCTTTGCAGAAGGGACAGACCGTGGAAGTGGACGGACAGGTTTATACTCCCGATATGGTGCTGGGAGCAGACCGACGGGGGCTGAAAGTGACTTACTGTACGGATACCCGTCCCACAGACAGTCTTTTACAGGCAGCTCAGGATGCAGATCTCTTCATAGGCGAGGGCATGTACGGAGAGCCGGAAAAGAAAGAAAAGGCGAGAGAAAATAAACACATGATGATGCAGGAGGCTGCACAGATCGCGAAGAAGGCGAATGTGTCAAGATTCTGGATGACACACTACAGCCCCTCCTTAAATCATCCGGAGGAATTTCTGGAAGAAGTGAGGAATATTTATCCGGAAGCTGTGGCCGCCAGGGATGGGCGCACCATCGATTTGTTGTTTGACGAAGAATAAGATGCTATGATAGCAATAGAACCGGTGAATCCTGAGAAGGAGAGAAACATATGAAAAGATTTCGTGGCACAAAAGGTATAATAATTCTGGTGATGATGATGGTACTGGTGATCGGATACTTTTATTATCTTTCCAACAGGACAGTTTCTTCTGACAATAAAACCGCAACAGTGAATACGGAGAAGATCAGCCCCGTGGCCACTGTGCTGCTTAGGAATCTGGATATCAACTATCCGGCCACCCCGAAGGAAGTTGTCAAATATTACGCAGAACTGACCAAGGTTTTATATAATGAAGAATATACCGATGAGGAATTCCAGGCACTGGCGGTGAAAATCCAGCAGCTGTATGATCCGGAGCTGGTGGCCAACAAGGAGCAGAGCGAGTACCTTCAGGATTTGAAGGATGAAATAGAAGCCTTTCATACCAATAAATGGACGATTTCTACCTACTGGACCTCATCCAGTACGGATGTGGAACGGTTTACCGAGGACGGCTATGAATTTGCAAGACTGTATTGTACCTTTACCATACGGCAGAGTGGTGGCAGCGGAAGCTCCAACGAAGTGTTTTTACTGCGCAAGGATGAGAATGAGCATTGGAAAATTTATGGGTGGAAACAGGTGCAGAAATTTGAATGATGGAAAAACGGAAAGTGTGTAAAAACCATGCAGCAAGATATTGTATTATTGGCAATCGAAAGCTCCTGTGATGAGACAGCAGCTTCAGTAGTGAGAAATGGAAGAGAAGTGTTGTCCAACGTGATCTATTCCCAGATCGACCTCCATACTCTTTATGGAGGAGTCGTTCCGGAGATTGCTTCCCGTAAACATATAGAGAAAATCAACCAGGTTATCGAACAGGCACTGAAGGAAGCCGGGATGACCTTACGGCAGATGGACGGAATTGCCGTCACCTATGGCCCGGGACTGGTTGGTCCGCTTCTTGTGGGCGTGTCTGCAGCCAAAGCAATCAGCTTTGCCACAGGAATTCCCTTGATTGGCGTACACCATATTGAAGGGCATATCAGCGCAAATTTCATTGAAAATAAAGAACTGGAGCCGCCTTTTGTCTGTCTGGTGGTGTCCGGCGGCCACTCCCATCTGGTCATTGTCAAAGATTACGGAGAATATGAAATCATCGGACGTACCAGAGATGATGCGGCTGGAGAGGCTTTTGATAAGGTCGCCCGTGCTATCGGACTGGGCTACCCCGGCGGACCTAAAATCGACAAGCTTTCCAGAGAAGGAAATCCCGATGCCATTCATTTTCCCAGGGCAAAAGTGGAGGATAATCCCTATGATTTCAGTTTCAGCGGCTTGAAATCAGCAGTATTAAATTACCTTAATTCCTGCGAGATGAAAGGGATTGAGGTGAATCGTGCCGATGTGGCAGCCTCTTTTCAGAAGGCTGTCATTGATGTGCTGGTGGAGCATGCCCTGGAGGCAGTAAAAGAGTACGGTTTTGACAAGTTTGCCATTGCAGGTGGAGTAGCTTCCAATCAGTCTCTGCGCAATGCTTTCGAGAAAGAGTGTTCCAAGAGAAAGATTCAGTTTTATCACCCTTCGCCCATTTTTTGTACCGATAATGCCGCCATGATCGGAGTGGCGGGATATTATGAGTTTATCAAAGGGATTCGCAGCGGATTAGATCTGAATGCAGTCCCGAACCTGAAACTTGGTGAAAGATAAAGAGGTGGAAGGGATGGAGAGCAGAAAAAAACACTGCACAGCTGTGGTGCTTGCGGCGGGAAACGGCAAACGTATGGGTGGTCAGATTCCGAAACAGTTTATGCTGCTGGGAGAGAAACCGGTATTGTGGTACAGCCTTCACACCATGGAGCAGTCTGCCATCATTGATGATATAATTCTGGTGACCAGTCCGGATGCGATAGACTATGTGCGCGAACAGATTGTGGAGCGCTATCATTTCCAGAAGGTGAGGGCAGTGGTTCCGGGAGGAGCAGAACGTTATGAGTCCGTATACCATGCCTTGCTTTCTATAAAAGAAAGAAATGGGGGACATGACGGCTATGTCTTTATCCATGATGGAGCGCGTCCTTTTGTAAATCAGGAGATTCTGCAAAGTCTTTATACTTCTGTGCAGGAAACGAAGGCCTGCGTGACCGCAACCAAAGTAAAGGATACGATCAAGGTCAGTAATGCAGCCGGAATCGTGGTGGAGACACCGGACAGAAGTACCCTCTGGGCGGTGCAGACCCCACAGGTCTTTTCCAGGGAATTGATTACCAGGGCATATGAATTGCTGATGGAGCAGCTTCCTGACTTGGTTGAAAATGGTATTACGGTTACGGATGATGCCATGGTGGTGGAAACCATGTGCAGCCAGCCGGTGACATTGGTAGAAGGAAGTTATCGGAATATTAAACTGACGACGCCGGAGGACATGCTTTTTGCAGAAGCTATACTGTCGAAAAACCCTGCATAATCAGGCACTTTTGAACTCTTTCATAAAAGCCGTAAAAAAGTTAGGAAAAAAGCTGAAAAAAGTTGTTGACAGATAAGGAATGGTTTGCTAGAATAATTTTTGCCGTTGACGGACAGGATTCACTGAGAAAGCTTGAAGACTTGAAGGAGACAGCTCGTGGAGAGGTATCGAAGCGGTCATAACGAGGCGGTCTTGAAAACCGTTTGTCCGAAAGGGCGCATGGGTTCGAATCCCATCCTCTCCGTTTTTCAATATCCCTCTTAATTGAATGAATATTTAGATTTAGCACATGTGGAGAAGTACCCAAGATGGCTGAAGGGACACCCCTGGAAAGGGTGCAGGTCGTTAATAGCGGCGCGAGGGTTCAAATCCCTCCTTCTCCGTTTGAAATGTTCAAACATTTCAAAAAATTAAAAAAGTTGTTGACAAACAATCAACACAGTGGTAAGATATCAGAGTTGCTTGACAAGAGCGACAATGAAGAAAACCAAAGCACCTTGACAAATAAACAGTAATGCAACCCTGAAACATTCCAAAAAGAATAAGTTTCAGAAAAAAGTTTCAAACGAAACAAAACCTAAAAGAAGTAAGCCAGACGAAAGAGTCTGGGACAGAATTAAACACTATAACATGAGAGTTTGATCCTGGCTCAGGATGAACGCTGGCGGCGTGCTTAACACATGCAAGTCGAACGGAGTCTGCATGAAACCTAGTGATTGCAGACTTAGTGGCGGACGGGTGAGTAACGCGTGGGTAACCTGCCTTGTACTGGGGGACAACAGTTGGAAACGACTGCTAATACCGCATAAGCGCACAGCTTCGCATGAAGCAGTGTGAAAAACTGAGGTGGTACAAGATGGACCCGCGTCTGATTAGCTGGTTGGTGAGGTAACGGCTCACCAAGGCGACGATCAGTAGCCGGCCTGAGAGGGTGAACGGCCACATTGGGACTGAGACACGGCCCAAACTCCTACGGGAGGCAGCAGTGGGGAATATTGCACAATGGGGGAAACCCTGATGCAGCGACGCCGCGTGAGTGAAGAAGTATTTCGGTATGTAAAGCTCTATCAGCAGGGAAGAAAGAAATGACGGTACCTGACTAAGAAGCCCCGGCTAACTACGTGCCAGCAGCCGCGGTAATACGTAGGGGGCAAGCGTTATCCGGATTTACTGGGTGTAAAGGGAGCGTAGACGGCATGGCAAGTCTGAAGTGAAATGCCAGGGCTTAACCCTGGAACTGCTTTGGAAACTGTCTAGCTAGAGTGCAGGAGAGGTAAGTGGAATTCCTAGTGTAGCGGTGAAATGCGTAGATATTAGGAGGAACACCAGTGGCGAAGGCGGCTTACTGGACTGTAACTGACGTTGAGGCTCGAAGGCGTGGGGAGCAAACAGGATTAGATACCCTGGTAGTCCACGCGGTAAACGATGAATACTAGGTGTAGGAGGGCAAAGCCCTTCGGTGCCGCAGCAAACGCAATAAGTATTCCACCTGGGGAGTACGTTCGCAAGAATGAAACTCAAAGGAATTGACGGGGACCCGCACAAGCGGTGGAGCATGTGGTTTAATTCGAAGCAACGCGAAGAACCTTAC
>ERZ857629.478-NODE-478-length-55225-cov-5.846783_pt1 | contig 55225 bp, 41 predicted proteins | sample MGYA00519700_ERZ857629 | MGnify/ENA primary metagenome ERZ857629 (study PRJEB31778, sample SAMEA3449351) | human gut metagenome | biome: human gut; feature: human-associated habitat; material: faeces | place: United Kingdom | collected 2010/2012 ... | reverse complement strand
GAGCACTTGACTTTTAATCAAGTTGTCCGGGGTTCGAATCCCCGATGCCTCACTAGGACATTGAGGATGTCTTATTGCAAACCCATGATTGTGTCATGGGCTTTTTTTATGAAGAAAGGGAGTAATTTATGCAACAGGAAAATAAAATGGGTGTTATGCACATCGACAAGTTATTGATTTCCATGTCCCTGCCGATGATGATTTCCATGCTGGTACAGGCACTTTACAACATTGTGGACAGTATTTTTGTGGCACAGATTAACGAATATGCACTGCGAGCCGTATCTCTGGCATTCCCGATTCAAAGTCTGATGATTGCCGTAGCGGTTGGCACGGCGGTAGGCATTAATGCATTTCTCTCAAAGACGTTGGGAGAGAAGGATTTTGAGAAGGCGAATATCATCGCCGTCAACGGTATTTTTATTGAGGCGGTCAGTTATGTGGCGTTTGCACTGATTGGTATTTTTATCAGCAGACCGTTTTTTAACAGCCAGACGGATATTCCGGAGGTGCAGGAGTACGGCGTGACTTACCTGACTATCTGTTGTGTGGTCAGCCTCGGTATTTTTATGCAGACCACCTTTGAGAGACTGCTGCAATCAACCGGTAAGACTGTTTATACCATGATTACACAGGGCGTGGGCGCAATTATCAACCTGATTATGGATCCTATTTTGATTTTTGGATTATTTGGATTACCTAAGATGGGGGTAGCGGGAGCAGCGCTTGCCACGGTATTTGGACAGGTTGTGGCGGCTGTACTTGCCATTACTTTTCATATCAAGTTTAATCCGGAAGTTAAGGTTTCCTTTAAGGGATTTCGTCCTAACGGGCATTTGATTGTACAGATTTACAAAGTCGGGGCACCGTCCATTGTGGTACAGGCAATCGGTTCCGTTATGACCTACGGAATGAACCTGATTCTGGCGGCTTTCGGTGCAGCTCAGACGGTATTCGGTGTTTACTTTAAGTTACAGAGTTTTATTTTCATGCCGGTGTTCGGATTGAACAATGGTATGGTTCCTATTATTGCATACAACTACGGTGCGGGACACAAGGACAGAGTTATCCGGACGATGAAAACAAGTATCAAGTATGGCGTGGGTATTATGCTGGTTGGTCTGTGCATTATGGAAATTTTTCCGGCGCAGTTGATTGGCTTTTTCAATGCTACACCGGAACTGCTTACCATTGGAGTTCCCGCACTTCGCACCATTTGTATCAGTTTTGTGTTCGCAGGTTTTTGTATTGTGGCAGGAAGTGTATTTCAGGCGTTGGGAAACGGTCTTTACAGTATGATTGTTTCTGTGGCAAGACAGTTATGTGTGCTCTTGCCGGTTGCCAAACTTTTATCCCTGAGCGGTAATGTGAACCTTATCTGGTGGGCATTCCCCATAGCGGAGATTATGAGTGTGGCAATGACAACTTATTTCCTGATACGCATTAATAAGGAAGTAATTGCGCATATCGGACAGAGCGGGGAAGAAAACGACCTGTAAGCAGAAAGGAGGACTCCTTATGCAGTCTGCGAAGGAGTTCTCACTGCTTGACAATATGAGCAGGTGACTTTATAATAAACAGGTATTGCCTGTCAGAATGCAGGATACAGTTTTATTGCGGAATTGATGGAATTGGCAGACATGCGAGATTTAGGTTCTCGTGCCGCGAGGCGTAAGGGTTCAAGTCCCTTATTCCGCACGAAAAAAGTGCCTTATTGGGCACTTTTTTTATTGGCTTTTATTCCGTCACTGGCGGAATGAAATTTTCAATGGCACTGCGCAGCTTTGGGTGACGGATGACAAAGTGGATCGCCGGAGCTTTGCTTTTGGATACCATAACCCACTGTCCTTCGTGAATCAGAATTTGCAAATTGCGGAAGGCATGGGTGGAAGTCTGATTGAGTGAATAATGGGGGTATTTTTCGGCAAAGGCTTCGGTCTCTTTCAAATGTGCCTCATATTCTTCCCTGTTATAGGGAATGTTCGTCTCACAAAATACTCCCGACAGTTCAAGTACCGGAGGATTCTCAAGGAATTCTTCCGGTGTTGCGTTGGGAATCTCATCCTCCATATTTTCTGTCTGAAGAATACTGATAACCCGCTGGCGTTGCGCTTCAGCGTGTCTGAGAATGGTGGTCTGCTGTTCCTGCGCGATACCGTTTCGGGTGAGAATACGCACTAAAAGTCGCTTACTCATGGTATATAGCGGCAGGGTGGACAAAATACTGCGGCGGCTGCCGGTTTTTGTGGTGTCGGCAAGCAGGAAAGTGTTCAGTTCATTTTCACGTTCTTTGCGGTAAATATCCATTAACGGAAATGCGTTGGAAAGCATTTCGTCCGCACGCTTTTGGTAGTAATCCACCTCACGTCTGGACTTGGTCAGATAGTATTTGCCGTCGCTGTGATAGCCGGCAATCGCCTCCCCGGAAAGGGCAGCCGCACCCGAAACCTTTAAAAAATGCAGAAAAACATTGTTTTGTACATTTTTGAAATAGTACGGTGAAATCTGTCCGGTCATATACATGGGAATCCAGCTTTCCAGTCCGAGCATCATCTCGTCAAAAGAACGGTCAATGTTGTGAATCTGATTCAGGTGTAATCCTTTTTTCAGCATCATAGCCATGCCGAACATCCATTTCTTCGGAAAATCAGGGTCTTTCGCCATGTCATTTAACGGCATGTCGCTGTACATGGTCACGGGAGCCATGGATTTGGAAAACACGGTGGCTTTTAAAAAATCCAGTTCGCTCTCCATCATTTCCTCTATGCCGAAATAGGTTTTGGAGGTGGGAAGCTGAAAGGGCATGGTCGGAACTTTCAGTTCGTCAAAGTGAATGACCTTAATATATTCGTTCAGATTAAACTCGTCCAGTTTGTTTAAAAACTGGGAGACGCTGTCGTTTCCGGTGTCCTGTCCCTGCCGCTCCAACATCCAATTTTTCAGCATGGTATAGCGAACCGACAAATCATAAATGTTATTCACGTCGCAGCCAATCAGTTCGGCAACGGCAGATACCTCCGGCGGTGTGCGCATCTCATTTGCAACAAAGGAGGCAATCGCACCGGCAAAATGCTCGGAATCGCCGGGTTTTCTGGTGCCGTTGCGGATGCGAAAGATAGTGGAGGCATCGTAGTTGGTATACTGGCACATTTTCGTCAGGTTAATATTGAGTGCGGAGATAAGCGTGTTAAAATTCTGCCGCAGCATCTCTTTGTCGGTAGAACTAAAGTCCTCACAGGCAAGAAAAGTTTCTTTTACAGACTCGGCAGTGATGTCAGGCAGTGCTTTCTTTTCGGCAAGCTCGGCAATGGCGCTGCACAGGCTGTCAAACGGTTTCGTGTTAAGCTCGGGCACGCGCTCACCGCTCCTGTATCGGCTGAAAGAAGCGGCGGATATGCCGGATAAATCGCAGAGATCCTTTGCCGTACAGGAAAGCTGTTCCATATATTCATTTAATTTTTCATAGAATTTCATAATTTTCCCTCGATTTCATATAATCCGTCTAATTCTGCGTCAGCAGAATTATGATACCGCAAGCGAAGAAAAGGAAGCGTCCCATAGGGACATTTACTTTTCAAGCAGTGGATTACGTATAATGCGCCATGAAATGGCGACAGGACGGCATGAGCCGTCATGAATTCTGTGTCAGCAGAATTATTATACCGCAAGCGAAGAAAAGGAAGCGTCCCATAGGGACATTTACTTTTCAAGCAGTGGATTACGTATAATGCGCCATGAAATGGCGGCAGGACGGCGTGAGCCGTCATGAATTCTGCGTCAGCAGAATTATTATACCGCATTATCCCCCCGGAGAAAAGGCAGAAATATTGCCCTCAATTTCCTAATGGTATTGATGGGGAGCAGGAGCTTTTCTCCGCAAGTTTTGACCTTAATTGTACCATTGAACCGGACGAAATCTAGGGATAGAAAAAACTAAAATAATAAAAAATATCAAAAATAGCTATAGTCATTCAAAAAAATGGCTGTAGCTATTTTTTTCCATTTTTTCGGGGGTTTTGCAATCTCCTTTTTAGAGTATCTAAAATATTATAGTTATCGTTTTAGAGAATGCAAAATTACACTATATTGACAATAATTGAAAATGGTAGCAAAATAGAAAAGTGATTACACTAGAAAAAAATCGAGAAACTATACAATGATAGTGTATCTTAAGATACATGATGAGGGGACAAATGATATGAAATATCAAACTGCGTGGTGTACCGATGTGGGAATCAGAAAGGATACCAACCAGGATTCCGCACTGTTAATGCAGGCGGAATCGGTACAGGGTTCTGTTTTGTTTGCCGTTATCTGTGATGGCATGGGAGGACTTGCCAAGGGCGAAGTCGCCAGTGCCAGTCTGATTCAGCGCTTTAGAAACTGGTTTGTCAGGGAATTTCCGCTTTTATTACAGGAAAGCGCGTTTTCTGCTGCGCTCAGCCAGTCATGGAACCGGCTGATTCAGGAGCAGAACAGAGCGATTGCAGACTATGGACAGCAATTTCATGTAAATCTGGGTACTACCGTGGCGGCCCTGCTTTTGGTAGGGGATAATTACTATATTATTAATGTGGGAGATTCCCGCGTCTATCTGTTATCATCTCAAATCTATCAGCTCACTCATGATCAGACCGTAGTTCAAAAGGAAATAGATGAAGGGCGGCTGACACCTGAACAGGCGGCAAGCGATCCGAGAAGCAGTGTGTTATTGCAGTGCGTCGGAGCTTCCCAGGTGGTTGCACCCGAATTCCTTGCAGGGGAAGTGGAACATTCCACACGCTTTTTGCTCTGCTGTGACGGCTTCCGCCATGAAATATCCCCGCAGGAGATGTACGAAACATTATCGCGCAGTACCGCAGTGACCAAGCAGGATATGGAACAGGGACTGCAGTATCTGGTGGAATTAAACAAAAACCGTAACGAAGTAGATAATATAACGGCGTTAATGATTGATGTAGAATAGGAATGTTACAAAATGCTGGAAATCGGAAGTTTAATTGATGGAAAATACAAAATACTGAGTGTGGTCGGTCACGGTGGAATGAGCGTGGTTTATCTGGCTATCAATGAGCGCGCCAATAAGACATGGGCTGTAAAAGAGGTGCGCAAGGACGGGGTAAGCGACTTTGAGGTGGTGAAGCAGGGACTTATCGTAGAAACGGAAATGCTTAAGAGCTTTGACCACCCGCATTTGCCCAGTATTATTGATGTTATTGATACGCAGGACAGTTTTATTATTGTAATGGATTATATTCAGGGCCGGTCACTGGAGCAGGTTCTGAAAAGTTCAGACAATGCCCCTCAGAAAAAAGAGGATGTGATGGAATGGGCAAAGCAGCTCTGCGATGTGCTGGGATATTTACATACTCGTGAAAAGCCTATTATTTACAGGGACATGAAACCGGCGAATGTCATGCTTAAGCCGGATGGAAATGTGATGTTGATAGACTTTGGTACGGCGCGTGAGTTTAAAAGCCGCAGTGTGGCAGATACTACCTGTCTGGGGACGAGAGGATATGCGGCACCGGAGCAGTACGGAGGTATGGGGCAGACGGATGCCCGTACCGATATTTACTGTCTGGGAGCTACCTTGTATCACCTGCTGACCGGACATTCTCCGGCGGAGCCGCCCTATGAGATTCGTCCTATCGGGGATTGGGTTCCGGAGTATAAAGGAAGCGGTCTGGAGGAAATTATCATCAAATGTACGCAGCAAAATCCGGAGGAGAGGTATCAGGACTGTGCGGAGCTGATGTACGCTTTGGAGCATGAGGAGGACAACACCCAGAAGGCACGGAGAGCAAGACAAAAGAGATGGATGACATTCATAGCAAGCTGCGTGGTATGTGTGGCAGGCGTCATTGGTATGATTGGTTTTCGTATGGGATGGAACCGGCAGATAGAAAGCAGCTATGACGCCTATATAGACAATGCCAATAATGCGATGGATCAGGAAACAGCCATGGAATATTACACACAGGCGATAACAATGAATCCGGAGAGGGAAGATGCGTACAGTGATTTGATTTCCGCACTGGACAGGGATTATCTGCTGACCGGGGACGAGAGCCGTATGCTGACAGCATCCGTCATGCACACGGAGGGCGGAAACCGTACCAGTATTGATGCTCTGAAAAGCGGAAACCGTAGTTTTTATGATGAGTTCTGCTACCGTGTGGCAAATGACTACTACTTTTTCTATGAAGGCACGGATAATCGTACGAAAGCGGCAAGCTGGTATGAAAAGGTACTGGGGAGCAGTAATTTGTCCTCGCAGCAGCTTAAAATTGCGGAAAGTTTATACAAAATAGGAAATTATTATAATTCGCTTGGTTCCAATGCCAATAAATATGATTTTGTAAATCAGGGGAGTACCTATCTGGATTATTGGAAAGACCTGGTGGACATTACGGACGGCGACCTGATGGAGTCCACAGGACACGCTTATATTGTACTGGGTCTGTATAACAATATGGCAGTGGAAATATATAATTGTGCGCCGCAGTTTAAGGCGGCAGGGGTTACACAGGAAGAAATGCAGGCGCAGCTGGACAATATCAGCACACAGCTTAAGAATATTGTGCCGGAGGATGAGGAAGACAGTATGCTGATTGAAAAAATTACGCAGAACATATCCAAAGCGGAAACGATATTAAAAAGCGCATTTGCCAAAGGAGCTGTACAGGGGGGAACGAAATGAACGGACAATCAATGATTGAAATCTATCAGGCAGGCTTCTATGTATGTCTGGGCATTGCAGTGCTGGGGCTGGTTTTGACGATAATCTTTTTCTTTGCATTCCGGATTCCGTCCATCTGGGCATTGCGTACCGGAAGGGCGCAGAAACAGGCGGTCGGAAGCATGAGACAGGCAAGCCGCAAGGATGGCAGAATGCGTAAAGAAGAACAGGGACGGATACTGACTACGGAAGAAATGGTGGGAGCATCGGCGGAGGTTACGGCGCAGTTGGAAGCGATAACCGAAGAAATGTCCGAGGGCGGAAATCCCACAACGCTTTTGGAACAAACTGCTATGCAGGACTCCGGTGAATATGCGGTTACTATGTTATTGCAGCCACAGGAAGAGGCAAATGTGGATGGACGGTTTACTATCACACAGGAAGTTATATTGATTCACACAACAGAAATGATTCCCGAATAACAATAGAAGCGGACAGAAAATACATAAGCAAAAATAGAATATATAAATTGTGAGGAAAGACAGAAGATGAGAAGGAATACGAGAAGGTACAAAAGAATAGCACTTTTGTGTGCGGTTGCTTTGGTAATGTCCACGGTGGATACGCCGGTTCATTTTGTAAATGCGGGCACATTGGAGGATATGGGACAAGGTGATTCACAGGGTGAGACTGAAAACGGAGGAGAGGGCAGTGTCAGCGGAGGAGACACTGTGACGAATGGTATCACTATTCAGCCCGAATTGGAACTTGTTTTGGATGAACAGAATGCGAACCAAAGAACAGCTACTCTGACAGCGGCATTTGATCCGGAAAATGCAACGGACAGGACGTTACTGTGGTCATCCGACAAGCCGGAAATTGTATCTGTTTCTGCGGAAGAATCAGATACGGGAACAGTGGACATCACTGCAAATACTGTGGGAAGTGCTGTGATTACGGCAGCATTAAAAACAGATGAAAGCAAAACAGCACAATGCAGGGTTACCGTGAAAAGTGTGCCGGTATCTGTAGGTGCTATTACGCTTAACAGCAGCAGTGACGGACAGGGAAACAGTCTGAGTGCAGATAATATTTTGGCAACGCAGAAGGTATTCTATTTATTTGCTGCGTTAAATCCGGAGGCACAATATTGTACGGACAGCAGCATTGACTGGAGTGTGGAGAAAGGAAAGTCCTTTGTTACGCTGAATGGAAATTGTGTTACCATTCTGGATTTGCCGGAAAATGAAAATCCGGTTACATTTACCGCAAAGACGGTGAATGGCTGTACGGGTACAGTGACTGTGACGATTAAAAAGGTACAGCCGGAAATCAGATTTGAACAGCAGGCGTCTATTGAGTACGGAAATGATACTGTTTCTATTTCTGCGGGAGTTTATGACGGCAATGTTCCCGTGGCGGCAAACCTTACCTATGAGCTTGTAACCGGCGATGGGTTACTGGGCGGCGATGAGATTTCTATTGATCCTGCGACCGGAAGAGTAAGCCCACATAAAATGGGAAATTTTAAGGTGAAGGTGTCCTATGGCGGTGACGGAACTTATCAGGCGGCAGTGGCGGAAAAAGAATTTCAGGTGTCCAGAAAGATGCTGAATGTTGTACTGACGGATCCTTCCGCAATCATTCAGAAGGTCAGCGACGGAACAATGGATTTGACGAAAGAAAATAAGGAGAAAATCAAATCCCTGATTGCAATTCAGGAAGGACAGGTATTAACGGGGGATACAGTGGAACTTGAGGTGACGGTTCCGGATACAACACAGTATGACAATCTGGAGGTGTATACCGAGGATTGGGACAGCAGGAACAGTGTTGCCCTGAAAGATGTGCGGATTACTATAAAAACGGACGATGGCAAGTATTGTCTTGACACTACTGCAGTGGAGCAAGCCTCTTTGGCAGCAAGAATCACTCCCATTCCTGTATCAGACAAGGAGGTAAATTTAAGGGATAACGGGGGTGATGTGGCAATACATAACCGGACAATTATATTTAAAGGCGGAACGCGCGGAAGAAACGGGGAATATTGGTACGGAAAAGACGGAGTCCCGGTTAGCGTGACAGAGAGCGGCGTGGACCTAAGAGAGAGGAAAAATTGGTTTCTTTCAAGCTCTGTACTGGTAGATAAGAACGGTAATAAGTTTATGGAAGTGGATGGCGAAATCAATGCGTGCGTGAGACAAAACAACACCTATTACGGCTCTTATCATATTATTTGGCAAATGGATAAGACTGAACCCAGCATTACATTGACATCTGTTAAAACTGAGGACGGGGCAGATGCAGGAGCGATGGTGTTTGACAAGAAAGTGATATACACCATAAAAGTTACGGACGTGGGCAGCGGAATCCGGGAAAAAGGAAAAGAGGGCATTGTATACGGAATCGCAAGTACAAATAATGCTTCCGGTGTTGCAACGTGGACGGAACCGGCTTCCCTGGAGGAGACACAGGATGCACAGGGAAGGTGGGTTTATACTTTCCGTGTGGAGACGGAGAGCAGCGGATACCTGTTTGTTCGTGCGACAGACTGTGTGGGTAATACCACAATCTCCGATGCAATCAGGCCCATTATTCTGGAGAGCGATGCACCTTCCCTTCAGGTGGAGTGTGATAATACGGAGTATCACCAGACCCACACCGTCAGTGTGACAGCTAAAGATGCGGAGGAGGCAGGAAGCAGTCCCTATACTTACTCCGGAATTGCAAAAGTAGAATATGTTCTGGTTCAGGACGGCAACGTGGTATTTCAGACCACAGCTGAAAACGCCGCTCCGAAGGATATGAATCAGATACCCCAGAGACGGGAATTTACCCATCAACTGACCAATTTACAAAAGGGAAATGTGGGTATCTATGACGGACAGGATTTGGACGGAAGCTATCAGTTGACGGTAACAGTATATGATAACTGCGGCAATTCCGCCAGTGATTCCTGCGAACTGTATTTTGATAATACGGCACCGGGTGCTTCTGTTTTCATGGAAAACGGTACAACAGATACCAATGGAAATTACTATTATAGGGCAGATAACTGTGACATTCGGGTTGGAATAAAGGATGCCCGGATTGCAGAGGGTGTCACCTATCAGATAACGGTAGGCGGAAAGCCGGTAGCGGAAGGAATTGTAACAGAGAACACAGAGATTCCTCTGGCAAAAGAAGAAATTGCGAAGTGTGAAGACGGCAAAGTGACGGTTGGTGTTACCTTCACCGATAAAGCGGGAAATGTTAATACCCGGTTTAACGAAGTAACGAATTTAAATTGCAATCAGGATAAAACAGAGGCATATTTTATCCTTGATACAAAGGCACCTATCACAAAAGTGGAGATGGAGGGCGGAAACGCTCTGGATAATACCTATTATTACAGAGCGGATAACTGCGGAGTTTTAATCTCCTTTGAAGACTCTGACGGAGAGAATGCTCCGGTAAGAGGCGGACAGGCACAGTATAAGGTATCCGTCGGCAGACAGGACGGTACAGAGTCAGAGATAGTTTTGGCTGACGGCACAAACACCATTCGTCTGGAAGCAGATGAGGTAAAGGCGTATGGAGACGGAAGCAGAACGATTACCGTGACGGCAATCGACGTTGCCGGAAATGTGATGACCGGTCTTTTGACAGCGGAGGAGGGTTCTAAAGGCGTTGTCATTGATAAAAATGAGGCATCCTTTGTGCTGGATACGGCTGCACCTAAGTTGACCGCTGTCAGCCTGAAAGAGACAGATTCCGGTAAAGGCGGTGTAAAGTATTACAGCAATGAGCCTCAGAACGTGTACCTGAACAGTTCTTATACGGTTACTTATACCGTGGAAGAGGATAATTACATAAGCGATGCAGGCTATGTCGACATGGATTGGGGTGAGACGATAGTAGATGGGGAAGCTGCCGACTGTTATTTTGATACGAGGGATAAAGCAGCAATTACCCTGAAAGTGGATACCAGAGGCAAACAGATTGAAAATGCTCACTATTGCCCGACTCTGACGGTAAAGGATAAGGCAGGAAATGTGCTGGTAAAGGATGCCTCTTTTGACAATCAGGGATACGATTACAATAACATTACAGTGGATAACGACGGAAAGGCGACTATGGATGTCTGCCAGGTATTAGACAATGTGGCACCGGTGCTTGACTCTGTGAAAGTGGTGAAACATACCGGTACCGTTATCCCGGATTACAACGATGCTGCTTATATCAACGGCGTATTTTCTGTTACTTACCATGTGACGGAGCAAAACTACAGCAATGAGAATGACTTGGTGATTTTTGGTGCTGACGGTTTCCATTCCATTCATCCTTCTTTTGTATCGCAGGATAAAAACGAAATTACCATGCGGGTGGAGCCGGGAGATAATCAGAATATTGAGGGAGATACTTATATTCCTCATTTGAAAGTGACGGATAAGGCAGGAAACCATATGGTTCTGTCAGAAAATTTTGATGATGACGGAAAGGAATATAACAGGGGCACGGTTGCGGACGGTACGGCACAGCTGGACAAAAAACTGATACTGGACACCAAGGCACCTGTTGTAACCATCGACTATACAGAGCCCGGAATTTCCCATTATTATGCGGAACCTGACGGAACCTATGCGTACTACAATAAAAAGTATGGCAGCCTGACGGCAAGTTATCGTATAGAGGAAAAGAATTTTGACAGCAGTAAAATATGGATTGGTTATTCGGAAGATGGCGGAGAGATTTTTTATAGAGAAGTAAAAGCGAGTGCAAACCAGACCAATTCTCCGGATACACTGGATATTCCCATCACGGATGATATGGATGAGGTACATTATCAGTTCGCGGCATACGGAGAAGACTGTGCTGGAAATCCCGTGACGGTTGTGGACAAGCAGGCGGTAAAAGAAGCATCTGTCATAAACAGTATTACCGCAAAGGATTGCAGCAAGGAAAACAAGTATGTGAGCAGCAGTCATAAGGTGATTGACACCGTTGCACCTACTTACACTTTGCAAATAGAGTCCCCCGGTTCAGCCAATCGTGGGTTAGACACTGTTCACGGAAACCGTTATTACTTTAACAGCGGATTTCAGGTGAAGATTGCCGTCAATGTGGATGAATATGTGGGAGACCGCATTTTTATCCGCCGGGCTTATGTAGCGGGAAGGGAGACGGTGGACAGCAGTGCTGTTGCGATAGACAGACAGGAGCAGTTTACTACAAGATTAAACAGTGATACCAATGTATATACGGATGTGGTGAATGCCGGGGATGGTGTATACCGCTATCAGATATACGGAACGGACCGCGCAGGTAATTCTTTAACCTGTACCGGAAACAGTGGAAATGTAGAGGCGGGCGCATTGCCTGTTAGCGGACAGGAAGACGAGTCGGTTTCCGACCTGAGTGTTCCTGTTGTGCTTGACACTGTAAAACCCCAGGTGAGAGTCATGGTAAATGAAATACTGGAGGACAGGACTTTAGGAGACTGCTTCTATCAGGGAACGCTGACGAGAGAGGAGAAGTACGAGCAGGGAGTAAACCAGCCGTACCGCAGCAAGACAAAGGCACAGGCAGTGGTGACCGGTTCGGATTTTTCACCTATAAAACTGAATTATACATTTGAGTCCAGTAATTCGGCGGCAGGAAACCGCAATATGGTGTATAACAGCGGGAAATTTATCAAGAATGATTCCCAGACTATTGACTGGAACGGACAGCAGACAGTCAGAATGATGCAGCTTACGGCAACAGACCTTGCGGGAAATACCGCTACTGCGGCAAACTCCTATAATGGGGCGGTAAGTACCAAAATGTATCTTGATGTAGACGCACCGAATCAGGATGAATTAGCACCCGGTGTGCAGATACAGTTAAACGGAGCAAATTCCGGCACCACCAGAGGCGGTGTATATGGAACGGACGGACTTCCTTTGTATGCGGGGGATGTGACTGCGCAGGTGAAGATTTCCGATTTGAACAAGGAACAGCAGTCATCCGGACTGTACAAAGTCTATTACAAGGTGGAGGTTGCCGGTCAGGACTGGACACAGCGGAATGTGGTCGGCATCACCAGCAGAACAGACAGCGGAATCAGCCCGGAGATTGGAAACGGTGTGATATATTATGGAACATCCGGTGTTGGGGCAGAACTTTCCGCAGATGAAGTATTGACTTATACGGACAATCTGACCTTTACTTTCCGGGCATCCGACTTTAACTACAATGATGTGAGACTTACTGTGTGGGCGGAGGACAACTCCGGCAATAAAATGCAGTCGGCAAACTATATCACCAGAGCGTTCGGTATAGATGTTACGGCACCCAAGGTGAAAGTGGTATATGACAATAACGATGTCAAAAATGAAAAATACTTTTTGGCAGACAGAATTGCAACCATTGTGGTGACAGAGCGTAACTTTAACGAAGCGGAGACAAAAATTACTACCGAACAGGAAGCAGTTATCAGCGGTTGGGAGCATGCAGCAGGCGGAGCAGCAAACGGAGACGAGGATACATGGACCTGCAGTGTGGCATATCGCACGGACGGAGATTATACCTTTGACATAGCCACGGTTGACCTTGCCGGTAACAAAATGGCGGGCAGTGTTGATTACGGAAACAGTATGGCTCCGAAGGAATTTGTGATTGATAAGACCGTACCCATTATCCGTATTTCTTTCGATAATGATGATGTCAGAAACGGTAAATATTATAATGCGGGACGAATCGCCACGGTTGAAATAGAGGAGCACAATTTTGCAGAAGGTGATGCGAAAGTGTCTGTTACCGCCTCTATAGCAGAGGGCAGTGTGGAAACTCCGGGAATTACCGGATGGGTAAAAAATGCAGACAATAATTCTACCCATGTGAACTTTACGCAGGACGGAGATTACACCATGGCGGTGGAATACACGGATTTGGCGGGCAATGCTGCGGACGTGGTTGTGGTAGATGAGTTTACGGTGGACACCACACCGCCGGTTTTGGAAATCGGTGGAGTGGAAGATCATTCCGCTAATCAGGGAGAGGCAGCGCCTACCATTACCTACCACGATATTAACTATGCGGCAGACAAAACAGAGGTTGCTATCAGCGGTTACAAAAACCGGAATGGAAAGAATCTGACAGGTATTGCCAATGAAAGCCAGTTTGGCGGCAAGTTTATCTGTGATAATATTGCAGAAATTCCGGAGAATGATGATGTGTACCTGTGTGTGGGACATGTGGAGGATTTAGCGGGTAATAGCAGTGAGGCGGAAGTCACATTCAGTGTAAACCGCTTTGGTTCCAATTATATTTTGGACGATTCCGCGCGGAATCTGGTAGAGCAGTATTATACCAACAAGGCACCGACCATACAGGTGACGGAGATTAATGTCAATTCGCTGGAGTTTCAGGAGATAACCGCTACCATGAACGGCGATATTCTGGATTTGGTGAAAGGACAGGACTATCAGGTCACGGAAGCCGGTGGAGAAGGAAGCTGGAAGGAATACCATTATACAATTCCTGCGGAATTTTTTGACAAGGACAGTGTGTACAACATTACCATACATTCCCGTGATGAGGCGCAAAATGAAAACAGTAACCGTACCGCCAAAACGGATGAGTACACACAGCCCATAGATTTTGTACTGGATACCACGGCACCTGTGGTTGTTATCAGCGGTGTGGAGGATGATGAGCAGTATGCGGAGGACAGCCGGACAATCACTCTGATTGCGGAGGACAATATCCGGTTGGAAAATTTACAGCTTTATTTAGATGAACAGTTGGTGGCTGACTACGGTGAAGAGGAACTGGCTCAGACCGGTGGAACCGTAACTTATCTTGCAAGCAGCAGTAATAACTGGCAGAACTTAAGAGTAGTTGCAAAGGATAAGGCAGGTAATACAACGCAGGATGTCGGAGTGAGATTCCTTTTGACCAGTAATGTGTTTATCCAGTATATACACAATACGCCTGCGGTTGTTACAACGGTTACGGCAGTGACAGTTGCCGGTGCGGGAATCGGAGTGGCAAGATTTAGGATTGTTCGGAGAAAACCCCGCAAGGCAGGGAAAAAAACAGCTTAGCGCAGACGACAGAGGAGAGCTAAATGAAAATAAGATTAGGTATCATTGACAATGATGGAATGTACAAAACAAGACTGATTAATTATTTTAACGCAAACTATGCAGACAAGCTAGAAATATTTTCTTTTTCAACCCTGGAAAATTTAAAGCAGTATATGCAGGAGAGCAATCTGGACGTTTTGCTTGCGGATGAGGAAAGCGTACCGGATACGGAGGAAATTCCGGCTGGTGTGGCATTCGCCTACTGGTCCGATTCTGCCAACATAGATTCCATACGAAACAAACGCACAGTGTGCAAGTATCAGAAAGCAGAACTGATTTATAAGGAAATTCTGGGGCTGTATGCGGAGATTGATAATAATGTGACCTCCTATAAACTGGACGGTTCTGGCGGTGCGGTGTTGACCTTTATGGGGGCAGCAGGCGGTGTGGGAAGCAGTACGGTTGCCGTGGGATGTGCTATGTATCTGGCAAGACAGGGGAAAAAGGTTCTCTATCTGGATATGACCCGGTTAGGGGATACCTCACTGTATTTTAGCGGAGAGGGAAATACTACTTTGTCGGATGTCTTTTATTCCATAAAAAGCAATAATGCCAATCTGTTTCTCAAACTGGAAAGTATGGTGAAAAGAGATGGCTGCGGTGTCAATTACTATGAATCCTGCCGTGTGGCATTGGATTTCAGAGACACCAAGGCGGAGGATATTACACATCTGATAAAAAGTATTCTCGATGCGCAGAGTTATGAGTATATTATCGTGGACGCAGAGCCCTCGCTGGATGAGAAGATGAAGGCAATCCTTGCCGTGAGCAGTGCGGTTATTGTAATTGGCGATGGAACAAGCAATGCCAATTCCAAACTGGCAAAACTGATAGAGGCACTGCAACTGGACGGTGGGAAGAAGGATGGTTTGGAGAGAAAACTGTTCCTTTTGTATAATCGCTTTCATACGGGAGCCCAAAAGGCTGTTTTGCAGGAAAAAATTACGGAACTGGGAGGCATCAATGCCTATAAGAATGGATCGCCGCGTCAGATTGCAGAGGAGATTGCAGGTAAGAGCGTGTTTGCACGCTTCCTGATTACGGAGGAATAAGTGATGGAAGAAGAACAATTACAGGAACTGGTTGCGGATTTAAAAACATACGTTCTGCGGGAGTTTCCGCTGAGTCAGTTGAGTGATGATCAGCTTATGAATCAAATCGAAGATTTGGTTCACTCAAGGCTGGAAGGACAGTATGTTCCCATAGACCAGAAGGTAGAGATTGTCAAATTGGTGTATTCGTCCATCCGTGGCTTTGGTGTATTGGATACCATTATGAGTGATGACACCATCACGGAGGTTATGATTAACGGTCCGGACAATATTTTCATCGAGCAGAAGGGCAGGGTACATAAAATGGACAACGCCTTCGAGAGTGAGAGAAGACTCGAAGATGTCATTCAGAGAATTGTAGGACTGGCGGGAAGAGAGGTCAACCAGGCGAACCCCATCGTGGACACCAGATTGCCGGACGGTTCCCGTGTAAACGTAGTACTGCCGCCCATTTCCCTGATTGGACCGGTGGTGACGATTCGTAAGTTTTCCAAGACTCCAATGACCATTGAAAAACTGATTGAATACGGGAGTCTGACGCAGAATATAGCAGATTTTCTGGAGATACTGGTTCGTGCTAAATATAACATATTTGTGGCGGGGGGAACGGGAAGCGGTAAAACCACTTTCCTGAATGCGCTGTCCAACTATATTCCGAAGGATGAACGTATCATTACCATAGAGGACTCGGCGGAACTACAGATAGAGAATGTTCCCAATCTGGTCAGTCTGGAGACACGAAATGCCAACTCCACCGGTGCGGGTGCGGTTACTATGACAGATTTGATTAAATCCAGTCTCCGAATGAGACCGGAGAGAATCATTGTAGGTGAGGTTCGTGGTGCGGAGGCGCTGGATATGCTACAGGCAATGAACACCGGACATGACGGAAGCCTTTCCACCGGACATGCCAACAGTACACGGGATATGCTCAGCCGTCTGGAGACCATGGTGCTCCAGGGGGCAGCGGGTCTGCCGCTTCCTGCAATACGACAGCAGATATCCAGTGCGGTGGACATTATTATCCATCTGTCCCGTTTGCGCGACCACAGCCGTAAGACCATGGCAATTACGGAAGTTCTTGGGCTGGATGCGCAGGGGAACATTATGCTGAATCCGTTGTATGAGTTTGTAGAAGATGAAAAAAGTACTCTGGAGCACGTCAGCGGTTCCCTGCAAAGAACCGCAAATAAGATGCAGAATATTTTCAAATTGCAGCTTGCCGGATATAACGAAACATACTAACAGGGAGAGGGATTCATGGGAAAAAAAGAGAAAAAGAAAAAAGAGACCTATATCCCCAAAACGGGACTTTTGGGAAATGCAGTGGATTACAATATTAAGGTTTTTACGATGCAGGAAAAAATTCTCTATTTCCTGCTTGGAACGGTTGTGACCGGAGTGGTATTGTACATATTTTATGAATCGCTGATTGTTTCTTTGATTGTAGGTGTTGCCGGAGGCATTGTGTTTCTGCCGTTGATGAATAAAAACCTGATTGCAAAGCGCAAACACAAGCTGCTTTTACAGTTTAAGGATCTGTTAGATGCCCTGAGTACTTCACTGGGGGCAGGACACAACGTGTTGGATGCCTTTTCTGCGGCAGAGAGGGATTTGCTTGTAGAGTACTCCGATGATGCGGATATTATCCAGGAAGTAAAAATTATTTTGCAGGGAATCGGCAATAACATAACCATAGAAAAAATGCTGACGGATTTTGGCGAGCGCAGCGGTCTGCGGGAGATAAAGGACTTTGCCTCCGTGTTTGAAACCTGTTACCGGAAGGGAGCAAATATCCAGGAGGTTATTCAGAATACTGCGGAAGTCATTACGGATGAAATTGAAATCAGCATGGAAATACAGACCATGGTGGCAGGGCAGAAAACAGAACAGAATGTTATGACTCTGATGCCCATTGTATTTGTATTTGTCATGAAAAATATGGGGGGCAATCTGGTGGATTTGTCCAGTCCCATCGGCATTATGTCTATGACAGCTGCCATTGTACTGTTTGTTGCATCTTATTTTATCAGCAAAAAGATTTTGAATATCAGATTGTAGGGGGGGGAAAGAAAGATGGCAGTGAGAATAGTGATACTTAGTATTTCTACACTTCTTACCCTGTTTTGGGTGATTGGCAATGAAATCGGTTACCGCCGATACGTTGATTATATCAAGCCGCTAAAAGGGAATAAAAGTCACCCGCTGTATATGATTTACGGCGTTGGTTTTTTTATGCTGGATTTGGTGCATTACAGCTTTCATTCCCGACTGGACAATAAACGGATAGCGCAGGCAAAAATTGTATTTGGGGAGAAATACGGTGAATATTTTTATCGTATCAATGTAGCCGAAAAGTTCAGCCTCAGTTATCTGGCGGTGGTAATGGGTTTTGATTTATACTGCGTCCTGAATGAAATGATTATGATTTTGGTGGGAGTTTTCGGAGCCGTTATGGTGTTTTGGTATGTTGATACCAGAATTACGGATGTCATTGAAAAGAGAGAAGAGGAAATTGATTACGAATTTTCGGACATGGTATCCAAACTGACCCTGTTAATTAATGCCGGTATGATTATGCGAGAGGCATGGTGGGAGGTTGCGTACGCTTCGGATGGATTGATTTATCGGGAAATGCGAGAATCCATTCAACTCATGCAGAACGGTGTTTCCGAGGAGGACGCCTATATTTCGTTTGGTGCAAGATGTTACAGTAAACGCGTGAAAAAGTTTATCTCTCTGCTGGTTCAAAACCTGACAAAAGGTAACAAGGAGCTGGTTGCGTTTCTGAAACAGATGACAAAAGAGAGTTGGGAAGAGCGCAAGCATTATGTGAAACGGAAAGGTGAGGCGGCAGCTACTAAGCTGTTACTCCCCATAGGACTTATCTTTGTCGGAATCTTGATTATGATTGTGGTTCCTATTTTCGGCAATTTGGGCATTTGATACACGCCTGTGCCGGAATTAAGAATAAATTACTTATGAAAGGAGTGAGATTCTATGTTGATGCAGGATTTATTTTGTCTAAAGCTCAAAGTTAAAAGTGCAGTTCATAACTTCATACGGGAAGAGAAAGGAGCCTCTGACATTATCGCTCTGGTAGTTATCATCGGTATTGTAGTAGTATTGGCATTCCTTTTCCGTTCAGCTATTTTTGACCTGTTCAAACAGTTATGGGACAACCTTGTTGCAGAACCTGCAACATCCGGTGGTACTTCAACCGGTAACATCACTGTAAATGACATCACTTTGCCGGATTAATTTACAGATGTTTGCCAAGACGGGTGGCTAAATGCCGCCCGGGGCGGCAGACATCCCAATGAATACGAGGAGAGAGCCGGAACATGAGCAGAAGGAAGGAAACGAACAATCGAAACAGCGGAAGTGCCATTATTGAATACACGATAGTGTTTCCGCTGATATTATTAATTATTTTTGCACTATTCTATGCAGGATTTATTATGCATCAGAGATCCGTTTTAGATAGTGCTGTCAATAGAGCAACCATATACGCAGCCCGTCTGCTGAGTGACCCACAGTACAAAACCATTGTGAGTTCGGCAGGTCCGGAGGGGGATGCTTTGGATTGCGAATCAAACAGTTATACGATGGAAGAATCTTTTGAAATTCAGCCCTATCGGTATCTTACAAATTTTAATGGGGGAAATGCGGAAGAACCTGTCAAACAAAAAGTACAAAGCATTGTACAGGCGAACAGTTTCTGGGGAGGAACAAGCAACCTGGATGTGACTTATTCTTACACAAACTATGTTTTGTACCAGCAGATTACCATATCTGCAAAACAGGAATTCCCGTTGCCCGGGATGTTCAAACTGGTAGGCTTAGACGATAAAATAGAAATCTCATCGGTATCGGTTCAGGCAGTGACGGATCCCGATGAATTTATAAGAAATGTGGACTTTACCATTGATATTATTGAGAGAATTACACAAAGCAATGTGGTTGAGTCTATTCAGCAGGTAACGGGCAAAATAGCGAAATTTGCAGATGTTTTGTTTGGCGGGAATAAGGAGTAAAGAAATGGGTAGAAAATGGAAAAAGCGGATAGACGGTGCAATTTCTCTTATGTTGGTGGCAATTCTGTTACCTTCCATGCTTTTGTCCGGACTGATGGTAGATTTGTCCCGATACAGCATGGCGAAAGCACTCATAAGCAGTGCAGGCGATTTGACACTGAATGCGGCACTGGCGGACTATGACGGAATTTTACAGGATGTGTACGGATTATTTGCCGTTTCACAGAATGACGAAGACCTTTATAACAATCTTTCGGATTATTTTGAGACAACGCTGGTATCAAACGGAGTTGTTACGGAGGGGGAGTCTGAGGACTATGTAAGAACGATGTTAGACGGGGTTGCCCAATATCTCTTTATCGGAGAGAGTGGGGAAGCTAATATTGTCAACCTGTTTGATATGGATATAAAGACGGATAGTGCGGTCTCCGGAGTGGAGGACAGTACGCTGGAAAATCCTGTTATCATGAAGAAACAGATTGTGGAATATATGAAATATCGTGCGCCGGTGGACTGCGCACTCAGCTTTTTCAGCGGATTGGAGGCACTTGGTAAATCCAACAAGCAGGCAGAGGTAATCGAAAGCAAACTGGAAGCCGAGACCTATACCCAGACGATTAATGACAGCGCACAGGCGCTGTATCAGGCAATTCAGCAATATGACAAGGATTTGTATGAGTCCAAAACCTTTTCGACGGAATATAATGACCCCAGAGGAGTGGAGGAGAAAGAAGAAAATGACACAGAAGGCCTGAAAGATTTGGCAAATGCCGAAAGAACGGAATGTACTTATAACTACCGACTGGTAAATCAGTATATTTTGGGATTTTTGCTGGATACGGAGCAGGAGGATATTACCGGGGGCGGCAACAGAGTCAATCTGTCAAGCGGAGAAAGTTACATAAAACAATATGTGAAAAGGGATGAGAATGTAGAAGAGGCCGGAGCTGCGCTGATAGAGGCAGCCGGAGCATATCAGAATAAATGTTTCGCATTGTCTGGTGATGAAAACTATCAGGGAATTAAAGAACTGGTGGAGCGGATTGCGGTCGACACTGCCACCACAGAGCTTGCAGTAAAAGACGAGGTGCGTAGTTATCCGGACAGAGCGATGACCCAGTACAAATTGTGCTTTACTTTTTTAAAGGATACCAATAAGGAGGACAGCGCATATCGGGCAATGTTAGAGACCTTTCAGGAAATGTTAGTAACAAAGGATTCTTTTGATAAAACATTCCGTGATGTGATGGACATAAAGAAATCTCTAAATAGACAATCAGAAAGGCTTGCAACAAGAATACAAATATGTAATAATAATATAGATTCTGCTAATGAAAAGATTGCAGATAATGAGCGTAAAATTGAAATTGACAGACAGCAGTTGGAACATCTTAGAAATGCGCCCAGACGTTTACCCAGTGATAGAAGGCGTGCAGAAGCGGAAGAGTACAATTACAGCAACAGGATTCTGGAACTTCAACAGGAAATTGAAGAATGTAAAGACAAAATCGAAGAAGAGCAGGGCAAGATAGAACAGCTCACTCCTGAGAAAGAAGCAATTGACAACCGATGCAGCCGCTTGGAAAAAGATATAGTGGATACGAAAGACGCACTGGCAAAGGAAGGTATCCAGTATGATGAAGCAAGCGAGAGCTTTTTTGCTTCCACCATACAGACAGATGTAGAGGGAATCATTGACGGAGTGTATGGTATTTACCAGAAATACACATGGTATCGGAATGAAGCAAGAGAATATGCAGGTCTTTTAGTTAAGGGAATCTATGCGGAAAGTAGCTATATTCACAGTAAATCAAAAACAATGCACGATGATGCGGTAGCCATTTCCCAAAAGATTGATGCACTTACCCGGAATGTGGATACTTATGGCGAAAAGCTGGATAAGTGGGAGAGAGCCAATGCAGAGTATACCGGCGAGAATATTTCCGGTGAGGAAGACCAGTTTGGCTCCAGCAATACAGAGGAAATCAACGCAGGCAGAAAGTCCTACGACAAAGAGCAGATTGAAGAGTTAAAGAAATTCAATCAGGAGCAGTTAGCCAATATGATTCCTTTCCTGAATTACATGGAGAATGTCAGCAGTGACGGCTACCGGTACGGCAGTGAGCCGCTTTGGAAAATAGACGAACTGCGGACAGCAATCAATGCGGTGAGAGATCTGTCGGGCAGCTTTGTTGACAAGGAAAGTGTTACCCCACAGGAGTGCGATACCCATTTCGGACAGTTATGCAAGGAAATACCTTACGGATACAATTACGCGGAGACAACGACCCTTATGAAGAGTTACACCCGTGAAGAGGAAATGTTACCGTTTGTAGGGTATCTGAAATGTACTTATCCCTCCAGTGAGGAGGAACAGAAGGAGACAACGACCGTGCAGGTTGGCGAGGGAGAATCCGAGGAAGCCAAGAATGCAATGGATATGTATAATACCATGAAAGATTCCCTCAAGAATGAGGGGAAGGAGACCAATGACCCCAATGCAGACAAATACGGATATACCTATAAAGGAAAGACTACTCCCGGACAGGGAGGTGATGCCCCGGAGGCAGATGCAACAGTAGATGCCGATGATGCAACCAATTCTTACAGCGAGAAAAAGGACGAGGCAGGCAAGGGACTGAGTGGTTTAAGCCGGGCACTCCAGACAGGGAGGGATAATATCTATGTAATGGAATATATTTTTGGCAATTTCTCCTATAACACGATGGTGCAGGATTCTGCTTACAATGCCTATGTAAAGGGCGGAGGAAATAAGTCTGAGTTTTATGCAGCCACGTTGGGAGGAACGGTGGACTATGAGCCTTATAAGGCACTGACGGCGGAAGCCAAGGCACAGGGTCAGGAGGACACCCACAGTGCAACCAGACCGACTACCTTAAGCGGCTATCCCATAGCGGAATACAATAATAAGTTCTATGGGGCGGAAGTGGAATATCTGCTCTATGGCTTTCAGAGCGCGGAAAACAATGTAACCTCAGCGGACGCTTCCATCTTTGCCATTCGCTTTATTATGAACAGCATTTATGCGTTTTCCAACAGTGAAATCCGTAACACCACCAGAACGGCAGGAATGGCGGTTCAGGCGGCAAGTCTGGGCGTGGTACCCTATCAGGTGGTCATGGTGGTATTGCAGCTGGCGCTGGCAATGTCAGAGTCACTGCTGGATATTTCCGTGATGCACACCGGAGCGAAGGTGGCCGTTGTTCCCACCAAAAAGACGTGGATGCTCAGTCCCCAAAATGCAGGAGAGCTGCTGAAGGATGTGGCTGCAGCGAAGGCGAAGGATGTTGTCAGTGATACTGTGGATGCGGCGCTGGATCAGGTCAGCACCGGAATACAGGACTTTGTGGACTCCTCGGCGGAGGAGATGACAGAAAAATCGGCACAGCTTATAGAAGGTTTGAGAAATAGTTCACAAGCAAAGGCTACAGAATTGATGGATGAGGCATTTGCACAGGTGGAGGAAACCCTGATGTCCGAATTGAACCAAATGAGGTATCTTGATTCTGACCAGTCCCCGCAGGAGGCACTGGATAAAGCCTTTGAGGCGGCGAGAAACAGTAAGGAGGAGGCAATCAATTCCATGAGAAATGCCGGGGGAGATGTGGGAGGAATGGTTGCGGATTATATTGGTTCGCAGATAGATACGGTACTTGCGGAGTCCCAGCAGCAGGCGAATGCCAAGTTGGGCGAACTGATGGGGGAAAATGCCGGCATGTCCCCCAGTGCCTATGTCACTACCTTATGCAATATGTTACAGTCCCAAATTTCAGAATTGATTGGAAAAAAATTGAATGAGACTGCTGAAATTGTCCAAAATCAGGTCGCCGGTATGGTGAGTTCGGTAAGTGCTGAAGTTTTGTCTCTGGCATCTGAAAAATCAGAAGCGGCAAAAGAAAAGATTATTCAGAAGGCAAACGGCTTTATCGACGAAAAGGTCAATACGATTACCGATAAGATGGCGGATTTAAGCGGACTGAGCTCCAAGAATCAGATTGTAAGCGGGAGGGGTTCGGCGGCCTCTGCCATTGCCTTTGGGTACAGTGATTATCTGCGGGTATTCCTGTTTCTGGGATTATGTGCCAACGAACAGGCGATTCTGGAGAGAACCGCCAAACTCATAGAGTGTAATATCAATTATCCCAACACCCGGATGGCGGAACTGGCAGAAGAGTCCGGCAAGGGTGGCAACTGGTTTCAGGAAACCTTCCAGAGAATCAGTTGGTTCTTTACCAAGAAAGGAAACGATGGTGAGGAGAGCAGTGGGGAATGGAAGGTGGATAAGACCTACACCTATGTGCAGGTGGATGCGGATATTGAAATGAAAATGTTTTTTTTGAACACAGAATTTTTCACCAACCTAATTAATGTGGCATATCTGGAGGAGGGAGAACCTGCACCGGATACGTCTGCAACGGTCACGACCTACCACTATCACAGTGTGATGGGTTATTAACAACGGTATCGGAAATATACCTATCAATCTTGGAGGAGAGTATCATGAAAAAATCAAAAATGATGGTAACGGCTCTGTTAACAGCCGTAATGCTGACAGCCTGTGGGGAAGCGCAGGAGACAACGGAAGGAGGGCTGAATGCCGGGGCAGAGGCAACAACGACTCATCAGGAGTCCAAACAGGAAGATAAAAAGGCAGAAAGTTCCCAAGGCGGGAAGGAGCTGAGTGCAGAGGAGATTAAGGCAAGGGTTACGAAGCGTACCTATGTAAATCCCAATCCCAAGGGGCAGTATATTATTGACTTTGTGGAATATCCAGATTGGGATTCCGGAGTAGGTAAATGCGAAAGGGTTCCTTATGAAAAGGAAGAAGATAGGGACATCTATTTGGCGGTAGCCAATTTTTATCCCGGATCTACGGATTTTGATAAGCCAGAATTGAGTCTGGATAATATTAAGCAGTTGACGGATATTCCGGTGGTATTGGCCGAACCTATTAGTTATAATTTTTGTGAGGCACAGGGCTATTTCAGAGCAGATTTAGGGATTGCTCCCTACAAAGAAACCATTTACTCCAGTATAGAGGATATTGGAGAGATTAACGGTTATGAGTGGTGCAGATATGAGGGAGATTGTGTTTATACATGGACTGAGGATTTTAAATGCAAAATAGTGGGGTATACCACCTTTTTAAAGAATACAGGAAATCCCATTTACATTTCAGCCATGGATACGCGTGAAGACCAGTCACAGGTCGATGTGGACAAACTGGATGAGATTGCATACAACTGCGCCATGACATTGTATGAGGTAGACGAAGAAGTAATGAACGAACTGCCTTGGTCGTAAGAAAGGCTTTGATAGTCCCAGCAGGGATAGGCAAGGGCAATGATATTCACACTTTCTCAGTGAAGTTGCCCTTGTTGTCCTTGCTGTCCATGGGGATATGCGCTTTACGGCAGGATACGGATATGTATATTTCAAATACAGTGGTTGTCAAGATGGCTGTTGCGTTCAGGCACTCTGCAATTCTGGAGAGAACCGCCAAGCTCATAGAGTGTAATATCAATTATCCCAACACCCGGATGGCGGAACTGGCAGAAGAGTCCGGCAAGGGTGGCAACTGGTTTCAGGAAACCTTCCAGAGAATCAGTTGGTTCTTTACCAAGAAAGGAAACGATGGTGAGGAGAGCAGTGGGGAATGGAAGGTGGATAAGACCTACACCTATGTGCAGGTGGATGCGGATATTGAAATGAAAATGTTTTTCTTAAACACAGAATTTTTTACAAACTTAATCAATGTGGCATATCTGGAGGAGGGAGAACCTGCACCGGATACGTCCGCAACGGTCACAACCTACCACTATCACAGTGTGATGGGTTATTAACAACGGTATTGGAAATATACCTATCAATCTTGGAGGAGAGTATCATGAAAAAATCAAAAATGATGGTGACGGCACTGCTGACAGCCGTAATGCTGACAGCCTGTGGGGAAGCACAGGAGACAACGGAAGGAGGACTGAATGCCGGAGCAGAGGAAACGGCAGTTCAGCAGGAGTCCAAACAGGAAGATAAAAAGGTAGAGAGTTCCCAAGGCGGGAAGGAACTGAGTGCAGAGGAGATTAAGGAGAGGATTACAAAACGTACTTATGTGAATCATGACCCGCTGGGGTTGTATATCATTGACTTTGTGGAGTACCCCGGATGGGATTCGGGGTTTGGTAAATGCGAGAGAACTCCTTATGATAAAAGGGAAGATGGTTATACTTACTTGGCTGTAGCAAATGTTTATCCGCCAACGCAATATTTTAGCAAGCCGGAGTATAGTTTGGATAATATTAAGCAGGTGACGGATATTCCGGTGGTATTAGCAGAACCCATCAGCTATAATTTCAGAGAAGCAACTTGCTATGACCTCAATACAGTGCTGTCTATTTTGCAGTATGACGGAACAGAGTATTCCAGTATAGAAGATATCGGAGAACTTAACGGCTATGAGTGGTGTCGATATGAAGGAGTCTGCAATTATTCTTGGGCAGATGAGCAGGCATATCAATTTAAGATAGTAGGGTATGCTACCTTTTTAAAGAATACCGGAAATCCCATTTATATTTCTGCCATGGATGCACGTGAAGACCAGTCGCAGGTAGACGTAGACAAACTGGATGAACTGGCATATAACTGTGCCATGACCTTATACGAAGTAGATGAGGAAGTAATGAACGAACTGCCTTGGTCGTAAGGAAAGGTTAGATAGTTTCATAGGATAGGCAGGGGCAATGATTTTAATCCACAACTACCACAACTTGAAAAGTTACTAATAATGAAGCGAAATTACATGAGCGCGGGTATATGCTCATAAATGCAGAAATTCTATATTACAGTCTCGATTTGTGGCTATTGCAGCCAGATGGTTTGCAGACTATGATTACAGGATATTTGAAATACAGTCAGAAAAGAAAGGTCAGGAGGCTATGAAAAGGAAAAGAAAACAGGATGGCTCTGTTACGATAGAAGCTACTATCGGATTGACAGCTTTTGTTTTTTTAATCGTTACAATACTGTCTTTTATTAATATTTGTCGGGCACAGATGGTAGTGTCATTGGCAGTTGATGCAACGGCGAAGGAGATGAGCCAGTATTCCTATTTTTATGGACTTTCCGGACTGCAATCTTTGGCGGATGTCCTGCATGATACGTCATCAGAGTCAAAGAATACCACAAACGAATTGATTGGATATACTAAGACAATGTGTACCAGCCTGACGAACATCGGGGGAGATGTGCAGGCGGGAGTAAATCAGGTACAACAGGGGATGACAGAACAGGAAAATGCACAGACCCTGAACGATGCAATCAATGCTGCACAGCAGACAGCTCAAAATCTGCAACAGACCGGTCAGAGTATGCAAGATAATGCCGGACAGATTAAGGAAGCAGCGAGCAGCTTCGGAAACTGTATTGAAAGCATGGATGCGGAAAGCTATATGCGCGGTTTGGGGGCACTGGCTGCTAATGAGGCTTATCATGCCGTTTTGTCGAAAGTAATCTGCCCTCCGTTAGCTAAGGCAATGTGCGTCAAGCATATTGAGGGATATGGAGAAGGTGATGCGGATGCAGCATTGAAAAGCATGGGAATTTCCGATGGAATGGATGGCTTGAATTTCATGATGTCGGAGATGTTCAGCGAGGATGAACCGACACAGATTCATTTGGTCTGTTATTATACAGTGAGCCCGTGCACTTTAGTGGAGCTGCCCGGAGACACACGCATGGTTTTTTGTAAAGAATCGGTTACGAATGCCTGGCTGAACGGATATTACAAAAAGTGCTCGGATGAGGAAGTGGCTGCGGGAGATGCCCAGACAGGAGAAGATCCGGAAACACCTACGGAGGAAGAAAAGACCGAGGAAGAACCGGAGGAAGAGGGCGTTCCGGAAAGACTGAGAACGGCAATAGAAGAAGATATTCAGGATATAGAAGATGAACCGTTACCGGATGATTTGGCAAAGGCATTTGTGGACGGCGAGTACCGAACGGTAGTGACAACGGATTGTGTACTTCTTTACCGTGTCTTTGGCGGTGAAGAGGATATGGTTGGTCCGGTATTCTGTACGAGGGAGTTTGCCAGTGAGGAAGAAGCCAGACAGGCGATGGCGGAGCTGCCTGAATACGGGAATTCCTGTCAGTATACAGGAGTGGTGCTGGTGCCGGCAGGAACGGTACTGCGGGTTGGTAAAACGGCTTCGCAGAGAGCCAGTGACGGAACGGTATATGCCGGTGGGGAGGATCGCGTCATTATCGAAGGAAACTGGATGGAGGAACATCCGGACTGGCTGTTTGAACAGAAGGTATTGGGAAATCGGGAAGACTAAAGACGATAAGGATGAATGAAAATGCTGGTAGTGATTTTAGATATTGTAGCAACGATTGCGCTTTGCCTTTATCTGGCAAACGGACAGATGGCTCTTTTTGAAAAGGGAGGCTTCCGCAATCTGATGAATCGATTAAAGAGTACTGTGACGGAGGAGGAACCGGAGGAAGAGGCAAAGCTGGAAGCGGTTTCTTTCAGGCAGGCATTTCAAAATTTTATAGGCTGTAAAAGATTATGGTTTTTTGGAATTGCAGTGGCGCTGGTATCCTTTGGATTTTATGCGTGGAGGGAGTTTGAAATCATAAATGCACCTCTGCTAAACCTGAAATATATGTTGCTGCTGTATCTGTTTTTTGCGGCAGCAGTGGTGGATGCACATTATTCCATTATTCCGAATAAGCTGATTGTTACGGGACTTGTTTTTTGGGTGTTGTTATGTATTTTCACGGTTTTTGTGGAAAAGAACTCCATTATTACACTTTTAAAATTTTCCGGTTGCGGAGCCCTGTTCGGAGGTGGTGTTCTTCTGTTGTGTCGTGTGTTGATGAAAAACAGCATGGGATATGGAGATATAAAGTTGCTGACAGTGACCGGACTGATTTGCGGCTTTTATAAGACTTTTAATATCTTGTTCTATTCTTTATTGGTTTTATTTGTGGTCGGGCTGATTCTTATTTTCGGAAAAAAAGTAAATCGCCATGCCAAAATACCCATGGGGCCATTCCTGCTTTTAGGGTATCTGGTTGCAGGTGTGATTGGAATATAGGGGGAGTCAAAAGTATGCGTAGAGTAATTTCCATAGTGATGGTGCTGTTTTGTGCATTTGGGTGGTTTACACTGGTCAATGGAGAGGTTCAGGCACAAAAAGAATATGATAATACGTTGCAGAAGGCATATGAATATGCGGAAAAGGGATTGCCGTATGTGTCAGCCCAGTATTTTACCAAGGCATTGACTGAAAATAGAGAGCAGAGTATTTATAAGGCGTATCTGGTACAGCTTCACGATTTGAATTCCAATGATATTTATTATAAGACATTGGATATTTATTTGAACAGTTACCCCCAGGATGTAGATGCGTATGCCGCACTGTTAAAACGCTATGATGAGCAGGGAAATGTGAAAGGGTATCTTGACTTGTATAGCCGTGCGGAAAATGCAGGAGTTGCCACGGAGGAAATGAAGACCCGTTATAAAGAACTTTATTATAAGGTAGTTATTTTATTGGGGGGACTTCAGGATGCGCGCTCTTTTGTCGGTGATTATGCGGCAGCAAAGAGAGAGGAACATTGGGGGCTTATTGGACAAAGAGGGCAGACTGTAGTAGATTTCCGGTTTGATGCCATCAATGTCATATTGGGGAATATTTATCCGGTCAGTCTGGATGGAGAGGCATATTTTCTTGGCACGAATGGAGAGAAGATGATTACCACAAGCCGTCCGGTTGAATGGCTGTCACTTATATCAGATGGCTGTTGTGTGGCGAGACAAGGAGATAAATATGCGCTTTGTGATACTGCCATCAATGTGCCGGAAAATTTTGACTATGATTATTTGTCCACTTCTTCCAATGGTGTGCTGGCAGCGAAAAAGGGTGAAAAATGGGCACTGATGAGCAATACGGGTGATATGATAAGCGATTACATATACGAAGATATATTGATTGACCCGGATCAGGGAAGCTGTATACGGAATGGTGTAATTTTTGCAAAGCAGAACGGAAAGTACATTATGCTGGATGCTCTGGGGCAGCGCATTGGAACAGAAACCTTTGATGAGGCGAAAATGTTTGCCGGAAGCCAGCCGGCAGCTATCAGAATCGGAGATAAATGGGGATTTGTCAATTCAGACGGTACCTTGAACGGCGGTGTAAAATATGACGAAATAGAATCCTTTTCTCTGGGGTTATACGCTGCGGAGGAAAATGGAAAATGGGGATATAAGGAGCCGTCAGGCGAGTTTGTGATTGAACCGCAGTATGATGAGTGCAGACCATTTACGGAGAATGGAGTTGCCAGAGTGCGAATAGCGGATACCTGGCAGTATATAACTGTGAAGGGATTTCAAAACTGAGTGATAGGAGAGCGTAAGCCATGAATACTGAATTTCAATATGATAATCAGGGAACCAATTCGTTTTTGGTATACCCTTTGGGGGACACAGAACAGTTAGACACTATGGGAATCGGAATGATTAGCAATAATCATATTCCGCATATTTTACCGGTTTCGTTTACGCAGATTGATGATAAGCGGTATTTGCGATATAACATTTCCTCTAAAATAGCTTTGGAAAATTTTTTCGGCGGAATGGTAAACAAAAAAAGACTGCTGGATGTATTTTTAGGAATGTGTGAAGCGATTGAGGCGGGAGATGAGTATATGCTGGAAAGCAGTATGCTTGTGCTGGACAAACGCTATATTTTTGCCAATGTAGCTACAGGGCAGACTGATTTGGTTTATTTGCCGGTGTTCGGACAGGAAGAACAGCTTGACTTATGCCGCTTTTTCAAGGAAATCATGTTCAGTACACAATTTGATTCCGGTGAGGACTGTGGCTATGTGGCGGCAATCATTAATCATTTGAATACCAATACCAATTTCTCTTTGAAAGATTTTAAGGTGTTATTGTATTCCCTGAAAAATCAGAATGTGACACAGTCTGTAAAGCCGCAGAACACAGCACCGCAGACGGTAAAACCACAGTCTGCGGCATCGCAGACCACCGCATCGCAGTTTGCAGCCCAACCGGCAGGGAAACCCCAGCCCATAACACCGCAACCGGTAACGCCGCAGTCTGTGAGACCGCAGGCAACGGCATCGCAGCCGGCAATTCCCCAACCCATAGCGCCGAAGCAGACAGTGCCACAGCCTGTGAATTCTCAACCGGCAGCATCACAGACGATGGCGCAGAAGCCTCCTGTACCCCAGCCGGCTGCTGCACAGACACCCGGTGGCGCTGCTCCCGGTTTCGCAATACCGGGAATGGAGGAGAAAGCCCCTGCAGCACCCAGAAAATTATTTCATTTTGGGAAAAAGGCGCAGGCTGCATCCGCTCCTCAGAAAGTATCTGCACCTCAGGCTGCAACTGCAGCGGGGAGTGACAAGCGAGGAGTACAGTCTTCCGTACCCGGGTTTGACAGGGCACAGGCACAGCCGGTGGCATGGGCACAAAATACAAATCCGGCACAATTTGGACAGACGAGTGTATTATCCTCTGAGATTGGGCAGACAACTGTATTGTCTTCGGGGGATTTGGGGCAGACAACCGTACTTGGCAGTCCCAACGGAGAACCGGCAGTACCCAGAGCAGTATTGGTTCAAAAGAAGAACGGAAGGCGCATTGCAGTGGATAAAATGCTGTTTCGCATTGGAACGGAGCGGTCTTTTGTGGATTGCTGGGTGTCGGATAACAGCGCGGTATCTCATTCCCATGCGGATATTGTCAATCATGACGGAAAGTATTTTGTACGGGACAACAACTCGACCAATCATACCTATCAAAACGGACAGTTATTGATGAGTAATCAGGAGTATCCGTTGGCGGATGGGGATCAGCTTATGTTTGCCAATGAGAAATTTGAATTTGAGTATAAGTAATACGATAGAGGAAAGAACATGAACAGAAAAGAAATAAAGTTGTGTGCAAAGCAGAGTTTAAAAGGACATATTGCCACGGCAATCCTGATTATGCTGATTATGCAGTTTATGACTATCGGGATTGGAACAATTACTATATTTGCGGCATTTTTGACGATTCCGTTAATATATGGTCCTTTAAAAGTGGGAATGTCTTTCTTTTATTTAAAGATAACAAATGGCGAGGAGGGAAATGTAGGGGATGTATTCTTTGGATTCAAATCCATGGTGCAAAGTTTTTTATGTGTTTTCCTAAGAAGCCTCTACGTCATGTTATGGTCCCTTTTATTGGTTGTTCCGGGAATCATGAAATATTATTCCTATGCCATGGCACCTTATATTATGGCAGAGAATCCCGGAATTTCCGCAAATGAGGCAATTACAAGAAGCAAAAATATGATGAAAGGGCACCGCATGGAACTGTTTGTTTTCAAGTTGTCCTTTTTCGGATGGTATTTACTGGGTTCCGCAACACTGGGACTGGCGATGTTCTATGTGATTCCCTATACGGAGGCGGCAACAGCAGTATTTTACAGACGGTTGACCTTGCAAAAAACAGAGACGGCAGTTAGGCCGGAACCCGGTGAGGGGGAACTATCACTGCCAAGTGGAAGTGCACAGACAACCGTGCTAAATCAGACCCCGGATACGGGAGCGGGTATCTTTACCGGTACGGGCGGAAGTCTGGCAGGACAGGCATATTTCCTTGCAGACGGGGAAGTGTATAATATAGGCAGGGATTCCTCCCAATGCGGAATTGCAATTTCGGATAACAATATTACTGTCAGCAGGGTACATTGTTCTGTAAGGTATAGTGCAGCCGATGATGGTTTCTATCTTACGGATATGTCTTCTAATGGCACATTTGTAAACGGAGAGAAACTGTCACGGGAACAGATGCAGTTTGTACGGAGAGGTGCAGAGGTTTCACTGGGAGATAGGGTTAATTGTTTCCAATTAAACTGAGGAGATATTTGTTTTTGCACTGTATGTGATATAGAAAAATCTTGACATTTTTTGCGGAAAATGATATGGTAGGCTACAGTTAAAAGGGAGTAGTTGCAACGTGTAATCAACATGCCCCGGCAGATAGATTTCTACACATAGGAGAATGTATTGCGCCGTGGTTACACGCTTCATACGCAGACAGCGAATCGAAGAACAAGACTTTTAGCACGAAAGTGCCGGAAGTCTTTTTTTATTTTCCGAAAAGAATTCCGGAAAGCACAGAAAGGTACAGGTGAAAAGATGGAAATTGTTTTACAGTTAGGGCTTTTGGTGATTGGTTTTGTAATGCTGATGAAAGGCGCGGACTGGTTCGTGGACGGCGCTTCGGAAATTGCAGACAGATTCGGTATTCCACAGCTGGTCATCGGTTTAACCATTGTGGCAATGGGAACTTCCCTGCCGGAAGCGGCAGTCAGCATTTCCGCCGCATTGAAAGGCAGTGCGGAGATTACGATTGGCAATATTGTGGGAAGCAACATTCTGAATGTGTTTATTATCCTTGGACTGACAGCGGTCATCCGCACGGTGGCGGTACAGAAATCGACCATCCGCTATGAAATTCCGTTTACTATTCTCGTTACGGTGGTACTGGCGGCAGTCGGTCTGACAGACAATACCGTAAGCCGGGTGGAGGGTGTTATTCTCTGGGTATTTATGATTCTTTATCTTTTGTATCTGTTGTGGATGGCAAAACATGGTCAAATGCCGGAAGAAGCAGAGGAGGAAAAGAAAAAAGACCCTATCTGGAAAATGCTTTTGATGGTTGTTGTGGGTGCAGTAATGATTGTGTGGGGCAGTGACATTACCGTAGATGCGGCAACGGCTCTGGCAAAGATATTTGGCATGAGTGAGCGTCTGATTGGTCTTACCATTGTGGCATTCGGAACTTCCCTGCCGGAACTGGTTACGAGTGTGACTGCAGCTATCAAGGGAAAAGCGGATATTGCCGTTGGAAATATTGTGGGAAGCAATATTTTCAATATTCTGTTCGTTGTGGGAACGACAGCGCTTATCACACCGGTAGCGTACGGCGCAAACTTTATGGTGGACAGCATTGTGGCAGTTGCAGCCATGGTATTGCTGCTTCTTTGTGTGGTGAGAAAGAAACAACTGGCAAGAACCGCCGGAATCATCATGCTGTTAGGATATGCGGCATATTTTGTGTATCTGATTCAGTAAAAGAATCCGTGATTTCCTCTATGAAAAACGTAGTTGCATACGGATAGATACAAATGATATAATAGATGCGGGCTCCGCTGGCCGGGGCCTGCGTTTTTTTACGCCCAAATACATTGATTCAGATAAGGGAAAGGCAAAGATAATGATGGATAAAATTTCAGGAAATATTGTGATTGGACAATCAGGTGGTCCCACCGCTGTTATTAATTCTTCGGTAGCGGGAGTATATAAAGCTGCAAAGGATATGGGAGTACAGAAGGTGTACGGAATGGTGCATGGGATTCAGGGATTTCTGGAAAAAGATTTGATTTCCCTTGAGGATTACCTTGGAAACGGTATCAATATTGAAATGTTAAAAAGAACCCCCTCGGCTTTTTTGGGAACCTGCAGATACAAACTTCCGGAACATGAGGGAAATGAAGAGATTTACGAGCAGATTTTCCGTGTGATGGACGAGTTTGGAATTGAGGTCTTTTTCTATATCGGCGGAAATGATTCCATGGATACGGTGAAAATGTTGTCGGATTATGCGGCTGCCCACGGAAGGACACAGAAGTTCGTTGGAATACCCAAGACGGTGGACAACGATTTGCCGGTGACGGATCATTGTCCGGGGTATGGTTCCGCTGCAAAATATATTGCGGCTTCTTTGAAGGAGGTTATCCGGGATGTGGAGTCCACCGGACTTGCCAACCCTACGGTTTTGCTTGTGGAAATCATGGGAAGAAATGCCGGATGGCTGACGGCGGCTGCTGCGCTTGCCAAGGGAGAGGACTGTTCCGGTGTGGATGCCATTTATCTGCCGGAGCGGGTGTTTGATATTGACGCTTTTGTAGAGCATATCAGAGAAGTGGCACAGACAAAGAATACGATTGTCATTGCGGTATCGGAGGGAATCAAATTAGCAGACGGCAGGTTTGTGTGTGAACTCGGCGGCGGTACGGATTCCACAGATGTATTCGGACATAAGCAGCTCAGCGGCTGCGCCCTGACACTGGCGGGAATCGTGTCGGAGAGAACCGGCTTTAAGACCCGTTCCATCGAATTATCCACCTTACAGCGTGCTGCCAATCATATGGCATCCCTCACGGATATTGATGAGGCAATGCAGGCAGGCTATCATGGCGTGGAGGCTGCCGCGGCGGGAGAGACCGGTGTCATGGTCGTGATGAACCGCATTTCCCAGCAGCCCTATTATTGCAGAATGGAGACATATGACATTCACAATATTGCAAATGGGGAAAAGACCGTTCCCATGGAGTGGATTACCGAGGACGGAAGAGGACTTACAAAAGAAATGATTGATTACATGCGACCGCTCATCATGGGAGAATTGTTCCCTATTTATGTGAACGGACTGCCGGCTCATTTAGTGAGAAAGAAGTAAGGTGCTTGACAGAAAAACAGCAGAAAGAGAAATGGTGTCTGTAGCAGCCGGGTATAGATATTTGCACCGACTGCTCTTTTCGTAAATGATTTTATTTTTATGTTATTGTTGTACGGAAGATTTTACGGAACTCAGAGCCATATAGGAGTTATGATACTCCGGATGGTAGGTCACATCCTCATCAAACCATTCCGGCGGAACAAATGCCTCGGCGGCTTCCTTGCTGCCAAACTCTACCTCCGCCATGGTTAACGGTGCAAAGGGCGGATCAAAGACGTCAAGCTCGATAGTCAGGGTATAGTCATCGGGAGGAGTGGGAAAACCTGCCTTAAAGCCGGGATTGTGAAGAGGAATCAGGTAGCGTTTTTTGGAAATAATGTTTCCGTCAGCCTTTTCCCTAAGATGATAGTAAGCGTCCTTATTCAGAGCGAGGTTGCTCTCCTCACGAGCCATCATGCCCTTTCCCTTGTAGGTCATGTAATATTCGTTGTCCTGTTTTCGTACCCGGACTACCGGATCAACATTCAGATATGCCTGCTCAATATGGTGGAAGGGATAATTCTCCAAATCGGCAGGTAATTGTTTTAAAGTAAATTTGCGCTCTATTTCCATAGCGGCTTGTAACACTCTCCATTCATTTCGTTATTATAAAGGTGTGAATGCTCATTGCACACACTATTTATATTATAGCATATCCGGCAAGAAATCCAAGCAATTAATTGAAATATTTGGCGGGAGTGTGTATACTGAATAGTGACAATATGCGGATTGTGTATCGAAAGAGGAACAGAAAGGCGGACTTGGAATGAAACGGATTGCAGTTTTTTTTGCGGAAGGATATGAAGAGATAGAGGCTTTAACGGTAGTTGACATTTGCCGGAGGAGCGGACTGGCTGTGGATATGGTTTCCGTATCCGGGGACAGACAGGTCAAAGGCAGTCACGGTATTTTGGTAGAAATGGATAAACTTTTTGCAGAGGCGGACTTTGCAGAGTATGATATGCTGGTACTTCCTGGGGGAATGCCGGGAACGAAGAATTTGGAGGCATATGAACCGCTGATGGCGCAGGTGGACGCTTTTAACCGGGACGGCAAATATGTGGCGGCAATCTGTGCAGCACCCAGTGTGTTAGGGCACAGAGGAATTCTTAAGGGAAAACGCGCCTGCTGTTTTCCGGGATTCGAGTGTCATTTGGAGGGAGCGCAGGTTACGGCGTCTATGGTAGAAATTGCAGGAAATGTCATTACTTCCCGCGGAATGGGAACGGCAATTCCTTTTGCGCTTGCTATTGTGAGTGTGTTCTGCGGAGAAGACAAGGCAGCAGAATTGGCGAAAACTATCGTATATAAATAAATTGCAGGGAGAAGCAGAATATGAAAAAAGCGTTAATTACGGGGATTACCGGGCAGGACGGTTCTTATCTTGCAGAGTTTTTACTGGAGAAGGGGTATGAGGTACACGGTCTGATTCGCCGTTCCTCTGTCAGCAATACCGAGAGAATCAACCATTTGATTCAGGAAAACAAAATTACACTGCATGGTGGGGATTTGTCCGATACCTCCAGCATTGTCCGTGTGGTGGGGGAAGTGAAGCCGGATGAAATTTATAATCTGGCGGCGCAGAGTCATGTGCAGGTGAGTTTTGAGGCACCGGAGTATGCCGGAGACGTGGACGCGCTGGGAGTTCTGCGTATTTTGGAGGCGGTACGGGTTCTGGGAATGAGCAAGACCTGCCGGATTTATCAGGCATCCACCTCGGAGCTGTACGGCAAGGTGGAGGAGGTTCCCCAGAAGGAGACAACCCCTTTTCATCCCTACAGCCCTTACGCGGTGGCAAAGCAGTACGGCTACTGGATAGTAAAAGAGTACAGGGAAGCCTATGACATGTTTGCCGTAAACGGAATTTTGTTTAATCATGAATCCGAGAGACGCGGTGAAAATTTTGTTACGAGGAAAATTACGCTGGCAGCCGGAAGGATTGCCTGCGGTTTGCAGGAAAAGCTGTACCTTGGCAATTTAAGTGCATTGCGTGACTGGGGATATGCCAAGGACTATGTGGAGTGTATGTGGCTTATGCTGCAGGCGGACAAGCCGGAGGATTTTGTCATTGCCACAGGCGTGCAGCACAGTGTCAGAGAGTTTACAACGCTGGCATTCCATTATGTGGGAATCGAACTGGAATGGCAGGGCGAGGGCGCCGAGGAGAAAGGAATTGACAAGAAAACCGGAAAGGTACTGGTGGAGGTCAGCAAAGAATTTTACCGGCCTACGGATGTCGTGAACCTGTGGGGAGACCCTGCGAAGGCGAAAACAATGCTTGGCTGGAATCCTCAGAAAACCAGCTATGAGGAATTGTGCAGGCTGATGGCAGAGCATGATCTGGAACTGGCTAAGCTGGAGGCTTCCATAGAAAAGCAAAAATAAGGACAACAAAGAGTCAGAGGTAGAATACGATGATGGAAAAAGATGCAAAAATATATGTGGCAGGCCACAACGGAATGGTGGGAAGTGCGATTTGCCGCGCACTTGAAAAAAACGGGTATCACAATCTTGTGACGAGAAGCCATGAGGAGTTAAATCTGTGCAGACAGGATGCGGTGGAAACATTTTTCGCAGAAGAGAAGCCGGATTACGTATTTCTGGCGGCAGCCAAGGTGGGTGGAATTCTGGCAAATGATGAGGCACCTGCGGATTTCATGTACGATAACATGACGCTGGAAATGAATGTGATTCATTCCGCATGGCAGAACGGCTGCAAGAAGTTACTGTTTTTGGGAAGCAGTTGCATTTATCCCCGCATGGCGCCGCAGCCTATGAGGGAGAATTGTCTGCTTACCTCTGAACTGGAAAAAACCAACGAGGCGTATGCTCTGGCAAAGATTTCCGGATTGAAATACTGTGAATTTCTAAATCGTCAGTACAAAACGGATTATATCAGTGTAATGCCTACCAATCTGTACGGTCCTAACGATAATTATCATCCCACGCACAGCCATGTGCTTCCGGCTCTGATTCGCCGTTTTCATGAGGCGAAGGTATCCGGGGCAAAGGAAGTGGTTTGCTGGGGAACCGGTTCTCCGCTCAGGGAGTTTTTGTATGTGGACGATTTGGCGGATGCCTGTGTCTATCTGATGAATACTTACAGCGGAAACGAGACGGTGAATCTGGGCACCGGAAAGGAAATTACCATTAAAGAGCTTACCAAACTGGTAGCAAAGGTGATTGGCTATACCGGAGAGATTAAATGGGATCCTACCAAACCGGACGGCACACCCAGAAAGCTGTTGGATGTCAGCAAGCTGGAAAAACTGGGTTATCATTATACCACTGAACTTGAGGACGGAATCCGTCTGGCGTATGAGGACTTTTTAAATAATCCCATGCGCGCGGAGCGGTAAAAAACTGAACTATGGAAAAACAGCAGCTATATAAAGGCAGCAAGCACAGAAAATAGCAGCAGGAAGGTTGGGAGTCGAAATGAAAGAATATCAAAAATGTGCAAGGGAAATGCTTGCATTTATCGAAAATAGTCCGACCTGTTTTCATGCCATAGCAAATCTGCGGGAAATGTTTGAGGAAGAGGGATTTACGCACCTTGCGGAAACGGACAAATGGCAGCTTGAGGCCGGGCAGGGATATTATGTGGTGCGCAACGACTCTTCCGTGATTGCTTTTCGGATGCCGGAGGAACAGAAGGTAAAAGGGTTCCATATGGTGGCGTCCCACAGCGATTCCCCTTCTTTTAAAATCAAAGAGATGCCGGAAATTTCGGTGGAAAATCAGTATGTGAAGCTGAATACGGAGAAATACGGCGGAATGATTCTTTCCACATGGCTGGACCGCCCGTTGTCCGTGGCAGGTCGTCTTGCGGTTCGCGGAGGCGGAGTGAGACTGGTAAATGTGGATAAGGATTTGCTGGTTATCGCCAATGTGGCAATCCATATGAACCGGGACATGAATAAAGGTGTGGAGTACAACCCACAGACAGATATGCTGCCTTTGTTTGCAGACGGAACATGCAAAAAGGGAGACTTTGTAAAGACAGTGGCGAAGGCTGCCGGCGTCAAGGCAAAGGATGTGCTGGGATATGATTTGTTTGTCTATGCCCGTGAACAGGGCAGAATTTTAGGAAAGAACGGAGAATTTGTACTTTCTCCGAGGCTGGATGATTTGCAATGTGTCTTTTCTTCCGCAAAGGCGTTTGCGGCAAGTACACCGAAGGAATATATCAATGTATGTGCGGTGTTTGACAATGAGGAGGTAGGCAGCGGCACCAGACAGGGAGCGGATTCCACTTTCTTAGAGGATACGCTGCTTCGCATCGGAGAAAGTCTTTCCTGGAGTCAGGTTGATTTCAGACGCATGGTGGCGGGAAGTTTCCTGATTTCGGCAGACAACGCGCATGCGGTACATCCCAATCATCCGGAAAAAGCGGATCCTACAAACCGCCCCTATTTAAACGGCGGTATCGTCATAAAATACCACGGCAGTCAGAAGTACACCACGGATGCCGTGTCGGCGGCGAAGATGAAGGAATGGTGTGAAACGGCGGGAGTGCCGTTCCAGACATATGCCAATCGTTCGGATATTGCAGGAGGAAGCACTTTGGGCAATATTTCCACAGCCCATGTATCGGTATCTTCCGTGGATATTGGATTGCCGCAGCTTGCCATGCACTCGGCGGTGGAAACAGCGGGTATAAAGGACACGGAGTATGCCATAAAGGCGCTTGGGATTTTTTATGGCGAATGATAACACAATCGAATATATAGAGGAAAAGGGCAATATATTAGTGCAAAATATACTGCCCTTTTTTGTGTGCAAAAATGTGGAAATCGAAAAGGCAAAATGGAAAAAACAGAATCACAGGCATAAAAAGCTGTAACACCGGGCAGGGAATGGGAACGAAATGAATCAAAAGTTAGAGGATTTGCTGAATCTGGCACTGGAGACGCCGGAGGCGGTCAGAAGGCAGACGGATACGCTGAATGTGGGATTTGATGAGGAGAGCCGCAGCTGGGAGCTGATTGTCAAGTATCACGGAACCTTGGAACGCTTAGCGGTACTGAATATCAAAGTGGAGTATTTGATAGCCGGATATGCGATTCTGACAGTGCCGGAGGGACTGGTGGAACAGGTGGCAGAGCTGGAAGAAATCGAGTATGTGGAGAAACCCAAACGCTATTTTTATTCGGCTGTTGAGCCCACAGACAGTGCCTGCTTTCCCTTAGTGACCATGCGGGAGCCGTTTCTCAACGGGAAAGGGACTCTGATCGCGGTGCTGGACAGTGGAATCGCCTATCAGAGAATGGATTTCAGAAAGGAAAACGGGGAAACGAGAATCCGTTTTTTGTGGGACCAGACGCTTAGCAGTGCAGGGGAAAATTTTCATTCGCCGGAGGGATTTACCATGGGAGCGGAGTTTTCAGAGGAGGAGATTAACCGTGCCCTTTTTGCATCCACGGAGAAGGAAAGGTTTGCGCTCTTGCCCAGCACGGACGTGTCGGGACATGGAACGGCGGTGGCGGGCATTGCGGCAGGGTATGACCGCAGCGGTTACATCGGAGTGGCAACCGGGGCGGATTTGCTTGTGGTGAAGCTGGGCGTTCCGGGGGAACTGGGTTTCCCGCGGACAACGGAAATCATGCGAGGCGTGACGTATGCTGCCAACAAAGCCATTGATTTGGGAATGCCGCTAGTGATTAATCTGAGTTTCGGAAACAGTTACGGCTCCCATGACGGCAGTTCTTTGCTGGAGCGGTTCTTAGACAATGCGGCGGAAATCGGCAGAACCGTTATCTGTGTGGGAAGCGGAAACGAGGGCAGTTCCGGGGGACATTTTGCGGGAAATGTGGCAACGGCAAGAACGGTGGAACTATCGGTGGCGGAATATGAAAGAACGCTGAATCTGCAATTTTGGAAAAATTACAATGACGAATACCGTATTTTCCTGCGTGCTCCATCCGGGCAGCAGGCGGAAGTGACCGTACCGGTGGGAGGCGGAAAATATACACTGCGGCTGGAGCAGACGGAGGTGCTTGTGTATCTTGGGGAGCCGACGCCTTATTCAGTGGCGCAGGAAATTTATCTGGACATGATACCGGTGGGGAGAACTTATATCGACAGCGGTGTGTGGAGCCTTCTGATTGAACCGGTGACGGTGGTGACGGGACAGTATTACCTATATCTGCCGGCAGCGGCGGGCAGAAACAGCAGAACAATGTTTTACCGTCCCACGCCGCAGGTCAGCCTAACTATACCCGGTACGGCGTCTAAAGTGATTACTGTTGGTGCATATGATTATACTTATGATACTTATGCGGAATTTTCGGGAAGGGGATATGTGAACGCGGACAGAACCATAGGTGTGGTGACGGCGGGACTGGTAAAGCCGGATTTGGTGGCGCCCGGTGTGGAGATTCTGGCGCCGGATGTGTACGGAGGGTATGCCGGGTTTACCGGAACCTCCTTTGCCACGCCCATTGTGGCAGGCAGTGCGGCGCTTTTGATGGAGTGGGGAATTGTCCGCGGAAATGATATTTTTTTGTATGGGGAGAAGGTGAAGGCGTACCTCCGCGCCGGTGCGAGACCGTTACGCGGGGAAACACAGTACCCCAACGAGAGAGTAGGGTACGGAAAACTGTGCGTGGCGGACAGTATCCCCGGCACTCGTTCATGAGTTAAATTATCCGAGGGATGATTTAGGGCGGCGTGAATCAGGTTTTTTTTCGTTATCTCATAGGATTCCATGGGGATGTCAAGCAGTTTCGTAATTTTGCCGATAACCTTCCGCTGTTTTAGCGGTGACCTTCAGCGGTTTTGTGTCTTGCGCCATGGGCGGCTCTCCTGTATAATGTAAGAGATAAAATCATAAATAAACTGCATCGTACATCGGTGTATGAAGGATAATGGCTGTAGAAAATTGTAGTAGAAATATCTCCCTTGCAAAGAAGGGAAAAAGAGTGGTTTATCATGATAAAGATAGCATTTTGCGATGATGATGTGTCCGTGCTGAATGAAATCAATGTACTGTTGGATAAATACAGGGTGGAACGCAATCAGGATATAGTATATGCCGCATTTAACAGCCCTTTAGAGCTGCTTGCGGAAATTGAAAAAGGAACAAGGCTGGACATTTTGTTTTTGGATGTCATTATGCCGGGAGAAAATGGCATTGAGGTTGCCAAAGAAATCCGGAAATACGATAATAATGTTAAAATTATTTTTCTGACTTCGTCCGCTGAATTTGCGGTGCAGTCGTATACGGTGGGAGCTTATTTTTACCAGATGAAACCAATCTGGGCGGAAAGTTTTTTTAGGCTGATGGATTCGGTCATTTCCGAGTGTGAAAAGTCGCAGCAGTGCAGCCTGATTTTGCGCTGCAAGAACGGAATCACCCGGATTGAATTGGAAAAGCTGGAGTATTGTGAAGTGATAGGGCGCACCCTTTTGTTCCATATGGAGAATGGAAATGTGCCGGAGAGCATGGGAAGTCTGGACGAGTTATGCAGCCAGCTGACCCAGTATCCCAACTTTTTACGTCCCCACCGTTCTTTTTTAATCAATATGGAATATGTCCAGAATATCTCTTACCGTGCCATAACCATGGATAATTTGGCAGAAATTCCCATTCCCCACGGGAAGTGTTCGGAAATCAAGAATCAGTATCTGGAATATGTATTTAACAGAAAGCAGGTGTTTCTGGCATGAACCTTATCTATGTGTTGAATGGTGCTGCGGTAGGCGTGTACGGAATGGTTTTGGCGGCGTCCTTTTGCGATATTCTTTGGACAAAACAAAAGAAACTGGCGATGGCGGGCGGTATGGCTGCCATTTTGCTGTTTCAGGGTTTGGTCTATTTTTATATCAATTCTGCGGCAATCACCTATTTATATCCGGCAATTACCCACATTCCTCTGACCGTGTTATTGTGTGTGTTAAGTAAAAAATGTCTGTGGTCCATGATTTCCACGTTGACGGCATATCTGTGCTGTCAGCTTCGCAGGTGGATTGCGTTACTGGTGGTGGGCATTGTCTCCGGTGATGAGATGATGCAAAATGTGGTGGAACTGATTGTGACACTGCCCCTACTTTTCTGTTTGCTGCGGTTTGTGGCACCGTCCGTGCGCTCTCTTTCCCGCGAGACAAAAAAGGTGCAGTGGCGTTTTGGAATGATTCCGGCACTGGGTTACGGTTTTGATTATCTGACAAGAATTTATACGGACTTACTCTCGGAGGGGGCGCCGGCGGCGGTGGAGTTTATGCCCTTTGTGTGCAGTGTGGCGTATTTAATGTTTGTTCTGCGTACCTCGGAGGAAAAGGAGATGCGGAGCCGTTTGGAGCAGACGCAGGACAGCTTGAATTTGCAGATGGCACAGGCGGTGCGGGAGATTGAGGCGCTGAGAAAGTCCCAGCAGACAGCCAGCACTTACCGGCATGATTTGCGCCACCATATGCAGTATCTTTTGGCATGTGTCGAAAACGGAAAAACCGAACAGGCACAGACCTATATTCACGAGGTCTGCTCGGAAATTGAGGCGAATAAGGTGACGGTGTTCTGTGAAAATGAGGCGGCAAATCTGATTTTTTCCGCTTTTGCGTCAAGGTCGGAGGAGAACGGAATCCCCATGAAGATTCAGACGCAGATTCCGCAGATTATACCGGTTTCGGAAAGTGATTTGTGCGTGTGCCTGTCCAATGCTCTGGAAAATGCACTGCATGCCTGCAAAAAGGTAAAGGAAAAAGGAGAGGATACCTCCATAGAGGTCACTGCGTATGAAAAAAACGGCAAGTTCTTTTTCCAGTGTATCAACTCCTGCGAGGCGGATGTGGCTTTTTCCAACGGCATACCGGTGACGGACGAACCGGGGCACGGCATCGGTGTGCGCAGTATCTGCGCCATTGTGGAGAGATACAGGGGATTGTACAGCTTTGAAGTCCGGAACAGCAGTTTTGTGCTACGGCTGTCTCTTTAGGGTTACGGTGGATTCAATGCAATTTACGGTCGATTCATGACAAGAGCTCCTTTTTTGTAGAAAATTGCGATACAATACACTCAAGCAATCACACAAAAGCTAATTTTTAACACAAAAGGAGAAAAATTATGAAGAAAAAATTATTAGCAGTAATGATGAGTTGTACCCTGATTCTTTCCATGGCAGCATGCGGAGATACCGAGGAGACTGACACCACAGCACCGGAAGACAGTGTTGTAAGCGAAGAGGTTATTGAGGATGTTTCCGAAGATGTTGTGGATGATACGACAGATACCACGGTAGTGGAAAGTCTGTGGGATTTGGAGAGAGAGGAAGTTCCGGATTTGACAGATACCGTATGGACATTCTGTGGCGGATGCGTTAAGGGAGTAGAGATGGAACAGGAGCAGGTAGATTCTGCACTGGAAAGTGTATATGGTGGTACTCTTCAGATTGCATTTGACGGCGAAGGCGGAGCACAGATGATTCAGGGCGGCGGCACCTTAAACGGTACTTACGAGCCTATGGGTGACAATGGTGTCGGTGTAGCTTTCGATAATAACGGAACCGAGTTAAGATACGGCTGTATCTTTACAAAGTTTAATGATACTGTAGCCATGATTGCCATTGCAGATGAGGAAGGTTTGAACGCAGTTTATTTTGCTCAGTAAATGCGGGCAGATTTAAAGCAGCGGATGCGGAGAAATCCGTATCCGCTGTCTTGTATTAAAGGGGAAAGGGGTTCTTTATGGAGATATTAATCATTATTATTTTGTTGATTATTTTACTCCTTATCTGGGTGATGTCTACACGGCAGAAACTGACGGTGATGGATGAAAATGTCAGCAATTCCATGAATCAGATAGGCATACAGCTTTCTCCCCGCTTTGATTCTCTTTTCGCCTTGTTGGATTTGCTCAGGGAATACGATAGTAAAGAGGCACAGGCACTGCTTGATATGGCGAGAAACGGGCGCCGTACCATTACAGCAAAGTCCACACCGGGGGAGGTTGTGACACAGGAGAGCATTATTTCGGAAACACTGGAGCGAGTTGCCGGGGTGGCAGAAAAATGCCCGGAGCTGAAAACGGATATAAATTATGGGAAGTGCATAAATGCCGTGGAGTGTTATGGGAAAATGGTACGCACTAGTCGTCTTATATATAACGATTCCGTGACGAAGTTCAACAGAGCGGTTCGCATGATACCTGCAAGTCTGATAGCCGGAATATTGGGATTTCACAAGAAAGACTATCTGGTGACAGGGGAGGAAAAGTCAGAAACGATAAGATTTTAGCACTGCAATATAAAAACCAAGAAACAGGAGCACAGACGCAAAGATGCTCAGACAAGGAGGAAACTATGGGATTATTCAGTAATAACAAAAAATTGTGTCCGATTTGCAACAATCCTACACCGCGGTTGTTACCGACAAAGATAGAGGGAATGCCTATCTGTAAGGAATGCGACCACAAAATTGATTTGCCGGACGGTAAGGTAAATCAGATGTCTCTTGAGGAGTTTCAAAAGTACATAAACTTCTATGATGAGAATCAGGCAATGCGCAATGAATTTTCGGCAACTTATCATATGGACCGAGGCTTTTTTGGCGGCAGTTTTGCAATAGACGTACTGCACAGATGGTTCCGCCTGAAAGACAATGACACTTCACTGGTGATGGATTCCTCCAATCTGAAATCTTTCCGTATTTTGGAGGACAACAGTGTATTGTTTGAAGGAAATGCAAATGCCCTCAAGTGTCACGACAATAATGTGGAAGCGAGAGCACAGGCTTTATCTCCGAGAATCGCACAGTTCCGTATGGAACAGCAGCAGTATGAAATGCTGGAGCATCTGGAGGAAATGCGGGAGCGGCACAGTGACAATCAGGATGACAAAAATCAGAATCGTCCCTATCGTTCTCGTCCTTACTTTGATGTGGATGCTCCGGTGAAAAAATTCCATGTGGAACTGGAACTCACGCATCCGTACTGGGAGTTCTATACATGGAAGGTGGATGCACCGTCCTTTGACAGAGAGTATCCCAGTGTTGAGGGATATATGAGCGAATACCGCAGCCGTACCGATGAGCTTCATACGCTGGCAACGAATCTGATGCAGGTAATCAATCCGAATGCTCCGGAAATTTCAGACGGCGCAACGGCGCAGGCAGCAGCGGCTGCACCTCAGGCAGCTCCGGCAACCAACACAGTAGAGGAACTGCAAAAATACAAAGAGCTGATGGACTCCGGTGTCATTACCGAGGAGGAATTTACGGCGAAGAAACGTCAGTTGCTTGGCATTTAAAAGGGAGAGGTAAGAAATACATGAAAAAGACAAAAAAGGTGATTGCCCTTGCATTACTGCTTCCGTTAACCCTCTCACTTGCTGCGTGTGCGGATGAGGTGGCGGACGAGGTAACGGGCGAGGTGACGGAGGATACTGTTGGGGAACAGTATACCGACGCCCCTACGGCCTTGGTGGAGGATGGAAGCTGGGCTGTTTACTGGTATCTTTGCGGCAGTGATTTGGAGTCGGGCGGAGGATTTGCGACCGGAGACATTGGGGAATTGATGGAGGTTTCATTGCCTGAAAATGTAAAGGTCGTGATTGAGACAGGCGGCTCCTCTGAGTGGCAGAATGATCTGATGGATGCGGGCAAACTGCAGCGCTGGGTTTATGACAGCGAGGGACTTTCTCTTGTGGATGAACAGCCTTCTGCCAGCATGGGTGAGGCGCAGACGTTGGCGGATTTCTTACAGTTTGCGAAAGATAACTATCCGGCGGAGAAGACTGCGGTAGTGTTCTGGAATCACGGCGGCGGTTCCGTTTCCGGAGTTTCCTTTGACGAGCTGTATGATTTTGATTCTCTGACACTGGATGAACTGTATCAGGCATTTACCAGTGTGTGGGAGCCGTCCACGGACAATCCTCCACTGGAACTGGTTGGCTTTGATACCTGTCTGATGGCTACGGTGGACGTGGCGTATACATTCTCGGATTTGGCACACTATCTGGTGGCGTCCGAGGAGACGGAGCCGGCAAACGGCTGGTATTATTCCCAGTGGGTAGGCGCTTTGGCAGAAGATACTTCCATGAACGGGGAGGCTCTTGGAAGGGCAATTTGCGATGCGTATTATGCAGGCTGCGAGGAAGTGGGAACACAGGACAATACAACACTGTCTCTTACGGATTTAACCAAAGCAGGGCCGCTGCTGGAGGCTTATGAAACCTTCGGTGCCGAGGCACTGTCGGCAGCTTGTACCGACCCCGCATTCTTTTCACAGTTCGGACGTGTTGCCGCACAGAGTGAGAATTACGGCGGAAATACCAAGGAACAGGGCTACACCAATATGGTGGATCTGGGACACATGGCGAGACAGAGCGTGAGTACTTTGGGCTCGGCACAGGGCGTGCTGGACGCACTTTCTGACTGTGTGCTGTATAAGGTGGGCGGACAGTACCGTACCGAGGCAACCGGACTTTCCTGTTACTATTCCTACAACGGTGATGTGGAGGATTTTAACGGATATGCGGGTCTTGGAGCCGGAACGGCATTCAAATACTTTTATGCCTATGAACTGACCGGAGAACTGGATGAATCGGGCATGGAGTATATTGCGGATTTGAATTTCGAAGAACTTCCACAGATACAGAACCTGAATACCATGGGCTGGGACGGAGCGCCGTTAAATGTGGATGAAAACGGTATATCCTATTTGACTCTGGGACCGGAGGCTTACGATATTCTGACAGGAATCGGTTTTTCACTTTACTATGTGGACGAGGAAAATGACATGATGCTGCTGCTTGGAACGGACAATGACATGGAAGCAGACTGGGACAACGGTGTATTTTCCGATAATTTCCGAGGTGTTTGGGGAAGCATTGACGGAAATCTGGTCTACATGGAACTCAGCTTTGAGGGTGATGATTACAACCTTTATTGCGTGCCGGTGCTCTTAAACGGAGAAGAGTACAACCTGCAGGTGGCATATGATTTTACCAACGAACAGTGGAGTATTCTCGGAGCAAGACAGGGAATTGACGATAACGGTATGGCGGACAAGGAATTGCGGCTTTTGCAGGAGGGAGACGAGCTGACCACAATCTGGTATATGGCTTCTGTTTCCGGAGAGGACGATTTTGAACCGTATACGGTTGAGACAATTACGGTGACAGCGGACACTGCCTTTGCCGAGATGGATTTGCCGGACGGCAGCTATTCCATGGTGTACGAGATGTGGGATGCGATGGGCAATTATGCGTACTCGGATGCGGTTTTGTTCGACTGTAACGGCGGAGAAATCACGACGACGGTATACGCCGAGGAGTGAGTAAGAGTGAGATGCCGGAAGGCATAACAGAATGATAAAATACCGGCTTCTGAAAGTTAACGGTAAGGGTTGACTTTGGGAGCCGGTATTGTTATGTACATTATATGTTTTGATTCGAAAATATTACAAATAGTCGTTTTGCGATTTCTTGAGAATAAAGCGGACATTGTAGCCGGATTCGTCGCAGATAGAGCGCACAACGCTTTCCGCCAAATCTTTGGCATTGTCGTTCACGCAGATAACGCAGCTATCCTTTTTTCTGCCGAACAGGGAGGTCTTGGGCCAGCGGATATAGTAGGAAATCCGGTTTTTCAGAAGCTCCCGCTCAATCATTTTCTTGCAGTCGGGGTTGGATACCTCGCATAATTCAATTTCATTGTTTACTTTCAGGGCAGTATATAACGGTTGCATAGTTCACCTCGTTAATGTACAAAAAAGTTAAAAGTGCAGGAAAAACAAATGTCTGCTACGCAGCCGCTTGTTTTCTTTTGCAGGGGATGCACTCACGAACCCGCACTGACGTGCTTCAAAGCCTGCTGGCGCAGGCGGTTCGTTCGTTAACGATGCAGGAAAAACAAATGTCTGCTACGCAGCCGCTTGTTTTCTTTTGCAGGGGATGCACTCACGAACCCGCACTGACGTGCTTCAAAGCCTGCTGGCGCAGGCGGTTCGTTCGTTAACGATGCAGGAAAAACAAATGTCTGCTACGCAGCCGCTTGTTTTTCCTTTGCATCGGTTACATTATATCATATAGGGGGAGAAATGTGCAATGAATACTTGCGGGCGCAGGCAGAAAACATTATACTGTAGGTAGAGTATTGAGACTTGAATATATGTCTGACGAAAGGAGAGGTAGTATGGACTTTTTGGAGAAGATTGGAAATACGATTGCGGATAAGGGAAAAGAGGTTTCGGATAAGGCGAAGGATTTGGCGGAGATTGCCAGTTTAAAGAGCCAGATTGGAACCTGCGAGGAAGTTATTAAGAAGAATTACATGGAAATCGGAAAGCTGTATTATGAGCAGTATGGCGATATGCCGGAGGAACCCTTCCAAAAGGCATGCCGTTCCATTAAGAATGCCAGAAACGGTGCAGAACAGCTTCAGGCAAAGATTAACGAGATAAAAGGATTGTAGGACTTCTCAGAACTGAACAGAGTATCAAAAAACCTCCGTGGATTCCACGGAGGTTTTTGTTGCTGTGCGCCAGACGGCGCCTATTGTTAAGAGTATTTATTGTCCCTCTGCCTGCTGTTGTGCGGCTGCAAGAGCAGCCTGATTGCGCAGTTCAATTTCATGCTGTTGCTGAGCAATCACTGACTCAAAGTCGGGATTTGCAAAGAACTCAGCGTTATGCTGACACTGGTTGCTGGTGACGGGTGCGTTTACGCTCTGTGTACCGTCAGGATTCTCAGTGATAGTTGTGGAACCGCTTACCAGTGACGGGTCTTCTACCAAAGGAAACTCTGCAACACCGTAAACCTTGAAAGGACAGTCGGGGCTTGCAGGTAACCGGTCATAGTTACAGATATCACCCTCATAGTGAACATCACAGCTTTCCGTGGGAACCGTACCCTCCGCAAAGTATTCTGCCCGGAGGGTTCCGTCACACAATCCCGGAATCGGCAGTTTGCCGGAGCGTGAGCATATCGTTTCCTGCACGATGCCGCTCGGCATAGGGAAACTTTCACTGGGAAGATTCTCATGCACGCGCTGCATCACTGCTTTCCAAAGAATCTTGGAGGTGTTGGATTCGCTCATGCCGATACTGTTGTCGAAACCGGTCCATACGGTACAGGTGTAATAAGGGGTGAAACCGGAGAACCATACATCCTTGGTCGCCGTGGAAGTACCGGTTTTGCCGGCAATCGCCATGCCGCTGAAACTTGCCTTTTTACCGGAACCGGTGGTGACAACATCCACCATGGCGTCGGTCAAAAGAAATGCAGTGGTCTCCTTGATAACCTGTCTGGTATTGGGAGTGGTATTGTCCAAAATGACCTCTCCGTTGGAGTCGGTGACACGGGTGTATAATTTCGGTTCTACATAAAGTCCCTGATTGGCAATGGCTGCGTATGCGGCATTCAGCTCGTAAGGAGTAACACCGTAGGTCAGTCCGCCGAGGGCAATGGTCTGGTTTACATCCGAGTAAATTTTGCCGTTGATTTCCACACCATCGGTCAGGGTGGTGAAACCGAAATTCAACAGGTAGTCATAACCCAGCTGGGGCGTAATGACTGTCTGGTTTTTGACCGCAATAATATTTAAGGAGTCACGGATGGCATCACGGATGGAACAGATGCCTCTGTATCCGGTGTCGTACCAGTTCTGTACGGGACGACCGTCCGCATAGTTGAAAGGTGCGTCATTATACACGGTGGCAAGTGTCTTGCCGGCACTGTCGAGTGCGGGTGCAAAAGAAGCAAGTACCTTGAAGGTGGAACCGGGGGAACGCATGGCGGAGGTCGCTCTGTTTAAGGTACGTCTGCCTTCCTTGGTGCCTCGACCGCCTACCATGGCAACCACATAACCGGTACTCTGGTCTTCCACAACCATGGCTGCCTGCGGCTGGGGTGTCATGGAAATGGTTTCCTCGTAATTATCTATGTCGTCTGCAACACCAAGGCTGTTTAACATAGCGGTGCGGTAGGTGACAACGGCTTCGTTGGCATCATCCTGTGAGGAGAAAATCAGGTTGAATTTCTTGTCCCCGTTTTCCTTGAACCATGCCATCATGTTTTCCTTGCTGTAATTTGATTTTTCCCCGTTTTCCTGAATAATGGTAAGAGCGTAGTTCAGATACCATTTCACATTGGAGGGATAATTCTCGTCATTGGCAAATTCCTGATCGGCAATTTTCTGAATGTCCGGATCCATGGTGGATTCAATACGAAGTCCGCCGGCGGACATCATGTGTTCTGCGTTTGCTTCGCTATAGCCGGCAATGTTGACCAAATCTTCTTTTACCTGCTCGTATACGGCATCGGAGAAGTAGGAGCCGGTGGTGGCATTGCTTACACGATAGTCCGTATCGTAGAGACCGATACGCTCATAAACGGCGTCGGTATCTGCCATCGCCTCGTCATATTCCGCCTGGGTAATGAAATCCAGCTCTAGCATTTTGTCCAGACAGTCCTTACGCCTTCTGGCATTTTTTTCCGGATTGCGAATCGGATTGTATTTGGTAGGGTTCTGTGTAATGCTGGCAATTACGGCACATTCGGACAATGTCAGGTCGCTGCAGGATTTTCCGAAATAACGCTGGGAGGCAGCTTCCACGCCGAGGGTATTCTGCCCTAAGTTGATGGCGTTCATATAACGCAGCAGCACTTCGTCCTTGGTAAAGTTCTTGGTAATTTCAAGGGCAAGATACTGTTCCTGAATTTTACGCTTGATTTTTTTGATTCGGTTGTTGCCTTCGGAAGTCCAGTCCGTAAAGACGGTGTTTTTTAAAAGCTGCTGGGTGATGGTACTGGCGCCCTGCGCCTCTTCTCCGCCGGAGCGGATAAACCAGTAACCGGCACGGAAAATACTTTTCATGTCGATACCGTTGTGCTGATAAAAACGCTCGTCCTCAATGGCGACAAATGCCTGACCGAGATGCTTGGGCACTTCGTCCATGGTAACTTCAATTCGGTTGGAGTTTGTGCTGACGTACTGGTCGATTTCGTTGCCGGCACGGTCATAGACGATGGTTGCCTGCCCGGAGGCTACAATGTCGTTCAGACGTACGGAGGGGGTGCATGCCAGAATGCCGCGGAAAGCACCGATTCCGGCGGACACACCGCAGATTCCGATGGCGGCAATGGCAATCAGAACCACTTTAATGCCGGTAAGTGCTATTTTTCGTCCCCACTTCACAGATTTAGAATTAAGTGCCTTTTGCTTAGCGCGGACACCTTTTTTTCCATAATTCATAAAGTCAGTCCCTTTCTGTCTGTGGTTACAGACGTTCCTATTATAACAAAAATCGGTATGTAAATAAAGGTTTTCTTTGTCTTATTAAGAATTGTTTCACATTTTTGGAGCTTTATGCTAACATGAGACTAGAAATAACGGATATTGGGAAAACTCAGGAGTAATTATGACAGAGACAAAAGTGGAAGAATACAGAGTCCTGCTGGAAGGCGGGGAAGGGGAAATCATAGAGAAAAAATCCCGCTTTATCGCTACTGTACGAAAATGCGACAGTGAGGAGGAAGCGGTGGCATTCATAGAGGAAATGAAGAAAAAATACTGGGATGCCAGACATAACTGTTCCGCCTTTGTCATCGGAAGCAGGGCGGAGCTCACCAGATGCAGTGACGACGGGGAACCGGGCGGAACGGCGGGTAGACCGATGCTGGAGGTCCTTTTGGGAGAGGAAGTCCGCAATGTTGCCGTGGTGGTGACGCGGTATTTTGGCGGTGTGCTTTTGGGAACCGGAGGACTGGTGAGAGCGTACACACAGGCGGTAAAAGAGGGGCTTTCCCACTGCGTTTTCGGGTGTATGCGCTACGGACAGGAATTGGAAATTGTTGCAGATTACAACAGTATCGGCAAAATCCAGTATCTGCTGGCAGGACGGGAAATTGTGCCCGTGGAAAGTCTTTACACGGATGTGGTTACGGTGCGGCTTTTGATTCCGGTGCCTGCGGTGGACGGACTGGAGAAGGAACTGACGGAGGCTACAAACGGTAAGGTAAAATTTGCAAGAGGAAATAAAAGGTATTTCGTTGACAAGGAAGTAACGCGAGGATAAAATACTTTATGGAAGAAAAAGCATTTTGAAAGGTGGTGGTTTTTTATGAAGAGTCATACAGGTAATACAGACAATCCTCTCCCCGGGCGAAGTTGGGAAAACATAAAAAATCATCAAAAGGAGAAATGCTTATGGAAGAAATCAAGGAACTGGAAGAGTTAGTTGAACTTCTGCACACCAAGCAGTATACCAAGCTCCGCCAGTATTTGGGAGAACTGAATGATGCGGATACGGCAGCCCTGATGGAAGATTTGGAGGATGAGGATATGCTGAAGGTATTCCGCATCCTGCCCAAGGATCTGGCGGCAGATGTTTTTTCTTATCTGGATGTGGATAACCAGCAGTTAATCATTACATCCCTGTCCGATAAGGAGGCGGCGAACATCATCAACAACCTGATGGCGGATGATGCAGCCGATCTCTTGGAGGAAATGCCGGCAAACGTGGTGAAGAAGTTACTGGCAAATGCCAGCCCGGAAGCCCGCAGGGATATTAATCATCTGCTGAGGTATCCGGAGGACTCCGCAGGAAGTATCATGACTGTGGAGTATGTGGATTTGAAGGAAAACCTCACGGTGGATCAGGCGATTGAGCGGATCCGCAAAGTGGGTGTGGACTCAGAGACTATCAATATCTGTTATGTGCTGGACGCACAGCGCAGGTTAAAGGGAACGGTAGCTTTGCGGTATCTGCTCCTCAGTCAGGGTGACGAGATTATCGGCGATATTATGCACGAAAATGTCATCGCCATTCATACGCTGATGGATCAGGAGGAAGTTGCAAGGCAGTTTAAAAAATATGACTTTACCTCCATGCCGGTTGTGGACAATGAAAACCGTCTGGTGGGAATTATCACGGTGGACGATATTGTGGACATTATGGAAGAAGAGACCACCGAGGATATGGAAAAGATGGCGGCTATCGTGCCCAGTGATAAGCCGTATATGAAAACGACGGTATGGGAGACTTATAAAAAGAGAATTCCGTGGCTGCTCCTTTTGATGGTATCGGCTACCTTTACGGGGGCGATTATCACCTCCTTTGAAGATGCACTGAGCGTTTGCGCTTCGCTGATTGCCTTTATTCCCATGCTGATGGACACCGGCGGAAATGCCGGAGGACAGGCGAGCGTGACCGTAATCCGTGGATTGTCCCTTGGAGAAATCGAGTACCGGGATGTGCCGTTGGTTGTCTGGAAGGAAGTGCGCGTGGCGGTATTGTGCGGAGTGTCCCTTGCCGCAGCCAATTTCCTGAAGCTGCTGTTTTTGGACAGAGTGGGACTTATGGTTTCACTTGTGGTGTGCCTGACATTGATTATGGCAGTGCTGATGGCAATGTTAATCGGCTGTCTGCTTCCCATCGGGGCAAAACGTCTCGGCTTTGACCCGGCAGTTATGGCAAGCCCGTTTATTACCACCATTGTGGATGCACTGTCGCTGATGGTATATTTTCGGGTGGCAACCATGGTGCTGGGAATCTGAGGCCTGGGTGGAAACTTGGAAGAAATTACATGATGGTATTCATGAAAAATAGGGTATAATGGATTCTGCCAAAGCAGAATCTCAAGCCGGCACAAGCAGCCGTCTTGCCGCCACGTTGTGGCGCATTATACGAAAGCCGTGGCTTGAAAAGTAAATGTCCCTACGGGACGCTTCCTTTTCTGCGCACACAGTATAATGGATTCTGCCAAAGCAGAATCTCAAGCCGGCACAAGCAGCCGTCTTGC
>ERZ857629.477-NODE-477-length-55385-cov-5.789915_pt1 | contig 55385 bp, 52 predicted proteins | sample MGYA00519700_ERZ857629 | MGnify/ENA primary metagenome ERZ857629 (study PRJEB31778, sample SAMEA3449351) | human gut metagenome | biome: human gut; feature: human-associated habitat; material: faeces | place: United Kingdom | collected 2010/2012 ... | reverse complement strand
AGTTTAAAATGTAATGGAGAATTAAGTAAAATAAATTCAAAAGTAGGCTTAATAACAGCAGATGAACTAGCATATGCAGGATATGCTTATGCTCAAAATAATACAACAACATATTTACAAGAAAATGCTACAGATACTTATTGGTGGTCTTTGTCTCCTAGCAACTTCAATGGCAATGAGGCTGACGTTTGGTACGTTGACGGCAGCAATGGCTTCTTCAGCAGCTACGACGGGAGCTATACCGACGGCGTTCGTCCTTTGATTTCTCTTAAGTCGACGACCAACGTAACCGGTGATGGAACCAGTGAAAATCCTTACAAAGTGGTTTGACTTTAGTTTGTGCTTGACAAGTGTGTGTTATTGGCATATAATTTATGGCATAAGCAGTTGATGAAGACGTTGATATGAAAGGTATTTAGAGAGCTTACGTTGTGGTGAAAGTAAGTATACTGGAAGTATTAAGGATCACTTCGGATGTTACTATAGGATAAGTATAGTACGGTATCTACGTTATAGATAATGAGTGTATGAAATAAGTTCATAAACTAAGGTGGTAACACGGGTTTGACTCGTCCTTAGATTATGGGCTTTTTTATTTTAGGAAGGGAGATTTTTATGGATTATAAGGAAACACTTTTGATGCCTAAGACTGAGTTTCAGATGAAAGGTAATTTACCGGAGAATGAGAAGGTACAACGTGCTAAGTGGGAAGAAATGGACTTATATAATAAGTTAAGAGAAAAGAATAAGGGAAGGAAGCCTTTTGTGTTACATGATGGGCCTCCTTATGCGAATGGTTCTATTCATATTGGTCATGCGATGAATAAGATTTTAAAGGATTTTGTTAATCGTTATGCTGCGATGAGTGGTAGGGATATGATTTATATTCCTGGATGGGATACTCATGGTCTTCCAATAGAGCAAGCAGTTACTAATAGTGGTGTTGATCGTAAGAGTATGGATAAGGCAGAATTTAGAGCTATTTGTGAAGAGTATGCTAAGAAGCAGATTGCTATGCAGATGGAAGGTTTTAAGGCTTTAAATGTTATTGCTGATTGGGATAATTATTATGCTACATTCCAACATGAGTTAGAGGCTAGACAAATTGAAGTGTTTGCAGAGATGGCTCGTAAAGGGTTAATTTTTAAGGGAATGAAACCTGTATATTGGTCACCATCAAGTGAGAGTGCTTTAGCTGAGGCTGAAATTGAGTATCATGATAGAAAGGATCCTTCTATATTTGTTGCTTTTGAAGTAGAGGAAGGTAATAGTGTTGTTGATAAGGGAGATTATTTAGTTATTTGGACTACTACTCCTTGGACACTTCCTGGTAATACTGCTATATGTGTTGGACCTAATTTAGAGTATTCTAGAGTACTTGTTAATGGTAAGAAGTATGTTGTTGCTGCTGAACTTTTAGATTCACTTAAGGGTGAGTTTGGATGGGAAAATGTAGATGTAGTAAATAACTTCTATGGTACTGATTTAGAGTATGTTAAGTATAAACATCCATTTATGGATAGAATTAGTCCAGTTGTGTTAGGTGACCATGTTACACTTGATGCAGGTTCTGGTCTTGTTCATACAGCACCTAGTTATGGTGAAGATGACTTTAATGTTGGTAAGAAGTATAATCTAGAGATGGTGTTTGGTGTTGATGATAATGGATGCTTAAATGCTGAGTCTGGTGAAAGATTTAAGGGATTATTCTTTGAGGATGCTAATAAAGAGGTTGTTAAGTATTTAGATGAGTTAGGTGTATTATTAAAGCTTAAGTTTATTACACACTCTTATCCACATGATTGGCGTACTAAGAAACCTATTATATTTAGAGCAACTGCTCAGTGGTTCTGTAGTATTGATAAGATTAAAGATGATATCTTAAATGAGATTGATAATAATATTAATTGGCTTCCTGAGTGGGGTAAAGTAAGACTTCATAATATGATTGAAGGAAGAGGAGACTGGTGTATTTCTCGTCAAAGAGTTTGGGGAGTACCACTACCTATTTTCTATAATGAAGATGGTTCTGCTATTTTAGATTATGATGTTATGATGCATGTTGCAGAGTTATTTAGAGAGCATGGTTCTAATTATTGGTTTATGAAGGATGCTAAGGATTTACTTCCTGAAGGGTATACTAATCCGGCTAGTCCTAATGGTAAGTTTACTAAAGAAATGGATATCATGGATGTATGGTTTGATTCAGGTTCTACACATACTGGTGTATTATTAGGTAGAAATTTACCATATCCAGCTGATGTTTATTTAGAGGGTTGTGATCAATATCGTGGATGGTTTAATTCATCATTAATTACTGGTGTAGCGGTTCATGGTAAGAGTCCTTATAAGACTTGTATAAGTCATGGATTTACTTTAGATGCTAAGGGTAATAAGATGAGTAAGAGTCTTGGCAATGGTATTGATCCACTTAAAGAGATTAGTATTAGAGGTGCTGATGTATTACGTTTATGGGTAGCATCTACTGATTATACTGAGGATGTAAGAATTGGTGATGAGATTCTTAAACAGGTTCAAGAGAGTTATCGTAAGATTAGAAATACTGCTAAGTTTATTTTAGGTAATTTAAATGATTTTGATCCTAATAAAGATATGGTTAGTTTTGATGAGATGAAAGAGTATGATAAGTACATGATGAGTGAACTTAACAAGTATGTTAAGAATGTTAGAGGTGCTTATGATAGATATTCTTATCAAGAGGTTTATAAGTATACTAATAATTTTATAAGTTTTACTTTATCTAATTTCTATTTAGATTTTACTAAGGATATTTTGTATATTGAGAAGAAGGATTCTTTAGTAAGAAGAAGTGTACAGACTGTGTTATATAATATTATTACTAAGTTAGATGTTCTTCTTGCACCAATTTTACCTTATACTGCTGAAGAAATTTATCGTTATATTCCAGGAGAGAAGAAGGAAAGTGTTCATTTATTAGATATGCCGGAAGTTATGGATGTAAAAATAGATGAAGAGTTATGGAGTAATTTCTTTAAGGTTAAAGATGATGTTTATAAGGCATTAGAGACTGCTCGTAACGAGAAGATAATTGGTTCTGGATTAGAAGCTAATGTATATTTGAATTTACCAGAGGCATTTAATAATGTTAAAGATGTTTTAGGGGATGTTATGCATCAGTTATTGATAGTTTCTAAAGTAGTATTTACTGATGAAGAATTACCTAAGTATGATAATGTATCTGTTAAAATTGAAAGAAGTACTGGTGAGAAGTGTAATAGATGCTGGAATTATGTTGATAAATTAGAGGATGGTATCTGTCATAGATGTGCTGGTATATTAAATAGATAGTTATAAAAAAACTTACAAGTTATTGTAAGTTTTTTTGATTGTCTTTATTCATTTCATTAAAGTCTTCTTTTGTTTGGTTTAATGTATTTTTTATAAGTTCTCTTATTTGTTCGTCTTCTGCATGTTCTTTTAGGTATTCTTCGTCATTATCAAAAGTGTCTTCTAAGTCTTCTAATAGTAGTTTTTGTTCTTGGGTGTCTGTTAGAAGTAGACTGCTTCTAAGCATTCCAAGAAGTAATGATATTTCATGAGGGTATTCTTCGATGTCACTATCATAGTAGTCAAGAAGAGCTTCTAATGCTAGGTTTGCGCTATCTATTCCAAGTGTTATTTGTAATTCTTCTTTTTCGGCTTCTGATAGGTCGTTTTTAATGGTTAAAGACTTAGTTAGATTTTTAGGGAATGAACCTTTATTTTGAAAAAATTCATCAGCAAGATCTGGGGTTGCATATACCATGTAATATTTTTGCTCAATACTTTCTTTTGAGTCATCATCTTCTATAAAGGATATTGTTCTTTTGCTTATTTCATTACTTAAAAGTTTTTCATAGTCTTTGATAGATGATATTTTTTTGTGGTAGTCAGGTACTATTTCTTTAATTATTCTATCTAAGTTAAATTCGAAGGATTCGTCTTTTTCAAATAGAGCGTCTTTTATTAGTTGGATTGTACGATAAGTGCTTACTACTTTTTCATTATTTTGATAAACTAGGATAAGCTCTACTGGAGATTTTATCTCGTCATTTATTGTTTCGATTAGGTATTCTAAGACGTTTGGAATAATTATAGAATACATTCTAAAGTAGTCAATTAAGGCTTTTTCTTCTTCTTGATAAAGTGCTAGAAGGTCTATTAAGCTTTTAGTGAATTTTGAGTCTTTTAGGTTTTGCATTTCAAGACTTGCTAAGCCTTTATATACGTTTAGAATTTGAGATTCTAATTCAAGAAGTTGTTTTAATATTTTTATATCTGTATCTGTTAATTGATGGGCTTCCATTCTTATTTTTTCTAGGTCGTCATCTTTTGATAATTCTTTTTTAGTTTCGTTGTTTTGCTTAATTATTTCATAAAGTTTTTCTTTGCTCTTTTGATTTTCATCTTGCTCTGCGATGTATTGTTTTATTGATTTAATTGCTTCTTTTGACTGATATGTTAATGCGGCTTTGAAGTAGGCATAGGGGATATCTGTTTCGTTATAGTTTATTATATCTAAGGCTTCATCTATTTTTTCACCTATGTGATAGTCAAAAAATATTTCTTTTTGAGGTCTTGATACTAGGGTATTTAAGTAGATATCTGTATTTTGTTTTTTTGGTATTGGTTCAAATGATGTTGGGATCAGAATTGATTCTAAGAGTGGGGTGATGAATGATAAATTATATTTTGCTTTGGTATTGTTTTCATCTTCTAAAATGGTGTATAGTGTTTTAGCAAAAGATTTTTCTATTAAGGGTATTTCTTCAAATAAGTAGGTACATATTAGGCCTTCTTGGTCTACGGGGAATTGTATTTTTTTGATAAGTTTTTTGTTTATTAAGTATCCAAATAGAGTTTGGTCTCTTGTTATAATGTTTTCTAGGGTTGTTAAAATTCTTCTTGTGATTAGTGCTTCTTTTGTAGGGTCACATAATGCTTCTAGTGGTGTATAATTTGTTTTGGATAGTTTTGCTAGTTCACTATGTACTGTTAGGGCTGTTTCTGGGTTGCTTTTGAAGAAACTGTATTCTTCTTGTTCTTCTTGTAATAGTTCTTGTATTAATGATGAAACGTTTTGTTTTCTTTTTTCATAGTCTGGGTGTTTTTCTTTGTTTTCTTCTTGAGTGATTAGGTTTTGGTAGTAGTCATAGATTTGCATATCAAGACCTATTATTTTGTTTATTTTTCTTTTAATAAAATTATTCATATTAATGCCTTCTTTTTGCCATTTATAATAACATAAATTAGTGCAAAATAAAACTCCCTTGTGGGAGTTTGTTACTATCTGTTGTAGTATTCAACAATTAGTGATTCATTGATATCAGCGTTTAGTTCACTTCTTTCTGGAAGTCTTAAGTAAGTTCCAGTCATTTTCTTATCGTCAAATTCAACATATGCAGGACGATTTAAAGTGTTTTCTAAAGCTTGTTTCATTGCTGGATGGTTAAGTGACTTTTCTTTAACAGAAATAGTACTACCAACTTTAACATTGTATGATGGGATGTCTACACATTCTCCATTAACAAGAATGTGTCCATGGTTAACAAGTTGTCTTGCACCACGTCTAGTATTAGCTAGACCCATACGATATACAACGTTATCTAGACGACTTTCTAAAAGTTTTAGGAAGTTTTCACCAGCGATACCTTTCATTTTAGAAGCTCTTTCGAAAGTATGAGCGAATTGTTTTTCAGTTAAACCATACATAAATCTAACTTTTTGTTTTTCTTCTAACTGAATACCATATTCACTAAGTTTTCTTCTTCTGCTTGTTCCATGAATTCCAGGAGCATAAGGACGTCTTGCTAGTTCTTTACCATTTTCTAGGCATGAGAAACCTAATTTACGAGACTTCTTATATGCTGGACCAGTATATCTTGACATAATATTTCTCCTTTCTTTCGTTTAAAGGAATTCTTATCTTCTAAGTAGGGTGTTTATTATTTTTTTCACTTAAGGCAGTTAAGTTACTAAAGTTCTTGCAAATAAACACGTTATAAGTTAATAAGAACCTGCCTAAATACGCAAGAGTATTATATATTAAATGTATGCAAATGTCAATTGAAGTTGCTTAGGAAAATGAGAATTTTAGATAATATATTTAAATGGTTGCTTCCATAAGTGCCTAAAAAATATTAGTTTTAGAAAAATATTTCCAAAACTTGACAATTTCATAAATTCGTGTATAATTTATATTGAGGTGGTAAGATGATAAATAGAGAAGAATACCTTAATGAGTTGATAAGATGGAAAGATAAAGACTTGATTAAGGTTGTTACTGGTATAAGAAGATGTGGTAAGTCCACGTTATTTGATTTATTTATAGATTATTTAAAAATGAGTGGAGTAAAATCTAATCAAATAATATATATTAATTTAGAGGATGCTGATTATGATTTTAAGAATTATAAAGAGTTATATCACTTTATTAATGAGAAAATAATTTCTGAAGATAATTTTTATGTTTTTTTAGATGAAGTACAAAATGTTCCAGGATTTCAAAGAGCGATTGATAGTTTATATATTAAGAAGAATGTTGATGTTTATATAACTGGATCTAATGCTTATCTTTTATCTGGTGAACTTGCAACGTTATTATCTGGAAGATACATAGAAATTAAAATGTTACCATTATCTTTTAAAGAATATATTTCTGCATTTGATAATAATAATTATCAACAGTTATTTTTAGATTACATGAGAAATGGTGGAATGCCAGGAAATATAAATATATTAAAGTCTAATGTAAATGATTTAGATAAGTATTTAGATGGTATATTTTCAACAATTGTTTACAAAGATATCATGGCTAGAAATAATATTACAGATAAGTTGCTCTTAGAGAGTGTTATAAAATATATATTTGATTGTATTGGTAGTCCTATATCTATAAAAAAGATAAGTGATACATTAACTAGTAAAGGCATTTCAACAAGTAATCATACTGTGGAAAATTATATAACTGCACTTTTAGAAAGTTTTTTGATATATAAAGTTGAAAGATTTGATGTAAAGGGGAAAAATTTGCTTGCTAGGGATTATAAGTATTATGTTGTAGATTCTGGTTTAAGAAGTTATTTATTAGGTAAAAAAGCTGATAGTGATATGGGCCATATATTAGAAAATATAGTGTATCTTGAACTTTTAAGAAGGGGTTATAAGGTATATGTTGGAAAAGTTGATGATTTAGAAGTTGATTTTGTTGCTGAGAATAGAGATGGACTTAGATATTATCAAGTTGCATTAACTGTTAGAGATGAAAAGGTACTTGAAAGAGAATTACGATCTCTTCAAAAAACTGGAGATCATTATCCTAAAACATTATTAACCTTGGATATGGACCTTGAAACTGATTATGATGGTATAAGAAAAGTTAATGTTGTTGATTGGTTGCTTAGTGGTGAGTAGATAAATTGGTGTATTATTTGCACCTTTTTTTATTCTTTTTATAAGTTAATTGAAATGATAGTTTTTGTGTGTTAAAATTAATTTATGATAGTTAGGGTTGATTAAGGTGAAAGACTATTTTGAATTTAAGAATTATGATGATGCGATTAGTTTAGATGCTGCTATTATTAGAGGTGTTAATTATAGGATTACTATATTATCTGATATTTTAGTGCGTATTGAGTATAATGCTGAGGGTAAGTTTGAGGATAGGCCTACTGAACTTGTTAAGTTTAGAAGATTTGATGTTCCTAAGTTTATGAAGAAGGAAGATGATAACTTTTTAGTTATTACGACTAATTATTTTAAACTTGAGTATCAGAAAGGTAAGCCTTTTTATGGAACTAAGATGAACCCTAGTGTTAATTTTAAGATTAGTTTAAATAATACGGATAAGGTTTGGTTTTTTGGTGCTGCTGAAGCGAGAAATTTTAAAGGTACTAGTTGTAGTTTGGATGATAGTAGTGCTAGTTTTGGTAAGGGGCTTTATTCAACTGATGGTTTTGTTTCTTTAGATGATAGTAAGAGTCTTATATTTAATAAGGATGGTTCACTTGGTAAGAGAAGTGATGAGAGAATAGATACTTATGTGTTTATGTATCGAAAGGATTTTGGATATTGTTTAAGAGATTATTTTAAACTTACTTTAAAACCTAATTTGCTTCCTAGGTATGCTTTAGGGGTGTGGTGGAATAAGGATGTTACTTATGATACTAAGATGATTGAGGATTTGGTTTGGGCTTTTAAGAAGAATGAAGTTCCATTATCTGTGTTTTTGCTTGGACCTGAGTGGCATATGACTTATGAGAATACTTATAGTGGGTATACTTTCGATTATAATTTGATACCTAATCCTAAGGAACTTACTGATTATTTGCATAGTAATAATATAAGGCTTGGCCTTAATGTGGATCCTTCTGGGGGGATTAGTCCTGAGGAGATAGGGTATGCAAGGTTTAAACAGATAGCTGGTTATACTGGTGATGGGGTTATTCCTTTTAATGTTTTTAATAAGCAAATGTTAACAGCATATTTTGATGAGTTTATTAAGCCACTTAATGATATGGGAGTAGATTTTTATTGGATAGATTATAATAATTCTAGTGATTTATATACTTTAAGAGCACTTAATTATTATCATTTTAATAATTATAAGTCTGCTAAGAAGAGTAGAGGTATGATATTATCTAGAAATGGAATGCTTGCTTCTCATTTGATGCCAGTTTTATATAGTGGTAAGACAATTGTGTCTTGGGATAGTTTAAAGATGCTTCCAGAGTATAATTCAAGAGCAGCGAATATTGGGCTTTCTTGGTGGAGTCATGATATTGGAGGATTTAAGGGGGGAATAGAGGACCCTGAACTTTATATGAGGTATGTACAGTTTGGGACGTATAGTCCAATACTTCGTTTTAGTAGTGATGCTTCTCATTTTTATAAGAGAGAGCCTTGGCTTTGGGATGTTAAAACATTTAGTGTTGTTAAGGAGTATTTGAAGTTAAGACACAGACTTATTCCTTATATATATACTGAGGCTTATAAGTATTCTAAGACTGGTCTTCCTTTGGTGCAACCGCTTTATTATAGGTATCCTGAGATTTATGATGAACCTATATATAGAAATGAATACTATTTTGGGACTGAACTTTTTATAGCACCAATTACTAGTAAGAGGGATGTTTTAATGAATCGTACTATTCATAGGATATTTTTACCTAATGGTGTGTGGTATGATTTTAAGACTGGTAAGAAGTTTATTGGTGGTAAGAGGTACGTATCATTCTTTAAAGATGAGGATTATCCAGTGTTTGCTAAACAGGGAACGATTATTCCAATGAGTTTTATATCTAATGAGGATTTAAACAATACAGATGTTCCTAGTAAGTTAGAAGTACATGTATTTCCAGGTGCTAGTAATGTTTATAAGCTTTATGAAGATGATGGAATTAGTACAGCTTATGAGGATGGTTTTTATTTAGTTACAGATATTGATTATAATTATCAAGCAAATAATTTTACGGTTATTATTAGACCTACTGAGGGTAAGAGTGGAATAGTTCCGTTAAAGAGAGATTATTTAGTACGTTTTAGAAATACAAGAAAAGCTAGTGATGTAACAGTTTATATTGCTGATGCTATATATGATAATTATGATAGTTATGTTGATGGTAATGATTTTGTTGTACTTGTTAAGGATGTGTCTACTGCTAAGCAGCTTACAATTAATTGCATGGGTAAAGATATTGAGATTGATGCAGAGAGAATTATTAATGATGATATTGATAGTATTTTAAGTGACTTACAGATTAAGACTAGTTTGAAAGAGAATATAGCAGCAATTTTATTTAGTGATTTGGATATTAAGAGTAAGAGAATAGAGATTAGAAAATTAAGAGTTAAAGGATTAAATGGTAAATATATAAGAATGTTTATAAAATTACTTGAATATATTGCAGAAATTTAATATAATACATTTTAAGCAGATGAAGAAAGAGTATTAGTAAATTGTTTATTTTAAAGAGAGTTAACGGGTGGTGAAAGTTAACAATAAAGATTTATGAACTTGCTTTTGGATGTGTTAGGTGAAGATCTTTAAAACTTAGAGTATAAATTAAGGTGGTACCACGGTCTTTCGTCCTTTGGATGTAGGGCCGTTTTTTAATGGAGGCGTATGGAGAGTTTAATTGTATTTATAGTAAGTTTTGTATTTGTGTTTGTAACTTATTTTATTATTTATTTAATTAAATATAAAAAGGGAACTATTAAGGAAACTAAGGAAGTTAAGTTTTTGTGTTATAAGTATGGAGTTAAAATTAAGAATATGAATTTTAAACGGTTATGGGTTGTGTTTGCACTTTTTAATGCGTTTATAATAAGTGTAAGTGGGACAGTATGTACTAGTTTAAAGATTGGCTATGTATGGCAGGTGCTTACTGGTTTTGGACTTTTATTTATAATGATATTTTTAGTGTATGGGGCACTAGGTAAGATTTTAATTAGGAAAGAGAAAGGTGATAGAAAATGATTAATACAAGAGTTATTGAAAAAAAATGGCAAAAGAGATGGGAAGAAGAAGGGGTATTTACTGCTAAGAATAATAGTGATAAGAAAAAGTATTATATTTTGGTTGAGTTTCCATATCCATCAGGAGCTGGTCTTCATGTAGGACATGTTAGAAGTTATACAGCACTTGATGCAATGGCAAGACTTAAAAGGGCACAGGGGTATAATGTTCTTTATCCAATTGGATGGGATGCGTTTGGGGCTCCAGCAGAGCAGTATGCAATAAAGAATCATGTTTATCCAAGTAAGATGGTTAGTGAGTGTATAGATAATTTTAAGCATCAGATTAAATCACTTGGTATATCATTTGATTGGAGTAGAGAGATTAATACAAGTAGTCCAGAGTATTATAAGTGGACGCAGTGGCAGTTTTTACAGTTTTATAAGGCTGGTTTAGCATATAAGGCTGAGAAGGATATTAATTGGTGTCCTAATTGTAAGATGGGATTATCTAATGAGGATGCTGCTGGTGGAGTTTGTGAAAGATGTGGATCTAAGGTTGAAAAGAAGCTTAAGAATCAGTGGATGTTAAAGATGACTGCTTATGCTGATAGTTTAATTGAAGGACTAAAAGATACTGACTTTATGGAGAAGATTAAGACAGCTCAGATTAACTGGATTGGTAAGAGTGTTGGTGCTGAAGTTGATTTTAAGCTTAGGGATACTGAAGATGTGCTTAAGGTATTTACAACAAGATGTGATACTTTATATGGCGTAACATTTATGGTAATGAGCCCTGAGCATCCATTTTTAGAAAAGTATCAAGATAGAATTAAGAATATAGATGAGTTAAAGGCTTATCAAGATGCTGCTAAAGCAAAGAGTGAGATTGAAAGAACTGATGAAAGTAAAGAGAAGACTGGTATTAAGTTAGATGGCCTTGAAGCTGTTAATCCAGTTAGCGGTGAAGTTATTCCAATATATGTTTCTGATTATGTTTTAGCGGGATATGGTACAGGGGCTATTATGGCAGTTCCTGCACATGATACTAGAGATTATGCTTTTGCAAAGAAGTTTGGTATTAAGATTATTCCAGTTATTGAAGGTGGAGATATTTCTAAGGAGGCTTATACTGGTGATGGAGTTCATATTAATTCAGGTGTTTTAGATGGACTTGGTAAGGAAGATGCAATTAATACATGCCTTAAATATTTAGAAGATAATCATATTGGTAAGAAAACTACTAATTATAGATTACAAGACTGGATTTTCTCTAGACAAAGATTCTGGGGTGAACCAATTCCAATGATTTATTGTGAGGATTGTGGATGGGTTCCTGTTCCAGAAGAAGAGCTTCCTTTAGTACTACCTGATGTTAAGAGTTATGAACCAACTGATAATGGTGAAAGCCCACTTAGTACACTTGATGAATGGGTAAATGTTCCTTGCCCACACTGTGGTAAGATGGCGAAGAGAGAGACTGATACAATGCCTAACTGGGCTGGATCATCTTGGTACTGGATTAGATATATGGATCCAAATAATGATAAAGAGTTTGCTAGCCGTGAAGCAATGGATTACTGGGGACAAGTTGATTATTATAATGGTGGCATGGAACATGCTACGAGACATTTGCTTTATGCAAGATTCTGGAATCAATTTTTGTATGATCAAGGCTTGGTAAGTGTTAGAGAACCATTTAAAAAGAGAGTAGCTCATGGTATGATTTTGGGTGAAAACAATGAAAAGATGAGTAAGAGTAAAGGTAATGTAGTAAATCCAGATGATATGGTTGCTAATTATGGTGCTGATGCTCTTAGAACTTATGAAATGTTTATTGGTGATTATCCTAAAGATGCTGCTTGGAGTGAGAATGGTTTAAAGGGATGCAAGAAATTCTTAGAAAGAGTAGATAGAATAAAGAATAAACTTACTGAAGGAGAAGAATATTCTAAAAATTTAGAAAGTTTAATGCATAAGACAATTAAGAAAGTTACTAATGATTTACTTAGTATGAAATATAATACAGCAGTAAGTGCTTTAATGATTTTACTAAATGCTATGGAAAAAGAAGAGTCTATTACGCATAAGGACTATAGAACACTACTTGCACTACTTAATCCAATTGCACCTCATATTACTGAAGAGTTAAATGAGGAATGCAAGCTTGGAGACGAACTAGCAGTAAGTGCTTGGCCAGAATATGATGAAAGTAAAACAACTGATTCTGAATTTGAAATTGGCGTACAAGTAAATGGAAAACTTAGAGGAAGCGTACTAATTAGTGAAGATGATTCTGAAGAAGAAATAAAGATGAAAGCACTTAATAATGAGAATGTTAAGAAGTATACAGATGGCCTTAATATAGTTAAAGTTATTGTAGTACCAAAGAGAATTGTTAGTGTTGTAGTTAAATAAAACTTGGATGAAATATTTCCAAGTTTTTCTATGGACTAAATAAAATTATTATTATATAATGTTATCATAAGGAAGGTATGAATATGAAGAAAATAATTAGTTTAATTATTGTATGCACGATAATTATTTCTGGAATGTTTATATATGGTAAAAGTGATAAAAAAGATTTACTAGAAGATAATAATGGACCTATCATAGCAGCTGTTATTGATGGAAAAGCTAGTACTACATTTCCAACTACAAATAAGTATACGGCAACTGTAGAGTGTACTAGAAATGGAATAAAACAAGACGTAGGAGCAAAAGCCACTTGGAATGGTACAAAATGGGTAGTGTCTTTTAATGATATAAGTGCTGGCAATGTGAGGTGCAACGCAATATTTGAAAAAACTAAAGCTCCTACCGGTTGGTACGAAGCAAAAAATGGTACTTTACTGGCGTCTTTAAGAGATAGCAATGAACTAGAAACACCACTAACAATTCCAGGAGAAGATATTTCTTCAGAAAAAGAATCGTTATTAGCTAGTGCGATGGATGATTATGGAACATCTTATTACTTTAGAGGAGCTGTTAAAAATAATTATGTACAGTTTGCTAATAAATGCTGGAGAATAGTAAGAATAACAGGAAATGGCTCAATAAAACTAATATTATATAACAATAATTCTTCAAGTGTTTCTAATCCGTGTGCGTCTGCAAATAATAGTGTAAATGCCGCATTTGGAAGAGACAGCAAATTTGGTTCCCTTTATATCGATAATGCATATGTTGGATTCATGTATGGAACAGAAGGAGCAACTGATTATGCAAGTACCCATGCGAATACTAATAAAAGTACAATATTAGAAAATTTAGAGACATGGTATACAAATAATTTAGCATCTTATGAAAATAAACTTGCAGATACAATATGGTGTAATGATAAAAGTACTGTAAGTGGAGGCTTTGGTTATGGAACTGCTGATACAATTTATTCTTCAGATGAAAGAATAAGTTCCACTAAACAACCAACATTTATATGTCCAAATGATAATAATGGTGGAAAATTATCTAAATTTACTGTAAGTGATACAATATTTGGAAATGGAAATTTAACATTTAAAATTGGATTGTTGACTGTTGATGAAGCTGTATATGCTGGATATGTCTCTGATATATCAAATTCGACTGTTTATTTAATCGAGAATGCAACTGGTAGTTGTTGGTGGACCATGTCTCCTTTAAGATTTAATAGAGGCGCTAATTCTGTTTGTTGTATTGATTCTGGCAATTTAAGTGCTGCTGATGTTGATGATTTTAAAAAAAAAGGATTACGCCCTGCCGTCAGTCTAGTATCAGATATTACAATTTCTAGTGGTTCTGGTACATCAGAAGATCCTTATATTGTAAATTAGGTTTTTGTGTAGTAAAATAGTAATATAAAAGAGTAGAAAGAGGTTAGATGTATGAGTGATTATGCAGTATATGGTAGTAATAATGTTACTTTGGTGTTTTCTGGGATAATGTTTGTAGTGTTTTTTGTTAGTATATTACTTGCTGTTATTAGTTTAGTTGCTACGATTAAGGTATATAAGAAGTTAGGGTTACCTGGATGGGGAGCTATTGTTCCTATATATGGTCAGTGGATACTTTTGAAGGCTGTTGATTTGCCTGGATGGCTTTCTATACTTCCGGTAGCTAATGGAATTGCACTTATTGTTGCTAATTATAGGCTTGCTGGTAAGTTTGGTAAAAGTGCTGGATTTGGATTAGGATTGGTGTTTTTGACACCGATATTCTATATGATTTTAGGATTTGGTAAAGCGAGTGTTGTAAGTGAAACTGATGGTGATGTTCAGTTTGATTTGATGGCTAGTGATCCTAATGAAAGTGGAAAACTGGATTTAATGACTCCAGATCCAATAAGTAATATTCCTAGTGAGCCTGAAGAAATTAAAGGTTTTGATTTAGATGAAAAACCTGGGTTAGAGGAACAAATTACTGCAGAGCCGGTTAAGGTTGAGACTATAGAAAGTACTCCTGAAGTGCTAGATATTCCAGTTAGTGATAATGATGCTGATAATATATTTGGTTCAGAAGAGGTAAGTAGTAGTCCTGCTCCAGTTAATGAACCTAGTTATGATGATAATATATTTGATATGCCTGCTTTAAAAACACAAGCAGTAGATGAGAAGAAACCTGAGGAGATATTTAATAGTCCTCAGTTTGAAAATACGATATCTATTGAAAAGATTAGTAATCCAGAGATGCCTAGTGGTGAAGTTGAACTTCCTAGAGTAAGTACAGATGATATTGCTGAGGAGATAATGAGTAGTAGTAATAGTAAGGTTTGTCCTAATTGTGGGTATACTAATGGTGCTTCTATGAAAGCCTGTGTAAAGTGTGGACATTTGTTAGATTAACTTCCTTTATGGAAGTTTTTTTAATTAAATAAAAGTTGGTGTGAAACTTTTTTGACCAAAATTAATAAAAAAGTTTCGCACTGGTTATTGATGTATTTACTAAAGGTTTTAAAAATTATATAATTATGGTGGTGGTAACATGATAAAGGTATTTACAGGTCCTATGTTTAGTGGAAAGAGTGATGCTTTACTTAATGAGTATGATAAGAGATATCATAAGAGTAGAATTCTTTTATTTAAACCTAAGATGGATACAAGGGATTATGGGGTTGTTAAGACTCGTAAGGGGAAAGAGATTAATGCTATATTGGTTGACGATATTAAGGATATTCCTGGTTATATAACGGATAAGATTAATACAATTTTTATTGATGAAGCTAATTTTTTAAAGGGTGATATAAAAATTTTGTTGGAGTTATCTGTTATGGAAGATTTAGATATTTATATTGCTGGACTTAATATGACTAGTGAGCAAGCACCTTTTGGAATTATGCCTCAGTTACTTTCAATTGCTGATGAGATAGAGATACTTCATGCTTCTTGTAATGAGTGTAATAGAGATGCTATTTATACTTATTATGACGGGAAGAAGAAGGGGGATATTTTGGTAGGTAATGATAATTATATTGCACTTTGTGCTAGGTGTTTAAGAAGGAAGAAAAATGAGAGGTAAGTTACTTGTTATTGAGGGAACTGAAGGTTCTGGAAAAGAGACACAGGCTGATTTACTAGTTAGAAGATTAAATGAGATGGGTGAAAAAGCTGTAAAGATGCGTTTTCCGATGTATGATACGCCAACTGGTAAGATAATTTATGAGCATATTTTAAATAAGGATGGGAATAGTTATTTTGATGAAGAGGTTGATCCTAAAGCATTGTCTTTATATTATGCTGCTGATAGAGTTAATAATATAGGAAAGATTAATGAGTTATTAGATAAAGACGTGCATGTTGTACTTGATAGATATGTTGAATCTAATATGGCTTATCAGGCTAGTAAGTTTGAAGACGTTAAAGATAGGGTTAATATGATATTTTGGATGGAACAACTTGAATTTAATTTGCTTGATTTGCCAAGACCCGATAAAGTTATTTTCTTATTTTTACCTTATCAGTATAGACCTTTAGTTGGTGAAGTAGCAGATCCTAAGTATCATAATATTGAGATGACTTATCATTTACTTAGCAGAAGATATGATTTTGGAGTTGTTAGTTGTGTTAATGACGATAAGCTTAAAGATATAAATTCAATTAGTGATGAAGTTTTAGAATATGTGAAGAATATTATCAAATAAATGTAAAGTATTGTGCAAGTAATGTAAATATAAGGTATAATTGTTATGTGGATTTAGGCGAAAACTGACATTTATTGACAGTTCATTTTGATACCATGGTAATTGGAGGATGAAATGTTAGTTAAAGTTTTTGATGAATCGCATGAAAAAGATTTAGAACAAGCAGTTAATGCTTTTCTTATGACGAATATTGAGCTGATTGATATTAAGTATAGTGTGGGAGTAGCAACGTTTGGAGAAGAGCAGATTTATTGTTTTACTGCGATGATTATTTATAGAAATTTGAGTGAATAGTAATGAAGAAAAATAGTTTTGTAACTGGGACTTTTATTGCGACAGCATCCGTAATTTTGGTAAAGATATTAGGGATGCTTTATGTTGTGCCTTTTTATATTATTGTTGGATCAAAAGGTGGAGCATTATATAGTTATGGTTATAATATCTATTTGATATTTTTATCTATTAGTTCTGCAGGCATTCCTAGTGCGATGAGTAAACTCATTAGTGAGTATAATGCGACGGGGAAGATTGAAGCAAAGACGAGGGCTTATAAGTTAAGTAGGAAGTTTATTAGTTATTTTTCTTTTGCAACGTTTATTCTTTTATTTGTGTTTGCAGAGGAACTTGGTTCACTTATTTTAGGTGATTTACAAGGTGGTAATACCATTACTGATGTTGCGTTTGTTATTAGATGTGTTTCATTTGCTGTTTTGATTGTACCTCATTTAAGTGTTGCTAAAGGATATTTACAAGGTCATGAGTATGTAGGACCTTCATCAACTGCTAATTTAATAGAGCAAGTTGTTAGAATATTTGTTATTTTGGCTGGCTCTTATTTGTGTTATAAGGTATTAAATGGAAGTTTAACGCTTACGATTGGAATTGCGGTAAGTGGGGCTTTCTTTGGTGGATTAGTTGCTTATTATTATTTAAAGAGACAGATTAATAAGAATAAAAAGGTTCTTGATTTGGATAGAAAACTAGAGAAAGATAATATTAGCAATAAAGAGATTATTAAGAAAATAGCAATATATGCTGTTCCCGCGATAGTGCTTAATTTAATTAGTAGTGTTTATAGTTTTACAGATATGGTTATTATTTTGCGTGTACTTGATCATTTAGGATATTCAGCACATGATGTAGAGTTTATTACAAGTGTTATTAGTACATGGGGCAGTAAGATATGTATGATTGTTAACTCAATAGCAATGGGAATGACAGTTACACTTATTCCATCAATAGTGTCTGCACATGCGACAAGTAATTGGAAAGATTTAAATGAAAAGTTAAATAAGAGTTTGCAGATAATTATTTATGTAAGTTTACCAATGACGATTGGGTTATCTATACTTGCTACTCCTGTATGGACGGTATTTTATAATATAAATCATTATGGTGGAGATATACTTAAGATAATGGTATTTAATGCTCTTGTTGGTAATATTAGTTTGGTAGTGTCTACGGCACTTCAAAGTTGTAATAAGTTTAAGGCAGTTTATTTAACGAATATATTTGGATGTTTGTTTAATGCTGCTTTAGATATGCCACTTATGATTATTTGTAATCATTTTGGAATAGGTGCTTATTATGGAGCAGTTCTTGCATCATTTATAGGTTATTCTGTATCTATTTATGTTGGGCTTAAAGCGTTTAATGGAGTTCATAAGATTAATTATAAAGATACTTTTATTACAGTGTTTAAGACTCTTGTTCCTGCACTAGTTATGACAGCAGTACTTCTTGTGCTTAACAATTTCTTACCATTTAATGTTTATAGTCGTACTAGTAGTGTTAAGTTAATTGTTGTTGATGCAGTTATTGGAGCATTTATTTATATTGGACTTAGTATTTGGATGAAGATACCACAACATATATTTGGAACTAAAGAAATAAATAAGATCATAAAAAAACTTACGTTTGGTAAGTTTCAAATAAAGGAAAGTTAAAGCATGTACATATTGCTTGAATAGTTATAATCACTTGGAGTAGTGGTAGTACCTTTTTCTAAGTTAGAGATTCTGGTTTCTAGTCTTGATACTTGTCTTTCTAACTTAGAGATTCTGGCATCTAGTTCTTCAGAAGTGCCAGCAACAGGTCCAGCGTAGAATGAAGAGTTTGCTTGCATTTGAGTGTTCATTGGCATGTTCATAGGAGCACTCATGTTAGGCATTTGCTGGTAGTTGTTATTATAACTATTAAAGCCATATTCTTGGAAAAATGAGTTTCGGTCTTTTTTCATAATTCACCTCTACAATAATATATGTAAGAGTGAATAAAAGTTTAATGGAGGATTTATGAGATTAAGAAATGTTAAAGATGCAAATAATATTTTAATAAATAGTGGATTACTTGTAGAAACTAATCCTTTTGATGATAAGAAGAAGTTGTGTATTGAGATTGGTACTGGTAAGGGTGATTTTATTATTGGGATGGCGAGAAATAATCCGGATGTAAATTTTATTGGGATAGAGAAGTATCCTTCTGTATTAGTTAGAGCAGTGCAAAAGATAGAGGATATTCCAGGTAATTTAAGATTTATGTGTTTTGACGCTAAGAATATTTGTGATTATTTTGATCATAATGTTGATACAATATATTTAAATTTTAGTGATCCATGGCCTAAGGCGAGACATGCTAAAAGAAGGCTTACTAGTGAAACTTTTTTACCACTTTATGAGAAGATTTCTAAAGGTGATGTTCATATTATTCAGAAGACTGATAATAAGGGATTATTTGCTTATTCGTTAGAGATGTTCAATAATTATGGATATAAGTTTAATAAGATTTCTTTAGATTTAACTAATAGTGATATTCCTAATGTTAGAACTGAATATGAGAATAAGTTTATTAGTTTAGGACAGACAATAAATTATGCAGATGTTATAAAAAGTTTACCAAATGATAAATAACTGGTATAATGTTTGTAGGAGACTATATGAAAAAATGTATTTTAGTAATAACTCTTTTATTACTTTGTGGATGCACTAATATTAATAATGCTAGTGTTCAAGATATAACAAAAGAAGTATTAAGTTCTAAGATAAATAGTTATAATGAGTATAGGACTGGTTATAAGTATTATTTACCACAAGGACTTAATGTTAATTCGTCTAAAAAATATAATGAGATACTTAATGATGATAAGTATAAATATTACTTGTATGTTGACTTAGTTAGTTATTTAAAAAAGACAGAACTTAGCTATAAAGTTAATGAAAATGCTTATTTGAGTATGACACTTGATGATAAGGGATATTTAGAAATAAATGAAAAAAATGATAAATATCTAATTGAAATTATGTATAATTATGCTAAAATAGAAGTGATAGTAGAGAAAGAAGATATTAATAAAAGCGTTACTAATGCGATGATTGTTTTATCTACTATTACATATACGGATGATATTGTTAAGAATTTGTTATCTATTGATGAGGTTACTTCTTCTGAAGAAAAGTTTAGTGTGTTTGATGAAGATGCTAGTGATAGTAATTTCTTAGAAGTATATAAAGAATATGGTAATTATGAAGGTGACGATAAAGTTCCGGATTTAGATGTGATTAAATAAGGAGTGATAAAATGAGTGTTTTTAAGAAATTAAAAGATGTACTCTTTGATGTTGAAGAAGAAGAGATACCAGTAATAACTAAAGAAGAGAAGAAACCTGTTAGGGAAGAACCTAAGAGAGAGGTTAACCCAATTAAGGAAGTTAAGATGCCTAAGGAGGAAGTGATTCCTACTAGGAGTAGTAGTTTTAATTTTCCACTTGATGATTTTGAAGAGGAGAAACCTAAAACTAGGGTAAGAGAAGTTAGAGATGATTTTGATTTTGATTATACTCCTAGAAGAAGTGCTCCGGTTGAGCCTAAGAAGGATGAAAGAAGAATGGATTATAGTAAGTTCTTAAAGGAGGAGCCACGTAAGAAGGAACCTAGTAAACCTTTTAAACCTACACCAATTATTTCACCTGTGTATGGAATATTAGATCAGAATTATACTAAAGATGATGTTATTGTAAAAACTGATATGGGTGTTAAAGCACCAGATTTAGATGAAGTAAGAAAAAAGGCTTATGGAGTTGAAGAAAAGAAAAAGAAGATTAGTAAGGAAACAACTAAGATTGAGGTTGAAGAAGATGAGTTTACTGAACCTTTAAAGAGTTTAGATGAGATTTTAACTTCTAAAGATGAAGATAAGAAGATAGATGCTGAGGTTATAGAGGAGAAAGATGAACCTGTAATTGAGGAAACTCCAGTAAATGAAACTAAGGAAGATACACTTGAAAACGATTTATTTAATTTAATCGATTCAATGTATGAAGAAAAAAATAAAGAAAGTGAGGATGAAGAATAATGGAAGGATTAACAACAGCGTTACCAGTAATTATTTATTTATTACTTATTATTTTACTAGTTATAGGTATTATTTTAGGAATTAAACTTATAATTACTATAGATAAGACAAATGCTATTTTAGATGATGTTTCTAAAAAAGTAGCAACACTTGATACAGTATTTGGATTTATTGATGGTGTATCAAATAAAATGGCTTATCTAGGTGGAAAATTGACTCAGGGAGTAGTAGGTTTGATTAATAAGATTACTGGATTAAAAAGAAGAAAGGATGAGGATGATTTTTATGAGTAAAAATAGTGGAAAAGGATGCAGTTTATTAACTGGTTTAGCAATTGGAGCTGGACTTGGAATATTATTTGCACCAAAGAAAGGTTCTGAGACTAGAAAGGAGTTAACTATTAAAATTAACGAACTTTGGGATAAGGTTAAAGAACTAGAGTATGATGATGTTAAGAAATCTTTAGAAAAAAAGATTAAAGAATTAAAGAAGGAACTTGCTGATTTAGATCAAGAAAAGGTTGCTTCTGTGGTTAAAGAAAAAGCTAAAATGATTCAAATTAAAGCAGAAGAACTTTATAATATGGCAGTTGAAAAGGGAACACCAGTTTTAGAAAAGGCTGCCGATGATGTTAGAAAAAAAACTGTTGAGGTATTAAATAAAGCAATTGATGCTATTGAAAAACCTGAACCTAAAAAGTTAGCTAAGAATAAGTAGAAGACCAAAGTGCTGGTCTTTTTTAATGGACTTTATATTCATTTTATTGTAAAATTAAATTGTTAGAATAGGTGATTTTATGAAATTAATAATTACTTTTGCTGATGGTGAGTTTTTTACTTTTAGAGATGATACTATATGTTTAAGAGTTAGTAATTTAAATAGAGTTATGGATGTTATTAATAATGGGAAGCTTCGACAGAATTTTATTGATGAAAATAGAATACTTTTAGAAGCGGATTATGATCAAGAACTTATTGATGAGATTTATGAAGTTAGAAATATGCCTTATTTTGATGATTTTAGTGGATTTGAGAGTATTAAGATTGCTTTAAATAAAGATGTTTCAGTAGAGCAAGTTCGTGATTTTTTTAAGAATTTCCCTTATAAAACAATTATTGATACTGATGATATGGATTTAATGGATGTATATAAGTTTTGTTGTTTGGATTATGCTTCCATGCCTATGATAAAGAATATTTATAATACTGAGATTGTTTCAGTTAATGAGATGAAAGAGGCTTTAGAGGTTGTTTTTGATTTTGCAAGGAAACTTGATGATAGAAAGCTTAGTCCTTTAGAGAAACTTATGTTTTTATATGATTATTTAAAGACAAGAATATATAAAGAAGATAAGAATTATTCTAATTCGGCATCTCTTTCTAGGGTTACTCTTGGAGAGAGTATAGTTTGTTTGGGATATGCTAATTTATTTAGTGCAATTGCTAATTTGATTGGAGTATCAACTGATGTGAAAACTTATGTAAATATGCTTAATAAGTATGATGGTCATGCTACTGTTGTTAGTTATATAAATGATGATAAGTATAATTTTCATAGTTTCTTAGAGTTTGATCCTACATGGGATTCTAGAAGGAGTGAGAAAGATATTGGCTTTGTCTCTAAGTATTATTGGTTTGGTCTTTCTCCATTTTATAGTGAGAGGTGTAAGAAGGTAAGTGCTCTTAGTGCGGTAGGTAGAAGTGAATGTGGTGGGAATCTTTTAAGAAGTTTTAATAATTGCAAACAGCTTATTGACTTAGGTGCAAGTATGGATACAATGATTAGCAAGAGAATATTTGGTACACTTTTTGAACGTTTAGAAGAAGAGTTTACTAAGTTAGGTTATAATGATGGTTTAGTTCTTTTGCATGATATAGCAGTAAAGGATGATATTACTAAGCATGATATAGAACTTTTACATTTAACTTATTTGAAGTTGTTTGAAAACAATTTAGGTTATGATGAATTTTTAAGGCTTTTGTATTTTGTTAGAAGAAGTCAGTTTGTTTATGGAGCAGATTATGAACTAGATTTTGAAGATGTTGTACGTGTTGCTAGAAGAAGAGAGACAAGAGCTAATTTTATTTCCTATATTCTATTTAAGGATAGAGATGAGTATAAGAATGTTACTAGTTTAAGGGAGTTTAAAACAATACCTAAAGGAACAAGTGATAAACTTCAGTATGATAAGGAGAGACTAGAACTTGTTAAGACTTTAAGACAAATTAATGAAGGAAGAAATAAGTAGTATTATTTCTTTTTTTTGTACCATAATAATAGTGGGAGTTGATAATATGGAAAAAGTACCTAGTATGATAAGTACAAAAGATTTAGATTATTTAACAGATATTTTTAATTGGAATTATGGAGCTTTTAAGTCAGTAATTAATACGGAAAGTGAATTTACTGATAAAGCGCTTAGTAAGTGTGCGAGAAAGGTATCAGATTTATTTATGAATAATATGGATACAGTATTAGATATTTTAGGTGGTGAGGATAATGAGTAAGGAAGTTAAGAATAGTAAGACTGATGTTCCTTGTGGAATTTGTATGAATGATAAGGATTATATGAATAGTATTCTTTCTAGTTTGAAAGAGATGAGTAAGAATTATGTTGTTGCTTTGACAGAAGCTAGTAATGAGGTTTTGTATAAGAAGTTAAAAAAAGATTTTGATAAGATAATAGATGCTCAGCGTGCTGTTTATGAAGTGATGTTTGAAAATGGATGGTATGTTTTAGAAGAAGCTGATAAAAGCAAGATTAAAGAAAAGTATAATATGCTTTGTACAGAGTTATCTGATTTAGAAGAAGAAGAGTAATTTCTTCTTTTTTTGTGTTTGAATTTTTTGAGAGTAATGGTATAATATAATTGTTTGCTGAAATAGCTCAATAGGTAGAGCAACGCCCTCGTAACGCGTAGGTTGTAGGTTCAAGTCCTATTTTCAGCACCACTTAAAATGATTTGAATCTTTGATTCTAGAGATTTTACAAAAACTACTTTCATGTTAATTTGAGAGTAGTTTTATTTTGGGAATCTAATTTTCTTTTGTAAGTTTCAAATAGCTCTATATTTTGTGATTCAAATTTAATAAGTTGTGTTATAATAATTTTTTAAAAGGAGATGATAGTTATTAAGTCAGAAGAATTAAATAGTTATATTAATGCATTATTGAATAAATCTGAGGAAGCATATTTGATGTCGATTGAAATAATAAATAAACCAACAATTAATTATAGAACTGAAGGATTTTGTTTTTTTATTTGTAATGCTTGGGAATTATTATTAAAAGCGTATCTTATTAATAAATCTAAGGATATCAATGTAATAAATTATAAGAATGATAATAGTCGAACAATAGGACTTGATGAATGTGTGGAAAAGGTTTTTACAAGTACGACTGACATTACAAAAAATAATATTTCTTTTATTAGAAATATTAGGAATAAAGCAACACATCTTATATTGCCTGAATTCGATTTTATATTATCGCCTGCTTTTCAAAGATGTTTGACAAATTATAATAAATTTTTTAAAAAACAATTCCCAGATTATAATTTAAATGAAAAAATAACTCCATATATAGCATTAGTTAATCCCGGAAATGATAAAGATGTTTCTTCTTTAATATTAAATCCCAGTAACTTGTTAATGCTTGAAAAAGTAAAGAAAGAGTTAAATTCTGATGAAAATTTAACTCAAACATTAAGATTAGTATCTACGAAAAAGGAATCGGAAGCAGATGTTAAATATACTGTTGTCAAAGATGGTGGAGTCGCTGCTACAGTAATCAATGTTCCGAAAGATATTGATAAAACTCATCCTTATACTACTACTGAAGTTATAAAAAAAATAAGAGAGACCTTGGAGTTATCTCTTGGGCCAAACCATGGATTTACATCTAATAAATTTCAAGATATTTGTAAGAGGAAAGGAATAAAAAATAATCAAGATTATTGTTATCAGTTTCCTTATTCTAAAAATAAAATATATAAATACAGTGATATGACTATTGAATATATTAGTCAGGTTTACATTGAAGAATTTAAAAGAATTAAAAAATCGTGAATAATTTGTACTTATATGGTATAATCTATTTATAGATGGGTTACTTGTGAAGGAATAACGATGTGTTGGTAATACCAGTAAGCATACTATGTATGTGAGCATTCATCTCGCCTGGGGTACCCATCGTTTTTTTATAAAAAAATGAAAGAAACCATTTACTTTAACTAATGACATAGTCCCTAGTTCAACGTCCAAGACGTAAGGTAGTAATATTTCTTTCACATATATCTTAATATAGTTTTTTTTTAAATAAATGACAATTGATTCAGGTAAGTATATTTTTTTGTTAGGTTTATATTTTGTATGGTACAATATAGTTAGATAGAAAATAGTATTATATGGAGGGTGTTATGAAAAGAAAGATATTTACTATTTTGATGGTGGGTTTTGTTGTTTTAGGATTAACTGGATGTGGTAATGCTTTGAAGAAGGATAATTTTAAGATTAGAGAGGCTGAGACTAAAAGTGTTAAGTTTACTGATTTTGATAATGGTCTTATAAAACTTAAAGTTCCTGAAGGCTGGAAGGTTGATGTTCTTGGGGATTATATTCATTATATAGTTAAGGCTTATAATCCAGAAAAACCTATTTATCAGTTTTATTTTAATTTAAAAGTTGAAGGATTTAATAAGAGTGAGGATTCTAAGTCTTGGTACCAAAGATTTTATCCAGATAGTCCATTTGCTAAGACATCAGTTATAGCAACTAAAGATACTGAAGGTTATTTTAAGATTTTTAATGATATGGGAAAACTTAATAATACTGCAGCATTTACATTTCCTGAATTAAATGATTTTACAGTTACTGAAAATTTAGGGAATGGTGTAATTGGTGGAGATATTTTAAGAGCAACATTTAAAGATAAAGATGGCACTTTAGGTGATGGAGTATTTACGGCTTATGTTTATGATGCTGGTGCTTATTATGTTACTGAGAATATTGTGTCTGGTAAAAAGATAGATAATTATCCACTTTCCGTTTACGATACAATATTTATTACTGCGCCAAAAGATGAATTTATTAACTGGGAAGATGTTTTAAATACGGTTGTTGGTTCATTAGAGTTTACTGATACATTCTTAAATGGATTTAATCAACAACAAGATGCTGTTATGAAGAATTTCCAGAGTATAAGAAATATTTGTAATCAGATTAGTGATGGTATAATGGATTCTTGGAATAAGAGAAGTGCTAGTTTTGATATTATGAGTCAGAAGCAAAGTGATGCTACATTAGGGTATGAAAGAGTCTACGATACGGAAACAAATGAGGTTTATAAAGCTTATAATGGATTTACAGATGATTATGATGGTGAAAGATATAAATCTATAAGTGATAATATGTATACTAAAGGTATAAGTGGTTATATTGAAAAAGATTAAGAACTTGAATAGAGTTCTTTTTTGACTTATAATATACTTATAGGAGGTTTACATGGAAAATAAAGGTTATTTTAGTATTAGTGAAGATTTAATACCAAATGGAACTGAGGTTTATGTATTTCATGGTTCTAGTAATAATCATGTAGAGGGGTTTGAGGATGGTGCTTATATTAAGGGGACCATAGTGAGCCATAGGGTATCTGAAAATTTATCTGTAGGTGGTTATGATGGACCTATGTGGTGTGAGTATATTTATTCAATTGTTGGTGAAAATGGAAGAACTTATGAAGCAACATATGGTAGTGCTTTAATGGGTAGTTTCTTTATTAGAACTCAGAAGGATTTTGTAAAATATTTAACTGCTGAAATTAGAGAAAATATGATTCGTGTTGCTGAGTTAAATAAAGAAAGTAGAGATCTTGGTATAATTTTAAAATCTGTTTTAACTGATAAGATGAAGAGCGGAGACGATAATGATTCTTATGTACCAACTAATGATAGTGATGTTATTGCTGCTCTTGTATCTACATTTAAATATGATGATGGAAGGGCAGATGAAATTTTAGATATGTTTGGAGATTCTGGGATGTCTGATGTGACACCGAAAGGATTAAGATAGATGTTAGGTAGACTTTATGTCTGCTTTTTTATGTTATAATATTTGTTGTTAGATGGTGGATATTATGAATAAAGATGAAATTTATAATTTTATTAAGGGTAAGGGAATATGGTACGAGGTAACTGAACATAAGGCAGTTTATTCGATGGATGATTTAAAGGATGTTGAACTTCCTTATAGGGAAGGTAATGCTAAGAATTTATTTGTGCGTGATGATAAGAAGAAAAATTATTATTTAATTATGGTTAGGGAAGAAAAACGTGTTAATTTGTCTTTGTTTAGAAAAGAGTTTAATACTAGGCCTTTAACTTTTGCTTCTAGTGATGATTTAGAAAAGATTCTTGGATTATTTCCAGGAGCGGTAAGTCCTTTAGGGTTACTTAATGATAATGAAAGAAAAGTTAAATTTTATTTGGATAGTGATTTTCACGATGAGGATATTATTGGAATGCATCCGAATGATAATACGGCCTCGTTGTGGCTTAAAGTTAAAGATTTAAAGGATATTATTAAAGAGCATGGTAATGAGGTTTATGAGGCTAAGCTATGATTTTATTTGCAAGTGGTAGAACTGATATACCGGCTTTTTATTCTAATTGGTTTATAAATAGGGTTAAAGCTGGTTTTGTTGATGTGAGAAATCCTTTTAATCAAAAACTTGTCAGTAGAATTTATTTTAGTGATGTAGATTTGATTATGTTTTGTAGTAAGAATCCATTACCAATGATTAATAAGTTAGATATATTAAAGGTACCTGTTTTATTTCATGTTACTATAACTCCTTATAGTAAAGATGTAGAGCCTAATATTCCAGATAAGAAATTGATTATTGAAGGAGTAAAGAAGTTATCTTTAGTTCTTGGTATAGATAATGTGGTGGTGAGGTATGATCCAATATTTTTAAGTGATAAGTATAATGTTGATTATCATATTAAAGCGTTTGATAAGTTGTGTAAAAATCTTAATGGTTATGTTAATAAGATAATTGTCTCTTTTATGGATGAATATAAGAATGTTAGAAGTAATAAAAATATTTTAAAATATAGAGCGTTTACTAGGGAAGATTATAAAAAAATAGGAGAAGCATTTAGTAAGAGTGCTATGGATAATGGGATGAGTGTACAGACGTGTTTTGAGGATGAAGATTTAACTGAGTATGGTTTTGTTAAGGGCGAGTGTTTGTCACATGAGCTTGCTTATATTTTAACTGGTAAAAAGTTTAAGAGTAGTAATGTAAGAAAAGAGAAGAAGTGTGAGTGCGTGCAGATGGTTGATATTGGTGACTATAATTCATGCATGCATATGTGTAAGTATTGTTATGCTAATTATGATGAGAAAGCAGTTAGTAGCAATTTTGAGAGGCATGATGATAATTCTTCTTTACTTATTGGTAATATTCAAAGTGATGATGTGATAAAGGTTAGAAAAAAGTAAAAATTATGTTATAATTTTGATAGGAGGATATATGAGAAAGTTAGAAGTAAATCGTATTTATAAGCATTTTAAGGGGGATTATTATATTGTTCTTGGAACAGGAATTAATTCAGAAACTTTAGAGGAGTATGTTATTTATAGGGCTTTATATGGTGATGGCAAAGTTTATTTAAGAGAGATAAATAATTTTTTAAGCGAAGTTGATCATGAGAAGTACCCTAATGTTAAGCAGAAATACCGTTTAGAGTTACAAGAAATAGAGAGTGTGAAGAAGTGATTTTATATCATGTTGATAGAAGTGGTCATTTAGCGACTGGAATGAAGATTGATCTTGTTAAGAATTTTGAAAAGTTAGTTCCAGAGTATTATTTTGAAGGTTTATCTAGCCATGGAGTTCATTATTATTTAGGTGATTTTAAAAGTAAAGATGATACTTTAGAAGCTGTTTTTGAGTATGAGAGAAGATTACATTATAGTGATAAGTTTTCTAGATTAACTTCTTTTTATGCATCTGATGCGGCAAGTGTATTAAAGGGAATTGAAAAAAGAAAATTGGATGAAGTGTTTTATAAGATTTATGAGATTGAGGTTAGTGATGATTGTTATCAAAAGTATGTCATGAACTTGGTTAGAGGCTGGAATATGGAAAGTACTATTTATTATGCTAAGTGTTATTGGGAAAATAAGAAGGATGAGATTTTTAAAGCAGATGAGGAGCCTTTTTATGAGTATTTGGTAAAATTACCTGTTGTGATAGGTAAGGAGGTTACTAAGAAGGAACTAGAGTTGATTGTTTCAGTAAAATAGAATGAGGATTTGATGGATTCTCATTTTTTATTGTCTTGACAAATCTACTGACAAATGTTAAAATATCAGTAGATTTGTCAAAAAGGAGGAATCTATGAAAGAGATAACTATTGAGAAGTTTAAAGAAGAGGGCAATATAGAAATTGTTAAATTTCTTATGAAAATAAATAATGGGTATGTTACTTCAAAAGATTTAGATAATTATGGTATACATAGAATGTATCTTAATATAATGCTAAAAAAAAGACTTGTTGAAAAAGTAGCTCCTGGCGTATATATGGATAGTAGTAAAATTGAAGATAAATATTATATATTTAGTTTAAGTATGCCAAATACAATATATTCTCATATGACAGCACTTTATTTTCATGGACTATCTATTAAAGCACCAGATAATAGGTATGATATAACGGTAAGGAAAACTTATAATAGTATACATCTTAAAGAGCATAATGTATTTTATGTTTGTGATGATATATATGAATTGGGTCTTACGGAGATAGAAACTCCAATGGGAAATAAGGTTAGAGTTTATGATATGGAAAGATGTATATGTGATATTATTCGTTCTAAAAACAGAATAGATTTTGAACATGCTAAGTATAGTATAAGACAGTATCTTAAAAGGAAAGATAAGGATCTTGTCAAACTTTCTAAATATGCTGATATAATGGAAATTAAGAATCAAGTAATGAATTTCTTGGAGATATTTTATGAATAGTATGCAACTTAAGGCTAAAATAAAAAATATATCAAAAGAAAAAAATACTGATTTTAATACGTTACTTAGACTATATATGTATGATAGATTTTTAGAAAGACTTTCAAAAAGTAAGTATATAGATAATTTTATTTTAAAGGGTGGTTTTTATTTAAGCATTTTATTTGGTGTAGAAAACAGGGCTACTATGGATATTGATACAGCTTTTAGAAATGCAGATTTTAATGAAGAAACGTTAATTCAAATGATAAAAGAAATACTTTCTATAAATGTAAATGATAATGCAAAGTTAAATTATGTTTGTATAGTACCTATTAGAGATGAAGATGAGTATGGTGGTTTTAGGGTGACAATATTGGTTGAATATGAAAATATTAAGCAATCATTTTATATTGATATTGCAACAGGTGATCCAATAACTCCTAAAGAGATAAGATATAAATATTTACCATTACTTGGTGATGATTATATAAATTTATATGCTTATAATATAGAAACTGTCTTAGCTGAAAAAATAGAAACGATTTTAAGCAGGCTTGAACTAAATGGAAGAACAAGAGATTTTTACGATATATTTTTAATTTACTCAAAAGAATGGAATAATGTTAATATTGAATATTTTAAGAAAGCAGTGAATAAGACATTTGATAAAAGAGGATATAGTGGAAATTTATGTGATTCTTTAAGCATTATAAAAAATAGTATTGTATTAAAAGAACGATGGAAAAGATATCAAAGTAATTTTTTATATGCTAGAAATATAGAATATGAGGAAATAATAAATTGTTTAGAAGAAATGTTAAAATACATAAAAAAATATGAGTATTAGTTCTCATATTTTTTATATTCTTTTAAGAAGAAGTCATCGGTCATACCAGCAATGTAATCGATAGCAATTCTTTCTGGGGTGTTTTGTTTATATTTTTCATTTTTATTTTTTATAAATATTTTGTAGATGTTACTATCTGTGTTGTTGTCTTTAATGTCTTTTAGTAGATGGTTAAATAGGCTTTCAAACATGTTTTCATATTCAGCGAGTTCTTCTTTGGTGTTGGCTTTTGAGTAGATGTTTTCGTAGTTGAATTTTTTTAGTTTTTTTAATGCTTCGAAAACATTATCACTCATTTTTAAATATGGTTTATCTATGCTGTTATTTATAATATCCATTATTAATGTGTTTACTATTTCTTTATTAGTTGAACCAATAATGTCAGTTATTTCTTTTGGTAGGTCTTCTTTTTTTATTAGATTAAGACGTTCAGCGTCTTCAATGTCTCTTCCAAGATAGGCGATGATGTCGCTTATTCTGACTACACATCCTTCTAAAGTGTTTGGGATAAGTGTTTTGGTGTATCCTTCAATTTTATAACAATTTTCATAGTCTTGTAAGAATTCATCGGTTGTTTTCTTTTTGGGATGGTATTCTTTAAGTTCAAGTTCTCCGTTATGGCATAGGATAGCATCTAGGGTTTGGATTGATAGGTTGATGCCTTCTCCGTCATTTTCAATATCCATTAGTTCTCTTACACTTTGAACGTTGTGGTTAAAGTATCCTTCATTATGTTTAAGACTTATTTTGTTTAGAATCCTTTCTCCTTCATGACCGAATGGGACATGCCCTAAGTCATGACCTAGAGCGGCTGCTTCAATTAAATCTTCATTTAGTGAAAGGGCTCTACCGATGGTGCGAGCTATTTTAGATACTAATTGTACATGAACCATTCTTTTGGAAATGTTGTCATTGTCTTTTAGAGAGAAGACTTGAGTTTTATCCATATATCTTGTGTAAGATGTACTATGAATGATGCGGTCGATGTCTCTAAAGAAGTTTGGTCTAATGTCTTCTTCTATAGGTATTAGTCTTATTGATTCTTTGTCTTTTGTAGCATAGGGACTATAGAATTTTTCTCTTAATAGCATTCTTTCTTTTATATTCATGCTTCCTCCTTAAATACGTATTTATAATAGTTTGTTTCTAAGATATTTTTTGATATTACGAATTTGTTATAGACGATTGTGCTTATTTTATCAACATAGTTTTCTGGTAATTCTTCGTCAGTTGTTTTGGTAAATTTGTTAGTGCTTGCATCATAGAAGCCTTTTTCAGTTATCCATGAACGATCATTTAAGATAACTAGTCCATCAGCGTTTGATAGGATGTCTCTACCCATTAGAAGTCTTGAGTCAAATTTAACTCCAAATAGGTTTAAAACTGTAGGAAGGATGTCTAGGCTTTCAGCGAGTTTATCTACTTTAATTGGTTCTTTAATGTCTGATGACCAGATGATTAGATTGTTTTTGTGAATATCGAATTTTGGATTAGTAAGTGGGGTTACTTCATTTATTTCATCGTTTGTTAGGCCATATGGATAGTGGTCTGCAGATAGGACGATGACTGTTTTGTCAAGTAAGTTATTATCTTTTAGTTTTGTTAGTAGTTTTTCAATTGCACGGTCAAGTTCAATTTGTGTTGCTTTATATGCTTTTACGGCAGTACTGTAGTTAGTATTTTCAACGAGAGATTTGTTTTTAGCAGCCATATTATTTCCGTAGAAGTTATATTCTAAGTGGCCAGATATTGTCATGTAATAGGTTACAAATTTTTCTTCATCTTTGTACATATCAAATGTTGCGTCAATCATTTCTATATCACTTTGAGGCCATTTTTTACAGTTCATTAGTTTTTGAAGACCATTACCACATGCCATATAGGTGTATCCCATATTTGGATGTGATAGGTTACGATCATAATATTTATATTGTCCGTCATGAAAAGCGTATGCTGAGTATCCTAATTTTTTAAAGATGTTTCCATAGACATAAGGCAGATAATTTTTACTTGATTTATAGAAAGACCAGACACTTTCTTTAGGTAGGAGACTTGTTAAAGTAACATATTCACCATCGGATGTACTAACATAATAGATAGGTGAGTACATATTTGTGAAGTTAAATCCTTCATGAACTAATTTGTATAGAGTTGGAGTTAAGTCTTTATCAACTGCAAGAGGTGAAAAAGCTTCAGCCGTTATAGCAATTAAATTTTTGCCTTCAAACATGCCAGTGTATTTATTTTTTTCGGTAGCCTCTTGATTATTCATGTATAGATGAATATTTTTGATTTCTTCGTTTGTTTCTGATTCTGCTAGAGCGGCAAAGTCAATATCTTCTTTGTTATATTCGATATTTTTAACGGCCGGTTTTTCTTCTTCAGTAGTGTCCTCAGTGAAAACGTCTATTGTTTTTTCTTTAAAGTGAATGATTCTTTCTAAGTCAATACGCATTGTTGTTAGAATGCCAAATGTTTTAGCAGATTGATTAGGTGCGTGTTTGTAATAATATAAGTTTTTTGCTGAGTAGATGTCTTTCTTGTCAATGTTTAAAGTAAGAGTGCAGATTGTAAATAGACTTACAAATACCAAGGTTTTGATAAGAGTGTTTTTGTAGTTAGAATCATTTGTTTCAATATGTTTATTAAATACTAGTAGTAAGATTGCGGGGGTTAGTAATAAAAGAACACATGGAATATTTTTGAGAATAACAGAGATGATTGCTCCCATGAAGCCAAATACTTGTCCACCATGAACTACTGAGTAGATACTTATAATGTTTCCATAAAATTTAAAGTTTATTACTTGGGCGATAAATAAAATACTTAGGAAAACATTTATAGAGATAAATAACCATTTATTTACTTTTTTATTAAAGAGACTAGTTATTAGGTCATTAAATATACCGAATAAAATGGTAAATAGGGTTAAAAATAAAAATTCTTTTATGGTAAAAGATTTAAATATAAATAAGTGATATATTAGTTCTAAATAATAAATATAGATAATTGATAATAATGTTTTTTTGTAATTCATGATACTGCACCTTCTTTTGATATTATACCATGAGATTAGTAAATAATTGCTACTTAATTTAGAATAATGTATAATTAGTGTGGTGATTGTATGAACTTTGAACTTAATAGAAATCAGTTAAAGATGATAGCTATATTTGCAATGCTTTTTGATCATGTTTTGTGGACACTATATCCGGGATATGATAATGGTGTAGGTATTTTACTTTTACATGCAATAGGTAGACTCGCAGCACCTATATTTTGTTTTTTTATAACAGAGGGGTATATTTATACAAGGAATGTTAAGAAGTATGCATTAAGGTTATTTTTGTTTAGCATAGTTTCACATTTTGCTTATTGTTTTGCGTTTGGGATTAATTATATTCCATTTACTAGGGGTTCTATTTTTAATCAGACAAGTGTTATGTGGTCTTTACTTTTAGGACTTGTGTCAATAATGATATATGATTCTAAGATGAAGGGTATATATAAGTTTTTGTTTATATGTTTAGTCTGCATACTAGCATTTCCAGCTGATTGGAGTATGATAGCTACACTTATGGTGTTATATGGATATATTAACAAGGATAATTTTAATAAGAGAATGTTTGTTATTCCATTTTTTACGTTCTTTTATGCTTTAGTGTTTGCAATATTTTTAAATCCAGCGTATGGTATTTTGCAGATGTGTACAATTTTTACAATTCCGCTTCTTAAAAGATATAATAATAAGCCAGGTAATTGTAAATGGATGAAGTGGTTTTTTTATATTATATATCCAGCACATTTAATTATTTGTGGTGTTATTAGATTAATACTTCATGGGAATATTCAAGTTATTGGTTAGGGCATTAGTTGTGCCTTTTTTTTATATTTTGAATAAATTATAAGTGAGTAAGGGGGATTTATGAAAAAAAAGATATTATGTTTGGTAGTTTTTGTTACAGTTTTATTTTTAGTGATTTTTATGAATAGGCATGATAAGGTGAGCAATGATTTAAATGTGGTTAAGGTTGCAGAGGTTACACATAGTGCTTTTTATACACCATTTTATGTAGCAATAGAAAAGGGTTATTTTGAAGATGAAGGTATAAAGATAGATTTAATTCTTACTAGTGGAGCGAATAATGTTACAGCTGCGGTAATATCAGGGGACGTGCATGTAGGTTTCTGCGGGCCAGAAGCGACAATGTATGTTTATGATAATGGGGAGAAGGATTATTTAGTTTCTTTTGCTGGGCTTACTAAGAGAGATGGACAATTTATTGTTTCTAGAAAAAAGATAGATAATTTTACATTAGATAGTTTGAAGGGAAAGGAAGTACTTGCTGGTAGGCGTGGTGGAATGCCAATTGTTAACTTTTCTAATGCTTTAGAGAATGAAAATGTTACTGGGGTTAATGTTAATGATTCAGTAGATTTTGCTAATTTAACTAGTGCATTTGTTGGTGGTACTGGAGACTTTGTTAATTTATTTGAACCTAATGCGACTAAGCTTGAAAAAATGGGTTATGGTTATGTTTATGATAGTGTTGGTAAGTACTCTGGTGAGGTACCATATACTGCATTTAATGCTAAGAGAAGTTATGTAAGTGCAAATAAAGATATTATAGAAGGTTTTAGAAAAGCTATTGATAAAGGTCTTGTTTATACTTTTAATAATAGTGCAGAAGTAATTGCTAAGGATATTTTAAGTCAATTTCCAGATACTTCACTTGATGATTTAACTAGTATAATTGATAGATATAAAAGAGCAGATAGTTATCTTAATAGTTCTTTTATAAGTGAGAAGTCTTATGATAATTTAACTGATATGTTAATTAAGAATAAGATGATTAGTGAAAGGTTACCTTATAGTACTTTGATTGTAAATGAATGATGTTTTAAAACTAGTTAATGTAGAAAAAAGTTTTAATACTTTATCTGGTGAGGTAGAAGCAATAGGTGATGTATCTTTTGATGTTAAAGATGGGGAGATTATTGGAATTGTTGGCTCTAGTGGGTGTGGTAAAAGTACGCTTTTAAATATTATTGCTGGTTTAGATAAAGAAACCGGTGGTAAGATTATAAGATATAAGAATAATTATGGTTATATGCTGCAAAGTGATGCACTACTATCATATAAAAATGTACTTGATAATGCAACGCTTGGTTTAAAGTTAAAGAAGATGCTAAATGATGAAACAGTTAATTATACAAAAGGATTACTTAATCAGTTTGGTTTAGATAAGTTTTTAGAAAAGATGCCGTCAGAACTTTCTGGTGGTATGAGACAAAGGGTTGCTCTTGCTAGGACACTTGCAATAAGACCTAATTTGGTACTACTTGATGAGCCGCTTTCTGCACTTGATTATGTAACAAGGCTTACTATTACAGATGATATATATAAGATATTAAAGGAACTTAAGGTTACTACTATATTAATAAGTCATGATATTGCAGAGTGTGTTTCATTTTGTGATAGAGTTATAGTTCTTTCTAAAAGACCAGCCAAAGTAAAAAATATATATGAGATAAATCTTTTGGGTGATACTCCTTCTAAAAGGCGAAAAGCAAATAATTTTTATGATTATTATGATAAGATATGGGGTGATTTAGATAAAGATATCTCTTAGACAAAAAAGATTTTTAAAAAGAAGAAAGTTAGAATCTTTTAGTGTTATTTTCTTACAAGTGTTTATTTTGTTATTATTTTTAGGGTTATGGCAGGTGCTTAGTGATAAGGGAGTAATAAATAGTTTTATTTTCTCTAGTCCATATAAAGTAATGATGTCGATTAAAGGACTACTTGTTAGTGGAGAACTTTATATTCATGTACTAACTACTTTAAAAGAGATTATGCTTAGTTTTACGATTGGTTCTTTATTAGGTTTTGTTTTAGCAGTAATTTTTTATTTAGTACCTTTTTTAAAGAGAGTAATGGATCCATATCTTACACTTTTAAATAGTTTACCTAAAGTTTCTCTTGGACCAATATTAATTATTTGGTTAGGTGCTAATATGAAGTCTATTGTTGTTATGAGTTTACTTATTAATGTTATTGTAACGCTTGTTACGATTTATAATGGACTGATTACAACGGATGCTTATAAGATTAAGATGTTTAAAAGTTTTGGAGCAAGTACTTATCAGATTATGACTAAGTTAGTGATTGCTAGTAATAAGAAGACAATCTTTTCTAGTTTAAAACTTAATATTTCGATGAGTTTAATTGGCGTTATTATGGGAGAGTTTTTGGTAAGTAAAGCAGGGATAGGATATTTAATTTTATATGGAACTCAGGTATTTAATTTAACACTTGTAATGGCAGGAATTGTGATTATTATGATTATTTCATTTATTTTGTATGGAGTGTTAGATATTCTTGAGAAGAAATGTTAAGGGCTTTTATGGCTCTTATTTTTTCTATATAACTTTTTTTAGAGTTTTAATAACTAACATAAGATTAAATAATATATTAAATTATAAATGAGCATTATCAATTAACCATCAAATAAAAAAACACTTTAAATATATAGTGTTTTTTAAATATTTATATAATTAATCAAATAGTTATCAAATTAAATTATGCCCAGTATGGTAAATAACTTTTATATCTTCTAGATTCAGAATTCGGTTGATATTCTTTTATTAATTCTGCAAGTACAGCATCACTTAATATCCTGGATGCTATTGCAGCGTTTTTCTTTTCAATGTTAAATCTAGTTCTTAAACTTTCATTTGTCATTTTTTCTCCAGAAACGTATTGTAAGCATGCGTGTTGATAACACGCTCTTAACTTATCATCTCTATCCATTTCATATAATTTTTTATATGAATATAATATAACTTTAGTTCCGTTATCATATTCTAAGAAGTTTGGTGCAGGTAACTGATATAATTCTACTGATTTAATTACTTTATCTATTCCACTACCTTTTTCTTCACATATTTTAAATCTTCGCATAATACTTGCTAATTTTTCGTTTCTAGATATAGGGTTGTGATCTATAAATCTATCAATACTAATTAAAGGTATTCCTGGGTTTGATATTTCTATTCTATTTGAAAAGAGTTCAATTAATATACTTGTACCACTTATTGTAAAATCTTGATGAATCATTGCGTTAGCAATCAATTCTCTAAGAGCAATTTCAGGATACATTTTCACTTGTTTGCGTAATGCTAAACCAATGTGTTCATTTTGTGGAGTTAAAAGATCTAAATTTTTTAATATTTCTTCAAAGCATACAGCATATCCGTTGTCATAACTAATTTCCCTTATAGTTTCTAATTTATCTTTATCTTTATACTGAATTAATCGAATTGTTTTTCTTGTAATTGTTTTAAATTGATGTATATTATTAGCAAATAATATTGCGCCTAAATTAGTTATTGCTAATTTACCATATATTTCTTTAATAAAACCTTCTTCTTTAAAATCGTTTATTATTTTTTCTTTTGAGTCCGGATATGGTAATTCTAACAATTTATAGTATGCATTTATATCAAGTAAGTTTATAATATCTTCGACTTCTAATTTTGATAAGGCAATCTCTTCTTCAAACGATGTTTTATTTAACATATCCCATAATTTTTTTTCTTTTTCTTTATAATCATATAATTTTCTTTTTTGTTGGCCGACTCTTATATAAGCCGTGTGATCAAATTCTACTGGATATAGTTTGGCTTTATCGATTTCTATTATTAAAACTCTTTTTTCATTATAATATGTTTCATATGCATTAAAATCGATTTGAGGTTCTAATTTTCTATATAGCCAATTGTATAATGGTTCGTTGCCACGTTTAGAATTATTAAAGTCAAAATCGGTTCCAACAATTTCCTTGCTTTTATCATCAATGCCGTATATTAAATATGCATGTTCTTTATTACATAATGTTGCAGAGTTTGACAATGCTGAAATATATTCACCAATCATTTTTGAATCGTCATTATTAATTTTAAATTCAATCCACTCATTTTCTTTATTTAATTTTAATAATGACATTAATAAACTATTTAATTCTTCTTTTGAAATTTTATATTCTTCAAATGCATACATAAAAACACTTCCAATCAAATAACAATCAAATAAGGAATCCCTTTATTCATAAGGGCTTTACAACCTCTTATTTATTTTTTATCTTTTTTCATCAAATAAAATTATACTATAAAGCATATTAAAAATAAATATAATTATAGTTAAAAAATATATTTTTAATAGATGTTATTACAATAAAATTTTTAGTAAGTAAAGCAGGAGTAGGTTATTTAATTTTATATGGAACTCAGGTATTTAATTTAACACTTGTAATGATAGGTATAGTAATTATTATGATTATTTCATTTATGAAGCATTAGATATACTTGAGAAGAAATGTTAAGGGCTTTGGGGCTCTTATTTTTGTCTGGATAATACTGACAAATAGAGGCTTCTTTGTTATAATGTTACTAGTGGAGGATTAAGATGTCTGAAAAAGAATTAGATTCAAGTATAAATGATTATATTGAAACAGAAACACCTATAAACTATGTAAAACAACAAGAGTGGGATATGGCTATTGGACTTCAAGAAGTTGATAACCTAAAACCATCTAAATATTTAGAAAAACTATTACAAGAAAATGTAACAGGTGAAAAAACTATTTATGAAGTAGAAAAAGAATTAAAAGGGTATTATGTAGAGAAAGAAAAGAATAATGAAGTTAATCATAATGAATTAGAATGTGATTTTGTATCTACTAGAATAGTAGAGTTATTGCAAGAAAATAACTTTGAATTATCTATAGATTATTTAAAATATGTTCATAAATACTTATTTCAAGATGTCTATGAATTTGCAGGAGAATTTAGAAAAGTAGATTTTTCTAAACATGAAAGAATTTTAAATAATGATTCAGTAGCTTATGGTGATCATAAGTTATTAGAGCAATCACTAGATTATGATATAACACTTGAAAAAAATAAAAACTATAATGAAATGAATATAGTTGATGTGATTAATAATATAACAGATTTTTCTAGTAGTATCTGGCAAATACATCCTTTTAGAGAGGGTAATACTAGAACTACAGCAATATTTATAGAAAAGTATCTTGTATCATTAGGATATAATGTAGATAATACTTTATTTAAAGATAAATCAGTGTATTTTAGAAATGCATTAGTAAGAAGTAATTATTTTAATAATTATTTAAACATAAACGAAGACAATAGTTTTTTAATTAAATTCTATGAAAATTTATTACTAGGTAAAAATAATAATTTACATTCAAGGGATTTAATTGTAGAAGAATTGTTTAATAAAGAAAATTAAAAAGAGGTGCTAGTATAGGCTTATTAAATTAATAGGTTTTTGTACTAGCGTTTTTTAATAAAACTTCACCTTATTAATAATTATTTTTTTCTGGATATATATATTCTACATCACCATCTTCATAGATTAAAAAATGTTCTTTACCAAGTATATTTATTAAAGTTTTTAATTCTTTATACATGTAGTCAACACTTTCCTTGTCTTTTTCTTTTAATGCATAGTATTTTCTAAGTTTGTCATTATATTTTTTTAATAAGTTTATTTTGTTATTGCCGTGTACTTCAAAGTAACCTTCTAATGCAAGTGAACCTTTTAAAATAAATTTTCGTTTATTAAATCTTTCCATATTACCTCTTTAAGATAATAATATCATTACCAAGTTTGTGTATTAATAATGTATTTTAATTGGTTGCTAAGAATATTTATTTTTTATATAATATTTATAAGGTAGGAGAATTATGAAAAGGAAAGTATTTTTGTTAGTGGTTATTATTTTAATGATTACTGGTTGTGGTAAGAAAGAAGAAAATAAAGTAAACTTAAATAGTTTAAAAGAAGAGGTAATGTATAATAAAAAGATAGATGATGATAGTTATTATAAGAAGATAAGTGGTGATGTTATTAATGAGGATACGTTATTTTCAGAGATGGCATTTATTACTGGTCATGAAGCTTATATATTTGATCCATCTAGTTTAAAGGAAGGCAACTTTAAATATAAGAAGGTTTTTGTTATTCCAGAAGAAGTAAAAGTGCTTAGTATGGATATTCCTTATGGAGCAGATATTTCTTTTTATTCAGATAATAATAAGAAGTATACTTTTAGGGATAGTAATTACGATAGGAATGTAGAAAACACTTATGCTTATTATGATAATGCGATATATAGTTCTAGTGATTATGTAGTTCATGATTATAGTGATTATTTTAAAGTGCCAATTAGTTATGATTTGATGGGTAATTTGTTTTATGCTAAAGATAATGTTTTGTATAAGAAAAATTATGGTTATTATAATTTTATTAAGAAGATAAATATTGATGATAGTATTAGTAAAATTGATGGTAATTATGAAGGAGAGAAAATACTAAAAATTTATAATCAGAGAATTGTTAAGACGGATAAGGCTTTTTATGAAGTTGTAGAGTATTATAAAGATGGTGTTCTTAGTACGACTACTTTAAAGATGAATTTATTAAGTAAATATTATGATGAAGTATTAACGCTTACATATGAATATGTAATACTTAAAGATTATACGATAATACCAATTAATGATACTTTAGTGAATAATCATGGTAAGGAGTATAATGCAAACTTTTATTTAAAGAAGTTTGAAAGTGATTTAGATACATTTGAAGAGTGAGAACTCTTCTTTTTAAAAGTCTTGTAAAATAATAGGCATGTTATTTACAAGTTAGAAAAAGTCTGCTATAATTTCTTTAGAATAGGAAGGGTTGTATGATGATAAACTTGATAAATGAAATAAATAGTAAGTTAAAAGCAATTATTAGTGAGTTAGAATCTAAGAAAAGTGAGTGTGAAAAGGTTTTAGATGATGTTAAGTCTAAGATTGATAAGAAAATAGATGAGGCAAAAGTATATAAGAATGATGTTGATAATGCTAAGGAGAAAATTAAGTCTTTAGAAGAAGAAATTAAAGCACTTGAAGTAGATTTAACTGATTTAAACGAAAGATTTGGTAAGAAAGATTTAAATGCGATTGTTGAGGCTGGTAATAAAGAAATTAATGCTAAAATGATTGCTAAACAAAATGAGATTACTAAGTATCGTGAGAAGATTGGTGAACTTACTGAGAAAGCGAGAGCTATTAAAGACTTACTAATTAATTTAAAAAAGGATAAAGAAATTAAAACAGAGAGATTAGATAATTATACTAAGGCTTTGGAGTATTATTCTAAGGAATTAAATCGTATTATTGATTTTGCATCTGAAAACCCAGAAAACTTAGTAATTGAACCTGCTTTTGAAGTTAAGAAGTATGATAATGTAAATTTAGATAGTCCAGTGTTTGATGAAATAAGTCAAATGGATGAACCTGAGGATGAAGAAACTGAAACAAGTAGTGCTGTAAATGAAGAAGTAAAGACTGAAGAAGAACCAGTAAATGATTATCAAAAGATTGATTTTAAGGCGTTAAATGATTCGATAGATAATGAGTATGCTAGTATTTTTGGTACAGACTTAGATGAAGAGGAATCTAAGAAAAGTGAAAAAGATCCAGAGGTAAAAGAGGAAGAGAAAAAGACAGAACCTGTAGTAGAGGATGTTAAGACTGAAGTAAATGCTGGTGTTAAGCCTGAGGCTGTAAATATTTTTGAGCCAAGTACTAATGTATTCGATGGAGGATTTAGTTTTGACGGATTAAGTGAAGCAGATTTGAATGCTGAGCCTGAGGCACCTATTGGTGATAAGAAGGTAGAAGTTAAAGATAATAGTTTAAGTTTTGAATCTGTTACTCCTTCTAATGATGAAACTGAAGAACTTGCTAATTTATTTACTGAGAATGGTGTTGATTATTATAAGTTTACGGCTGCTGATCAAGATAGATTAAAGAGTAATTATAATAAAGAGATGTATAAGAAAGTATTCGATGTACTTAAGAGAAATAATATTAAGTTGGATGCTATTTATGATTCTGCTGATTTATTTACAACTAGTACACCTGCTGAGATAGAGCATGTAATTAGTAAGCTTTTGCTTGCTGGACAAACTACTAGTAATATAAGTTATGTATTATCAGCACTTCCACTTATTAATAGTTTTGATTTGAATGAGGTTATAAAGAGTTATGGACCTAAGGTTAATGAAGCAAATATTACTGATTTGATTGTTAAAGCTAAGCATTTGAATGATTTAGGAGGTAATAGATAATGAATTATTTAAAAGATTTAGGATTAACTGACGATGATATTACGATTATTAATGGGTCTAGTGAAGCAAGTGTTATTGAGAAGATTAAATTGTTTCCATCACTAGTTAAAGAAAATTATGCTTATTTGAAAGGTATTGGAATTAAGAATTATAAAGAAGTGTTTATGGGACATACTCATATGTTCTTTATAAATCCAGATAGATTTAGAGCAATCTTTGAAAAGTATGATCATGCAGATTTGATTAGATGCTTAGAGAAGAATGCAGCAGTTATTGAAAAGTTATAAGATGACATGTTTAAAGTGTTATCTTTTTTTATATAAAAATTACAGATTTTAAAAGTCTGCAAACCTGCATAAATAAAGGGCTTGCACTAGTTTGATGATTATGATAATATACCTACTTGAAGAGTACTATGTTAGGCTTCTCCTTTCTTATAAAGAGGGGAGTGATGTTTATGAAAAAATTAAAATCTATTTTAGATAATTTAATTATCATAATCGTCCTTTTAATTATTTTAAAAGTAATTGTTATTATTTTTAGATAAAATAAAAGAAGCTATTAACATTACCTGTTAAGTAGCTTCAAAAGAACAAACTGGAGAAGCCTAACTTTCAGGGGTTAGTGCTCTTCCTTAAGTTAATTATACAACATTAAAACTAATTTATACAAGTTTTTTTGCTTGAAATAAATATTTTCATTTGATATACTATGTTTGTTAGTGATGAAGAGATTTACGACCTTGGAGCTAAAGCGTGAGATCGCGATAAGATTAAGAGAGCATGTAATCATGAATTAAGGTGGTACCGCGGATTTTATTCGTCCTTTAGTTTATGATTTTTTTTGTGGAGGAATATATGATTAAGAGAATAATATTTGATGTAGATAATACCCTTTTAGATACATATAAAGATTGTATAAATGCTTATGCTGAATTTTTAAAAGATTATCCTAATATTAAGCCTAAGATGTTTTATGATGTTATCGGGGAATTTGAATTAAAAGGTATTGGATTTGATAAAGATGAACTTTCCAAATATATTAGTAATAGATTAAAGATTATGTTTAGTAAAGAGGATTTAAATAGATGTTTAGATATTTATGCAGGATATTCAACTTTATTAAATGGTGAAACTAGTGATGTTCTTGAATATTTAAGTAAGAAGTATACTTTAGTAGTACTTACTAATTGGTATACTGCTGCTCAAAAGGGAAGATTGCGATACCACGGCTTAGATAAATATTTTAAGAATATATACGGGTGTGAATATGGAATTAAACCTAATAAAGAGTTTTTTGATTTAGCTAGAGAAAATGATAATTATGATGAATGTGTAATGATTGGTGATAGTTTATCTAGTGATATTAATCCGGCTAAAGTGCTTGGAATGAAAACTATTTATATAAGTAAAGATAATGAAAATACTGATAGTACAATAAATGATATTAGAAAATTAAAAGATATATTATAGGAGGAAATATTATGAATTTATTTGAAGATTTAAAATGGAGAGGACTCGTTAAAGATATTAGTAGTCCTGATATAGAAAAGTTATTAAATGGAGAGCCAATTAGTTTTTACTGGGGAACAGACCCAACTGCAGATAGTTTACATTTAGGACATTACTCATCACTTGTTACTGCGAAAAGACTTGCTAAAGCAGGCCATCATCCAATTTTACTTATTGGTGGAGCTACAGGACTTATTGGAGATCCTAGACCAACTGCTGAAAGAGAAATTATTAGTAAAGAGACTCTTAATAAAAACTTAGAAGGTATTTCTAAACAAGTTAGTGCTTTATTTGATGGCAAAGCAGAACTTGTTAATAATTATGATTGGTTTAAGGGGTACGAATTTTTAGATTTCTTAAGAGATGTTGGTAAGTATATTAATGTTAATTATATGCTTGATAAAGATATTATTAGAAGAAGATTAGAGACAGGTATTACTTATGCAGAGTTTTCTTATACTTTAATTCAAGGATATGATTTCTTAAGATTATTTGAAGATAAGAATTGTGTACTTCAAGCAGAAGGTTCTGATCAATGGGGTAATATTACAACTGGTATTGATTTAATTAGAAAGATAACTGGTAAGGAAGCTTATGGGTTTACGATGCCACTTGTTCTTGATAAGACTGGTAAGAAGTTTGGTAAGAGTGAAGGTAATGCTCTATGGCTAGATAAAAGTAAGACTTCCAGTTATGAGTTATATCAGTACTTAGTTAATGTGGATGATTCACTTGTTATTGATTATTTAAAGATATTTACTTTCTTAAGTAGAGAGGAAATAGAAGAGTATGAAAGAAAGAATAATGAACATCCAGAAGAAAGAGAAGCTCATATTGCTTTAGCTAGAGAGATTATTACTGATATTCATGGTGAGGATGAATATTTAAAAGCTAAAAAGATTAGTGATTGTTTATTTAAAGGAAATATTACACTTTTAGGTGAAGATGAACTAGAAGATGCCTTTAAAGGAGCCCCTTCATTTGATGTAAATGCTCACGATAAAGTTATTGATATGTTAATAAATGCTAAGATATGTTCTAGTAAGAGAGAAGCAAGAGAATTTATTAGTGCTGGAAGTATTAGTATTAATGGAGAAAAAGTTAGTGATGAGGGTGATGTAATTACTAGTGATAAGTTGTTATATAATAAATATTTAATTGTACGTAAGGGTAAGAAGAAATACTATATTGGTAAGTAATCTTACTCTTTTCTTATGTTTACAAAAGGGGAATTTGTTGTTATAATTTTTGTATAGAATAGGAAGATGAGTATGGATGAGATATTATTAGATGGTGTGATAGAGGTTAATGGTGAGAAGTTACATGTTCTATTTATATTTGAAAATAATAATAAAAGGTATATTGTATATGTTTTAGAAAATGGGGATATTTCTGCTTCTATACTTAGTGATGATGTAACACTTCTTCCTATAACGACTGATGAAGAATGGGATATGGTTGATGCAGAGTTAGAAAAAAGGGATGACTTATGGACAAAATAGTTGTTTGTTGTGAAAGAAATAGATTAACGACTAAGTATTATAATAGTTATACTGATAGTTCTTATAGTAATATCTTTTTTGGTGATGAAGCGAAGAAGTTTTTAGATGAAGTAGAAAGAAGAAATGCTACTGATGCTAGAATTAGTAAAGATGGAAAGGTTATAAGGATTGTTTATCCTGATAGAGTTATTTTTATTAAGGATTATAAGCAGGTATTTGAAAGAGTAGATGCTAGAAAAAAAGTAGATAAGTATAATGCTAGTAGAGCTAGTAAGTATATGAATGGTGGTAGGAAAGCTAAGAGAGTATCTAAGACTGGAGCTATTACTAAGGGACTTATGGTTCTTCTTATTATGGTATCTGTTTTAAGTGTTAGTCATAAGATTAAAGACTTTGGTGATCCTTTTACACCTAGTGCAAATGCTACATGGATGAGTGATGTTAGTCAAGAGAATATAGAGAAGTATTTAAACGAGGAGCAGCCGGATATTGAAGAAAAAGATCCGGGGTATGATAAACTTTTAATGGATACGCAGATGATAAGTTTATTAGATGTAGAGGAAGCAGAGAAGAAGGAGCAAACTAATGGAGAGTTACTTGCACAGTTAGTTGAAGAGAAAGATACTATTTATCAAAATTTTAATATTGATTTTAGTGATAGAACTAGTGCTGAGAAAGCAGTAAGTGCGAAGAGTAATTATTATAGTTTAGTTAGTAAGTATGCTAAGGCTTATGGTATTGATAAAGATTTGATGATGGCGATTGGAACACAAGAAAAGGGAGTACATAGTACTGAGATTGATCCTGGTGGTGGAGTAGGTCTTATGCAAATGCAATATCAGGTTTGGGTAAATCAGGATGTTAAAGCATATAACTTTGATACAAATTCTTGGGAATCTTTTCATGTTACTGATAGTAATATTAGAGAACTTGATACTAATATAAAGATTGCTTGTATGTATTTTCAGAATTGTTTGGTTAATATGGATTATAATGTACCTGCTGCACTTTGTGCATATAATTGGGGAATGACGAGTACTAAGAATAAGTTAAGTGAGTTTTCACAGGATAGAGGTTTATCTTTAAATGAGGTGTTAGAAGCAAATGATACTTCGTGGATTAATTTATTTAATGTTAATGGGGATACTTCACTTGCATATCCTAAGATGGTACTTTCTTATTATGATTCTAGTAAACCAATAGAGAATGAAAAGATAGATGAAAATGGTAACGATATTATGGTTATGACTACTGTGACTAGTCCTTTAATTAAGAGTAAATAGGCAATACAGGTTGTTGTGTTATTAGGTCTGATGATGCATAAGAACCTTCTGTTGCTATTTTGATGAGTTCTAACTTTTAGTTAGGGCTTTTTTTTCTTTTAAGATAATGTTATAATTTAAAGAGAATAGGGCTGGTGTTATGAAGAATAAGAGTGGGTTTATTGCTACTAGTTTGATTTATACTTTTTTTCTTGCTTTTATTGCTATTTTGACGGCTCTTTTGAGTAATTATATTGCGAATAAAACTATTTTGGATAGGTATAATAGTGATACTCAGTCTAAACTTAATGGTGGTATTGGTAAGATAAGTTTGTATGTTTCTTATGCTAGTGTTGATGGAGGTAAGACGATTACTAATTTGGTACGTAATGGTAATTTTAGTAGTGTTGATGGTAGTAATAATCTTACTGATTGGAGTGTTCAAGGTGGGGGTAATTTTCAGGCTGCTGATTTTGGTAAGAGGTGCGTTATTAAAACTGGTTCTAGTGGTAATTTGTCTCAGCCAATTAGTGTAGATGCTTCTCATAAGTATTATTTGCGTATGGAGTATTATCAGCCTAGTTTAGGTTATACCAGTGATGTGTTTGTTTCTAATACTGTAAGTGGTGATGTTATAGATAGGGATAGGATTATTAGTAGTTCTAATAGTAGTGAATGGGTAAGTACTTCTAAGCTTGTTAGTTTAAGTGGAGCTGAGACTTTAAGTTATATGATTGTTGGAAAGGAAAGTGCTTATAATTCTAATAGGACTTATTATACTAATATTTTTCTTATGGATGTTACTTATGCTTATAGGGATGCGGTTAGTTTGGAGTGGCTTGATAAGAATATAGATTATTTTGATGGGACTGTTTCTTTTATTAGTAAGGATTTTGTAGATGATGATGAGGTATCTTTTACGGTTGTTCCTTATGCGGGGTATGTTCTTGATAAGGTTAGTTGTAATTATGATGATTATGAGGTTAGTCCAATAAGTAATGAGAGTAATACTAAGTATTTATTTAAGTATAGAAATAATGGTCATGATAGTAAGTGTAGTATTAGTTTTAAGCATAATTAAGGAGGTAATATGAAGAAGAATGGTTTTGTTCTGCTAGAGACTATTGTTGTTATTCTTGTTTTGTGTGTATTGTTAATTATGCTTTATGGGGGTTATATGAATGTTATTAGTGCAGTGCAAAGAAAGAGTTATTATGATAATACAGAGTATATTTATAAGACTAATTTAGTTAAAGAGTATTTAGAGAGTAGTAATTTTAGTGGTTATGAGGGTGCTGATGTATATATGTATTGTCAGGGGTCTAGTGATTGTTTAGGTAAGGGTGATGCTTATTTTAAAGCAATGGTTAGTAATATGCATATAAATTCTATATATATTACTAAGTGGGATACTAGTGATTTAAGTGTTAATGATTTATCTAGTTTGGAAGCTACTACGCAGAATTATATAAAGAAGTTAGACCCTACTAGTGATAGTGGATATAGAATTATTGTGATGTTTGAAGATGAGAATAATTATAATAGTAATCCGACTATTTATCAGTATGCTTCATTAAGGTTTGGTGATAGTGATGAATAAGAAGGGAATGACTCTTGTTGAGATTATTGTGTCTATAGTGCTAGTGTCTATTATTCTTATTTTTGTTACGAGATTATTAATTACGGTTAATGGTTTATATAAGAAGAGTAAGTTAGAGGTTGATTTTGAGGTGTTAAATACACTTTTGATTGATGCGGTAAGTACAGATATTAATAGATATGGTGTTAATAAAATAGAGACAGATGGTAATAAGAGTGTAATTATTACTTTTAATGCTTATAGAGAAAGTAATTTAAGTGAGCATATTATGAAGAGGCTTTCTTTAACTAGTGATGCTGGTTATATTAAGTATGAGTATGTTAATACTAATTTAACTAGTGATGAGAGGGCACGTAATTTTGTGCGTAAGGTCCCGGATGGAGCAATTATAGATGAAGCAAATTTTGTTCAGTATAATTCTTTTAATAATAGTGGGCTTAATGAGTTAAGGGTTAAAATGCTTGCATCTAATGGAAATGATTTTACATCTAATATTTATTTTAAGATAGTAGAATAGAGGTGAGTTTATGAGGAACCATAAAGGTTTTACAATGGTAGAACTTCTTGCGGTTATTACAATTCTTTCAATTATTATGGTTATTTTGATACCAGCGGTTACTAATATATCTAAGAATACTAAGGAGAGTATTTTAAATTCTAAGATTAGTACTATTGAAACTAGTGCTTCTAAGTATGGTGAAGATAATATTAATACTTATCAGAAGTGTACTAATGCACTTGAGTCTGGGACTATTAATAAGGATGCTTATGATGATTGTATTGTTAGTGTTGATGATTTAGTTAGGTATGGTTATTTAGAGTATGATACGACTAAGGGGGATGCTAGTTTTATTGGTAATCCGGTTAGTGGTGGAAGGCTTGATGGTAAAGTGCTTCTTTGTTATGATCCACATACTATAACAGTTAATGCTACTTTATATGATGTTAATGCTGATTATTATTCATGCCCAGCAGTTAGTGAGAGTGGTAATTATTCACTTAATTTAAATGCGACAAAGAAAGATTTTTATTGGGGTACGCATGAGGAGTATAAGACTAAGATTTATACTAAGGGGGCTTTTAAAAGTATTACATGTGAAGCAACAGGTCCATTTACTTGTAAGGTTGATAGTGATGATTTAATAGTTACTTTAAATGATAAGGCTGGAAGTGGTGCTGATGGTAATTATCAAGTTAGAGTAATTGGAACTTATTATGAAGATAGTAAGGAGAAGAAACTTTATAGACATATGAATTTAGGCGTGTATGTTGTTAATTATGATATTGATGGATATATACCTAAGATGTGTATGAAGACACTTACTAATGAACTTTTTAGAATTACAGGAAGGAATTATGGAGAGTTTTCTCTTAGTGGGATTAGTGATGATTTAAATGCTACTATAAAGGGAGACGTTCTATATATGAGTAGTGGTACTAGTACTGGAGAAAAAAGTTTTAATATTAGTGAAGATCATGCAGGCATTAGTAAGGTTATTACTAGACAAGTTTATGATTTAAGTGTTACAACGCATATTTCTAATGTTATAGTTGGTGAGGCTGCTAAAAAGATTAATCTTAATGCAGGTGGAACTGGAAGTTTAACTGTATCAGTTGATAGTAGTGCTGCTAGTATATCAGCAAATAATAGTTCTTTTGGAAATACAATAACTTTAAATAATCAGAATTACTTCTATATAAAAGGTAATCGTATTGGAAGTGTTAAAGTTACAATTAAAGGATCTCTATGTGGTGAGACTAGTTTTGATGTTAATGTTTCTAATATTAAACTTGATAATACAGAGGTGCCAGAGTATTTATATTTTAATGGGGGAAGAAGACAAAATAATGATAAGACACAGTTTAAGTCTAAGATAAATGGAAGCTCTAGTAATGATTTTACTTGTACTGTTTATAAGAAGAGTACTTATGGTGGATACGTAGAAAATACTGATTATTTAAATTGTCATATGGAAAATGATACAGTTATTTTAGAAACTACTAGTGGTGAAGATATTTATGATAATGTAGAAGACTTTAAGGTTAATGTTAAAAGTGAGAAAGATGGATCTTTAGATATATATATACCAATTATTTATAAGACTAGTTTATATTTTAAAGAGAATAATGAGACGGTTACTAAGATATGTAAGAATGTAGAAACAGGACTTAGTAATAATACAATAACGATTCATGGTATTAATTTAGGGGCGTTAGATGCTAGTGGAAGAGTTTGCGATAGTAAGAAGAATAATATAGTATTTGATAGTATGAGTGATTATTATTTAGTAGATTTAGGTAGTAATCCTAGTCAGCCAGTAATTAATTTAACTAATAATTGTGCTAGTAATGGTGGTAAGTATGGTGGAGTAACACTTATAAGACATAATGTTACTAGTGAACAGTATAATAGTAATTTACCTTATAAGTTAGGTAGAACTAATACAGGAAAAGCAATAATCTTTTTAAGAGAAAATAATGGTAATAGACTTGCTGAATTAGATTATAATGTTTATTCTTTAAAGAGTAATGTTAACTCAATTACTTTGGGCGTTAATAAGGAAAGTGCAGAGATTACGATTAGTTATGCTGCTACTGGTAAATTAAGTTATAGTGTTAGTAATAGCTGGACTGCTAGTGTTAAAGTGGTATCACAAAGTAATTTCTCATATGAGCCTGATAATATTAATAAGGTGTTTACTGATAAGATAAAGATAAGATCATACAGAACTGGGACTACTTATTTAGTTATTAAAGGTGCAGATTGCGGAGAACTTAGAATACCTATATATGTTACTAATGTATTTCAGATTAATTTAAATGGGGGAACTTATGGAAGTTTAAATGAGACAACACTTACTTGTACTGAGAGTCTACTAGGGTTTGGGTGCTCAGTTACTTTACCTGATTTTGATGTACCAGATGGTATAACGAAAAAAGGTTGGAGTGCAAGTCCTAGTGGTGATAATATTAAAAATATTGGAAGTAAGATTACTATTAATAATAGAAATAAAGGAACAACTTACTATGCAATAGCAGATAATCCAGTACCTAGTTGTTTATTTACAGATGTACCAAGAGATATATATAAAACTGGTAGAGCATATTTAAATTGTACAGATATTGGTGGAGGACTAGACAGTGATTCTATTAATAAAGGAATGATTAGTACTAGTAGTGGAGTTACTGTAGATAGTGTTAAAAAGGTAGCTGATATAAGTAATGGTTATAGATTTGAGATTATATTAAAAGCCAATAATTATTATGGACCATTTAGTTTAACTTTAAGTGAAGGAGCTATAAATGATACTTATGGTTTAGTTAATAAAAGAGTTATTTCTAGCGAGATAGTTAGTGCTGAATATGAGTATGAAGATTATTATAAGATAGGTAAGAATAATAGAGAAGATGTAATAGCATTCTTGTATGATAATAAAGATATAGATGGAAGTAATGGTTATACATTAAACGTGTATGGTAGTGGAGAGATGGAAGATTTTACAAGTGCTCCTTGGGATAGTTATGCAGAAAGGATTAATAATATCATTATTAGTGATAGTGTTACTAGTATTGGTAATAATGCTTTTTATGGAACGGGAATTACTAATATTAATATTCCATCAAGTGTTAAGTCTATAGGCACATCGGCTTTTGAAAGTACTAATTTAAAGATGCTTAATGTTAATAGTGAAACGATAGGTAAGAGGGCATTTGCTAATAATTTAGGTCTTACTAGTATTACTATAGAAAGTTCAGTTAGAACTATTGAGCAGTATGCTTTTAGTACAAATACTAGTTTAAGTAATATAACATTTAATGAAGGCTTAGAATATATTAGAGATTATGCTTTTATAGATAGTAGTTTAGGTGATATTGTTATTCCTAAAAGTGTTCAAACTATTGGAGATTATGCGTTTTATAATTTTAAAGGTAAGAGTGCTGATATAGGAAATGCTTATGTAGGTATAGCACCATTTAGAGGAGTTAACTTTAAGGAAATAAAAGCAAGTACTTTAGAAGTAGAAAATAATATATTATATAATGGAGATACTCTTATTTTAGTGCCAGATAAACTTGAGGGAGATGTACAAATTAGAGAGGGAACAACGAGAATTATATATGACTCATTAAATGGATTAGTAAGTGCTGATGATAAGAAGATGAGTTTAAGTGTGCCAAGCTCAGTTACTAGTATAGAGTCTAGAATAAACTTAAATATAAATAAATTTATAGTTAGTGCTGATAATAATAATTATAGTAGTAAGGATGGAGTATTGTTTAATAAGGATGGTACGACTTTAATAAGCGTTCCTAGTTATTATGAAAAGTTAGAGTATGTAATAGATGCAGAAAATATTAGTAGTTATGCTTTAATGAATAATATTATACTTAAGACGATAACTTTAACAGATAGTGTTAAATCTATTGAAAGAAACGCTATATATGGTAGAGGAGAGTTAGGTATAAGAAAAGTTATTAATAATTCAAGTGTCTTATTTAGTAATTATTATTATGATACAGATTATGATATAACTGTAGAAACAAATGATGGAACTCAGAGTTAGAAACTTTGGGTTCTTTTAATATGAGTATAAATCAAAAATTTTCTGCTAGTTTTTCATTTTATTAAAAAAATAAAAAGGAAATCCGGGATGTTCTTACAACAATAACTAATAGAGGTGATAAGTTTGTATAAGACAACTGAGGAACTACTTGTAATATTAAGTAATCTATTAAAAGTTTCTGAAAATGAATGTGTTGAGTTTAAAAGAGCTAAGAATAATTTTGATGTTGATACCTTAGGAAAATATTTCTCGGCTTTAGGTAATGAAGCTAATTTGAAAAACAAACTTTATTCTTGGATAATATTTGGTGTTGATGATAAAACACATGAGTTAACTAGTACTAATTATTGCATAAATAATGATTTTAATAAGGTGAAAAAACAAATTTCCGATAATACTACGGATAATATAAGTTTTATTGAAATTTATACGATAGTTGTTAATGGTAAAAGAGTGATAATGTTTCAAATACCAGCCGCTTCTGGAACACCAATTAATTGGAAAGGTTTTCCTTATGGAAGAATAGGCGAATCATTATCTCCTTTATCACTAAATAAGATTGAACAAATTAAAACTACTATAAATTATGATTGGTCAAGACAAGTTCTTGAAGAAGCTACAATAGATAATCTTGATAAAGATGCAATTAAAGTTGCCAGAGAACAATTTAAAGTTAAACATAAAGATGATAATTTAGTAGATGAAGTTGATAATTTGACTGATACTCAATTTTTAAATAAAGCAAGGTTAACAATTAATAATAAGATAACTATGGCTTGTATGTTGCTTTTAGGAAATAGTGATTATGATTATTTGATGGAAGGATATATTCCACGAATGACGTGGAAACTTTATGATGATTTTAATGTGATTGATTATGAACATTTTGGAATACCTTTTATTATTAATATTGATAAAATAAAATCTAAGATTAGAAATTTAAAGTATAGATACATGATTAATGATACAACTTTATTTCCTTATGAAGTAGATAAGTATGATAATTATATTCTTCGTGAGTTAATTAATAATTGTATTGCTCATCAAGATTACAGACTTCATGGAAACATTAATATAATTGAATATTCAGATAGATTGATGATTATAAATGAAGGCAGTTTTATTCCGGAAACAATTGAGAATGTTTTAAAAGATGGATATTCTTCTCCATATTATAGGAATCCATTTTTAATAAGTGCGATGGTTAATTTGAATATGATAGATACAGTTGGTAGTGGAATTAAACGAGTATATGATATTCAAAAGAAAAAATATTTTCCAATGCCTGATTATGATTTAAGTAATCCTAATTGTGTTATTGTAACGTTATATGGAAAAATAATTGATGAAAATTATAGTAGATTGTTATTTGAAAGAACTAACTTAGATATTAGTGCAATAATATTACTTGATAGATTACAAAAGAGATACACGATAAGTAAACAGCAAAGTGATTATCTAAAAAAAGAACATTTAATTGAAGGAAGATATCCAAACATTTATATTTCATCAAGCCTTGCTAGCTTAACTGAAAAGAAGGAAGAGTATGTTTATAATTCTGGATTAGAAAATGAGTTTTATATGGAACTAATAATTAAATATATAAAAGAATATGGTTCAGCAAGTAGAAAAGAAATTATTTCTTTACTTAAAGATAAGTTACCTAATTCATTAGATGAAAGCACTAAACTAAGCAGAGTTAGGTATCTATTAAATTTATTAAAGAAAGAAGGAAAAATTTATCATGATAATAAATCAGGTCATTCTTGTTGGAAATTGAAGTAGCAGTTTTGCTACTTTTGCTGTTTTTTGCTGCTTTTTTACTGCTTTTTTGCTGTTTTTTTGCTGCTTTTTGCTGTTTTGTTGTTGTTTTTTGCTGTTTTTTTGCTGTTTTTTTGCTGCTTTTTGCTGTTTTTTGCTGCTTTTTGCTGCTTTT